>SDBT01000064.1_pt1 | contig 125311 bp, 217 predicted proteins | sample 2277101 | NCBI WGS metagenome assembly SDBT01 (sample SAMN10404973, study PRJNA504765) | marine sediment metagenome | isolation source: marine sediment core GS10_PC15, 103 cmbsf | place: Arctic Ocean: Southern Knipovich Ridge | collected 2010
GCTTAGAGTAGAAGGTGGCGGAACAGTAGTAATTAGTGGTAGTGGTTCTGGTGAAATATTACAGATTGGTTCTCCAGAAGAAGGTAATTATACTGCTTTTGAAGATGACGGGACAATTGAGTTTAATGGGGATGCTACTGTATGGGATGATTTGAGAGTACCGGTAACTTCCGTGAGAGTACCAGGATCTAAAGCACCGACATGGACTTCTTATTCAGCTGGTCAATTATTAGCATTTGATTACCAAGCAGTAGCCGGAAATGAGGAGGAAGTATACTTTGTTGCTCAATTACCACATAGTTATAAGGAAGGTACAAATATAACACCCCACGTGCACTGGATACCAGATACAGACGAAGCCACTTTAAGGTGGGGTTTGGAATATGAGTGGGTAAATGTAAATGGTTCTTTTAGTGCAACAACTACAATTTATGTAGACCAAGCCGTTGGTGTAGATGATAGTGACAAACAATTTAAAACTATATTCTCTGCTATTGATGGTACTGGTAAAACCATAAGTTCTATGTTAGTTTGTAGACTGTTTAGAAATTCAAGTCACGCTAATGATACTGCTGAAACAATAGATGCTTTACTTATAGAGATTGACTTTCATTTTGAAATGGATACAGTTGGTAGTAGATTGGTATTAACTAAATAATATGATACAGTTTATAATAAATATGGTGAAACAATTGCTTAAGAAGTATAAGAGAAGTGAGTTCCTGATAGGTGTCTCATCCGGACATAGCAAGGAGGATCCTGGTGCTTACTGTGATGCAACTGAGAAGTATGAATATAGTTATGTAGAAGAGCTATCATTCAAATTGCAGGAGTTATTAAGAGAATTAGGCTATAAGGTATATAGTCCTGATCCTGTATCAGATGAACTGTCATATCCAGATCACCTAAAAAGAAGTGTTGACCTGTTGAATCTCCATGAGGTAGATGTAGCCTTGGAGATCCATCTAAATAGTTGGTCAACACCTAATGCTAGTGGAGCGGAAGTTTTGGCAAATGAAAAAGGAGTAGAGTTGGCTACCTTGGTACAAGAAGAAATAGTTAAGATGGGGTTTAGAGATAGAGGCGTTAAACAACCTAAGAATAAGTACTTTCTCAACAAGGTAGAAGGTCCAGCTATCATAACTGAACCAGGCTTCATTTCATCTGAAAAGGATGTAGCTATAATAATAAAGGAAGGTTTCCAGAATGAGTTCTGTGTTAGTGTAGCTTTCGCTTTGGATAGATACCATGGTATAGTTTAATAGTCTATAACATCATACTCATTTTAGCCACGTTGACGAGTCCTTGTTGTGTGGACAATAACCGAAATGTCCTTCTGCGAAATTACAATTTATACATAATACTTGGAAACCTTTTGGATAATTATTCCTTGCAAGCCAATGATAAAGTTTCCTTCCAGACCTAAAGTTCTTATCTATGCTTTCTCTATCTATATGATCAATAGATAAGAATTCTGTATGTGTTTCTCCACAACACCTACATTTTGCACCCCCATATGCATTAAATACTCTCATCTTCACTCTTTGGTTTGATTTCCTAGCTTTTTCCGGAGTCATATATTCTTTAGTACGTTTCGTTTCCCTATCTTTACAAGAGGTACACCTTATATATTTATAATTATTATCAAGTTTGGTGCCACATAAGGTGCATAGATGTTTTATTTTTCTTCTTTCTGTTTCTACTTTTCCAGGGTATCTTGGCATTTTTAACTCCATGCTTCTGTATTTTTTTGATGTATATGTATGTTCCTGAGTTTATGATTTACTCTTGTTTGTAGAAATATTCTCTTTACTATTAAAGTATTCTTAATAGCTGGAGTTGCATGCCAATGATAAACCACTACATACCCGCCTTCCTTGCAAACTCTTACTGCTTCTGATGTATATTTACGGAAGTGTACCGCTTTAGTCCCGTACAATCTCTTTGCCAATTCGGTAGAATAAGGTGGGTCTAACAATACCATATCAAATACATTAGATTTGAAGGGGAGCAAGTGAGCGTCTCCAATCACATTAGGTCTTACATCTGGTTTTATATCCATACGATAACCTACAGTAGCCATACCACCAAAAGGTTGTAGTATAAGGTGTTCATCTTCGTTTAATCCTAACTCGTTTAGAAGTTTAGGTTCAAATCCTGATGAAAATCCACCTATATAGCCACTTTTTCCTGGACGAGGTAATACCCATGCTAAGTTTTCTATCTTAGGTTGGTCACTCATTTGAATTCTCCTCTTATTATCTCCTTAATATAGTTTATACTGATTGGGTAATATTCATGATAGTCAACACCTACATTTATTGACTTCTGCCTATAATCAACATACTCTCCTTCATCTGGTGGGTATATAGCGTGACGATGTCCGTGCAAACCCCAGAGATACCTTGGGAAAGACTTATTATTATAGGCATGGGTTAATCGAAACTTTATACCTTCTATCTTCCTATATCCAGGTGAAATAACTATGAATCCAGCGTCATTCATTTTGGTAATCGAACCGTCATGATTTCCACGAACCAGATATATAGTTCCATTCAATCGTTCTCTTAAAGCTGTTAGTTTTTTCTTGCTACCAAATGCTACATCTCCCAAATGAAAGACTGTATCCCCGGGTTTTATCACCTCGTTCCAGCGTTCGGTCATCACCTTATTCATATCGTGCAGACAGGTGAAAGGTCTTCTGGCATATTTAATAATGTTAGCGTGGAAATAGTGAGAATCCGATGTTAGAAACACCATCTTTATACTCCCTTCCTCTTTTTACTGTTTTTACCCTTATAGGTGGAGGTTTGTGAGTGACAGTTAGGACATAAAAACCTTAGGTTTTCTATCCTATTATCTTTGTTGTTACCGTTGATATGGTCAAGCTGTATGGTTATTTTCTTTCCATTCCATTTAGGTCCTAAACCACACCATTTACATTTATAATCAAGTAGCTTATTTTTAAGAATGAGTGCCTTAACTGTAGCAGGTCTGGCTGGTGAGTTTCTTATTAGTATATTTTCAGCAGTATAAGGTCTATTATTACACGGTTTAAAGTGTGAGTAATTTATGTTATTTTCTCTTACTAACTTTGTTATATATCGTCTACTCACTCTCAGTTCTTTTGACAGTTCCAGAAAAGAATAACACTTCTTTATAATCAATTTCACATCTTCTATGGAAATCTTTGTCTTTCCTTTTTGATAGCTTCTATTAGAACATAGAAAACATTGAGAAGACCTAAAATCTTTTCTGTTACCGCAACTACAACTTATGTTCATGTTATATACCTCTATGTTATTTGTAACTTACCAAAGTTCTTATTAATTTCCTCTACATTAGGACCATGACATTTTATAAAGAACCTAATAGCTGCTTCTTTAGGTAGAACATTTATGTTTGGGGGTTCAACAACCCAATAGAAATCAATTGCTTTTCTTATACGAAGTGGTGGAACCTCATATAATATGAAATACTCTTTATTATTAGTTTTGTATAGGGTCTCTTGATGAATATTATTATCACAACTACGTGTCGCTAATTGTTTTGATTTTCGTGTATCATATACCTTGTTTTTTTCAACGAAGGTTGTGTTATTCATGCTACAGTTCTTTTTTGCTTCTATCATCTTTCTTTTCTCAAGATTGTTATTTTCTGTGGAGATTGATTTATATACATAATACATTATTAAACCAAATACTGCTATTGCTATTAATGCTCCCATGTTATCCTCCTTATATATCAAATGAAATAGGTGAGTTTACTACATCATAATCCTCGTTCATTATGCTACAGTTTATATAGGTTGTATTCTTACCTTTAAATACACCGTTGTTCAGATGAAGGTGACCAAATACATGATAGAGTGGTCTAACCCTATTTACAACTGCATCCATAAGTAACTTACAACCTTGACATCCATCAGTATGTACGTTATCTAATATACCATAAGGTGGATTATGAGTTATCAGTATGTCAGTATTGTTAGGTATAAGGTCTATTTTATCTTGTAGTTCTTTACCATCTCTCGGCATGTTGAATGACCACTCATTAAATTCTGGTTGATATGGAGTTCCGTAAATGTTGATACCCTTAATTATAACAGCTTCGTCCTCTAAATACACAGCGTTCTTGATAAACTTACTAGCTAACTTCTTACCTATTTTCTCCAAGGCTATGTCGTGATTTCCAGCAATAATAACTTTATACTCGTAATCTAGCATACCTAACCACTCATCAAACAACACTACATCATCCAAAGTTCCACGGGAGGAGAAATCTCCGGCAAATATAAGTAAATCTCCAGGTGGGAATTTAATATCATGGTAATCCCCATGCACGTCCGAGAAAACTACAACTTTCATGATTCCTCCTTAAAGTTTAACCTAGCAAATTCACCATGAAGTTTCTTTGCTATATTATCATACGCACGGGCAGCTTCATCTTCATCTGTAAATAGACCAAGGTATTTTGTTTTACCCCTAACCATAATCTGAACTTGCCACTTTTTGCTTGGTTTGTGCCACGCTACTCCTTTATATTTAGAGCTGGTATTTTTGTCACCTTTTTTATTCATACAATTCTGTGAACGATCAACTATCCTTAGATTATCTTTACGGTTATCCCACCTAATACCGTTTTTGTGGTCTGTATCTTTATCATCAGGGGTATTCATGATTGCACGATGCATTTGTATGGTTTTTTGTTTACCATTAACCATAGGTAGATTTCTAACAGCATAGCCATTATGGTCTGACCACTTGAATTGGTTAAGTTCCTCGAAATCCCCATCGTCCACCAGTGTGTAGTAGCCTTTCTTTAGCTCAATCTTCTTCATCCCATTCTCCTGTTCACCTCTATAAAATCTTCAAATATAAAGATAACCCTATGTCCATAGTCAAAATAATACTCAGGTAATATACAATAATCAAACATGTTCAGTATCTCGTCCGTAAAACACATACAGTATACTGGGTAGTGGTTTTTTGTAAAGAGTAGCATTGGTTTCTTGTTTAACTTTCTTGCATCACTAAGGCACTGGTCCCACCAATGTAATATTTTAGTCTTGCCTTTATCACTCTCAGGTCTTAGCAATTGAGATAGGTCCCACCCTTCTTGGTTCTTACAGTTGTGTACAACTACACCACTTTCTATGACAAAAGAGTTATCCTCTTCAACTTCCAAATTATATACATATTCTATACTAGTGTTTCTTTCAAATGATTGAATAGGTGTAGTTATCCTATGTTTAGGTAAGTTGAAAACAATGTTATGTAGGCTATTTATATTAATGTCACACAGTTCTACATTTATTTTCTTTGTTAGCATAGAATAGAATCTATCTATACAACTCCTAGAAATTTGTACAGAATAGAGATTGTTTCTTTTGCTTTTTGTAACACTACTGAAGATACTATACCTTAGTAGAGCGAATTGAATATCAAAAGCGAGGGTTCTACTTACAGTTTCATATCTTACAAAATCATTACCATAACAACCATCCCCATCAAAACAACCTTTTATTAGACTACTTAATAAAGTCTTATTATGAAAGATAAATTCATTCAGCCTCTTACCCCGACTATTACTACCAAACAATCTGCTGAAGAATCTAGATATAATAATAGAGTTTATTATCACTGTAGTGGTGTTTTCTTCTTTATGTTGTTTTATAGTTGGTCTTATCTTAAATTTATCTATAATAATTCTTTCTAGACTTCTTACGTATTGTTCCTCTTTTATATTAAAAGTCCAAACTACCTTGTAATTAGAATTACTAGTATGACCTTCTGCTATATATAAACCAAACATATATAACAAGTCGTTATCAATACTAACATTTAGGGGGATATTTATATTGTTAGGTATTGTACCACTATGTCCTAGTATATATCTTTTAACCCTCTTTTTTTTGTCCAGTTTGTCTATAAATTTACCACAACCACATAAGCATTCTATTTTATTTCCAACAATCTTAGGGTCGGGGAGTATATACTCATTAATACCATTCCATACTTTTAATTTCTTTCTTATTATATCATTATCATTACTGGATAGACATATGTGGGATGTTGATTTAGCCTTAGATGCTTCTACCCAGTTACCATAAAAATCCTCAAAGGGGTGGTTATTTGTTACATGTATTTTCTCAGTCTGTGAACGTAGCTTCATACTACCAACTTGTTTATGAGATTTGAAACAATTTGTTACTTTCTTGAACCTCATTTTATGAGTAAGTACTTTGTCACCAACACGTATATCTTTTATACTTACATACCCTTTTTTTGTCATTACAAGGGTATCTCCAGTAAAACATTCTATACTCCACTCGAAGTTATCATTATCTATACAGGCGACATCACCAGTTAGTTTCTCCTTACACCAACTTCCACTTCCGGGGGTACGTCTAAACTTATAGCCAGTTAGTTCTTCTAATAGTTGACATACCTTACGCTCAAATCCCTGACCTTTTCTCCTCGACTTCTTAGCTATCTTACTTCTATCTATCATTTTCCCTCCATCTTTTTATGTTCCTTAATCCTAACATTATTAAGACAGTGGTCACATGGTTCAACTGTAACAAACAAGTCGTGATATCCATGAAGTGATGTATCAAATACTAAACTATTACCACATTCTTTACATTCCATTATATGGATTATTGACATATTACCTCCTATTGAATCATACTTAAGTTTAAACCATAATCCTCAAGTATCTCGTGTAATCTATTTCTAATTTCCTCTATAGCTTCGTCTACCGTTTTGAAACTATGTCCGTATTTTAGGTATCCTCTTAGTACCTCATCCATATCAAATGAAACAAGAGACCAGTCAACACCTCTTGTGGTTAGGTCATACTCGTTCTTTTCTTCTGGCAAATTGAACTCTAAGGTTGCTTTCATTTGTCTTCTCCTATATAGTATTTAATAATTCCAAGGACTTGTTATAACTATCTTCCAAAAGCTCGAATCCACAATACTTTCTACCTAATGATTTAGCTACATATGCTACATGCCCTATTCCCATGAAAGGATCTAGTACTATCCCATTTTTAGGACACCCAGCTAATATTGAGGTTGTAAGCATATCTAATGAGAAGGATGCGCTATTACTACCTTTGATCATAGTTGATTTTACATTCCATATATCACCAGGGTTTATAGGGTACCCTTCAATTCCTATTTTCTTACATGCTTCTAAGTCGAAGTAGTGACGATTACTTGGTTTCTTAGTGAATAGATATAAGTGTGTATACTTCCTGCTAAACCTGGTTTTCATAGACTCAGGTCTTGTTGGTATTTTATGAAGGATTATATCATTTCTACAATAAAGGTTTAGTTCATTTGTCAATTTAATCGCCAACTTTTCCGGCACGAACTCCTTAGAGGTAGGCTTACCATGTCCTGATACGCCGTACTTGTCTTGAATCTCAATAAACATAGTACCTGTAGGTTTTAATACTCTTACAACTTCTTTTAATAATATTAAGTAGTTACTAATAAATTGATCACTTGTTGGTTCATTGCCAAATTCCCCATAATAAGCACCACATGGACATATACCATATTCTGAATCAAATCCTCTACCAGTTAGCCTACTGTCGGGGTTCATCTTGTAACCTTTCTTCATCTGAAACTTATGCTGACAATTAGGATCACCACCCAGTGTTATAGGATTAGTGCCATAATTACGCTGAAGCCAAAATGGACTTGACGTAATCATGGAATCTATCGACTCATCAGGTATGTTCTTTATTAACTTAAAAGCATCTCCAAGTATAATCCTATTTACATAATTCATTTATTATTCCTTATTTAAAGTTTAAGTATGCATACTCTCCAAACAACTCTTTAGCTTTTTTATCATAGGCTTTTGCAGCTTTCTTTTCACAGGTGAACATGCCTATATGTATAAACTTACCATTAAAGTAGATTTTAGCACGCCACTTCTTGTTCTTTTTAGCCCAAGCTACCCCTTTATATTCTGAAGTAGTGTTTTTATCCCCACTTCTATTCATACCATTTTGGTGTTTATCACATGCCCTCATGTTATTTTTTTGGTTGTTAATTCCATTCCTGTCCTTATGATCTGTAAGTTCCCCTTCAGGTGTATTCATTATTACCCTATGCATCCCTATAGTCTTTTGTTTACCGTTTCCAATAGGAATAGACCTAACCGCATAACCAAGATCGGAATCTCTAACCCTATAATAATACCATTTATGTTTATTCAGCTCCTCAAAATCTTCATCATCGACCATAGCATATTTACCATGGTTTAGCTTAATCTTTTTCATTCTTTACTTCCACCTCCTCCTTCCTCTTAGCTTTTAACCATTCTATAAACTTTGGATTATTGGATACTGTATCTCTACACACAGCTACCTGTAGATCGTTATCAAAAGGTACAAAGGTACCCACATTATCCAAATTGTCCGCCTCAAAGTCCCAGAACCTATATATCCAACCACCCGGTACTCTTAATATATTATATTCAGGTCTACCTATTATATCATCTAACTTCATTTGGTATTGATCTTTCCTGGGGTCTCCTCCTTAATTTCTACTTCACTTAAAGATTCCGCTCTACTAAAAACATGCGTCTTATTTAAGGGTTTGATCTCGTTTAGTGTGAAGGTTATACAGGTGAAGTCAAGACTTGTTAGATCAGTACCACTTTCAATTGAAGCAATTGCCTTTGCAAGCTTACTCTGTTCCACTATACCTATAGTATGACCACTGTTATCTACTATTAAAGATACTTTCATTTTGCTTCCTCCTTTGTTTAGGTTCCCATTCCTTACATCCTATTTCATGTTCACTTAAGTATGCCCACCCATGTTTAGGATCTTTAGGGTTTCTATGACACTCTCCAGTTGTATTGGTATAATTATGGTATTTAGTTTCCCACTCCCCGTTCTTATACCACCTTCTTGGGGTTATACAGACATCGTATTCGGTTTCCATCTCCTCAGATGTATACTCACTGAACTCACACTTAATACACCTCTTCATTTGATACCTCCCATCCGTCATGTTCCAACGCTGCTTCAAATAACATAAGAAGTACATAAGCGGTCTTACGTATACACCACCATTCAAAACGACTCATATTACCTCCTGTTTAATTTTACCAATGCGTCCGTAAATGTAATACCTTCTATTGATTTCACAAATTCCAGAGTATCCCCAAACTTATTACATGAGCTACCGAAACAGTAGAAGGTGTTGGTTTCCGGATAAATGAATAATGATTTAGTCTTTCCATCAGCGTGGAACGGGCAAGTTGCCTTGAAGGTACCGCCCATATCCAGCACGTCTATGTAATCCTTTACCACCTCTAAAATAGGAATAGCTTTTGCCTTTCTGAATAGTTCAGTATGTTTCAGGTTCCTTGTTTTCCTCTGCTCACGTTTAGCTATTGCTTTTCTAACCGCTTCATAGTGGTCAAATGAAGAGTATAACTTGCTTTCTTCAATTGTCCCAAGTATCCTCTCCTTGAAATCCTTTTTCCCTTCCATCCACAATTCATTTACATCCCCAACTATAGGTAACGTACCTATCTTAGCTACTATACCTTTCCTTTTATATAGTAACTTAGCAGCGTTTAATGCACTACCTAGTCCCTTGGATTTATCCTCATCATTATCGAATAATATCACTATCTTGTGGTGGTCTTTAAAAAACTTAATGTTTGTCTGCTTCAAGCTGCCAAATGAAGATATAGCAGGGAGTCCTTGTTGAAGTAATGTTAGTGCATCAATTGGTGCTTCAGTCATTACTATATAGTTAGTAGCTGAATTCAATAGGTCACCATTATATAGGTAATCCATCTTACCGGACAAGTGCCGGTGTCTCATTCCTTCATTGCCTGTGGTTGCTTCTAAGTTATCTTCCAGGTGTCTGCTTGTCATGTGTGCCGGTATTCCCTTATAAAATATAGGGAATATAACGCATCCGTAGAAGTGATCTCTAAACTTGAACTCCGTCTCCTCTATCTTAACCAGCCTAGTCTCAAGTATATCATCATGAGCATAACCACATTTGATTAGGTGGTTGTATAGTCCATATTTGTTGATTGAGGTTCCTAGGGAATATTTATCAATGGTGTGTCTAAATAATCCTCTATTCTTTTCTAAGTAATTTCTAGCTCGTATTCCGTATGAGGACTTTAGTATGTTATAATAGTAAAGGGTAGCGTCGATTAGAATAGCTTTCATTACCAGGCTGACTCCTCATGCAACCTTTCATAGCCCATTTTAGGAGAGATATATTTATCTAATGGTATCTTAGTAACACACATACCAGTACATGCGTTAGTCTTGCTTTCTTCCAGTATCTTATTAACCTCAACATCATCAGATCCCACCCCGTGTATTAAAACCGTCTCGTTGTATTTACCTTTAGCTATACTTGTTATAACGTGTACGTATTTCATATTACCTCCTTAAATGATTGATTCATCACAATAATCATACTGTTCTATGATTTTATGTCTATCTGTAGGTTTCTGTGGTTTATCTGTATACTGACGTTCCTTATTAACTTCCTCATTACCACAAATTGGACAACACCAGTAGGTATATAGATACCAATACTTCATATGACCTCCTAATTTTCTGTACTAAGTATTAATTTAATCTTAGTTACCAGTTCGTCCTTAATTTCAGGGTTAGCTTCGAGCCATTTAACTGCCTGACCCCTACCATTACCCATAGTATCTTCTCCGTAGTAGTACCACGCTCCTTTTTTATCAATTAAGCTATAGTCTCCTGCAAATGTGAGTATCTCATCTGTTACCGATATTCCACTACCAAATGTAATAGGGATATTTGCTACCTTATAAGGTACACTTACCTTACTTTTCTGAACCTTTGCTGCGGATAATATACTTGTAATGTCTCCACCTTCGGTTACTTTCTTAGCGTTGCGTAATTCCAACATTAGAGAGGTCCAAAAATAAAGAGCATTACCTCCTGTCGGTGCTGGTGGCATACTGAATCTACCTATTCTTGCTCTAGTTTGATTAACAAATAACAGTAAGGTATCATTCTTGTAGGCTGTGGGGGCTATTACCCTCATAGCTTGGGAAATTAATCGTGCTACTTTTCCCATGTGTACATCACCAATATCTCCTTCCACCTCAGACTTGGGGGTTAATCCGGCTACTGAGTCCAATGCTATAACTGAATAGTTACCACTTCTTGTAAGTCTTGACATGATATTTAGGGCATTCTCAGCGTTATCCGGTTGGGAGAATAGTATTCTATCATACTCCTCACCTAATATATTCTGTACTAGTTTGTAATCTAGTGCGGATTCAAGCTCAATGAAAGCTACGTTCTTCTCCTTATCAGCTACCAGTGCTTCCTTAAGTGTATGTAATACTACTGTAGTTTTTCCCGAACTATAACCTCCGTATATTTCCACTACTCTGCCTTTTACAAAACCACCGTTTCCTAGTATGTGGTCGAGACCAATTGAACCAGATGAGATTGATTCAAATCCTTTATCAACAAGGTCTTGTGTTAAAGAAAATGTTGATCCCTTCCCGAAGTCCTTCTCTATTTGTTGTATTACAAGATCCATAGTTTCTGTTGTCATTTATACCTCCTCTTTGAAGTTTAAGTAAGCAAACTCACCGTGTAATTCCTTAGCTTTTTTGTCATAAATCTTAGCCGCTTCTACCTCACATATAGAAGAACCTATCCATCTTATTTTACCATCTAGGGAGATTGCAGCACACCAATGTTGGTCTCTTTCTTTCCAACAAACACCTTTATATTTAGAACTATTACCGCTCCTGCCTTTTTTATTCATTTGATTTTGAGAATGAGTAGCTGTTCTTAAATTATGTTTCTGATTATCCCAACCAATACCATTCTTATGATCAGTTTCCTTACCTTTGGGGGTATTCATTATTAATCGGTGCATCCATATATTACTTTGTTTACCGTTAACTCTTGGTGATTTTCTAACCGCATATCCTCCACAACCATAAAACCACTTCCACTGGTTCAACCACTCGAAATCTTCATCATCCACTAAAGCATACTTACCTTGTGTTAGCTTAATCTTTTTCATTTGATATCCATAACCTCCTTTAGATCAAACAACTCCATCTGATTCTCAATAGGTTGCAAGCTACTATTTAATTCTTCTAATGTTTTATATACTAACTGATCTTCCTTAAACAGAGGATCACCTTGACAGAACCAGCAGTTACTATTGTTACTAGATTCTACATACATTCTATACCCAACTTCTGTATCTTTGTATATTTCTTTACCTTCATTCATCTTTCTACTCCTTAATTCATTCATTATATTTTCATACCTTATAGAGGATATAACCTCATGCAAATCTCTCATTTGAGTTCTCCTCATTTAATTTACGTTCTATACTTCTATTTATTCTATACACCCATGACCGATGTTTACCAAATGAGTCAGCTATATCCTTGTATGTATATCCTGCTTGTAACATTCTTGCTACTTTTAATTCCTCCTCATTGCAGTTTAATTCTATAGATAACAAGATAGAACTGTACTTTATGCTTACATCTGGACGGTTATCTATGTGGTCGTTTACGTATCGCTTCTCTCTAACTCTAAAGTTGGTAATCATACCTGTTGATACTATCATAACCCACGACTCATCTGTATACCTTCCATCCGGTTTAGGTTTAGTTAGCAATCGTAATATAATATCATGTCTTAAATCACGTACTAGATCATTAGGTATATCAAACTTGTACTTGTTTATACATTTATCTATTAGGTCGAAGTGTAATTCTATATTCATTCTGCCTCCTTATCCAAGAAGTCTTTAATCTCCCAAAACAAATCAGGGTCTTCCTCCCACGGTATATAGATTAAAGTTCTATTTAATAATGAATTAGCTACCATTAATTTATCCTCCAAGTCATCATAAGCATCTATACTATCATTGTATGCTTCCTTCTTGAAGTCCTCTAACATTTCCATGTCCATCCTCCTTTTCTTCTTGTGAACTCTGGTTGGTTTATGTATGCCGGATCTAACCTTGCTGATATTCATTATGAACTACTCTCGTAAGTAATACATGTGGAAGAACTGCTAATACTACCGGTAGTTCCCCATGTGGTTGAAACAGGTTGTGGCGTTCTTATATTGATAGGTTCAAATTGTGGTTCTACCACCATCTCAACCTTGTTCACCTTCATCTGAATAATCTTATAACCATCTCCATCATAACCATCATCAAAACAATCAGGACTAGGATAAGTATTATCACTACTCCTTACCACCTTCATAGCTTGTATACATATCTTGTATACTTCATTTGGTAGTATCTCAATACCATCCTCAAACTCCACACAATCTTTAGGTATAGAATTACCAAACACATAACCAAATGTACCACTGGATTTGGTTAATTCATAACGGTTTCTTATACCTTCATCTTTTAAGTAAGCAATAATCATGTAACCTCCTTTATATTCCGCAGACTCCCCCACTACATTTCTCTTCCGATTCTTCAAAAACCACTCCACTCTTGGATATAGCAGTCTCGTATTTAACTTTGGTTAATGGTTGACCGGATCGAGCACCATCTGGATATACTGTGATACCTCGCAAGCGTGGTAAGTACCGTAGTAGGGTTTCAGCGAATCTTTTTACGTTATTGTTGCCCTCGTCCCCATATTCTGGTAGGTTGATTGTAACTGCAATCCCTTGGTCAACGAAATCTTGAACGAAAGCTTGAAACTGTATACGCCTTTCCACATGAGGTGCTAGAGATATAGAATCTTCAATGGAGTTAGGATCAATCCCCTGTTCTTTAACTAAGTTTTCTACAGTTGGATCTATAACGTAACTGTACTGCCATTTACCATTGTTGCCTAGGAATCTTCTCTTGTAGGAGGTGCAGTAAATCGGTTCGACTCCTGACGAGGTTTCTGCCAAAATGGAAGTGGTTCCATTTGGTGCAATAGCTCTAACTGCTACTGGTCTTATTCCACCCATTTCTTTAGCAAACTTAGTGGCTGTACTATCTGATATAGCTTCCCAAGCTGCTAACCACTTACCTAATTCTCCGTTAGGTTCGTAGTCGTACCCTCGCTGTAATAACCAATGGTGGATTCCCATAACCCCCAATCCTATTCTCCTGGTCTCATCTCTAACCTTCTCTATATCTGAATGAGGTAACCAACTTTTATATGATCCTAGATATAAGAACTTAACTGCTAACCTAGTAATCTTTTTTAACTCCTCTATATCAGATATTCTAGATAAGTTTATACTCCCTAAGTTGCAACAATCATTATTTAAAGAACTAGTTACTTCAGTACAGTTAGATACTAAGCACCCACCTGTCCAATAGGTATGTTCTTTGTTATCTACAGTGAAATCAAATACCTCATGCTTACCACAATACTCTCTATCCATAACTGGAGAACTTACCTTAGCTTTATAGGCTCTACTCTTTGTTATTTGTTTATACTTCTGAATAAATCCAATGTCCTTTATAAAACTGTCCTGACTCCACATATCTGATATATTTAATATATATGATTGTTTACATAGATAAGTACCATTCTTAAAAGTAATCCATGATGGTTTACTTATTGTTATGTATGATGCTATACCAATTGAAGATAGCATTTCCGCTACTTGATATATTAGTTTCTTACTTGATTGTGTTAGAATTATTCTATAACCACTAATTGCACTACCATTAGCTGAGAACAGTCCACGTAGGAATCCTTTTATCTTGTTGGAATTTCCTCTATAGAATCTTTCTGGAACCTCTCTCTCATATGTCTTAGGTAATTCATCTGATAATATAGTAGTTTCTATTTCCCATGCTCCTTCAGAAAGTCCTGGTCTATATTTAAGTAGTAAATCTTTAATCTCGGATTGAAAATAGTCCTGATCTTTACTACCAACATACAAATGTACTAGGTTATTTGAAGCTTTATGTACTGAACCATCCCCTAAAACTAATCCATCCATTGTATCTACTGGGTTTAAGTTGGAACATCTGAAACTAGGTCCTGGTAATGAGTCTATATATTTTACATCCTTAACCATTTTCTTGATGCCACCTTCAACAACTCTATGTTCCTCAGTACCATAGAATACACCTCTAGTTGTTATGTATTTATATACATCCTTCACACCTGTGGACCATTTCTTAGTTATCTTAGTCCATTTTTTACCTGACCATATTGAATCACCTACATCTACATCACTAATATTTCTAATACCATCGGGTGTGAGAATAGTAGCCCAATTAGGTTGGCAAGGATTTCTACCTATTTCTTCAGAGTTCTTTCCAATATTAATTGATAGACCAGGTTCCCCACTTTTGCACATACTACGACATACTCTATAATAGAAGTCCTTAGTTTTACTATCCTTCTTCATCTTGGCGAAGAATTCATCATCTAAACATACTGATATGTTGGTCATATCCAAATTAGCTGGGAAATTAAAGTCAGATTCCTTCAACGCTTTAACGTGAGTACTCCAGTCTTTAGCTTTAATAAAGTCTTCTATATCCGGGTGTTGCCAATTGAGTCCAGACCACAATGCTGACCTACGACTACCACCAGCCATCACATGCCTTGCAACTTCGTTTACCATCATCATTAGAGATAACGGACCTGAAGAATATCCGCCGAACCTTTTAATAGGCTGACCTTTACCTCTTATATTACTGTACACAGTTCCCGCTCCGCCACCGGTTGATAACACCAACACATGCTTTTTTAGCAACTCAGCCCACCCATCGCGCGAATCCTCTGCTATGAAGATAAAGCAATTATTCAACTGCTGAATCTCCCTACCACATGAGTATAGATAACGACCTGCGGGAACGAATTTCCTCTGTGATATAGCTTCATAAAATTCCTCTACTAACTCTTTCCTATCTCCAGCTATAACTGTTGCTACCCTCCTCGCGCACTCATTCCATGTTTCATCTGGGTGTATAGCGTAGCTTCTCCTAAATATAGTCTGTGCAAAACTACTCAGTTCTTCTTTCATTTGTTATGTTTCCTTCTTGTTTTCATTATGTAACTGTTTATTCTTTATTCTTTCTATTTTAGATAGGTAATGTTTATTTATATCTTCCTCCTTATCCTCAAAGATTACTTCAAGAAACTTTAAGCATAACCTAACATCTCCAATCTCATCTGCTAGATTATCATCCCTATCCCTACCTCTTATATGGTGGGATATAGCTACTATTAGTTCTGCTAGTTCTTCTTGTACCCAGTGTAACTCCTTGGTTATATCCTTATCCTTTAGTAGTTCCTTTATTAATTCTTTATCAGATGAAGTAGTCATGACTTTCTCCTGTAATACTTCTGGTGTTAATATTGTCCAATCGGGTGAGTAACTCATTCTTTTATCCAACTCCAATCGTGATCTGTCTTACAATCACTATTATATGCAATTCTATTATTCTCTTGTATTACTAATATACCATCGCCATCCCAGTACCAACCAATGTTAATAGTGAAACTACCCATTTCAAAATCCACACCTGGTTTTTGGTATAGCTGACATCCATTCTCTAAGTAAGGATTACCGAATAGTTCTCTCATTTTACTCTCGTTTTTCCAGTACTCTCCTTTAATACTAGCTTCTTTATTTTCTTCATGTGTTGGGTATCCCAAATGAAGTAGCATTGAGTATCCTAATTCAGTACATTTATTAATAGGCTTAAACCCATCTATCAACTCAAAACAACTATAACGACCATACTCCTCCTTGAAGCAGTATTCTCTTAATAGTTCCCCAAAGGTATTAGGATCATCTACTGTCTGGGTGTTAACTTTGAATATCATAGTTCCTCCTATAATCCTATTGGTGATCTTATAGTTTTCCACATATCATCAAAGTCCCTATCTTTTTTATCTATTTCTTTTTGCTTAGTAATCAACTCACCTGCTAAGTTAAAACAATCCTTACACATTAGCTTATCAAACTCCTCACTACCTGATAGAAACTCTATACTATATTTACTTAGTATAGCACTACCTATAAAATAACTACCACCTTCTAACTTCTTCTCACAGAAATAACACTTATACATAGCCTATCCTCCTTTCAAATGAAAAGCTCTACTTGCTGCTGGTTTTAGATCCTCAAAGTTTACATACCACCTCCTTGGAAAACTACCAGATATTCTGTAGACATTAATTTCCTCATTATTAAACATAAAATCAACAGATAAGTTATCCCCACCTGTTTGTCTACTAAAAAGCACCCTACCATCCTCAATACTTATTGGTACTATATAATAATAAGAACTACCAGCCCCATCACCATATATGGTAATAAAACAGTGTGGCTTTCCAAGCTTAAGTGATTCTGGTTTTAGTATTCTGGTTGCTATCATTTGACCCTCTCAATACAATCGTTACAAGTTAGTATTAACCTGCCAAACTCATTATTCTTTATCTTCGGTTTATTCCTACAGTAGAACAAAGTAATACCACTTTTGCGTCCATCCTTTCTAATCTGTATATACCCACACTGTATATCTTTATCACCGTTTATGTAAATAGGCAGGCGTTCTGGTAGTGGGTATTCTTTAACCTCTTCCACAGGTTGCCACTCTAATTTACGTTTCTTCATAAGTCATAAGGTCTCCTTTCATTTGCTAGATTTCTATATGCATTGAACTGTACTCCGAATATAGCAGGTTAAGGTACTCTCTCACATCTCTTGCTAAATCAGTATGACTAAAACTACAAGGATTACCTCTGGAGTATACTTTGAATTTTATAGACTTAATAGGAACCTTGTCCCAATCTGGAATTTCCTTGTTCATACTTAGAAAGTCACCAGTATTTCCTATATTACATTCATTTGTTGGTCCTATAAGACGGTATGAATTCCACCCACCAGATTTCTCAATATAAAACATAGTTATTTTCCCTTCTTCATCTGTTCGTAATGGGGACAGTGGTTAGCGACTGAACAATAAGTTTCTCCACAAAGCCACTTCTGCGTGTCCTCATCAGGGGGTGGTGGTAGTTTGCCGGTTTTAAATGCTTCGTCTAATATCTTGGCTTTAATGGTCATCGCCTCTATAGTCTTCTCCTTGTCGTATATCTTTACGTCCTCTATTTTATACTCTACATCTGCTGATTTTGATTCCTGAATATAAGTAGTACCAGTCTCGAAGACAATCATCATACTCATATATATAATACTTAGTTTATCCACTGGATAACCATTCTCTTCCAGCAGAACCTTGTACATATTTCCCTGACTGACATGCTCGCTCTTCGCACCTCCTTTTAATATGAAAGGTGCGCCCCTATCCCCTATAGTTTTGAAGTCTTGCAGGTGTTTAGTCTTTGGATTGTAATAGTCGATACGCCCGAATACTTCAATACCATCTACTACAATTGAGAACTCTTTCTCCACTATTATACCTTTAGGTTGGTCCTCCAATATCTTATGTATTAATTGACCACGCATAACCCACCACATCCGCTTTGGATATACGTAAATATCATATATCCTACTCAAATACGTTTGCCGGACACATCCAAGCAATGCTGTAACAGATATATACTCCCCTTTATGTGGATTGGTTACTATGTCTTTTACTATCAAATGAAGTAAGGGGGATGGAAAGTCAAACTTGTCAAGATTATCTAAGTAATCATCTAACTTTATCAATTCACCTTTTGCTCCTATCAAACCGACGATGGGCATAACTATTCCTCCTTAATCTTATCTATAATAAATTCAGCTATCTCTATTGCTTCCGATGCACAACCATCATAACCATGTGGTGTATGTATTGTTAATAAATAATGCCTACCTCTCAGTGGCTTATCACACTCTATCCCCACATCCATATTCTCATCTAAGTCCCACCATACATTTCCTATTTTATCAAACAACTTCTTATTCATCTGTTCCTCCTACCTTATTATATTACGTATTGTACCTTCAAACACACCAAGTTTGGTATTTTGAGGTACTTTATGTACGTTATAATGGTTAATTAATGTCCACAGTGAGTCTCCGTATCCCCCTTGATCCTTAAAACAACCTTCGGATATACCAGATACTTGTATTATAAAACCATCAACATCATTCTCTATCCAGTACTTCTTGCCTACCTCTATATTTCTTTCAAGTAACACCTTACTTGCCGGTACAAACCTATTCCTCTTCATTTGATTCCTCGGATCTCTTTTCTAATAGTTCCTCAATTAAATCTGCTGTATCTATAGTCCTATCTATAAATGCTGTTTTAGCTGCACTACTTATGGAATAGATTATTTGAGGTAAGTCGTCTACCAATTGAGAAAGTTCCATCACATCTATAGTTACTGGTTCATCTATACCTTTAAGTTTTAGGTATACTTTGTCAAACTCCAGTCCTAAGGTGTAGATTTCTTCAAAAGTAGCGTCAGTGTTGAGTAGGTACATGTTCTTTGACATTAGGTTGTTCCTTTACTGGTTTTTTAGTGTCAGCATTGCGTCAAGTTCCTGATAGTCGTGTATCAGCATGTTCTTATTGTTGGCAGTATAGAGGGACCACACCTTCCCATCTGTTAGGCTTATTATACTACTCCCTGCTTTGTAAAATATATCCTTATAATGGTGATCGTCGGTAGGGCTAATACAACCAGTAAAGACCGTCCTAACCCTTATTGTTTCTGCTTTTTTTGATTCATCTGTAGCACAATCGTCATAATTTTCGACTATCCTTAAAGGTTTCATGTTACCTCCTATTTAAAGTTTAAGTAAGCAAACTCACCAAATAGTTCTTTTGCAAGTTTGTCGTAAGCTTTACCAGCCTTCTCTTCGCAGGTGAAGTAACCTATATGTAATTGTTTTTGATTAAATTTAATGGAAGCTCCCCACCTTCCTGTTTCTTTTTTCCAACTTACTCCTTTATATTTAGAAATAGAGTTCTTATACCTTCTCCTGTTCATACAATTCTGTGATTTAGTACATGTCCTTAAGTTACCTCTTTGGTTGTTTATTCCATTCATATCCTTATGATCGGTTTCCTCACCTTCGGGTGTTTTCATAATAACTCTATGCATGTATATAGCTTTTCGTTTTCCGTTAACTGTAGGTGAATTCCTAGCTGCGTACCCTCCATTCCCATAAAACCATTTCCACTTATTTAACCATTCAAAATCACAATCATCCACAAGTGCATACTTGCCCTGTGTAAGTTTAATCTTTTTCATTTCCTTATTCTTCCTTCTATTTTACCATGTCCTGCCTACTTTTAATTCCACCTCTGGAGGTACAGACTTTAAGTAATATTCTTCAGCTTCAAGCATAGGTTGTTCTATAAATTCTTTAGCTATATAATCAGGGTCAGTTCCATTATATTCACATACTATTTCATCGTGTATAACATTGGTTATTAAAAGTGGTACATTATGTTCCTTAATTTTCTTACGCATAAGATATAATGATCTTTTAATCATGTCGCCAGCCGAAGACTGTATGCGGTTGTTTTTACCTTCCCTTATTATTGAGTTTATCTTCCCAAGCTTTTCTTTACTCCAAGATATGGGTACTGGTATCTCTCTACCTTCCCGTGGTGAGTATACCATTTTGTAAGGTGGAACTTCAAAATTACGTCTTCTTCCACCCATAGAGGTAGTATATCCATCTGTTATAGCTTTCATACCTGCATCATCTAACATCTTTTTTACCTTAGGTGAGGTGTCATAGTACTTATTCATAATATCTTTAGCTTCCGATTCCGGTAAGTCTTTACCCATTTCTCTATAGAGTTTCATCAGACCATAGTAATTCATACCATACGCTGAACCAAAACCTACACTCTTTACTACATCCCTCATTTCTCGGTTCTTAGTCTTGGATACTTCCAGGTTAAATACCTTGTATGCAATTAAGGAATGTAAATCCTTATACTCTTTAAATGCTTCAATCCATGTTTCTTCACCTGCTAACTCTGCCATTATTTTAAGCTCTTGTCCTGAATAATCACACTTTATTATATACCCACCATCCTGTGCTCGCCATGCTCCTCTATAATCTCTACCTGTTGCAGCTTGTCCTACGTCCTTCTTGATTAACTGTTGTAGGTTAGGTTTATCCATTGATACCCGTCCGGTAGTAGTGCCTATTTGATTAATGTTTGCATGTATTCTTCCTGTCTTGGGATGAATAAACTTGAGGTACTCCTTTCCAAATGAGTCAATGGCTTTCTTCAAGGATCTAAACTCCAACAACATACCCGACAGCTTCTTATCCGGTAGAAATAGTAGTGTTTCATTATCAGTGTTACTAACATCAAATCCAGCTTTCTTTATCGCAAATAATAACTGTTTATTTGAACCATATGAAATAAGTGGATCACCTAACACATCAGTTTGTAGAAACCTACAAAAGTAAGCGTTAAGTCCCTTGATAACCTCCTTAATTCTGATTGAAACCTTTCTTTCTAACTCTAACCAAGCTTCCGAATCCAAATAGAACCCATTATATTCCATATCACCAAATGCAGGTATAGCATCACTCTCTAACTTAGCGGTGGGTAATAGTCCTTCCTTTTTCAGGAGAGGTATTTGTTTCTCCAGTATTCTAATTGGGTGAATGACATCACCAGCTGCATACTCTAGTTGCCTATCTGAAAATTCACCTTTCATAGTAAACGATAACTGCAATGCTTTAGACAGGTCAATACCTAAATACTTTTTAGCCAGTACGTGCAGTGAGAAGTAACCTCTAGTTCTTGGATGGACTTTACCGGATAGTAGGATACGCTCATTCAAAGTTATATCATATAAGGTTTCTGGTTCTACTCCTACACTTTTCATAAATCTGTAATCGAAAACTCCATACGTTGTAACTTTGGCTTTTGGTCCTTCTAATATAGATTTTAGTAGTAATGGGTTGATGTATCGAATGTCGTATATATATTGCTTCTTGGTGTTACCCAATTGAACCAGGATTAGATCGTTATTGTGGGGATCTGTGCCATTGGTCTCCGTATCAAATGCTAACCACTTCATTTTATCCAACTCATTAAGAGAAGCAGGTACCTCACTTGGATCTTTTATGTATTTATAAGCCATCTCAACCTTTCATATGTTTAATATTAACTTCCTACCATTATAGAATGGGAAATCCTCATGTACCTTGTACCACCAATACTGTGCTTGTAATAGGTCAGCTTCCATCTCTCCTCCAAAGGATTTATTATAACCACTTACCGACCTTGTGTCCGTATTATATTCTTCATATACTATTGTATAAACAGAATGAGCGGTTGTTCTTTCATTTACAGGATCCTTGCTTATAAGGGCAAATCTTTTACCCACTTCAAATGAAAGTAGAGGATTTAGTAATCTGGTTATAGGGGTATTCATAACTCTTCCTTTTCAAATAGATCATCTATTCTACTCCTACCTATACGACTATCAAAGTACTTCTGACGCTCCCTACCTAACACAACCATCGTCCTAACCAGACCAATAGCAAAAACTATTGCTGATATACCTATAATAACTACGGTTACACTAATATCATTCATCTGATACTCCTTTCATAACTCTTCCTTTAATCTCTTAAAAGCATACTCAGGTACTTTGTGTCCAGCTGCTATGTGTTTATCAAGGTGGTCAAGTACTTGCTGTATTGTATCAAAATTAGAACTATCATGCATATCAAGGATAATCATAGGAGTAAATCTACAACAAACACATTGATAATATTCACCCATTGATACTAAATAAACATCACTATCCTTTCCCATTCTACAGTAACTCATATTTAATCCTCCCTAAAATTAAGTCTAGCATATTCACCGAACAATTCCTTAGCTTTCTTGTCGTATGCTCTTGCTGCCCCTTCCTCATAGGAAAAACCACCAATATATGTTCTTTTTCCCTTAAACATGATTTGGGAGTGCCATACTTTATCCCGTTCAACCCAAGTTACCCCTTTATACTTGGAAATAGAGTTCTTATTACCTTCTCTATTCATACCATTTTGTGAACGATCTACTATTCTTAGGTTATGTTCTTGGTTATTCCACCTACACATATCCTTATGATCTGTCATCATCCCTTTTGGGGTATTCATAATTAGTCTGTGCATTAATATATGTTTTCTTTTACCTTTACTTATATAGATGGACCTAGATGCATAACCATCGTCATAGCACCACTTCCATTGGTTAAGCCACTCGTAGTTCCAATCGTCCACTAATGTATAATAACCCTGTGTTAATTTAATCTTCCTCATATAACCCCCTATACTCGAAATACTACATCTATAATCTTTGAGCCATCTACGTCCAACTTATTTGGGAGGATTATGTGAGCTAGTCCCACAGGTTGAGGACTATATAATTTAGCCTCAGCATAAGAGGACTCATAACCACAATAGCTACCACATGAGACACACGTATGATACCTGACATTGATAGAATCTTCTATTTTGTTAATTTCCCTACTAGCTGTTCTATAAAATCCTTGAGCGTGAGTGTGGGATGTACAAAATATATCACCATTAGGATAAATATCCATCAAATCCTCAAGTGATGCCAACTGTCCGGCTTTCTTTCTTGCTGCCCCACCTCTTGCTCCGTGTGCAAATACTAAGTGGTAATTAACGTCTGGTAGTTTTAGGTTCAAAATACCTAAGTTACTAAAGTATATATCTTCTAGTTCTAATTTTGACATGATTACCTCTATAGGGTCGATACCGTCCCCCCTCAAACCTCTATCTCCATCGTGATTTCCCTTAACTGCACCCAATAATTTAGGAGCTATCTTCTTTAGGTCTTTAACTGTCTGTTTAATCTCGTCTCCAGGTGAAGCACTTGTATAGGGTGAACTTAATGAAGTCCGTGTAGCAAAGTTAATTAAATCACCACCTATTATTGCATAAACGTTATCATTCTCAGCTATGTAGTCCAACTTATCTAGGAACAGATCGTAATGAGCGTGGTCATCCAAACCGTGTATATCGTAAAGGCATACTATTTCCACCAAATCCTGCTCAAATGTCCATTTCTTAATCTCCCTCAAACCGGGTAAATCTGTCCTCCCATCCTTAGAAAACTTACCTGTTAACATCGCCCTGTTACGCCTCCAGTAGCCTCTAACCGCTTCGCTTGTAAATTGGTACTCGGGGAAAAAGTCCCCCAAGTTATTAGCTATCTCCTCGTATGACACCTTCCTATTCTTTTGTTTATGATCTAGGAATAGTTTCACTGCAACTTGTACTCGTCCATCCGCCCACTTCTTATCTTGTACTTCCGACATATTCTCATCTCCAATGTTGTTATTATTATCTTTCTATATTATATTACTTAGTTTACTTGCTAAATCTTGGTTATGGATTAAACAACCTACTCCGTTTTCCCTCTCCTGGTTATCAAAATCTATACCTTCTATACCATCTATTTTCATTAAGGTATGGTTATAATCTAGCAGATGAACGAGACTCCAGTTGCCGCCAGATTGTCTTGGATTATCACCAAATTGATAGCCCATTCCATAAGCATCTATAGCTAATTGACCTCTAAACTTACCCAAGTAGTACACGTTACCACATCTTTGGAAAGCATACTTTTCGTTCACTACTATAGATTGTTCTTTGGTTATTACTGTAGCATACATCTTTATCTCCTTTAAAATTACAACCAAATGAAGTAACAAGGCTTGTTGTTACACTAAAAGACTAAGCTTTCCCTCTGCACATCATTCCCCTACCCCTTATAATCCTTCTTTTACTTGCGCAGAGTCTCAGGATTACAGTGTTTACTTGGTCGAGGAATGAGGCGGTCTACTTTTTATGGGATGGATACTTCTAATCCTACCCACCTTGCTACTAACACTTGATTGTTTTTATCCTCCAGTTTAGTTAAAACGGCAATCCCTCGTTATCTTCACTATCAGGTAGTCCAAGCTTCTCCTTGATACCTGTAAGGATCTCAGCCCTAAGATCAGCATCCAGGCAGTACACAATGTCAAACCAATCTTCCTTTACCTTCTTACTTGGCATAGCGAAAGATATTACGTCACCGGTCTTGAACACCGTCAGCCCTGTAACCTTTAATGAATCGTCAAACGTAATGTCTGCGAATCCACAAAGCTTACCTTTTTCAAACTTCTTAAACTTAACCTCACTCACTTGCATACTTAATTCTCCTTTGTTATTAGTTTATTATTTACTTATTGTATATTCTTCTTGAGTTTTTAGTACTGGTTTCCAATAACATGCACAGGTATCTACCCATATAGCATTTACTCTTCCACATTTTGGACATTCCCAACCTACACTTATTCTTGGTTTCTGTTTACAATTGAATAACTTGGATATATCCTCTATTACATTATTAAAATAACGGTCATATATTACGTAATTAGTGAGGTAAACTTCACTATCGTAAGGACTCTTAACATATTCTTTTATGCTATGTTTCTTTAGTATCTTCCTTATCTTTTCTTTCATACACCACCTCCTTTATAATCTTCCTCATAATCCTCACTAAGCATATATTCAAACAAGGACATTATTTCATCTGCTACCACACTATACTCACCACTGTCTACAGCAAATCTAACGTCCATACTTCCATCATCCCCAAATTGACTTTCATACTCCCTAAATATCTTTATAATCTTATCCTTCATGATAATATACTCCTTATACACTCCTTACATATAAAAATGCTATCATTATCTGTACATTCAAAACGACCTGGATTTTCCACATAATTATATGATCCGGTAACCTCTCTAACAATTAGAGGATTAAATACATAACATAGCGATCCTGTTTTTAAATCCTCCTCACACCTGTTACATCTGTACCTTTCCATAACTACCTCTCTTCCTTTCTTATAACCATAATCTTTTTAAGAACCAACTCTACTATTTCATCTGCAACATCACCATATTCTCCTGAATCCAAAGAATAACTTCCACCGTATTCATAACTACCATGCTTATGTTCATATTTCTCCATTATTTCTATAATATCATCTTTTAACATACTACCTCCTTTACCAAACCCAGCCTGAACTTGGATGTTTCATAGAGAACGAGCGGAATTTGTCTTTAAACATAAATCCAGCCTTCTTTCCTCTTCTTTCCTTCTTAAGTAGAAAAGTTCTCCCAACCTTACTAGTATTATTACTTCTATACGCTGCTACATAATGTTTACCATAATCATCCATTAATACTAGCTCACTATTTCTAGTACTATGTCTTATACCTGTATAGTATATTGGTATCATTGTATACCAGTATTCAACACTCCTGTCTTTCTGAAACTTAAGACTCATCACGGAACTTCTCCTTATACCACTCAAAGTAATAATGCCCACCACGTTTTATTGTGTGCCAACCATCCCAAAAGTTATAATTCTTTTCAAGTGCTTCAATTATATCCTCATTACCTGACCAGCCAACTGTAGTTAATCCTAATACGTAGTTATATCTTCCTGTATTAAACATAAAAGCAGAATCATTACCGCATGATATCCACATACCTTTGATGTATTTAATTAAACCCTTAAGACCTTTACTTGTAGTAACATCCCATGTTTCTATTGACTTAAGTTCCTTTTCATCTGGGTAATAGTGCATTCCTATTAATTTCATAACTAACTCCTTTCGACATGAATAACTACTGTGGATCCTTTATGATAAGTATTTCTTTTATCTGTATAGTTCATTAGGTTTTCATTCATATTCATACAGGTTTCCAGGAGAAGTAGTATGTCTTTCTTGTTTAGTATTACCTGTACGTATGGTTTACCGTTTGCTTGCTTTAGGAAATTAGCTCTCATGATATACTATCTCCACTTTAATCCATGTTGTGCAAACCCTGAAAGGAAATAGCTTGTAATTAGACCTATAGGTCCTAATAAACCAAATAGTATAGAAAAACCAACGTCCTCCCTGTATGTTGCATTTTTAATACTCATTTTCCAGTAACTTCTTTGACTTTCTGCTAATGATATTCCATAACTAAACACCCCACAGACTGTCCAAAACAGTATTGCTAAATAAATCATAATGTCCTCCATTATTTTATGTATTCTTTACCTTACCTTGTTGCCAACACCCACAGAAGTATTTCTTATCTTCCTTCTTATCTTTACAATTATGGTGCAGACAATTGAAGCAGTTACTTCCTTTACCATAACTTGTGGGTTTCTCCCAGCAGTCCTTCATTTCAAACTCGTTTACTATCGACTGTTCATGGTAAAACTCATAATCACAGGTAATATCAGTTCTTATTCTTTTCTCAACTAAGAGACAATGGTGGTAACCATGTTCCCAATCATCAATTGATATGCCACATGTACCACAACATTTAGCTAACATATTATACCTCCACAAATCTCTGTAGATACCTTTTATTAATTAACTTAACCGAACCACTGATACCATTCCGCTGTTTAGCTATCCAAAATGTAGTAGGTCTTTCTGGCGATTCATCGTTGGTTGAGGTTAGGAAGAAAACTCTACTTGAATCCTGCTCTATACTCCCAGAACCTCTAAGATCAGACATGATTGGTACCTGATCCTCTCTGTGGTAATTCTCCCTATTCGTCTGTGCTAATGCTAACAGTGGTACCTTTAATGAAGCTACCATTAACTTTAAATTTCTGGTTAGTGTGGTTAATCCTTCAACTGACTGCTCTCCGAATATGTGGATGTGATCCAATATCACCAGTGGGTTTTTACCTTCCTTGAATTGGTAATGACGTATGTTCTTGTGCATCATTGGTATGGTTATGTTACCTGTTAGTATTTTAACTGGTTGTTTAAGTAATCTTTCTTTCTCTTGTTTTAATCTTCTAACCTCGCCAGATGAAAGTCTCTCAGTCCTGATCTTAAAGTGTGGGATACCTGTCTTGAAACATAGGTACTTTTGTGCGTATTCTTCAGTTGATTCCTCAAGTGAGAAGACCATCACTGGCTTACCTAAATCTAAGTTGTGTCCAAGTATCTGTCTTGACATTTCTGACTTCCCAGTAGAAGAATTACCAGCTAATACATTAAAGGAAGCATCTTCCATACCTAATAACATACTGTCAATTGAGGGAAGTCCAGTGTCGTACCCTAATGATGTTTTAGGTTTCAAGTTATCTAGATCAATCATTCTATCTACTATTTCGTATAGGGACTCTGCTTGACCAGTTGAGTTATCTACAAGGTTTAACGATTGTTCGGTAATATAATCAACCAATTCATTTGGCTTCTCCTTTTCCACCCTCTGTAATATACCAGTAGCAAGTGATCTGCAATTCCGTCTCACTGTACCCTCTTTTAATATAGGTAGTAGATTCCCTATGGTTTCTGAGTCTGTTTCAGTATTCATAACCTCACCAAGGAATACTTTCATCTGAGGAAGCTTGTGATTGAGTACTGCTAAACTTACGTCCCCACCATTTGTAACTATATCTACCATAGTGTTGAATATAATGTTCCCTGGTGATGGAAAGTCTAACCCTTTCAATTGATCCATATAATTCAATAACAATCCTCTATCACTTATTAATAACTTCAATATGATTTTATCTACCATGTTACACCTTATTTTTTATTCGCTGGTTATAATGTTTTACAAGGTAACACGCTAATTACCTCTTGAAAGTGGAACTGTGCGGTCTGGATGAAGCCCAAAGTTTGTATACTGGATAATTCCAGGATGCTCCTCTGTTAAATAGTTCACCATCTCTCCGATTTCTTCGTATGATATTTCATGTAGTATAAAATCCATCTCGATATTGTCTTCATCTATTTTCTTAGTTGTACATATAAACACTCCATCTGATTCTTTCAATAATTCTATCCATCTATCTAAAGTTTCCTTCTGCATTATTATTCTCCTTTACTTTTATGTATACTTCTATTTTAGGTATTCCATCATCCATTTCGGGGAGTTCATGGTGGCAATTGAAATAGGTCACATAATCACTAACATTACCACCTTGATAATGTTCCTTTAAAGGTTTAATTATAACCGTATCACAGATCCCTTCATTTGACAAGGTATCGTAATTTATTACCTCCTCCTTGGTAAGATTAACTATATCAATCTTGTTACCTCTATCCATACGAAAGATTTCTAAATCACTAAACTGTGTATATTTCCTGAAGTATATCATTACACCTCCACATAAACACTAGCTCTATAACCAATAGGTAGCCTGGAATTTAATCTATTATGATAAACACCTCCCCAATTCATCGCATCTTCCTTAAAGCATTTAACATATATTCGTTTATAAATACCTCTTGTAGGTAGTTCTCTAAAATTCAATATCTTCGAAGCACTCAAATGTATTGTTCTATCCGGGAAATGTATCGTTCTACCTCGTACATTAATTTCTAATAATGAACTACAACCATCTCTGCATATCTTCCTAAATGTCTTGTCCAAAATTATCCTCCAATCCCTCTAATATATCCGTCTTTTTATTCCCAAGTGAGGAACATGTATAGAGAAAAAACGTCACCATATCCGTAACACCCATAGTATTCTTACACTTTTCTAACGAACTATCCAACACTTCATCTGGGTACATTTTGATAACCTTTCCAAACTTCCCATATTCATTTGGTCTTAAGCTCCTACCAAGCAATTTACTTATCTTGTGTAGGTAGATACTATGCCTATTCACGGTGAAATACCTTACGTATGTGTGATGATATATTTCCTAACTCTTTAGAATAATATTTAGGTAGATCATCAGTTACCTTATACATTTCAGATGATGTATCGGTAAATAGTAAATCAAATGATAAACTAGTAGTTGATGAAGTCCTATTACCATCACTAAGGTAGTAGTAATGTAAAATAGAACCATTAATATGGTCAGCTACTATATGATAGTAATATATGTTATGGATTAAGACATAGGGATCACCCATTATTAGTGATTCTGGTTTCAATATCCTTGCAGCTTTCATGAGTTCTCCAGGTGAAATGCTCGTCTCACTCTTCCTGGTTCATGTTTAAGGTCAGAAAACCACTTCTTTGGGAAACTACCTTCTAATTTATAAACCTCTACCGTAATATCATGGAAAAAGACATTAACCGATAGGTCATCCTTTTGCTTGTGTTTATCATACTTGTTATAATAAACCCTATAACTGTCAATTGAAATGGGTTCAAAGTAATAATACCAATGTACCCCAATAACAGGAGCAGTAACAATTAAGCAGTGGGGTTCACCCATTATCATGGACTCAGGTTTTAGTATTCTGGTAGCTATCATAGATTATCCTTTCACACCTTCGAGTTCAGATGAATGTTTCTTTAATAGTTCTTTCCTATTGAGTTTCTTATTTTCACCAACCAACTCATCTGCTAACTCTTGCCTTTTACTCAGTTCTTCCTTGCATAACTTATTTAGTTCATTATATGTTTTAGCCAGTATATCGGTGGTAGCACTATGGATATCAATATTCTTAACTGGTTGTCCAGTTAACCCAGCAACGAACTCTTTCAATGCAGTTTCATCCTGGTTTAGATACTTGTTAGCGGTGAGCACCTGCTCAATCAACTTCTTCTTCTTATCATCTGTTATAATAATATCATCCTCTACACCTGCTAACATGTCTGGTGTTACTTCAACATCGGAATAAAAGCCTTGTTCATATAGTCCCAGTTCCAGGAGAATAGCTCTATCCTCTGTCCGTTTCTTTAGCATAGTGAATGAATAAGGGTGCATACTTTTCTGTAATGTGTCCTTGTGAGTCTCACCATCGCCCATTGTACCATCTACTGTTTCAATTGTAGCATATCCATGTAATAAGTTCTCGACTGTGGGTTCCTTTATAATGTTGTAGGAACCTTCTTTGAACTTAATACCTGAAATACGTTTCAAGTAGAGAGCACCAGCGTGGGTTAATATCTTGGTGCATGATACAATAAGGTTCTTGTTGTTTCTGGTGGTGTTACCGAGTACCCACATCTTATCAGTTATGTCTATCTCTTCCTCTTTCTTAGTAGCTTCTCTCCTAATTTTAACCTTAATCTCAGTCTTTGGGACTATCTTCGATCCTTTAATCTCGTAATCATCTTTCAACCAATTACTCAATTCTTTCATAACTATCTCCTTTATTTAAAGTTTAATCTAGCGAACTCACCGAATAATTCTTTTGCTCCTCTATTATAAGCAAGTGCAGCTTCTTTTTCACAGGTGAAGCAACCAAGATGTATTTGTTTACGATTAAAACTAACTTTAGCACACCACCTTCTATTTCTACGATGCCAACACACACCTTTATACTTGGAACTAGTGTTTTTGTTACTTCTCCTATTCATCATATTCTGTGAACGATTAACTATCCTTAGGTTATTCTTACGATTGTCCCAACCAATACCATTCTTATGGTCAGTTTCTTTATCGTCAGGTGTGTTCATGATTAACCTGTGCATTAGTATAACACCTTGGTTACCATTAACTGTAGGTGATCTTCTAATTGCATAACCAGAACCACTTAAGCACCACTTCCATTGATTAAGCCATTCGTAATTACAATCATCCACCAAAGCTACTTTTCCCTGTGTTAGTTTTATCTCTTTCATCCTCTTCCTCTGTTATTAATCCATCTCTAATTAATTGCTTTTTTAGTTGCTCGGTTATCTTCATTGTTCCTAGTCTATCCTCTAGTTCGTTATTGAATAGTTTAAACATATCCTCTATTACTTCATCATACCTATCCTCAATCACAGCAAAATGACATACATCAGGTCCACCACCTCCAACCTCACGTTCTGTTTCGTGCTTCTCCAGTATCTCCCTTATCTTTTCTTTCATTGTTATTCCTCCATTATTTTAATATAAACCTTGAATTCATTATATGGTATTCTATGTTTTATGTTTAAGTATTTCTCCCTACGTTTACCTGTAAAACTATCATTATAACCTACACTCAACCTTTTGAATGATTTAAAGATAACAATACCACAACCTTCACTTGGAAGGTCGCTCCAATTAACAACCTCACACTTATAAAGTTTTATTATAATAAAAGATAGTGATTGTTTATCATATATATCTAAATTATTTGAATCTTTACGAAAGAATAACATATCTACCTCCCTACTATGTATTACCCCTGTCAGGTATGTTTTGTTCCCATATTTCTTTATAACAGCATAAGTTTTTCTTTTAGCAATTGAAAAGGTACTTGTTTGGCTCTGATATATATCTCAGATATGAAGGTTGTTTTATCAGGTGGTATATTCACATGCTTTGAGAAGTGAGAATGGTAAGGACCAACACTTTCACCAGAACAGTATAAGCTACTTCCATCATCACACATGCTGGTTTTTATATATAAAGAATTAACCTTATAAACATTATCACTGTCTTCCTCAAAGTTAGAATTAACAGGTATTAATATATTATGTTCAGATGTTGGTATTAGTAAGCCATTTCCAGCACTAAACACCACACCCTGTAAGTCCTCCAAATTAAAGTTAGAAGATACTCTCCCCTCTTGTATCTTTCTATAATTAAATATACACATGGTTTTATATTCACCTTGTTCGTTTATTATACAATACAAATCTTTCATTAGTTCTCCTGCATAAATAGTTGTTTAGCTTTTGGTGTTATCAATCTCCCGCTTGTACCTCTTAATATTAAACCTCTTTGCACCAGTAGTGGTTCAATGTGGTGTTCTACTGTACTCTCGGATACTGACATAAAGGTTGCCAGATAGTTCTTACCTACTGGTATATTCAGTGAGTTTAAAAAGGATAGGTAGTCCATCTGTAATTTGGACAGACCATTAGCATTAATACTTCTAAGTTCCATCAACTCATTAACAGTTTGTAGGGTAACTTTATCATTTACCAGGTTCTCACAGGATATTAATAGGTTTATACCTACTCTTGGGTTACCTTGTGATAGGTTTACCAATTGAAGTAGTGCATCTTCATCAGCTGGCTTCTTTTGGTTCATTTTAATAATTCCGCCCATGTCCTCTTCAGTATACTTTTCCATTATAAAAGCATACACGAACCTATCCATCAAAGGTTTAGGTAACTTCCCAGCCTCAGTTGTTGCACCTATTAAGGTAAAAGGTGCTACCTTAAACTTAGTTATTGCACCCATAAAGTAATAGTTAAACTCAAATGATTCCATAGGAGTGTACAGTTCCTCAGCTGGACCAATCTTTATGGAATGTATCTCATCTATGAATAGGATATCCCCCTGTTTCAATTGAAGAAAGGTATCACCTATATTTTCCTTAGATAACATACCACCATTTACTGTAGTGAGTTTACTACCTATCTTATCAGAGATAAAACCAGCTAAGGTTGTTTTACCCATCCCTCTATCACCATAAAGAAGTATATGAGGTAGTATTGTACCTTCCCTCTTTATAGTGGAGATAGCTTTGTCTAGTTCTGTTAGTATGTTTACTTGACCTATCATATACACCTCACTTTGGTCCTGCACCTATTGGATGAAAATCACCTCTCTCAAAAGGATTCATATCACTGTAGAAAATATCCTCAAGATCCTCTATTAATTCTGGCTTTGAAAGGTCGAAAGCTGCATAGTTTGAACTTCTGGATACAGTTGGACAATTCTTAATACCCACCTCTACCAGTAGGGAGTATGAGTTCTTACCTAAGTGGGTATATTCATCATCATATTTGGTAAACTTATAATCATGTCTCTTGTGTCTTACATTAAAACTACTACCCCCTACCAGGTCTTTTATCTTTCTGACCACCTGAATTATCCTACGTGTAGGTGTTGGTGGGAAGGAAGTTGCATCATCTTTATCATCCACCGGTTCTGTCGTTGACGGTAGCGTGTGTATAGTTGCAGTCTCCACAGGATCATTTATAGGATCAGCATACCCGTAGAATTTACCACCACTCCAATAACCTGCATCATTGTAATTACTACAATAGGTATTGATATAAGCTTTGGGAGATACCTTACTGATATAAGTAAGATCACCTCTTTTCACCTTGAATAGTATATCCTCAGGTACTTTCTGAATCTCTACACCTCTAAAGAAGGAATCTTCTCTAAACTTCTTGACAGATCCCATTAATATATCAGCAGTGGATGAGAACAGTATAGAGTTACCCAGCTTACCAACATACATAGGATTATTATGCCTATATAGGTAGGTATTCCCTGTTTTTTTGAAGTACACTGCTATTGATAAAGAACCAGATACATTGTTAATACCTTCTATTATTTGATCTTCTTCCTTTGTTTCAGATGAAGAATCTATGAATGATAATAACTCCTCTGTGTCTGTCTGTCCTTTATACTTATACCCCTTGACTTTCTTGCTGTCTATCATACCATTATGAATGAGAACTAATTTATCGGTAAATATAGGGTGGTTGTTATCATTGTTGCTTGGTTCACCGCTAGTCCAATGCCTGGTGTGACCGAAGACAACATCAGATTTACCAACAGATACTACCTTCTTAATGAATCTCTTTACACGTATATCCTTAAGAAACTCCGAGGCTTCCATTGGAGCCTTTAGTAGTGCTGTCTCTCTTGAGAAGAGACCAGTAGCATCCTTACCTCTAACTTCCAGCTTTAACAAACCTTCAGTTAGGAACCTATATTTCTGCTCTTTTGTGGGACTACCCACGTAGCCCATGATTCCACACATATTTCCTCCTTCCTATAATCTATCTGATATGGTTTGTATTATGTTCTCTTTACTATCAAAGAGTACATAACTTAAGTTGGATGAATCTTCCCTCTCAGAGATAACAAAGTGTTTCCTACCTTTCATACTGATCAACTTCTTCCTGTTTCTGGACACTATAATCTTCTTTAAGCTGGGGATGTTTATAGTACCAGTCCTATCGTTGATAGTTATCTTGCTTGTTAAAAGGTTTTCCTTTACCAACCAGTTTTCTAAGGGATCACTAGTTAAATCACCATACTTCAGGAAGGCATAGTACCTCTTTAGTATTCTGGTTTCATAATCATCCCTGGCTAATGATAACAAGTTCTCTCTAGAGAAGGTATCAGGGATATCATCCCCGTCCTGACCTCTTTCAACCACTATTTGGATTATCTTCAGCGCACCAAGAACCACACTAGGGAAGGTAATAAAGCTCGGTGGGGTACGGTACTCAAAACCAAAGGTATCTCCGTAACTTTTCTCATTACAATCAGAGTTACTACCATAACTACTACCAGGTCGCTTACCTCCTGCCATTTTCTTTAACTCCTTACCTATGAAGGTATCCATAGCTCTACTGAGGGAATCTGTAGATACAATCTTTGAGATATGTATATGACCACCTAATGGTTCAGAACCTCCCTCATAACCGTTTGTTCCTTCACCACCACCACATACTATATTCAGGTTACTTTCACCTGCAATCCAAGACAACTCCTTGAAGATACCTCTCATTGTTTTAATTAATTCCTCAGGTGAAGAGGTGGGTTTTGGTCTCAACTCTCCGGTAAAAGGGTGGTCATCGTGTCCTATAACTCCTTCTCTGACCATTTGGGAATCAACACCATTAAGGGTATCTCTTGCTGATACACAAGACTTTTTTAAGGGTGAGTAGAATAGAAACTCAGGATCCATACCATACCTGATTGGTATTCTCACCTTGGTCTTTTTCTTCTTAACAGCGACAGTCACCTTACCTATACTAAATTCGTTTGAAATAACCTCCAGTAAACCCCCAACCATTTCGATGGTACTTTTTACTGGTGCATTATGTGTGAAATCATGTATATAGATATCCTGATTCACATCATCATAGAAACCAAACGATTTCCCCTTACTATCAACCAACATATATTTAGGTAACATGTTGGTCTTTTCTTTCTTGTAAAAGAATAAGGAATGGTAATCCCTAGCTTGGTGGTGGGTATCATCTTCACCAAATTTAGATAGATCGTAACTTGGAATAACCAATTCCTTTCTTTCCTTTCTTGGAAACAATCCTGACTCATCAAAATCATCAAAGGCTGCCTGAGTCCTAATAGTTTTACCGTGCTCCTCCCCAGCAGCGTGCTCTATGATCTTAAAGCCAAAAGGTTCAACATGTGGGGACCACTCTAACCCAAACTCATGATTAACCTTCTTCTTGCTTCTGTTACTTTTGGTACTAATTTGTACTTTCATACCTTACCTCCTTCGTTAGTTATAGTATATCTATTTTAATAGTTATCTTTACCTTGTGTCCTCCAGAGTATCGTAAGTAATCTCCTAAGAACCCTTGAAGCCATTCTCCACAATCTACGTCTCTAATATCTGGAATCAAACCATCCTCAGGATTATTCTCCGCTACCTCACAACAATCAGCATGTTCTACTTCTCCATTAAAACATCTAACAATGGTAGTCATTCTTCCTCCAAACAGGGGTGTATTAGACCTCTATATGATTCAATTGAATGTGGGGCTGGTAGTTCATAGTGTGACGGTTTACTACCAGTATTCTCTACTTCATTTATTACCCAGTTAAAACCCCTACTAAATACTAACTGTCTATACTCTGTAGTCAGGGTAGGTGCTGAGTTCATCTCCAATACATAAGGTTGCCTATCTTTTAGCATTATATCTATACCCCCAAAGTCCAGTTTAACTGCTTGCTGAACTTTTAGTGCTTCTCTACCACACTTTAAGTCCCAATCATTCCACCTTACGTTGTGAAATATATTCTCACCTTGGAATCTATTCCATGCTATATCACTTGGGTTTGCAGGTATCTTCTCTACTACTGCTATTAATCTTCCAAAGAATACATAGTATCGGAACTCTCTATCTTTGGGTATATATTCACTCCAGTATTCAGATGAATAGTCACTATCCAGATCATAGAGGTTGTTGATTACCTTCATGTGTCTTCCTTGGTGGTGATATTTTCTACGTCCTATTAGCGGAAAGTTAAACTCTCCATCATTATCTCTAACCTCAGACTTTGAGTAGAATGTTTTAGGGATTGATATATCCTCCCCCTCTTGGCATAACCTCCTGAATCTTATCTTATCATTTACATTATGGATATGTTCAGAGTTATTCACACATACTTCATTTGGAAAATCAGATGTGCATCCCCACCTGAATAATACATTAGCAGAACCTGGGTAGTTCCATCTCCTATTTCCTATTCTATAATTCCTAACAATGATAGTATCCTCCTTACTAAATCTTTCTACTAAGTTTTCCTTGATATATTTACAGGAAGTAAATCCTAACTTCCTTCTCCTTAATATTACGTTCATACTAAACCTCCTAATTTTATGTATGCGCTGTGAAAATAACCACCATATATATTATATTTAATGTTTAAAGCATTAAGATAAGGACCATTCATTGGATGTAATCCGCTACGTTTTGGTGCAATAAATACACCTCTTGCTAAAGTTTGACGGTCTCCCCCAAATCCTGGTAACTCTACCTTTTCATTTGACAGTTTAACCTTAAAATCTAACAACCTATATGTAGAACTACTTCCAGAAGGCTCACTACCGTGTATTGGTGTTAATTTAGGTTCTATTGGTACTGGTAGTTTGTCTAAACCTTTCCATGCTCCAGGTTTTGTCCATTCAATTACTACATTATAGTATGGTATAACCAGGCTGGTGTTATAATCTGAGACATACTCACGTTCATTACTTATTTGCAACCATGGATAACCATAGATTCTATATTATAGGTACATTACTACCTCTATAATATTTAACCCAATCACCGTGTGGTATTCTTTCAATTGAAGTAAGGAAGGGGTTTCTTGTGAAGATAGTACCTAATTCATTCCTGTATATATTATAACCATAAGGTAACTCTAACTCACAGATATTAAATAGAACAGGTATACTCTGGATGTCATATATTTCTACTACTATATGACTACCAATGTCGTGATGAACACTTGGGTAGGTTGCACCTTTACTTATATACATGTAGAATCCATGCATTGTGTAGGTTTCCAGATACTTCACTTCATCATCTGGTCTATCCAAATAGAAATGATTAGGACAACCTTTTCTTAGTGTACCATATACTAATAGTTTCATTTGTCTACTATCCTTTTTGCTTCTTCAACTACATCCTCTGCACATATATCCTTTACCATAGCACATAATTCAGATATAGCAGAGGTACCAACGTCTTGTAACTTTATAGGTAATTCGTCCTTACTAAAAACCTCAACCCACCTTTTATGACCTTCCTTAGCTTCCTCTTTAGTGTTATACATTTCAACAATTACCCAACTACCTTCATTATATTGAGGATGACATATTCCAGTCTCGTAGGGTTCTTCACTATCAGTTACCATAACAGTATCAACCTCGCCACCACCAACCTTAGTGTTTTCCACCAAACGATCTTTATAATTACTCTCCATTCCTAAGAAATCAAACATAATAACCTCCTTTATTTACAATTCATCAGCTTTCAAATCTATACCAATATCCTTACCACCTTCAGTATATAAGGACATAATGGGTACTACTATTTCCTTACCAGGTACTACAATTGAAGTAGTATTAATTGCACCCTGTATATACTCTACATTCCTTAAGTAACAGGTGAATTTTCTATCTTCCGGTGCTGCGGTTACAGTTTTTAAGTCTTCCATGCTTTCCATCATATCTGCCAGATCCGTAGCTGGTATGAATAAACCACACTCTGGTTTTAGCTTATCACCTTGACCCTTACTTGGATCAACAATATACAATAATGGTTGCATACGTTTATTGGAATTAGCTATCATAAACATCTTGTGTTCCATTAATGTTTTTAATTCTTCAAGATAGTTTACTACTAACCACCCTGGATATGTAAACCCAGCCATGTTATTTAGGTAGTCTATGTTATGATATAGTATTTCTTTATCATTAGTTTTTCCCTCTTTGTTAGCTGATATATTATTGTAATTAAAACAACCAACTACCATTAAAGTTTGTTTCCAGCAATAGAATACTATCTTTTGATACAATGTGTTCTTCTTTCCCATAAACCAGCTCATTTTTACTCCTCTCTTATGTCTGTGAATATTATTTCGGTTACTACATTAAGTGAATCCTCTCCTCCCTTATGACCATCGGTTACCCACTGGTATTCCGATTCAGCAAGTCCTAATTCCCTATGAGCAAATCTTTTTACTGCTTTGATCTTTGCAGTATATTCAATACCAGGTTTTACCTTAGAATCAAACATGCAAATCTGTATAGGTAACCACCAACCATTAAAATCACAATTACCACTATAATCTATGTGTAAAGAATGTCTCATAACACCTCTTTCAATTGAATGAATACATGTTCCAATCTTATATTACCTTGTATATTAAACACGATGGGGGTGTAGGGTTTACTATTGGATTCTAATCGGGGTTCATAATAACCTTCCACGTATACCAACCTTTTACTGTATACCCTATCAAGAATAAAACTATCTGGTAATTCATTATAGTTTATTACATAACACTCCCCGAAATATGCAATTCTACTACGTCCATCGAAGAAGTTAATCCCTCCTTCCGGTTTACCACAAAGTCCTTTTATTTTCCTACATATAATCTGTGACATTATAACCACCATAGCCGTTTATTTTTTAGTTGGTAGATCGTGTTTTACAAGGTAAAACAACTACCTAATATTTAATACCTTTTAAGTAAAACTCACAATTAATCCACTTACAATGCCATATATTTAATATTTCATCTAAGGTACGACCACCTATACTTTCAATTGGTATCTTAGCTATTACCTTTTCTATTTGGAAACTATCATAATTTTCATATGAAGGTAATTCATCCTGGTTAACTACTGATTCCTTCATTATGTTATATCTATTACCTATATTAATATAACTTTCTGACATAGTACACTTTATCATTTAACTACCCTTTATAGTATAAAACTTTAGTGGTATATCAGGTGAAGTACCCTTAAAGTATTCTATGTAATACTCTGGATACTTTCTTAATAGGTAAGACTTATGTGAATCATGGAACTCGTCATTACCTAACCATTCCGGTACAAAATGCATCCATAGTGCGGTTCTTGGTTCTAAGGTTAGTATCTTTTTAAAGCAGTTATCTTCATAACCCCTCGCTGTCCATTCAGCACATATCTTTATACCATACTTTGCTAATGAAGGAGTGTATGGTCGCCACATTTGGACTATTGGTTCTTTAGACTTGGTATGTAAACATTCATGTAGTAATTGGATTACTTGTATTCTTTGGTAACCTAATCTTTGTCTGTCTAATACCTTTGCAGACTGTTCAAATGAAGGAAATGGTAGTAGGGTATTTAGCATATCTCCTCCAGTATTAAATGATATTCTTTACACAGATGACCTGGGTTATTAATTATATCAAGATTGGGGTGATACTTCCTATTATCTTCTTTGTTTATCATCACCTTATATATTATCTTTGTTACCTTATATTTCTTTCCTTCTAACATTTCAATTGAAGAGGTTGGTAATGCACGTTTACTTACAGTCCAAGACCTGCCACAATCACTCTTGACACGTAGGTGTCCATTGTTCACTTCTGCAATGACCATCTTATTCTCCTGAAAATAGTATTAAACAGTTTCCTTGCACATTTAACACAATAAGGGGTGGCTATTATAAAGTTACTTATATTTGTGGTGGATTTGGAACCACCCCTTTTCTTACATTTGGGACAGGTTATCAATTGAATAGTCCTTTAGTATCCAAGAACTATATTTCCCTATGCTTATTCTGGTATTCATTGGTACCTCCTTTACAGTTTAGTATATACATAATCACAATCTTTATTAACACAGGTATATTGTATATGGTCATCTACCATTTTTGATTCCAGATGATTGATACATTCTGGACAGTATGGTAGTCTCTGTTCTATCCATCTCCAATCAGGTTCCTTCACCTGCTCCTTTTCCAACTGTTTCAACCTAAATTGCAATTGAGAGATAAGTTTGGTAGCTTCTTCCTTTGTTAAATAAAATAAGTCTTCTTCCCCTGATTTAGTTCTAACCCAAAATTCAACACAACCACAGTCATTAAATGCTGTCCATACTTTCTTACTACATGTCTTATCACCACAATCACACTTAATTTCCCCACTATACTTCTTCTCAGCATTTTCCCACCTTTTAGCTATCCATTTGTTCCACTTTGATATAGCTATTTCTTGATTACCACCTTGTATAACTATTTCAGAACAATGAGGGTCAGGACACCAGTATATATTACAATTATACACATAACTTCCAGTTTGAAACTCATATTCTGGTTCCCTACCACATATACATTTTACAGGTTTCATAACTTGTCTCCTTTCTATTATTCAGCAGATGAAGGATCAACATGATATACTTCTAAATCTTTTCCACACAAGGGACAATATTCATATTTAACCAACCCATTACGTAAACCTAAAACATCACCTTTATACACTTCTTTTTCATTATGTAAGAAGGTTACCTTATCATGCTCTTTAGAGGAGAAATCAAGTTCCTCATAACCGTAAATATGATTACAAGTTGCTGATTCCTTTGCTATTCTTTCCCCTTTTTGAAACATCTTATCATGTTCCATTCTACGGGATATCCAGTCATTCCATATCTCTACTGCTTCTTTTTTGGTGCTACCCATAGCTATAAACCCAGCCCTAACCGTACCTGTACAATCACCTGGACAATAGAAAACATATATGGATTTATCACGATCAAACCCATAACTCGGTTTCCTTCTGCAAATACACTTCTTTGGTTTCATATCATACTCCTTTTCATTTGATATATTCAGCAAAGTACTGGAATAGGAATAGTTTAGGTGCTATGAGTATTTTTAACCAGGTGAGGTTCTCAAATATTACTACAGCACCAATTACCACACTTAATACAAGAATCCCCCACCTTATAGGTACCCACTCATAATCTAAATCCTGGGAACGTACCTTATTACCTATACGTACGTTGGCTGTAATACCCGTAGTTAATACTATTACACCTATCAAACAAAACAATACAGACTGTACACCTTCCCACCATAGTAATTGATTAACCAAATCCGGCACTTGTACTTTCAATTGGTCAATAACTTCCCCACCTAATTTCTTACCACCTTCTACCATACCTTGCATTTCGGATAATAGGTAAGCTTTCCAACTGGTTGGTTTTTCTACTTCTTGTGCAGGTAACAATTGAATGAACATGATTGCTACCAGTAAGGTGAATATAATTCTTTTCATGTTGTACCTTCCTCTCGTTTGGTTAGTTTAACAATCTTCATACTTACTTTCACACCCAGTATCATCCCCTATTTGGTTATCAAACCCATATTTTACTGCTGTTGCTTTGAATAGTGGTAGTCCGTACATTGGATATTTATCGAAGTCCTCAAGTCCTTCTTCAAGGATCCAATTCCACATCCTAACAACATTATACATTGCATCTGAGCTTAGTCCTCGTTGATCTAGTGCCTTTTCAAATCCAAAAGAGACATCCTTTTCAAGTTGTTTTAGGACATTTTCACTTGTTAGAGGTTTGTGCTTATGTTTACCTTTATACTCATCTTTTAGTTCTATCCCAAAAGATTCTAATTGATCTTCAGGAAGAAAATCTGATAGACGCCACAAATCCCTACCATCTAATGTTTCTGATTTGAATCCTTTAATCTGTTCTAATGTTTTCATAACCTACCCTACCTTCCTTTTAATTAAGAACCCAGCTACTACTTCATCTGGATCCATGTCTACAACTTCCTTTAATATATCACTCATAGCTTGCCAAGTAATCACCGGATCATATCCTTCTGTATCTAAGAATTGTTCCTGACAATATCTATTGAATGGGGTTCCCCAACCATTATTCAATATATGGTATAGGTATTCCACCTGTTTCTTGGTTAGTACTACAAAGTCTTCCATTGTTATTTTCCTTTATCAAATGAAGAAGGTTAAAGGGTTACCTAACAGCAATCTCTGGAATTACCCATTAAGGTTTTGCCTACATATGGCGCAAGGATTCTGGTTTGTACCCACTACTACAATCCTTTTTTCGTCCTTCTTCTTAAATAATCTAAATACCTAAGTTTAAATGTCCACCCATAGCCCTAAGAATTTCACCATATCTATCTCCCCAAAACCAGCCTATTTCCTCACTTAATTTATAGAATATGGCGTTATCTGCATAATAGTAAACATCGGATTGAAACCTATTATCCGGGTGTATAAGGATATACCCATGATCAAGTATAGTAGCCCCACGAACACGGAAAGTAAACCATACCCTTGGGTCACACGGAGTATGTCTACTTAGTACAATATCCCCAACCTTAAACCTATTTGGGTTGATTATCCTTGTTGCTTTTATCATCTCATCACCTGATAATAGTTATACCAGCTTGTTCCATTTCTTCCAATGCTTTTTCATGTGATTCATCGGATAAACAAGCGGTACCTTTAGCATGGACTTGAACTTCCATTGTTTCACCATCATACACTGGGTCTGGAAAATTCAACACATCCATAGCAGTATCCTTCACACATATACCAGTTGCAACACCTACAATTTCTATTACTTCTGGTACACCAAATGAAAGGATAGCATTGAACAGTCCAGTATCCATTCCCTTTTCATCAGTAAATGCTGAGGTTGAATCTGCTTCCGGATTGAACCCTTTAAACCAAGGTAAGTGGTTCTTGACTTCACCATAATCCAAACCATCAAAATCATCAGCTAAATTTGATCCATCCACTGGAGACGCACCAAGGGTATTTTGTACACAATGTTTACCATATTTACCAAATGAAGAATGACCTTTTGGATGCCAATCAAATGTTGAGATTACCAGATCATACTTTGGAATTAGTTTATTAATGTAATCAATGATCTGTCTACCCTTTTCAATTGGTAATGGACCACCTGGCATAAAGTCCTCTTGCATATCTACCACTATTAAGATTTTCATAGTTACCTCCTATTTTATTACTTCTATATATACTATAGAATCCCTGCAATAATTGATACGGTTATTAACAACCCTGTCCCTCCTTGTAGGAAATTCAATATTATGTTTACCATCATACTTAACATAAACTTTACACCTACCCCTATTAGGTATAGAGTCCCAATTGATAACCCTCTTTTGATGATACAAAGCATTAGATTTACCATCTTCTATGTATATATAACCTCTACGATCATCATATTTTCCTTTCTTAAAGGTTAGGGACATTATTCTAATACCTCAATGTATACTTGTAAATTATTACCCCAATTAATATAGCAATTGACAACCCTACAGAAATAGGGATTATATTCTACTTTACGTGACTTAACATATACCTTGCACCTTCCTGAATTTGGTAGCAATCCACACTTACACTTTAATATTTTCATGATATCCCCAACTCTTTTTTAACACGTGCTATTTCATCTGGATCCCCAACCTCTTTTCCAACACCATCACCAAGTTTAACACAAGGTCTACCATTAAATTCTACCAATTTAATTACCATATTTAGTGGTGTTATACCTTTTATATCGTTGGTTAACCAGGTTCCTATACCAAATGAATAGTCCAGTTTGGATTTGAATTTATCATCTATAGCTTGTATTTTCTCACCATTCAGGCTGTCGGAGAATATAATGTGTATATCTTTATATTTAAAGCCCCTATCATCACACCATTTCATATAGTGGTATCCCCACACAATAGGATCACCTGAGTCTTGCCTAAGTGTTTTGTTTATTACATCATGGTCGTATTTAAAAAACACCTCAGAGGTAAACGTATCAGGTAACCCAACATCTAATTTATCATTATACACTTCTTTCCAATTATAATTGGCAATACAGTTATGTATTTCCGTTTTATACCCATATTCAGCACCATGAGCAGAGTACCATTCATGTGCAACACTTCCAAATGCTTTAATCCCATGTTTCATAGCAAAGTGGACGTTACTTGTACCTAAGAATGAATCACCAGCCCATTGTTTTAAGGTTTTAATAACCAAGTCCTGGTTGAAGTAAGAGTACCTTCTTCTGGTACCCATTTCGGTTACTTTAAGGTCTCTATCCTTAAACATAGTGGCTTTCAATTGAGTGTTGTCAATGGTTTCATAAGCGTCATATTTGGATGCTTCATGGAATTTAAAGTTTAGTTCCGATATAATAGCCATGATAGGTACTTCCCATAATATGGTTTTATACCAGTGTCCTTCAATATCCACAGTTAAGGTGTTAGCTCGCCAACCTACTTTTACCTCAATTTCTGGATCAAACCTATATCCACCTAAGAAATCCAAGTACCATCTTGGTAAATATGGTAGATTAGTTTCCATCCATATGTATTCTTCATTTGTTAATACCGCATTTTCCTTCAAGCTATGTAATGAATTCCATAAATCCGTAGTCATACCTTTAGACATTTCAGGACTTCTTCTAAAGATTAACCTATACTTAGCTATACCGTCTGGAAACTTCCTTAATACTGCATATTGCATGGTTAGTTTATATAGGTCAGTATCAAGTATTGAATTAATAATGTCCATGGTTATACCTCATATTTTATTGTTCTGATAGTATAACTAATCTTTCCTAACTCTACTGAATAGTCCTTACCCCATTCAATAGGCTTTCCATAATCTCTTTCGGCAAATGCTTTAGCTTTAGCAACTGAATGGAAATACTTCTCAAATACTAAGTCACTTGCCATTTGACCTAATCCTGAAAAGTGTAAATTCTCTACAATTAACTTACAAGCACCCATAATTACTCCTTTCTCAATTGAAAAAGTGTGACTTACATATCCAAAGTGTGATAATCCCCACCAAGGTCACTCTTCAAATCCTGTACCTGTTGTCTAAGTTTCCTTATTTCTTCCATTAATACCTGCTGGTTCTTGGTAATCTCCGATACTACAAGGTATAGATCCTGTTTTTCAACACTATTATATTCCTTACTTAACTTCTCAATTACTTTTATCTTACTCATAACTCACCTCATTTATTTTAGCATGGTTGTCTATTATATCCTTAGGTATTTCCCGGTTCTTTTGGATCAGCATACGTATGTGAAGTAGTAGATATCCTCCAGCTTTGGTGTATAAAGAAGCTCTTTCAGCAACGTCCTTGGTGGATCCAGCTAATTCGATCTGATGATGGTATTTCTCGATATTTGTCACTTTAGTCCTCCCATTCTTTTAATAAATAGCAAATGAATTCTTTCCTTCTTCACGGTATTTAGCAACAGGATTATATGTTTCCGCTATACGTTTAGCGGTTTCCAGAGTACACTGTTCTAAATAAAGCACCACGTCCGAAGTAGCGAGGTCAAATATAGTACCTGTTTCCTTACAGATTTCTAATTGTAAAGAGCTTCTTCGTTCATGGGTCTCCCGTAGGTGCTCGTCCATATCTAACAGTAATAGGCTATCCTTAAGCATATTATGCCTCCTCTAAAAATGTCCTAATAGCATGTGAAAAGGATATGGTCATTCCTTTTTCAATTGAATATTGATCCGCCATAGGTGCATACCTCACCCTTTTAGCAACACCAGCCACTTTCTTACTACCGTTTTTAATTATACATACGGTAAATGGATCGGATATTTGGTAGGATACGGATAAGGAGTTTCGTAACTTAATGTATTCAGGATTGTCAGTATTTTTCACTACAAAGACACCAGATTTAAGTATTCCAGACTTGTTTCTTTTACATTGCTTATCCATTAATTCCTTTTCCACTTTAGTTAGTTTTTTGAAGTTGGTTAACATAATTGCCTTCCTTTCTTTTTCAAATGAATGGTTGGGTTGTTGGTTAATCAAACAGTTCGGGTTTATATCTATTGTGTTCCTTTAACATTTCTGCTAAATATTGAACAGCATACTTATTTCTTTCCTCTTCTGTGGGTACCTCTTTATTGTCCTCTAATTCCTCGATTAGAATACTTACAATTTCAACTATGTCGGTTATCTTTTCTCCAGAGTCTCCGTAATCACCGTCTTCTTTCCTTAAGATTAAAACAGGAGGTTCATGTCTTTCAGGTAGTCGATTAAATTCAATTTCTATTCTGGGGGAATAGTAAGGTACTTGTCCCGGTCCATCAGTATTCATAAATTTCATCTTACCTTTCTCCTCCAACTTTCTAAGTATATAATGTAATCCCCGATAGAACCCTCCTAATACCTCTGCAATCATCCTTCTGTCTCTTTTTATCTTCTCTAACTTACTTTTAGATATCCACATAATCTACCCTTTCATTTGGTCAATTGAATGAATGGTTATTTAATTGGTTCTAATTCCATTACTCTATCCGGGATATAAATATCGAACATAGTACCGTTCCAGTATTTAGCTCTTGCAAGCCATTGGTTCATTTCTACTACCTTGGTTTGTATCGCTGCTTTTTCCCAGGTGAGGTCATCCAGTCTTATTTGTTCCAAGGTTTGTTCAGTTGCCATAAATTCCTGTATCTCGGATATATATTGAGGACAAACTATTAGGAATGCACACAATGAAAACGCTAAGGCAAAACAACCAACACCTATAAATATACACCCAGTTGCCCCCAATCCGTCACCATAATAATCCATTAGATTATTGGATAATACCAACAATAACACCCCCACAAGTATAACCGCTGCAATAATGATAAATAATAACATAATACTATTCCTTTCTTTTAGTTAGGTTTACGCTTGTTTATAGATTGATGTACCATAAACATTACTTACGGATAAAAACCACTCTGTGACTAATAATGCCCACCCATCAGATGAAAAAGGATGCTGTCTGTTTATATGGTGAAAGGTAATACGTACAGCACAGTTTCCTGGATACATTTCATAATAGGTATAGTAAAAATGTGAGTATCTCTCAGGAACCTTGTTCTTATCCATTGTCTTGTATTTCTTTTCCAAGTCCGAGTATTTCTTTTGAACCTTGTCTATCTCTTTTTTGTGGTTCTTATCAGTGTTTTTAATTACCTCAGCACATTCCTCAATTATGGAGAGTGCTGTTCTTTCCTCTATTGCACCAAATCCTAAGATCATTATTCTACCCTTTCAATTATTTGTATTTATACTCAACATCACATTTACTACAATCCTTCCCCAAGAGATACCACGTTTCGTAGTCAGGATAATCATACTTAGCTTGAAGGCATCGCTCCTCCACAACCTTATCTATTATAGTACGTTCTACTATTTGGTATTCAACATTAGGACAAGTCTTTTCCCACTCTGTTTTTATACTATTAGCTCTCTTCAAGGTTTTTACAGGTGAAGTATTGATATCCCACCAACTTGCTTTTGTCTTTGCCTTTTTAGGACTAAATATCTGTACAATAAATCCAACCTTGTTAGCTATAGTTACAGTCATTTTTTACTCCTTTCAGATGAAGTATCACACTTTGGACAACTGTTTATTCCGTGGCTTTGACCTATACTTTCCTCTAAATATTTCTCAGGTATACAATTAGGATCACAGCAATAATATGTGTCACAAACCTTGCACCCTATTCCACCGTGTTCAATTGAAATAACAAGTCCACATTTATCACATTTAGGATCCTCTATTTCTTTCACCTTTCCATTACTTTCTATAATACCATACCTAAGTATACCGTCTGGTTTGATTATTATACCTTTCATTTCTTACCTCTACCATTTAATTGGTTAAGAACCCCTAACATTAGATCAGGAACTAACTCAGCTTTATCTTGTGGAACGGCACACTTTATACATATATCCAAACAAGCCACCACCTTACTATTTACACTTTGATTCACAAGTGGTACTGTATAACTAAATTTCTGCCAAGGATGCTCTCTTTCTTTGGAATATTCCCCACTACAACAATCACACCTTGTAAACTCAGACATGGCTATCCTCTCTTTCAATTGAGTGGTCTGGTTAGAAACGGTAACATTTCCTTATTAGGTATTTCTTTACAATTATAGCACCATAACTTACCTTTTTGCTTACCTGTTTCAAACCTACCTAGTTTATAATTACACCTTGGACAAAACTTATTATCTTCAACAGTACATTGGTTACATGCTGGAATCGAATGACTATAACATGACCTTTCGATTAGGTACTTCTTTGGAATACAAATCTCACTGCAACAGAAATCACTTCCACAATTAATACAACCTATACCCCCATGTTCCAATGTAATTCCATTATCACAAATAACACATATATCATTTGGATATTGAGTAGTAGGGTGACGCACATGACCACAATACTTACATTGCTTACCCATTATTTACCTCCCTTTCAATTGAAGAATATTTAACTATTTAACCAATCTTGGTTTGCATAGTACCATATTATGGCTTCTTCCTTTGACATTGAAGAATCCTCTCTTTCCACCTCACACGTTTTAATGGTGGTAAAAAGTAAGAACCCTAATATAAGTAATACTATAATCTTTAGTAAGGTTTTCATATGAATGTTCCTTTCATGTGTTCGTTATACCAATCTAATTCAGAGGTTAGTATCAGCCTCATAAAAGTGTAGTCACCCCCTGGTGGTCCACTTTTCTCTACAATTGTGTAATTATCCAATAACTCACTTATATCCTCCTCATCCCCAATATCCACCCTATAAAGTTCTTTCATGATTGGCATATCCTCTTTCTTCATTTGACACCACCTATTCTATAAAATCCATTACAACCATATACCCTACCATTTGATTTAACAGTTTGAGGTACCAACAAGTCCTCCCTATCCGGTAATGCTTCCGCTACCACACTGGATACTATATAGTAGGTATTCTCAAGTTTCTCTGGTTTGTTTTCTACGTTACCGGGTATTTTCCTATGGATTGGAAAACCAGCTATATGTTTTATTAGTTCCCTTTTGTGACGTACAACAGGTGAAGTAAGACCGGGTTTGATGGTTATGATTGATTCATTGTCCCTAAATAGGTTGATATTGTGGTTTGTTAGGTTAACGATTGTTGTACCTTCAATTTCGATTCGATTCATTATTCTATCCTTTCAGTTAGTTAGTTATCTTAATTTAATGACTTCCTGTACACGGTTTACAACTCATTACTTCATCATCCTCAATTTCAGTAGGTGTTGGTTTCTTGTGTACTAATTTTGGTAAATAAGGACAGTAACGGTTTTTACCACAACCTGGACAATGTATGCAGTTAGGGTCAAACCAATCTTCATAATCTACTTCCATACCCTCAAGGTTGGCAACCTCTAACTTTCTATAATCAACACAGGCGTGGGTTAAATGTCCTTTTGAGGAATTAAACTTGATATATCCGGGACTTATATTATGTCCTTTCACTAATACCTTAATTGTGACTTCTGTTGCTTCCATGTCCTACCTCTTCATTTGATTAATATTATCCTAAACTCTCTCTTAAAGTATTACCTTCCCCAACTAAAGTGTGATATTTCTCAGTTAATAGCTTTCGTTCCTTCAATGTTTTATTTTCCAGCTCCTGTGCTTCTATTAGGTTCTCATACTTGGAGTTATTACTAATGTTCTTCTTCACCCCACGTTCAACCAGTTTTAGTTTAAAGTACCTAATACAGTTATTGGTCTTATCAGTTATTGATTTCCACAAGGATGGTTCGTCGTCTCTTGCACAGGATTTCCACATCACATACAATCCAACACCAACACTAACAACAACAACTACGGCACAAAATGTTATAAGTAATCCCATAAATCCAACACCTACATACCAACCAATAGTACCTTCCTCTCCAGCCACACTATCACTTATGCCCGTATGTATACCCACCATTACAGATATAAACATTACAAGAACTATCCCCAATAGTATCCCTATAAATCTCATTAATTGTAACATTGTTTTATCCTTTCTCTTATCTTATTAGTATCTATGGTTTTTAGTTGGTCTATTATTTTGCAATTGAATAGGTGGCTTCTCTATCCGCTTATTTACTTTTCTAGAGTAACGTAGGGAGGCATGTAGGACCATTAACATCTTCCTATTGACTCTCTTTTTCACCATACGTACATTTATCCGTTTAAGTCTATCTATTTTTGTGGACTTAAATAGACACCTATCTTTAATAGATTTAGTATTTACCGTAAAATATGGGTTAAATACAACTAATCCCTCTTCTTCTGCTACCTTACTAACTACACGTTTTATATGATTTTCCAAACTACGTATAATATCACTACCCCTTACAGTAATGAATGTAGAAGTAACCTTATAACAGATGTAAATGGAACAATGTAATCTTCTACCCTCATTATTATGGCAGGAATATTCTGAATCAAAACAAGTCTCACAACAACTCCCCACACATACATTACTACAGTATTCCCTTATACCACTATCCTTCATAAACTTTTCTACTATGGATAAGGTTTCTTGGTAGGTATAGGTTTTCATTTGGTCCTACCTTTCTTTGTCCTCTTATCTCTTGGATCATCCACTGAATTACTATTGGTGTTATAGATACAGATTTCCAAGGTTTCTATTCTCAATTGAATGACATGCTTCTTATCCTTGTTTTCTGTACCATGTAACCTGGTTTTTAGTTTGTTCAGTTGGTTACTCATTCCGTTTAATGCTTTAGTCCGTCTGCGTTGTTTCTTACCTGGGAAGTTTTTAGTTCTCATCGTTCTATCCTCTCATTTTTGCTGTTACTGGTTCAAGTTTTACGTTTTTACCAAGAAACCATATTTCTCTACCTATCTTTATTCTATAACCGTTAAATACGCCACATAAAATACAACCTGACACTTTAGTTTTTGGATGTAATAATATACCTATACGACCTCTTGCACCTCCGGAACCGTCTTCGCACTCAATTACCTTATACAACTGGTTAACATAATAAGGTCCCCATTTAAGTGGTTCTTTCATTGGAAAGCTCTCTTTACCTCTATAAAGAACTGACACCTTCCCATTCCGTTTATCGTTTTCCTCATATATATCCCACCTAAAACAAACAGATCGGGTAGTTCACCTGTATTTATTATATTAATGAAATTGAGACCGTATAAACCTTTAGAATATCCGTTTATAGGTAGTAGGAGTCTCTTATCTAAATCACTAATATCATTGATATCTTTATAGAAGTGTAAGAAAACTTCACCACAACCACATATACAGGGTTTCTTATGACAGATTACGTCCATCTTTAAAACCTCGAAAAGAAGCTATCCTTAATTTCACCTGAACACTTACATGACAAGGTTCTGTACTCTAATAGGTGTTTAATCCTACCATTGAATACTTTGGTAATATCAGGTAAATCCTCATACTCACCTCTTTCAATTGAAGTATTGGATTCCAATACCATTAGCTTATAATTAAGGGTAATAGCTTGCTCCATCTCTTCCTTTTTAATGGACAATGCACCGTCCACTTTAGGATTGTTACCTTCTTTTGTTACATGATCTTCATCCATGACATGTTTCCTTTCGTTTAATGGTTACAATTGAATGGTTCTATTTAGTTTCTGTTTTCCTACAACATTTAGCATAAAAACCAGCACCTTCTACTACATTTCTACCCCATTTTTTAGTGTATTCCTCATCTGAAATCATTTCTTTAGAATATAGTATGTACCCATGTTTATCCTTATCTATTCTATCTACGATACCAGCATAAATAACTTCCAAACCATGCGGATTAACAAAGAATTTATCACCCACCATCCAATCCATACTATTACTATCTTCCACTATCTCTTTTTCTACTATGGTACGTTCTATTATCCTAAATGGACAATCGGGGTAGTGTTTTTCCCAAGCTTTCTTCTCTCTTTTAACAGGAATTAATATATCAATGGTTGGGTGAGAAAGTTCCTCAAAACCTTCAACATCCCGCCATTCGTGGGTAGGTTCTTCCCAATTAGTATCAAGTTTTTCGTGTATTTGAATAATATACTTATCCCCAGGTGATATTTTACATGGTTTTCCCATAATACACTCTCTTTCGTTTAAGGTTTTGGTTCAATGAAGTATTGAATACTCCATCGGGTCGATTTAGCATAAATCTCATCCAGATAGAACTGATCCGGTAAAGATTCATAGTTAATTATGTATTCCTCCTGTAGAGAGGTAACATCCCATTCTACACCTATATTAAGGTGTAATGATGGTTCAAACTTAATCCTATTATGGTTACCACAACCACATTTATATTTCCTACAGTATATCATAATGTCTACTTCTCAGATAGGTGTTTAACCACCAACATTTGTTCCGGACTACCGGGTGTCCAGTGATTATTGAATGGATACTTTTCCAGATGAAAGCTACCTGATAACTCCGATCTAACTTTGGGTTGAATAGGTATCTCATAATCCTTAGAGAAGAATCCAGGTATCTTTTCTATGGTAAATTCCATTAGGTGTTTATCTTCCTTATTCACTTTGATTAAATCTGGAGATACCACTGGTTCAGATGAAGTATCCTCCTCTTGGTCACCTTTAAACTTGTTATACTTGGTACCAGAATACTGAATGGATAAAGCAACTAAGTACAAGTCACCATCCTTTTCAATTGTTTTGATTGAATTAAACATAGACAAGAACAAGTCACTTTTCACCTGACCATTTATCCTTGCTATGCCTGTTACACCAGGTTCCCTGTCCTCTCTGTAAATCACCTCTCTGAAGGATTTAGAACCTATTAAGTTCTTATTACCTATTAACCTTTTCCTTGATACTATATATACCTTATTATAGGTAAAGTATATATCCAAGCCAAGTAGGTGTCCTTTATCTTGACAGGTTAGTTTGTTTTGGTTTTTAGCTTTCATTCTATTTCCTTTCAATTAAAGGGTTAGATTTCTATGTGAATACAGCTTATACCTGGACTCCCATTAAAGTTAAGTCGGGTAATAAACGCTATTTGACCCCAACCACTTCCATGCTGGGTAGCTTTAAAGTAAATCTTCTTTATTTGGAATGAGTTTGGTAATTCCTCATAATTAGTTATCCTGCTTGTGGAAATATTACATATATATTCCCTATCACCTTTATTCTCATGTATGAAAAGCATATCACCGTCCTTATTACCCCACATTATCACACCTCAATTGGTACTACATCTTTTTCCAGTGCAACATAAATCTTATGTTCACCGGATACTACTACTATTACGTGTTCCTTCGAGTCAAATGAAAGTAGACCTTTTACAAAGTCCTCAGTTACTACACCTTCACCTACACAATCATAAGAAATGGTTCCTACTCTTTCACCTGCTATCACTTTACCACCTTTCCTAATTTCTACAGGGAATATCTTACGGGTTAGTTCTCTCTTTTTAGGCATTACTTCTACCTCCTGGATATCTAGTTAATAGTATTATACTGTCCCTAAACTTTTCAAGGGCTGGTTTAATATCTTCCTCGAAATCTTCTAACTCATTTACCCCAAATCCATAACCAATATCACTAATATCCTTAATTGCTTCTTGTAATTTCTCTTCCATTTGTTTGTCCTTTCATTGTATTATGTTTAGGTTATATTTATCTATCGTTTCACCCCACATCTTAGGGAAATCTTCCTCTACTTTGTAAAAGGTAGTTATGTATTCAAATAGGTATTCATCATCCATACCACCTCTCACATTTAGGATACCTTCTTCTGGATTACGGAAGCTATATCCAATAGGACTTCTTATACTTATAAATGTAAAAGAGTACCAACCCCAGTTATCGGATAAGTAATTGGATAATACCCTATCACCTCTTTTAAGGTTCTCTAACCTACATTTGGATACTTTATAGTTTCTCATGTTGTTTCCAATTGAATGTTGCCCTTCTTCATCTGGAACAACCTCTTCCTATACAAGATATAACATAACCTATTATAAAATACATTAGGTTTAGTACGGTTATATTTGGTTACTACTTCCTTACCACAACCACATTTACAATAGGTTGGTACATAGAAGTTCCTTTTAAATTCAGCAGTTGAAGGTATCATAGGGTTAATCCTAATTCCTCAAACTTACTAACTATCAGGTTACAAAATGCGTCACTGTTTCCAGCATTGATTTTAATATCACCGTCCTCACAGTAATGATCCATAACACGGTAGATGCAATGTGATACTGGAACATCAATAAATTCATTAAAGGGACATGGTACTGGTTTCTTTTCCTCTTTTATAACTGTATCCGTTACTTTACGTTCTACTATTTGATAATCATAGGTGGGATCGGATTTCCTCATTATGTCTACTTCGTCCTCAATGCGTTCCAATGATTTCGGGGATCCTTCCTCTATTACAATCAAATCCCGCCACTGTTTCCTACCATAGCATATTATTTCTTCCCTACTAACACTCTGTATAACATATTTATCCATGACGTGTTCCTTTCAATTGAAGTATCTATATCATTACGGTTATGATTTTACCCTTATTATCCTCATAGGTTGCATGACCAATTTCCCCAATATCTACCAACTTCTGCAACAGTTTAATAACCCTACCATTATTACCTTCGTGTTCACAAAATAAAGTGCAATAGGGTTTAAAACCTTTATCTTTTTTAGGTACATATAGTTTGAATTCCATATCTTACCTTCCTTTCAATTATTTAATTTCCTTCTCACCACAGCATTTACATTCTATTATAATTTGATCCTCAGGAATATAAGCAGATCGAGTACCTTTAAAAGATACAAGGGTAACATTAATAATAGTGGATCCACAGTTCTTACATTGGATAATAAACTTATCTAATTTATCCATTACTTACCTCTCTTTCTTGGACATAGTTTTACCTTTCGCAAATGAAGTAGTATTCACTTGTTAATCCTTAATTAATTGGTGACCAGGCAGGAGTTGAACCTACGGTGGTTTCTTATCCCAACCAGGGACAACCCTAATCCCTTCGATTACTGGTCACCTATATATTCAAGTTTTCAGGATCTAATATCCTACAAATGAGTGTATCCTGTGGTACTTTGTAGAATACCCACCACGACCTTCAGACTTCATTTGGAGTACATATTTTCTACTTATTTTAGTGGTAACCATCTCTAACCTGCCTTTCCTTTATTTCCACATTAGAGTAACCAACTACACACTTGTTAGGTTCAAACCTAAATAGGTAACAATGACAATCACACCTACTGTCTGGATCTAACCAGTTTTTTCTCCATGCTGAAATACAAGTTTCACATTGGTTGTTCAATCTGGATACAGTGATATGTTTATACTCTTTATAGTCCATTTATTCAACCTCTACGAACTTGTTAAACCCCTGCTTTTTAGCTTTTATAAATATAACATGTTTATTACGATTCCTCATAAAAATATAACTCTTTGATTCGGAGTAGAACCAAGATCCCCATACTGATCCTAATTTTTCAAGGTATAAAGTTTGCATAGTTTTCCTACCTTTCTTGGTGGTTATCCCAGGTTGCCCTAAATACCCTGGTGGTTTCCCAGGTTTCGCATATATAGGTATTATAGTTTATAAGTTGGTTTTCCAGGTGAATGAGTGGGTGATTCATTTGGTAATCCTTAAAATACATTTGGATAAATAACACTATATAGTTAAAATAACTAAATCTATTGAGCTAGTTTTGATTATAGCCCTTAAAATGTAGATTATATTAACTCTGAAATAATATCGCCTTGTATAGCCCTTAATCGGCTTAATTCAGTGTATTGACTATATCACAAGTAATTAAAATATCAAGTATTCTGTACGTGTTAAGCAGTATCATAATTAAGATATAACATAATGCAAGTTCATAGTAACATAACTCTTTACTATCGGAATACTTTGAAATATAGTAAATCACTATAGTAATAATTAAACTAAATAACATTGTGTACCCTTTCATTTGAAACAACCATTAGTTCAACTTGTGAAATATATCAATTAATATAAACAGTATTAAAACAATTGTATAATATTGTACCAATTGAAACAATGTAAGTTTCTTACCGTCTATATACTTTGAAGTGTAACACATAATAATTGTGATAACTAAAGGTATTATAAAATTGAATAACATAACAATAGTCCTTTCATTTGACAATACATAACTAAAAACTAAGTTGGATAACTAAATCCTTAGTTATATACTATAAAATAATAGGGCTAGCAAGTTATTTCAAACTATACTAGCCCTTGTTATCATATTTATAATGCTAGTCTTATATAATCTTGTTTATTACTTCATAAGAAACCACCTTTCAATTGAGTAAATACTATTGATTCATAAGTTTAGTTAATTAGCTGGCTAAATGCCGGTTATAATGATTTAGCTAATTCGATAAATTTGGTATCTTTCAAAGATTTAGCAATCATCAATTGAGTTGATAATTCGGTTTTTTGGATCTCTTGTGATTCTTCAATAATACATTGCGATTCATGTAAATCGCAACGTTCAATAACTACCTTTTTGTATTCAAGGGCAAATTCCCGATGATTCGCATTAAAAACGCCCTTATCGGCATTTTTCAAGTTATATGCCAAGTTTTGACTTTGTAACAATGACAATACCGGCTGGAATGTTGCGCTTGTTTCTTCACTCAATTTTATAGCCTTGTCAACATTCAACTTTTTAACTGATTTCCCCTTATCGGTTAGAAATTCAGCAACTTGTTGATTCTTTGATACAATACCGAATAATCCCGAAGTTATACGACTTGATTCCGTACTTACAGAACCAATTGCGCCCGTTACAGCGGAAATTTGGGCATCGGTAAAACCTTGTTTCTTTAACTCTTTTACTTTCTTTTCGTCCATGTTGATTTTGTACTTCATGTTATTACCCTTTCATGTTATTAGTTTAATTAATTGCAATTGAATAGTTAGTTTATTGCCCTTTCAGTTATAACATTCTTTTAAGGCTATTAAGGTTTAGTTTGAAACAATGATACCATTTATTGTCTATAGCAAACTGTACTAATTTTTCACTACAGTTGTATAATTTACCATCTATTGTACGCCTTTCATTTGTTAAGTTATTATGTTCATTAATTAATTCACTCGCATCTTGTTTGCTTAAATTGTCATAACCGGGTTTTTGGTTCATTTCGCACCCTTTCATTTGGTAGTTAATTTATTCACTTATTACCGTACAATGTTGTAGACCGTACTTTTTAATGAAATCTTTAATCTTGATCTTACTACCTTTCTTTACAGTTATTTTACTACACAACTTTCTAAATGTTGGTAGCTTGTTTTTGGTGTAACTCTTGAACGTATAATCTGATTTTAACATAATAGCCCTTTCATTTATAAAGGTTATATTTCTCATAACAAGTTTTATGTGCCCTAATAGTTATATATATAACACCATTAAACTTGCGAATAAAAACACCATTAGTACACTTTTTATTGCAGTAATAACATTTCATATATAGCCCTTTCATAGTTTAATAGCAATAAATATACCAATTGAATCATACGTTAAATCTAAAGCTGTATCTTTGTATCTATTTTTAATACCGAATATATCAGCTTGTGTTAATTCGATTGATAGCATGAAACCAATTGCAAACTTGGTGCCAAAATACTCGGTAATAAATAGACTTAATGCTAAATGTGCTAGTTTATCATGTTTATTAGAAAAGTTAGTTAGTTGATCTCTAAATACGTACATGCAGGTCCCGATTACAGCAAGGTCGACTATTTTAGTTTTGATTGACTTGGTACTATCAACTGGTACTTTCATTTGCGCTTGTGATGTAGTACTAAATAACATAATTAATAATGTCAATTGAATAACTTTCACATTGTACCCTTTCATTTGATTAAGTATACAATAATATTAGCTATAATAGCCCATAGAAATAAACCGGTAGCTATTGCTAGTCTAAAGTAATATAATAAGTGTAACATAATTAGCCTATTTCCAATATTTAACATAGATACGTTTAACTTGTTTAGCTTTTCGATTGACAAGATAAGACAAGATGTAATATTTGATTGATTTCATAACTAGCCCTTTATTCATTTGATAAAACAACTTGCAAGTAATATGCCATAGTGTATAGAATCAATAGTTTTTTAGTACTTTGATTGTAAATTGATTAATATTGATACAAATAGCATAATAGTTGAAATTAGTCTTGATACATATAAATGAAATAGATTTGTTATGTCTCAATAGTTTAGTTTTAATCATAATCTCAATGCCTCTTTTTTCATTTGCCTAATGTACAATATCACTAAATAACAATACAAGCTATAATATAAGATAACAAGATATATGACAAATACAAGTATTTCTTTAAGATATTGAATATAATAGCTATATGTTTCATTTGTGAATACATATCAAGATTTCAGATGAAGTAAGACAAATTAAGCACAACACATTAATTTTATGCATACTTAACCTACCCACCCAAACTAAATTTAGCCAACTTATTCACCAAACTAATTATCTTTATATCGCAAGTTACACAAGTATTCAATTGTCTAACTACTACTATATTGCCTATATCGTCTATTTTTATTATATTACCAGTCTTATTATTACAGTTTGTTGTCTTGCATTGCATATTATAGCCCTTTTTGTCAGATGAATAGTGCTTGATTGCTTTATTACATTAATTACACTTACGTCATTATATTTCTTGTGTCCACCTAGGGGTAAAAAGCTACCTTTTAAGCACAAGATTCCAGCTATCTCTAATTATCAAAAATGCTGTAAGTACCGTTTTATACCCTAAAACAACTTAGATAGGTTAAGATTGTTATTTATAGTGTAATAATGTTTTAGTGTATCAATACTTATACAGAATAACTTTGACATTCTATCTTTATAAAACGATAACTTGCACACAAACTTACTTTTATATATCAGTGTTACACTATAGCCCTTTGTTATCTTGCTAATTAGTATCATTATATAGCCCTTTCTTTTTATCAAATGAAAGGTGATATGTTGCTTTAATTAGTCTAACTATAAAAGATTTCTATTTTGTCTATATCATCCTCAAAAACAATATTCAAACTATCAATCAAAGTAACTAAATTAGCTTGTTTTGCTTGGTAGAATAAAGTTGTTGGTCTACCTTTTATAAAGTATACTACTTTTACTTGTACCATGATACAGCCCTTTCATTTGGTTCAATTGAAGAAGTGTATAGTTCAGTTTACTTTCTTATAACATCCCCATTCAACATTGACCTACACCTACCATGTATACTAATAGGGTAAACATTATATAGCGTATCATATACTACTATTATAAACATTGCTATCACTATAAGCTTAATTAGTTTTCTCATGTTATAGCCCTTTCAGATTAGATAGTTTTTAATTATGTCACTTACATTTGTTATTCTCAATTGAAACGATACGCTATCAATGTTATTAAGATAATCAATTAATGTATCTATATAGCGTGTATTGTGTACCTTGCGTAACGTGTTGAGTATAGTGACTAAGTTAATTACTTTGTTGTCTTGTTGTACTGCTATTCTGTAGTTAGTTATTGAGTTCAATGTTCAGCCCTTTCAGTTTAGTAACCAATTCAAAAACTTGCCTAAAGCAAAACATAAAATTGCTACTGATGATAGTATTATTAAATAAGTCATTGTTAAGCCCTTTCAAATTTGTTAGTTGTATAATCGCTTAGTAATTCGATTATCAGTGATCTATTGTGATCTGTATTGAATATAGTAAACTCTTTCGTAACATGCAAGTTTAATTTGACATTTGTTTCAATTGGATACACTTTTTCACTTTGGTACACTTTGTTAGTTGTTTTCATGCTTAGGCTCCATTTATAGTATAGTATTGCAAGGATCGTACCATGCTCCAGCAAGCCCCCCTTGTTTCAAAAACTATGCCACAAAGGATAATAGAAATAACTGATGTACTATCCACCAGGAATTTCCCCCTCGTATTTTACTATTATAAGATTGTATATCCATACCTGGAAATTTCCCCAGCTGGAATTCAACTTATTAGCTTGTAACCTGATTATTTTCATTCTACAAAGAAATATGGGAACAAAACGTACCCGGCAAGGGTAATATAGGTAGGGAGTACTGTTCTCAAAATAATAGGGAACTTTATCTTGCTATAGTAGTATAATATATAGATCGTTCAAATGAAGGAAGTGGATATGAATTTGATTTATGCTATAATTAATAATGTTAACCTAAAAGTGTACGTTGGTAGTACTAAAGACCCAGATACAAGAATTATGCAACATATTAGTGGTCTTAATGGTAATAGACATGAAAACTCTCATTTGCAATATTCTTGGAATAAATACGGTGAAGAAAGTTTCGGTTTTGCAGTATTGGAAGTTGTAAAGTTTATTGACCTAATACCAAGAGAGATATTCTGGATTAATGAGTTTAATTGTTGTGACGATGGGTTTGGTTATAATCTTGCAGTACCAGATGAAGAAATGATTGGATTTATTGCTTCTCCTGAAACAAGAAAGAAGCTATCTGAGGCTCAAAAGAAACAAGCTAAGTTACCTGGTAGTTTTGAAAAACGTAGTAGAGCCTCTAAAGGTAACCAAACCTGGTTAGGTAGGAAACACACAAAAGAATCAATTGAAAGAAACAGACAGTCCCACTTAGGAAAGAAACATTCTAAGGAAACAAGAGATAAAATGAAAAAGGCATGGAAGAGTCGTAAGAAACGTTATAGACCAGGTAATTTAAAGTGGAGTGATGAAAAAAGAGAAAGGATGTCTAAAGTTTTGTCTAAGGCTTGGAGAGGTCGTAGAGAACGTGGATATGGAACCCCAACCAAAGAAACACTTAAGAAAATGTCTATTGGTCAGAAGAAAAGACAAGATAAAATTAGGAAGGAAAAGAAAGTTTGTGCTTAAACTATGATTTATTTTCACTATTTGAAAATAGTTGGGAACAAAATCGACTTACCAGGGGTAATATAATAGAACAGTTGCATTATATTAATATAGGGTTGTTCTATATAACACCTGAAATACAGGAGACGGATTATGAAATTCATGGTTACGGATTACACTATTACAGGTAGGTTCCAAGGTAGTAACTTTGTATCAATGTTCATAAGTTCAATAAAGTCACTACTTCACCTGAAAAAATCGATATGTCTACTTAAATAGTTTGTCTACTGGAAATCGCTATCATAGATACATAATTGACTTTAGGAGGTAACAGATGAAGAAACAAGTTGAGGAATTACTTAAAAAGTATAAAGGGCTGGTAGACTACGAATCAGAGTGCAACGCTAATCACGCTGGTCACTACGACAAGTTATTGTGCTACCAAAGCATAGTAGTTGATTTAAGTTATATCTTAAGTAAGAAATAGGAGCATTCAATTGTTAATTAAGACATCCAAGACCAAAGAACCTAAAAAGATAAGTAATGAGTTTAAAGATAAACTATTCAGTAGACCCAGCAACAAGAACTACGAGGATAATTATGATAGAATATTTAGGAAGGAGGACAAATGAGTGTACTTGCATTAGGATTCGTAATAGCATATATTTTAACAGTTACAGCTATCTTAATTTACACTTGGTCGAGTAATAGTGGAACATTATTAGGAAGGTGTATACAACCATATCGTCATTGTGGAAGGAGTAAGTTATGAAAGCTGACTTTTCAGTACCAAAGACTGACAATCCCATTCGATTGAAAGACCGTATGTTAGAATTACAAAACATGTATGGTATGGTAGCAGAGGAATTAACCCAATCAAGATTAGAAAGTGATACATTAGAAAGTGCTCTTAGCTATATTAGGGATAAATCCTTCCTATCTTTAGAAACCGGAACAGTTGAAGAAAAGAAGGCTCGTGCTAAGGTTGAGGTGGAAATTGAAATATCTTACATAGTAGACGGTAAGAAAACCAAGAAAGCAATAACCTACCACATGTGTAAATACTTATTACTGAGAGCTAAAAGTAAAGTAGGTAGAATGTGGCTTTATTTGGAAGAATTAAAGTCCGCCATAGCAGTATGTCAAATGTTCCCAACTAAGTCATTCTAATGATAAGTAAACTACATTCACAGATTATAAACCTATTAAAGGAAATGTATCCAAACCATAAGTTCTTTTATGAGTGTTCATATGAAAGGTTCGTCAAAGGAGTGAGAGACCCATTCATTACTTCAATTGCTAAAAGGCTCTATGCGGATATCTATGATAATACCATAGGAGTAGTATACGAGATACAAGGTGAACAACATTATAGACCTATAGAGTTCTTTGGTGGTAGTGACGGATTTCATGGACAAAAACGAAGAGATAACTGGAAGAGACAAGTTCTTATGGAATCAAACATAGATTTGATAGAAATACATTATAGTTTCAAACCTACAAAGGAAGGTATATTAGAACTAATTAAGGAGGCTAAGGGTGTTAATACCTAAAGAGTATATAAGGAAAATAGTAAGGACTACTTCGGACTTGATAATTAAGTCAGATGAGGAAAGATTATACTTCATAACTACAAGAGGTATGGAAACCTACATAGTTGACATATTAATGGAATGTGAACCAATTAACGTTTGTGTAGACCAGAAGAAGTTTGTAGAAATGGGCAAGTCTTTAGAGGAAGTTAACATTGAGCGTAAAGGTAAAGTACTACACCTTTCAGACTCAAATAAGAAGTTCACCTTAGGTTGCAAGGAAAGTATTGATTTAACAAACACAGACTTACCAGAGGTGTACTTCCCAACTGAGGACATTCCAAGAAACCACCTACTCTCTACTGTTGCAGACTCAGACATATTTGGCAGCATAAGCGTAAAGGAGGGTATTTCAATTGATAATGATTACGTATCCTCAACCAATGGACCATCTATGACTGTAGTTAAAAGTAGTATAGACATTGATTCTACAGTGATAGTTCCGAATACGATATTTAAGCATATCAACAAACAAAGCAACATAGGAATACAAGGTAACTTTGTACATATCTTTAGAGAAGGTTTCCACTGCTATGGAACTTCAATGTATGGTGACTTTCCAAACGTACAAGCTTTGAATGATAAAATAGGCTATGTTAATCATTTCACTGTAAAGTCTGAGGAGTTAATTAGTTTATTAACTGCTTGTAGTCCTTTAATAACAGATGAGATAAAGTCAGCTAAATTGATTATTGAACCTAAGTCCTTAAAGTTGAATATACAAGATATGGAGACCAATTCTTCATTTGATTCTCATATAACAATTGAATCAACTGCTTCTTTGGAATGTAACATAAATATAGAAACATTTATTAAAGTGATACAACCATTTAACCAAGAGACCATAAAGATATACTTTGCAGATAACGTAACCCCATTTAAGATAGAAGGGGACAATTTAACTAAATTTGTAGTGCTAATGTTGAGTTAATTATGGAAACACCAGAGATTAATGATTACCTGAAAAGGTATGAGAAGAAGATAAGGAAAGAGGTATTTAAGAGGCTTGGCAATCCGAAGAAGTCTAACCTGTTTGACAAAGAGGATATAGTACAAGAAACAATGATACACCTGTTTCATTTGCTAAAAGATAGGTATGATCCAAGAATATCCTCACCTCATACATTTATTCAAACACACTTAGTATATTCCATATATAAGTCTATTAAGTTATATGTTGGTAATATGGGATACACCGGTAAGAGTAATGACCAGAAGAGAACAGGTTCAAAGAAAATAGACGATAGTTCCATCTCTTTAGACTTCGGTGCGTTTGATTCGGTTAGTAGTGATCAGAAGACTGTACACAAGCACAAGAACCCACACTTTCATCCAGACAAGAGCAAGCTATATCTCAATGTGCTTTATTCATATGGTAACCAAGCTCCAAGTGAAAATGATATATTAGAAAAGATATACTGTGAACAAGTGATAGAGGAAGTATCCAAAAGATTAATACCTAAACAATTAGATATATTCCAAATACTTGTCAAAGACGGTAGCAACCCTAGGTTTAAGACTGGAATGACGGTTGAGAGTAAGAACATAAGCATTGGTGAAATAGCAAGTATGTTAGGGTATAAAGATAAGAAAGCTATATCCAGACATATTAAAGTAATTAGGGAGGTAGTTAGTGAAGTAATTGAGGAATTAGAGGATTAAAAGGGGTCAATCAGAACAATAGTGGTTAAAATAAGAAGTAGAGGTATATGATTAAACTAGATAAGACAATAGGTTTTGTTCCGCTGGACGTTCCAAAGGACGAGATAGAAAAGTACAGGAACTACACAACTAGGTTACTCTCAGATATAAACTATCATGGGGATATACCAGCTAAAGTTGGGCAGATAATAAGGGACGCTTTAAGAGGTTGGGATCATGCACCAGTTGAGTTTAAAGAGAGGGTCAAGAAGAAAATAGGTTATAACAGGGTTAACAAGTATGAGAAAGGATTACCAGACGATCACTCTCATTTGTTTGCTAAAATACCAGTTAAAGGTGACGGTAGACATAAACCAGATACACCAACAAAGATATATCAGAAAGAGACACTAAAAGTATTAGAGGAAGTTGATCCACTTGAATTAATATCACCAGCCTTTCTTTCATCTGAAGAAATGGTGTTCGTAAACAAAAGGAAGAGTTTATACAACAAGGAGTTCGATTTCAATGAATCAAGCGATCAAATCCTTCTACAACAGATATTAATAGATGAACTAATAATAAGGAGAATAAACCTAGCTAAATTAAAAGGAGAGGAGCAATCCCAATCCAATATAGACAAAATAATGGATAGGTTCAGAAAGAACCTAGAGAAGCTAGGTGTTCTCCGAGTACAAAGATTAGAGTTAAATACAGACATAGAGGGAAACGTAGGTCAGCTTTCAATTGAACTAGATAAAAAACTAGATAGAATAAGAAAGCTCAGAGATAAAACATTAAGGGAAACATTACTAAACAAACTAAAGGATAGGTTAGTATATTCTAATAAGACTGAGATACTTCAAATGATAGAAGAGATTGAATACCAGAAAGTACAAGATTTAGAATATCCAGCTAACGAACTTCCTTTTGACTTAGAAGAAGACGACGATTGACAACTATAAAGAGAGGTAAGAATGTAATCCGTCCTATGAAGACGGAAATATATTCCCTCACACCAAATGAAGAAATGGTTCTATATTATAGGTTTCACCCAGTTGAAGCGGTGAAGGATTTACTTAATATAGATTTGAATTGGTTTCAGCGTATTACCTTTCGTGGTATGTGGACTGTACCTTTTACTTTACTTTGCTACGGCAGAGGCAGCTCGAAAACGTTCCTAAATGCAGTATTTTCAGTACTTTCCGGAATGTTGTATCCTATGAGGAAGATTTTAGTATTAGGACCAAGTAAGCGACAGGGTGACCTAATATTTGACGAGATTGACAAGCTACATATAAAGTCTGAGTTTTTCCAGGCTACTTGTGCTTCAAGGATCACAAGAGCACCACAAGAATCAAGGTTGAAGTTCTCAAATGGTTCTTCTATCAAGTCTATTCCAATTGGTCCAGACGGTAGAAAAATTAGAGGTTATCGTGCTCATGTAATGATACTTGATGAGTTTGCTCAGTTTGACAAAGAGGTAATTGACGTAGTGATTCGTCCGTTTATGGCTATTAAGATGAAAGGTGAGGAGAATAAACTAATCATTACTTCATCTGCGTTTCACAAATGGAATCACTTTTGGTTACAATATGAAAGGTATAGGAAATTAGAGGTAGAATTTCCAAGGAAGTATAGAACATTTGAGTATAATTACCATAGCATAATGTTAGACCCTAAATCACCATTTGAAGCTGATATACAGAATATAGAAGACGCAAGAGAGAATATGACCGAATCAGACTTTAATATGGAATATTTAGCGATCTTCCCTTCAGGAGATACTAATTTCTTCTCTACGTTTTTAATAGATCAATGTACACCAAGAGAACCAAAAAGTAAACCAATAGAGATAGAGAAGAAAGCACAAGACGATTCTCAATATATAATGGCTATTGATTCAGCAAGAGAAAAGGGAGGATCAAACTTTGCTTTAGGTGTTGGTAAATTAAAGGACGGCAACCTACATGTAGTTAAAATGATAACCTTAAATGGTGAAACTTACCAGAAACAAATATCTACTATAAGGCAGACTCTCCTGGACTTTCCAATTGAGTTGATACTTTTAGATAAAGGTGGTGGTGGTTCTACTATTAAGGATTTATTAACTGAACCGTGGCGATCTTACAAAGGTAGGGTATGTGCAATGGCTAATCCTCATGGGGAACCTATGCTTCCAATATTAGATAGCGAGGATCCAGATCATGTAGGTAAACAAGGCTTATTTCTTATGAGAATGGTAAACTTCCATGGATCAACCCATAGTACATTATTCACCAATCTAAAAGCTGAAATGGAACACGGTAGGATCAAATTCCCGATAGACCTTAGAAGGGATAAAGATCAAGAGTTAGAGTTACTTGGACAAAACATGATAGCACTTAAGAAGGAATTAGCAGTATTATCAGCTACACCTAAAGGTGCGTATCTACATTTTGAAGTACCAAACAATTTTAGAAGTGATAGGGCGTGTGTATTAGCTATGTTGGCTGAGGGATTAATTAGTTTAACAAGATTTATACCAGAACAACCAACCCGACCTCTTCACATGGACGTTGGGTTCTTCGTTACTTAAGGAATAATTATGGCTGAGAAAACCACTACAAAGAAAGCACCAGGTAGAAAGAAAACATTATCTGTAATTATGAATAATGGGGTTCCGATTAGTCAGAAAACAGGTGAAATAGTTGATATTAAGGCAGTAACACCAACTCACGAGGTTAGGATTGTAGATACAAATGAGGATAGTTTGGCGTGTGGCGTTTCGATAAATACTTACGATAAGACCTCACTTGATTACTTGAAGGATTTAAGAGAATTTACCACTAAAACTGATGACGTTAAGAAACAAATTGACCTGTGTAACAAACTATACAAGATAGACGGTACCGTTTCAACTGCGTTAGACGTACTAATAGATTTCACTATTTCAGAGTATGCTTTTGAGACTGAAGATAAATATGAAGACTTGTTTAAATTCTACGGTAAATCAATAAACAAAACAGTCAAAACCTCAGATACAGGATTACGTCCGTTATTACAAGAGTTAGCACTTGAATGGTTCCTCTCAGGTAATGCTTTCCCATATAGCACTTGGAAGAAGGCTACTTTCGAGAATACAGAATATTTCCTACCTACAGAGATTCAACTATTAAACCCCATTGACATTTACATACCAAGCTTGTTATTCAGTCAGAGACAACCTGTATATGTTTACAGACCTTTCTTTTCATCTGATAAATCCAGAACATTAAGAGAACAACAAGTATTAATGGAATCTGATTCTTTAAATAAAGTAAAGAACCAATTGAAGGACAAGAGGGACGAGATATTAGCAAATGATAGAATCTACCACCTAAAACGTAGAGCAAGGAGTTATGATATTTGGGGTATACCTTATTTAGTTAAGACTTTTAATGTTGTAGCTTCTAAAATGAAACTTAGAGCATTGGATAATTCAACTACTGAAGGTATGATTCAATACTTAACCATATTCAAGGTTGGTTCAACTGATCCAGATTCACCATATCATGTAGTTCCAGCTTCAAGATTGAATGCTTTAGCTGGTTTAATTAGATATCCACAAGCTTCTACTACAATGGTTTGGGCGCATGACATTGAAGTAATAACAGCAGGTCCAGACGGTGAGATACTTAACTTTGAAAACAAATATGACGAGGTTAATGCTGAACTTGTTAAAGCTCTTGGGGTTCCACAGATACTACTTGACGGAAAAGGTACAGCTACAGCAAGTTGGGTAGCAATTCTTTCATTGGTAGAAAGATTAGAACGTGTAAGAGAATCACTTAAAGAATATATAGATTATTTATTCAGTCAGATAGTTGAAAGGAATAAACTAAAGTCAGAGGCAACGTTTACTTGGTTCCCTATTAACCTTCGTGACGAGAAAATGGTTAAGACTCTCTTAATGAGTTTCTATGATAAGGGTCTATTACCGATTAAAACCACACTGAAAGAGGGTGGATACGATCCTTCCGCTATAATAGAAGAAATGAAACTTGAGAAAGAGAATGACGAACTTGAAGACCTTTTCAAACGAAGAGATATTCCTTTTTCACCTGTACCGGAAGAAGTGAAACCTAAGAAAGAACCTGAAGAACCAGGTAGACCAAAAGAGAAAATAGAAGCTTCAGATATTAAGTATGAAGAGAACCTATTCATAATATACAACGAGTTTAGAGATAAGATTAAAAAGAAACCAGAGATAGTAGATTCCGGACTACAGTTAATGCATAGACGCTTGGAACAGGTATTCGAGACTTATACTGATTCTGTAATAGATAAGGGAGATATATTTTCAATTAAGGTTAATGTGTGGAATGGTAAATACCTGGATAAATTGGTATCTAACTTAAAGTCTGAGATAGGTAACAAACCGGATAAGTTTAGGATTGAAGGTGTTTTCTCTGAATTTGAGAAGAGACTTACTCTTTTTTCATCTGAAAGCCTTAAAAATATAAACCTTGCTGTTACCTTAAAAGAACAAAAAGAATTAGGTAAGAAAGGTGCAGTAATAAAGGTGAGTAAGGATACCAAATGTCCCAGTTGCAAATCATACGAAGGTAATTTCTACACATTAGAAGAACTTTTTTCCCGGATGCCCATACATCCACATTCTGGTTTTCAGTTAGAATTTAAAGATACAAATTTAATAGAGACAGGTGAGGTACTTAATACGCCGGTGGTTCCTCATCCGCGTAACTTTTCTTTAGTGTTATGATAGATAGTACATACATTTATGGATTATTTGATCCAAGAGATTCTAACAGGGTGAGATATATTGGTAAGGCTGATGATTGTAGTTTTAGACTTAGAACGCATATTAATTATTCCAAAAGTGGTAAGTGTAACTACTTAGTTAATAAATGGATTAGAAATCTGTTATCTGAGAATGTAACTCCAATTGTAAAGCCATTACTAAAAATTGATAGGGATATCTGGGAGAATGTTGAGAGGCTTATGATTGCATATTTCAGAATATTTGAACCTAATTTATTAAATATGACTGCTGGGGGTGATGGGGGAAGTTGTAAAGGTAGAACATTCTCAAAAGATCATAGGTTAAAATTAAGTTTGGCTAATACTGGTAAGATTAACTCACAGGAGCGTAGGGACAAAATAAGTAAGAGTAATAAAGGTAAGAAAGTTAATCATAGTAAAGAAACTATAGATAAGATTGTAAAAACACTATCTGTACCTATCTTACAGATTAATAGAGTCACTGGTGAAATTATTAGAGAGTTTTATGGTATTAAATATGCTTCAGATGTTACAGGGGTGGGTAAATCTAGTATCTCAAATTGTGTGAGGAAGCTATGCCCCATTGCTGGTGGTTTTAAATGGAGATACAAATCAAAAGATCATAAGATTAGAATATCAGATAGAGTTTGTAAGATGGATATTATGTCTGGTGAGGTATTAAAAACCTATGAGAGTTTAAAAGAAGCAGCTAAAGATAGTGGTCTTAGGGATTTAAGTGGAATTTCTAAATGTGTAAAAGGAAATCTTAAAACATCAGCTGGCTTCAAATGGAAATATGTATAGAATATATAAAGAATATTATAACATAGAGAGGTAAATAAACATGGCTGATTTAGACAGTCTTACTCAAGACCAAAGAATCGAATATGCTGAACAAAATCTTGTAGGTGACGACGCGATATTAAAACTCTTAGCAAGAGACAACATACTAACCACCTACGCAAGAGAAACCAATACCATATCAGGTACCTACTATAATAGAATAGACTTTATCACATCTGGTACTGCGGTACACTATGCAAGTATATATGCAAAACAAGATACATATTATGTGTATAACTCCTCTTCTGATGCTACTGCTGATTCTAATTTAAGTGCACCAGATTCAAGACTTTTTATTGCAGCAGGTGAAAGACAATCACTTGATCTGACAAGTAGAGGTATTGATACTATAGATTTTAGAACTGTATCGTCAGCCACCACTACAGGTAGGGTATACATAACAGGTTTTGTTAAAGGTACAGACGCTTTTTAAATAAGAGGTAAACAAATGAAGAAATTGTTATGCAGTTTTATAATGATATTACTGCTTTGTTCAATTGGATATACACAAGAGAGGGTTATTTCCAAGACTAAAGAAGGTAGGTCTGAATCTATAACTTTCTTTCTACAAGAAAATGTTACCAGGTATGTATATGTAGCTTTCGATCCAGCAGAGGGTGATCCTATTCCAATGTCTATGTCATCCTTAACACCAGCACCTAACTGGTTAGAGTCGGGTAATTGGTTTCTTGCAGTGAAGGTAGATACCGTGAATGCAGTAGCTATTTCTAATTTAGGTATATGGATGAAACCTATGATGGATGATGGGATAGCAAGTCAGAATGATTCAACCTTTCTTAAGTTTGATTCAGTTAACCCTTCCTCATCTACAGCTACTTCAATTGACGTTTTTGCACCAATACCTTCAAATAGATTAAAGAATAACATAACTGAAGCTTGGTATACTTGTTCCCTTCCAGGTACAATATGGGGATATGCAGGTACAATATTTGGGTTTTCAGTTACGGATGTAGGTTCGGGTATTAATTTAACCTTCAAATTATATAGGTATAAGTAGATGAAAAGATTAATAACTATATTAATGATATGCCTAATCCCATTACTTTCATTTGCCCAAGACAAAGACGAGGGATTTAAAAGAGGTGTTTCCTCAGGTGGTTTAAGTGCAGGTGCTAATGAAACTATAACGGGTAATTGGGATTTTACCGGAGATATATCATTTGTTAACGTAACTATAGTTGCTTTGACTGTTACAGGGACAGCGTCCGTTGAGTCAGACCTCACAATCAATCCAACCGCAGTAGAGGGAGAAGAGCCACGCTTTATAATGAATTTTGACGCAGATAGTGATGGGACTCTCACTTCTGAAAGCTTGATTATTAGTATCAAATCCGCATCAAATCCGGCAGGTTCATTGGTGGAATTTGCAACTATTGTAGGTGGTGGCTTCAAATTTTCGGGCATAAACAATACTATTATAACCGCTGTAACCACGACAAATAGTGCCTTTGCCGGTCAAAATTCAAATGCTGACGGTGCTGGTATTTTAAGTATTGGCTTTTCAGGAACATCAAGAGCTGGAACCTTGTTCGGCACTAATATTGCCAATTGGGGCAGTGTTGTCACAACAACTGATGGTAATGGTTTGAAGATTGGTGCTATGAATAATAGTCCTGTTGTATTTGGAACAAACGATATAGAACGAATGAGAATAACCGCTGCTGGTGCTATTTCTCAACAAACCTACGTAATCCGCAAACACGTAGCTCTCTCAGATGCAACTGACAATAATGCCACAAATATGTTCACTATCACAACAACTAACGAAGCAGGGTCAGCAGATGGGGGAGCATACTCGGTCACAGTTCATCTTATGGCAAGCGAAGCCACAGCAGCGAGTGGAGCAGTTAATACGGCTTCTGTTAGTCTTGTTGCTCATTGGACAAGAATAATGGCATCTGCTGGAACGGGTGCTAATTCAGCTATAGTTGAAATGAGTGAGACTGCTGATGCTACCGAGGGGAGTGTAGCAATAGCTACCGTAACTCTAACTGTTACGGAAACTTCAGAGTTTGTTCAGCAGGTACTACTCTTGGTAGATACTTCGGGAGGAACATTTGATGGTTTTGCTTTGGTTGAACTTGTCTATAGTGATTTTACAACTGCACCAGTAATTAATTAAGGTGGTTAAGATGAAAAGGATAATAGTATTACTGTTTTTATCGTTATTTATGTTTAGTACTGTACAATCTCAGGAGTTAAAAAGGATAGTAGTTAATTTCAAGTGGCAATTGTTTGAGGATGTTACTGTAAAGAAAAATGGTAAGGATGTTGTATACCTATCTGACTTTTCAACTAAGACAGATTCTGAATTAGAAGGTGTATTTGCAGACTATTATAATAAAGGATGGATAACTAAACAAGGTAGTATATATGAATTACTTGCTCCGGAAATGGTAGTGTGGTGGATAGACACCACTAAGGTTGGTAGGGATGTTTTAAGGTTATCAAATGAAGATGATATGATTAATATAGGGGCATGGGCTACAGTTTATGATTTGGAAACCTTAGAGCCTATTTCACCTGATAGTGTATATTATACTCAAGTTAAATATCCTCAGAGAACCAAGGTTAAGAGTTTAGCTACTAAGAGATTTCCTTCAGACGACCCATTAAGAAGTAGCTGTAGTAAAGGTACTTTCCTATCCAAACAAAAAGAGAAAGAAAAGAAGTATAAGAAAGATAAAGATAGAGAGAAGAAGAATGGGTAAGATAAAAGACTTTACTAACGATAACATAGAATTAGTAGAAGATTACATTGTCTCTATTAGTTTAAAGTATAAGAAAAGCCGTAGAAAAGATTCAGAGCATATGAAAAAACTGAGACAACTATTGATTGAATCGGAAGAAAACTTAAACATAGAGGTGGATAGATGAGTGGTGAGACCAATGGGTGGAGAGAGTATCAAAAGTTAGTATTAGCTGAGTTAGAGAATTTAAACAAAGGTTTAAAGGAATTAGGTATTAAGGTAAGTAAAATGGAAATACAAGCAGCTATTATGAATACTAAGCAGAAAGCCTCTATGACTTTGTATGGAGCAATAGGTAGTGCTATTCCTGTTATGGTTGGTTTAGCTATATGGCTTATAAAGAGTGCTTCATGATTAAATCTTTCGTTTGGACATTGATATTTTGGAGCTTGTTTATTCTATTCAATACGGTTGGGGATGCTATTGACTTTTACGCAGTTTTCCCCTGGTATGGTAATATGGACTTGTGGCACTTCCTGAAATACTTCTGGATCGGATTTGCGGTTTTGACGGGATGTGGTGCTATTAGATTATACGATGAAATGTGTCATCAGATGCCATTTAAGGCTTCCGATATTAAAAAGTATAAATTGAAAGTGGTTGGCGTTTTGGTTTTTTTCCTACTCTGGCGTTGGGGATTACACGAAGCTTTAATGTGGAAGTGGCGATCATGGGGTTTTTAATTGGAGTATTATAGAATATTAGAATGGAATACTGAATAGTGGCAAGATTCTTTGAGAAAGATCAATGGTTAGATATAGTAAAGGTAGAGAATGTAGCAGCATCAGGTGGTTTTTTTCCACACCCTGCTTTGTATTTACCTATCAATGTTGAAACTGAAGGTATAGGTGGAATTAAAACTGATGGTGGTATTATATCTGGTACCTGGACTCCTGGTGATATACAATACGGTTTGGGAAAGTGGGATATAGCGGTTTCAGGCTCAGTTAACCTAAATGAAAGTCATGAATATTATGTTAGGTTCTCTTCTACTTCAGATGCAGATTCAGGTAAGGGTTTAGTTTGTATGTGGTATACACCTGAATATAGTTATAGTGCTTCTGTAGGTGGGGATTTTGTAGCACTAAGTCAAGCAAGCAAGGATTGGAGAGGGATGACTTCTACCTCTAATGGTAATGTTTATGCATTAGTGCTTGGTGGTGACATTTACATGCAGACTGGAGGAGTAGGGGATTTTAATGCATTAAGTCAAGCGAGCGAGGATTGGATTGATATGACTACCAGTTCTACTGGTAACGTTTACGCATCAGTGCTTGGTGGTGACATTTACATGCAGACTGGAGGAGTAGGGGATTTTAATGCATTAAGTCAATCTATTGAGAATTGGGTAGGTATGACTTCTACTTCTAACGGTAATGTTTACGTTTGTGTTAATGGTGGGGATATTTACATGCAGACTGGAGGAGTAGGGGATTTTAATGCATTAAGTCAATCTATTGAGAATTGGGTAGGTATGACTTCTACTTCTAACGGTAATGTTTACGTTTGTGTTGATGGGGGTGATATTTACATGCAAACAGGTGGAAGTGGGGATTTTGTAGAATTAAGTCAAATAAGTAGACGTTGGTTTTTAATGACCACTGCCACTTCAGATAATGTTTACGTAACAGTGCTTGGTGGGGATATTTATATGCAAACAGGTGGAAGTGGGGATTTTGTAGCACTAAATCAGATAGAGAGGAATTGGTATGGACTAACCGCTACTCCCAATGGTAGTGTTTATGCTTCAGTATTTATAGGTGGGGATATTTATATTAATGTACAACGTAATTATTTAGTAGAGTCTTATGGGTTTTTAGACTTTTATTATGATCACGTTAATACTAGATTTATAGGTAGAGTGTTTGACGGTACTTCATTTCTAAATAAAATAGTAAGTGGTACATCTGTAGAGGTAGTATCAGGTACCAATTATCATGTTGCTTTAGGTTATAATAATAGTGAGGGGTTATTTCTACACGTTAACGCACTTTTAGATGGGGTAAATAATACCACGTGGACACAGCAAACCTTACCAGCAGTTGTTTCATTTGGATGTGTATCAGGTACAGCAATAATGTCAGGTACAGCAGCAGATGGTTTCATAGATGATATAAGATGGTATAAAAGAGATATAACTTCAGCAGAGTTAACTATTATAAAGAATACAGATTATAGCACTAATTAGAGTAAAAAGGTTGCAATCAGTTGTTTTATGGTTAAAATAAGATATAGAAGCATATATAAATAAAGAGAGTAGATTATGCCAAAATCAGATAGCAATGTTATAAATATTAAGGTAAAAGCAGAACTAATAGATGGGGCTTCTCTTTCAGATGAACAATTAGCAAGTGCTGGTTTAGAAAAGAATAAAGACCTTTTATATGCTAGTTTAGTTCTCTGCCACGCTAATGTTAATTCAAATAAAGACGAGTTTGAAGAGGAAGATTTAAGTTCCAGTTTTGGTACTATAAAGCTGAAACCTGTTAATTGGGAACATGATGATGATGAAATAATAGGTACAGTATATGACTCCGAGTTTGTAGATGATGAAAAGGATGAGGATCCATTCATCAGAGCATTTGCTGTTATATATAAATATAAGTTTCCTGAACGTGCAGAGGAAATGAAGAAGAGACATAGTGAAGGAGAACTATTCTTTTCTATGGAAGTTTGGTTTGAAAGTGCTACTTGTTCTGAATGTGGTGCTAATTATCCAGATCCAAAAGATTATTGTGAGCATTTAAGAGGTAGGTTTGAGAACCAGTCTTTTAGTAGAAAGTTAAAAGGATTAACATTTGGGGGTGTAGGTGTAGTTGAGAATCCAGCAGATAAGGGAGCTAACTCACTTTCAGTTGCTAAGATAACCAGACCAGATGGAACAGAGTCCTGTTTCAATTGTCCAGAAGAAATAAATGTAATGGATATTAATCTATTAGAAATGGTAAGAAAAGAAGAAGCAGAAGAAACTAAGAGGAGAGCATTATGGATATTTAATGATGCACTCTACGTTTTATTAAATGATGAGAATATTTCAGATGAAAACAAGTCAGATAAATTTAGTGAACTTGCTACTCAATTGTTTGAAATTTATGAACTAGAACAGAATAATTCTGGAGGTAAAAAAGTAATGTCAGATAACGTATTTAAAACCTTCCAGACTGAAGAGGATTATAAAAACTCTGTAGCTCAGTCTGATACGGTTAAGGCATTAGAAGCCAAAATAGCAGAGTTTGAGGAGATTGAAGCCAGAGTGACCGAGCTTGAGAAATCCTTAGAAACCGCTAATGACGAAAAGATACAGGTAGAGACTGAGTTTGTAGAGTATAAAGACGAACTAGAGAAAGAGAAACTCATTTCTACTAGAGTGAAAGAACTTATTGAGAGTGGTTTAGCGGAAGATAAGATTGATGATAAACTTAAAACCGCTATATCCAAGCTTGATGATGATGAATTTAATGCCCTTAAGGGTACCTTTGTAAAGTCCGAATCAGATGAAGAGGAAGAGGAAGAGGAAGGCGCTACTGGTAATGAAGAAGATCAGAAGAGCCTTAATACTTCCAATAAAGCTAAAGCTAAGGCTGGAGAATTCAAGTTCGGTGACTTTTTGAAGAAGATATAATCAATAATTCTGGAGGGAATTACTAATGTTAGAAGTTGTTAATTGTCCAGACAATGCTAGACATGGTGGGGCTTATGTCGCTACAGCAATGAATAAAGGTACCTTTGTAGTTATATCCGGTACGTTTTCCGCTGCTGAAATCGCTTCGCTTCCTGCTAATCAGAAAAGCATACCTGGGTTTGCATATGAAGATGATAGAAAATTAGTTCGAGCTTATGCTGGACTTACTGGAAGAGCCTATCCTGTAGATAAGAAAATCTTTGTGCCTGAAGATGCTGATCTAGCTACATCAAATGAACAGATCGTTGCAGGTGCTGGTGCTATCTATTATGAAGAAGGTGAGTTTAGAACCAATGAATTTACTGATGTTACTACTACATCTATATTTGGTAATTATCTTAAGCTTTCCGCTTCTGGTACATTAACTGATGAGTCAACTGCATTTACAGAAACTGGTGAGTCAGTTGCTAGAGTAATAGACTTGCAAAGAGCAGATGCAGATGCAATAGACCATCGTTTACACTATAGATTAATACGATAAAACATTAATTTGAGAGGTAAAAGTGAAGAAGAAAGATAGAATCTCCGTTGAGGAGCGTCAGGCTTTCGCAGAGAAGATGCAAGCTGTGAACTGGCGAGATCCGGAAGAGCGTTTAGCTATCGCTACGGATATCATAAAGTGGGTTATAGATGATGTTTATGATGATGATATTATCGGAATGATAGCTGATGTAGAGACCTTCAATGAGGGTGAGGAAGTTAAATTCCACATTCTTGAGGGTTTAATTGCATATATTCATGAACCAGGTTCATTCGCTCCTCGGAGTGTGTTAACCAAAACTGAAGTTGTCCTACCAACTCAATTGGTATCAGTTGCTACCGAGTTAGATATTGGTCAGCTTCGATCTGGACGATACGGTACTATTAACGATTTACGTAGACGGGCTACCGAGGCTCTGTTAGGTCGTAGAAACAAACTGTTGTGGGAAACCACGTATGGTGCTGTTGCTGCAACTACAACTAATGGTAACTATGCCACCTTTTCATCTGCTGCTACTGCTGCTACCAAAAGAGCTGCTCTAGATGCTGCGTTAACCTACGTACACGATAACAATAGTCAAGGTCCAAAAGCAATTATAGGTAGATATACCGCACTAGATTGGTTACCTGATTTAGGTACTAGTTACTGGTCTGATAGAATGCTAGATGATATTAATAGAACAGGCTTCGTTGGTGAATATAAGGGTGTACCTGTAATCCGATTGAGAAGTTATAAAGATGAAGATGAAAACCAGTTTATCAGTGCTAGTAATATAATGGTTATAGGTGATGCGAGTGTCAAGTTTGGGATAGTTAGTCCTGGGTTGGAAGTATATGAGCAGTTGAATGGGACGACTACGAGGGGCTGGTCCATCGCATTTTGGGAGAAATATGGTTGCGCGGTAATCCAACCAAAATATCTTTACAGGCTCGTGATTAGTTAAAATAGTTGGGAACAAATACCATGTCTACCGGGTAATATAAGGTAGAAACGGTATATAATAATCTTAAAGGGCGAAAGTGGACCTCATGCCATAAGTAGCCCTTTTTCATGAGGAGGTTTCAAATGAACTTAATATACGCTTTAATAAACAACGTCAACCACAAGTTATACGTTGGCAGTACAACTAATCCATATAACAGATTCCGAGGTCATACTTCATCTTTAAGATGTAACAGACATCGCAATCCTTATTTACAGAATGCTCATAATAAATATGGTAAGGGTTGCTTCACACCTGTGGTATTAGAGTTTGTGGATGGTGTTAATAATCTAATGACTAGAGAGATATTCTGGATTAACTACTTTGAATCCTGTAATAAGGACTTTGGTTATAATATAGAAATGCCAAATGAATCAGGATGTGGTTTTACATCAGCACCTGAGACAAGAGAAAAGATTAGTGAAATTAAAACAGGGGGTAAGCATTCCAAGGAAACCAGAGATAAGATGGTTGAGGCTTGGAAGAAACGTAAAGAACGGGACGGTCCACACCTTAGTAAGGAAACAATTGAGAAGATGTCTGCTAGCACACTAGAATCTCATAAAAATGGGGTATATTCATATACATATAGATTTACTGATGAGTATAAACAGAAGCAGAAGAATAGAAAACGAGATGATAAAGGTAGGTATGTTAAGTGTACTTAAACTATTTTCACTATTTGAAAATAAATGGGAACAAAAGACTAGTTGGTCGGGTAATATAGGTAGTAGGTATATGTTTTTAGCAGATGAAAGAGGGAGGTAGTATGAGTGTTGATATTATAATGGGCATTGTAATTATTATATTTGGTCTCTGTCTAAATATAAAAGATAAGGGTAGACATTTTCTTCTTATATCCTTCTTCACGGTTGTTTTGGGTTTATATATAATAGGAGTTAGTGTATGACTAAGATAGAAAGAAAATCTATAAAGGAAAACCTATCTAATTTTGAAAGTATCTGGGATATACTGTGGGACTTAGAAGAACAAACTAATTCTGATATGAAACCTGAAATGCTTACATTGCAATCACATATTGAGTATTTACAGAAACAGCTTTTATGTTCTAGGTATTTAGATAAATAGATTTGCGGGGAGGTTGCTGGTCACCAAGTTGGGTTCATGTCCCAATCCACACCTGTTCGATTCAGGTTCCCGCTACAATTGAAGTAGGAGGTTTAAATGTCAACGATAGCAATAATCTTAATAGTCATAGCTAGCATGTTAATTTTTGGAGTGTTTCTTATATTCGTAATAACTCTTGGATTCGCTAATCTTATCTTGCAGTTATGTGGTATGGAGGAAATGGGGTTATGGGAGGCTATTAAGGAAATGTGGAAAGATCGCAAGGAATTGTTTTGTAGATAGTACATAAGTAGATTTACCAGATCACCTCCTTTCTGGGTGTCAAAGAGAGAGTGGAAAACCTCCACTCTTTTTCTTGGCATATTAAGTAAAACAAACTAACACAAGGTTAAATATATGGAACGTGATTATAAAAACAAAGAAGATTACATAGCTTTCCGTGCAGAAGACGGAACCAGAGACAACCTTATCACCTTAAAGATTTATTATGACTACCCAACAGTTAGTCATTTATTACGTATGATGATAACTAGGGTCATTCAATTGCATGGTGAGGGTATTTATTTATGTAATAGAGAGGAATATAATAAGGTAGTGGAAGCTTGTAAGAATAGCAAATGAAAGTAGGAGATGTAGGATATGAGGTTCTTATGTAAGATAGGTTGGCATAGTTATAAGGAAATTAGAGAAGAACGAATGAGGCATGTAATGTTTGGTTTTGCAGGATGTGAAGCACCAGCTATAAGAATTGTTGAAGAGTGTGTTTATGGGGACTGTAAACATATTAGATATGTAAAACTAAATATAATGGTGCCAGACAGTGAAATGAAGAAACACTGGTTATGGCATAAAGTAAAGGAGATTAGGAAATGAAAGTAATTAAACTACTTATATTAATGTTTGTATTTACCAGTTGTGCAAGTGCTCAGTTACCAATACCTAATACCGATGTAGAAATTAACTATTGGGAGGTTACGTTTTGGAAGATTGATTTAGGTGAAGGTGTATTAGAAGTATCCACTGGTGATACAATAACACTTGCTTGGGATCAACCATTATCACTGGCATCAGAGACTCAGATAGAAGTAGTCCCACCTGATTCACAGAGGATAACATCATTTCTTGTTTATACTTATGATGTAAACCTGGATGTTACATCTGATACTGCATTTATAGAGCATAGGATGTATTTCCTTGAAGTGTCTCCTGGTGATTATTGCTATTCAGCAAGAACTCATACGATTGATGGTAGAGTATCGGTTTATGGTGAACCTTTTCCATTTAGGGTAACCTCTGAATATCCAATAATGTACCCGGTTAGAATAAAGATTTTAGTTAGGTGATGATATGATAGAAGTATTAGTATTAGCTAAAGCATTAGGTATTACACCTGAAGAGTTGAGGACTTATTTAGAGTATTTTGGTGAAGGTATAGAGTTATTAAAAGAAATGAATAAGACATTAAATAAGATACATGATGAAGTTAAATATATAGATACATAGGAGGTGACAGATGAAGGATGAGATATTAATTGCTGAGTTGCAAAAGCTTGATTTAGACAGTGGGGATATTTTAGTAGTTAAGGTTGGGTCTCCAGATCCAAAATCACCATACCATGTGGTAAAACTTAAAAGACTTAAAGCCATGCAAGACATACTACATGAAGCATTAACGAATATTAATGCAACCGGTATTCAGTCTATTATAATAACACACGACGTTTCATTTGAAAAGATAGCATTTAAAGATGGTAAGTTTAAAGTTAATAAATAGGTAGACAGATAGATAAATAGAGAGGTAGATATGTTTTTAAAGATAGTAACCTATAAAGTAGGACCAAATGAAGAAGATCGAGAAACAATTGAGGCAGTATACGAGTGTAAGTCTTATCGTAAAATTAGTGGTGATCAGGATATAATATTTATACTTGACGATTCCAGAAAGGTCGGAATAAAGGGGGAAGAAAAAACAACTATATATATAACAAATGATGATGGAAAGACCATAGATAAGATATGTTGGAAACATAAATAATTAGAATATACCTGTCTACCTATAAATTTAAAGGGAGAACGTAATGGCAATACCTAAACAACCGAAGAAGATAGAATATAGAAACACAACTGAACATGAGATTATATGGATTGATAAAGGTGCTACACCTATAAAGGAGGGCAGACCTTATAGGGTTTTACCTGGAAAGTCAGTTCATATCACAGAAGAAGATTATAATATATTAGTAGTAGAGGGTGAGGATAAGAGATTTACCGAAGGCAAACTTAGACGTGCTGATAAATTAGATACCATAGTAGCTTCGGAAATTATAGTTAGGGATGATATGTCAGAGCTTGAAATTAAGATGGTGGTAGAGAATGCTATAAGTCTTAAGTCTTTAGCATTGAAAATCAGACAGCTTACCTCAATTGCAACCGCAAATGCATTTATGGCTGAATGTGAGAAACAAGATAAACCTATATCCTGGTTGAAGAGTTGTCTTAAAAAGGTGAACTCATTAAGCGACCAGCTACATATAAAGTTTAAATACCAAGAGAGAGATAATAAGAAAACTGAAAGGGATCAATTGAAGGAGGCTGTGAATGTCGAACAAGATTAAGGTATTTTATTATGGGGATAGTCCATCGGTTCACACAGGATTTGGAGTCGTAGCAAAACACATACTGAATGGATTATACGATACGGGTAAATATGATATACATTGTTTAGGTATAAACTTCAATGGTGATCCACACGACCAGACTCATTTGAATGTATACCCAACACAGGGAGATCCAAGAGGTATTGATAGATTTGCACCACTACTTAATCATTTGGAACCAGATATACTTTTCACAATCAATGACTACGATGCTGTAACTTTTTTGCCGGAAGTTCTTACCAGATATAAGCAGGAAACAGGTAAAAGTGTTAAATGGGTAGCTTATATTCCAGTAGACGGAACGCCTGTATACCCTGAATATGTGGAGATGATAAAGAGATTTGTTGATTATCCAGTATTATATACTCAGTTTGCTTTAGATGAGTTTAGAAAAGTAGACAAGAACCTCGACTTACCTTATGTATATCATGGTGTGGATTTAGACCTATTTAAGAAACTACCACCTAAGGAGTTGAAAAAGGTTAGGGAACGTAATGATTTCTCTGATAAGTTTGTAGTATTAACTGCCGGTGTCAATCAATTGAGAAAACAGTTTAACTTAGTAATACAAGCATTCTCAGAGTTTGCAAAAGATAAGGATGATGTGTTTCTTTATATGCATACCATGCCTAATATGAGATGGGGATGGGACTTAGTGAAGTTATGTAAGATATTTGGTATAAGGGGTAAGAGTGGTTTTACTCGTAATGCCAGCCTACCTGTTGGTATACCATTTAAGGATATGGTAGATGTGTATAATTCAGCAGATGTTTATTTAACAAGTACGGTTGGTGAAGGGTGGGGTCTAAATAACATAGAAGCTGCTGCTTGTGGTTTGCCTATTATTTACCACAGCTGTACAGTCCTACCTGAGATTATAGGTGATGCTGGTTTCTCAATTCCCACAGACCACCACTATGTATTTCCATTAGGTGATAGAAGCTTAATACGTCCTATACCGAATGTAAGTAAGATAGTTGATGCATTAGAGTTGTTTTATAGTAATAGAAGTTTAGTTAAGGAATATAGTAAGAAGTCTTTAGCTTTAGCTAAGAAAGATTGTTTCAAGTGGGATAATGCAGTTAAGTTGTTTGATGAGACATTTGATAAGGCTATGACAATCGAGGACGACGATTTGACACTTGAGGAGATACTTTAATGATACCTTTGTCTGAAATCAGGAGATTGTGTGTAAATTGTAACAAGGAAAATACTTTAGATAAGATGTTTAGATGTGCTTGTTGTGGTAAGATTTGTTGTGATAAGCATGTAGAGGGTGGTTATGCGATATGTCCTAAATGTCAAGAAGATGATAAACCTTTGTATTCTTATTAGGATATTCTATGAAAACCTTACTATTTAGTTCACCAATATTAGACTCAAGTGGTTATGGAGAAGCAGGTAGGCTATATCTAAAGTCACTACTTTCAGTTGGTATTGAACCTAAGATTAATATACCAACCTATAGTACTAAGAGACCTCCTTCCTTTCAGGATATACCAGAAGACCTAAAGAGATTTAAGTATAAAGATGGTGATCCTTTATATGATGTGTTCTTAAATCATATAACACCTGATATTTCATTTGTAGACTTTAATAAGCCTTCATACTTGTACAGCGTTTGGGAAAGTAGTAGGATTCCGGCATCTGCGGTACCAAGGTGTAATGCTTTTGATAAAGTTTTCACAGCTTCTGAATATTCCAAACAAGCTTTCTTAAATGCAGGTGTAAAGGTACCAGTTGTAGTAGTACCTCACCCAATTGTAAAGAAGGAGTTTAAAAGGAATGAGAATATAGCTAAACAGTTTGAAGGTAGAAAGGTATTCTTCTCTAACTTTGAATGGCATATTGGTAAGGGTTATGACCTTTTAATTCCAGCTTTTGTTAAGGCATTTGAAGGAAGGAAGGATGTGGTTCTAATAATCAAGACTTGTAGTATGGATGTGGCTGGTAGTTATGACAAGAAGAAAATAGTGAGTGAGATGAAAGGTGGTTCTGAATTTCCCTCAATAGTAGTGATTGACAGTATCATATCCGAGGATAACCTATTCACTCTTTATGATATTTGTGATGTCTATGTTAGTTGTAGTAGAAGAGAAGCCTTTGGGTTAACAATGTCAGAGGCTGTTTCATTTGGTAAGAATGTAGTAGCACCAAACATTGGTGGTCAGATGGAGTTCTTATCTAATTATGTCTCTTTTTTACCTATTGAAAGTAGTATTGTGGACATACCAAATACTTTAGAACCAAGCAGGGGGTTATATAGAGGTCAGAAGTGGGTTGAACCTAAGATTGAAAGTTTGGTAGAAAACCTATTACTTGCCACAAACTATGTCAATGATGGTCATGATGAATCATTAGTTACTAAAGAGGTATTAAAGAAGTTCTCTTTAGAGAAAATAGGTACACAGTTAGCAAAAGAGGTTGGGATATTATGAGTAATAGGTATTTAGCTATTTCCGGTGTCATTATTTGTCAGAATGAAGAAGAGATAATTACTAGAACAATTGATAATATCTATCCTTACGTGGGGGAGGTAGTTATACTGGATGGCGGTTCCACTGATGGTACTATAGATAAGATTAAATCTTATCCAGATAAGGAAGGTAAAATTAGGTTATTCAGGAACAAGTTTAATAAACATTTTGGAGATCAGAAGAATCTTGCGTTTTCAAAGGTCAATGGTGTTTGGATACTTAATATTGATTGTGATGAAACCATAGAACAACCTTTATTGGAGGATATACCTGTATTAATTGGACAGAATAGGTATCATACATACGCATTGCCAAGAAAGAATTTCATAGATGGAGTTCAAACTGAAATGTATCCAGATTACCAATATAGATTATTTAGATCATATTGTAGATTTCTTTACCCGGTACACGAAGAATTAATGTACCCACACAAACATATGAAAAAATTGGAAGGAGAAGGAAATCATATTATTCATTTGAAGTCTTTAGTAAGACAGGAAGAACAAAATACTTTATATGACGAAATGAAGGATAATTGTAGTAACTTTGACAAAAGGACGATAGAATTATGAAAAAAGGTGTCTATAAGTTAAAGTTCAAGGGTTTTGATCTTAGGGTCTGTGATGTGTACGGTTCTTCAGCTATGGAGTCTATTTATAAAGAACTAAAATATAACCATTATAATTTAGATGATATACCTTTTGAAAAAGGAGACACGGTTATAGATATAGGTGCTCATGTTGGAATAGTTTCTATGTATTTAGCTAAGAAGTTTCCATATATAACGGTCTATTCATTTGAACCGTTTCCAGATAACTTTAGTAATCTTCATTATAATGTTAGAAAGTTAAATAATCTAACTAATATAGAGTTATTTCCTAAAGCAGTAACATCTGATGGTAGAAAGTTTGAGATGATTTGTAATGTATATGATAACACTGGGGGTGCAACTGGTAACTTAACTGATATGAACTTAAAAGGACATGAGAAGGTTCAAGTTGATTCCGTTACTTTAGATTCAATATTTGAAGCTAACAAGATTGACATGTGTAGATTATTAAAGATTGATTGCGAGGGTTCTGAACATGAGATATTAACCAACTTTAAACGTTTTAGTAGTGTTAAACATATAGCAGGTGAGTTTCATATTAATAAGAATTTAGAAGATCAGGGTTATTCAATTGATAAACTATGTCAAAAGTGTTTAAACTATATACCTAAACCAAATATGAATGTAACATCTATAAGGATGGCAGAATGACACTATCGGTAGTTACAGCAGTAAATGAACCGCTAACAAGAGAGTTCTACCTAAAGGAATTATTAATCTCTGCAATACCTATAGCTGATGAAATAGTTATAATTAGTGGGGAGCAGGGGGGTCATACCTCATATGGTAATCAGGAGATAGCTCAGATTTTAGATGAATTAAGTAAGGAAGGTTATGATCTTACTAAGATAAATATGTTCTTCAATCCGTGGGAAGTTAGGATGAAAAAGAATATGTACTGGATGCAAAAGAGTGTTGCTATTTCACATGCCACCTGTGATTATGTACTTAGATTAGATGCAGATGAAGTAATCCATGAAAAGGATTATGATAAGATAAAGCAATGTTTGGAGTTAGGACATGATGCATATACCTTTAAGACACTACATTTCTATAAAGACTTTAACACTTTAAAAGGTGGTAAAAACAAAGTAGATGATAACAATCCATGGTATGAACGTAGACCTTACTTGTTTAAGAATGGTTTGGGAATATACGAAAATCAACAGGACTTGGTAGATGTGAATGGAAACTATTTAGACTGCAAGCACACCAGCGTGGAAATCTTTCACGTTGGGCATGTTAGAGGTAAGAAGGCGTATATAGACAAGAAGAATGCAATAGAAAAGTCTTACCATGAAGATTGGGAAGATATAACCGAATTTGAATGGGATAAGGAAGGATTAAGTAAATTTGAAGGTATCCACCCTAAAGCAATGGAGGAGAGAGTTGGGATTAATTAAGGAAATTTTGGCAGAGAGGCATATAGGAAAACGAGGGTTGTATAGTTCACATGCACGAGTAGAAATATCAGAGGCGATACACTTTCATTTTCGTGAATGGCGAACAATAATGTCACCAGAAGACTTTGAGATATTATCTAAGATATTTGCTAAGGCTTATAAGGCATATGAAGAAGCTGGTAAACCGGAACAGGGTGAGAATCCATATAAGGACTTTACTGTATTCGCAGAAGAGAATCTAAAAGATGAGGGTTACCACGCTACAAGGTTAGGTATAGAGGAGGAAGAGGACTCTACAATCCACATGCATTTTCGGGATACGAGACTTCATCTGAAACCAGCTGATTTTCTAATCTTAGCACAACAAATGTGGCTTGCATATCTCCAATATAACAGACTACATAAGGAAGAGATTTATCTTGCTGAATTAGACTATCATCCGGTAGTTGATGAATATATGAAAGAATTAGAAAAAGAGTTAGAAGATGAACCATTTAGTCATATGGAAGAAGATTATGATGATGTTATAAAAAACCACATAGCATGTAAGATGTGTGCTACACAATCATTAGGTGCTGTAAAACGTCCAGACGGTCTGCCTGATAACTTTCCAGGGAGTGTGAAGGAAGAAGACGATATATGTTACCTACTTTCATTATGGGCTTCAATAAAAAGAGACGGGTATGCTGAAGGACCTTACAAATATCAATTGATGAGGGTATACAAACAAAAAGATGGTACCTTGTTTGCAAAGGATTCACACCGTATGGCGTGTCTCCTTCATTTGGGATATAAAAAAGTAGATGTATTAATAATAGAGGAGGAATCAGGATGGAGAGAGTAGAAGGTTTATCAATATTACTACCAACATTTAATAATGCACGGTATTTAGACTTATGTTTGAAAGGTATGAACAGGCACAATGAGTTAGATAATGAGATAATAATTCACATTGATGGTAGCACTGATAACACAAGGGAAGTTATAAAGAAACACAAAAGAGAAACAGACTTAAATATTATAGTATCAGAGTCTAAACATAGAGGGCTTTATTCATCTGTTAACTCCGCACTAAGGTTGGCTACTAAAGAATATTATATACTTACAAACGATGATGTTCTCCCAAGTCCTCTGTGGGATATGAATTTTAGATTGGCTTGTAGACCTGATAGGGTAATGTGTCCTTGGATGGTCGAAGCAGGTTTTGGTAGTTATACTCAGAGTAAAGACTTTGGAAATACACCAGAAACATTTGACTATGATGCTTTTGATAAGTATGTTGAAGAAAGTATAGAAGATGAGTTTGTTACTCCTTGGGTGGTTGGTATGTATTCTTGGAAACTTGAATACTTTAAAAGAATAAATGGTTGTGATGATGCATTTAATCCTTTTGGTAGGGGTGGAAAAGAAGCACTTTATCGTATGAAGATACTTTATCCTGAGTTTGAGTTTGGTGCACTTAAATCTTCTTTAGTATATCACTTTTCAGCTGCGTGTAAGAGAGAAAACAATAGAGGTCATTTAGTTAATCTACAAACTTGGGATGATAAATACCCTGAAATATCTTCACAGTCTGCAAATGATCTTCTTGAAGGAAATAGGGATTATTTAGAGATAGAAGAAACAGATGAGTTTAAGGAAAGATGTTTAACAGGACATTTAGGAGATGGATTAAAATGATAGCTGTGATCACTTATGATGCACCTCACAGGAAGACGTTTGACTTATTAACTTCTTTAAAAGCAAGAGGAGAGCAAGATGTTCATGTTATTGCTACTCCCTGGTTAGAGAGAAAGAATCATAAACCCCTGTTTATACATAGACCAGGAGTAAGTCTTAATATTAAACCTGAGGAATTGTGTAAGAACTTAGGGTATAAATGTTATATAATAAAGTGTGATGAAGTAATGGAATACCTATCTTCATTTGGTTATGAATATATTCTTATAGGGGGTGCTGGTATACTACATTCTAAGATAGTTAATAACTTTTCATTATATAATTCACATCCTGGTTATCTACCAGAAGCTAGAGGATTGGACTCTTTGAAGTGGTCTATATATTTTAATAGAACCATAGGTACTACTTTACATGTAGTAGATGAAAATACAGATGCAGGTAAGGTGTTATATAGGGAACCTATCTATATAGAGATAAATGAATCGTTTGATTCCTTAGCTAGACGGGTATATGAAAATGAGATTCAATTGTTATCAAATATTAGAGATGTAATGAGTTTTGTAAATAGTAATCCTAAACTTTCTGTGAGTATGGAGGATTTTAACAGATATACTCCGACCAGAAGGATGACACATAAACAGGAATTATTAATGATGAGAAGATTTAAACTGTTAAGGGACACTCCTCCAGATAATTGGGGAGCTTACTAGATGAATAAGTTAGTAATTTCGGCACACGCAGATGATGAAGTGCTTGGTTGTTCGTCTGTATTAGATGAAGATACTATAGTATCTATTATTAGTGTTAATGAAGGTAAATTAGAGGGGAGACCACACAGAGACGTAAGGTTGGACGAAGCTTGTAAGGTTAGTGATTACTTAGGACACCAGTCTTTTATAGGTGCTTATTTATATGTAAACGAATATACAGTTAAGTCTGTATTAAACACAGTAGAATTAGATATAAATAGGTTTAAACCGGAAGAGATATACATTCCTTCACCTGTTTCCTATAACCAAGATCATAAAGTAGTATATGAGGCTTGTTTAATAGCATTAAGACCACATGATAAGAATTGGTTTGTACCTAAGGTATTAATATATGAACAACCACATACTTTTCTATGGTCAGATGAACAGTTCCAACCTCGTTATTTTAGAGAGTTAGATTTAAGTAAGAAACTAAACGCATATCATTTATATAAAACACAAGTCAGAAGCTTCAGATCAGACGAGACTATAACTTCACTTGCTAAATTAAGAGGTGACCAGGTAGGTTATAGTTGGGCTGAAGCATTTGATATTTTACGGGAGGTAGTAAAGTGAACATAAAAATGAGAGAAAAGATAGCTATTACCAAAGCTAAGATTAGAGTATCAGCTGATCTTACCTTAGAGAAAACCAAAGCACTTCCTAAACTCACGTGGGAAAAGTTCAATGGTAAGAAGTTTGTAACAGGAGTTATATTGACTGCTGCTGCTGTAGCTATAGATTTATACATACCTATGGCTAAACCTATATCAGGATATCTTATGAATGTTGGAGTTGGTATTGGACTTACAGGTTTAGGTCATAAGTTAATCAAGAACAAAGCTTGGATTAAGGCATTAATAACTAAAGCCATAAGGAAGAGATAATATGAGTATATTGTTATTTGGAGGAACTGGAATATTAGGTTCTCAATTGAAAGAAAGATTAGACGTGTTTGCACCAACAAGGGAAGAGTTTGATATAATAAACCCTAAAGTGAAGAAGTTAGATAAGTGGCTTCATTCATTTGACACAGTGATTAACTGTGCAGTTTCTAAAGATTCAAGTAGATTAAATCACATGTACCATATCAATACAGCATTTCCTACCTATTTAGCTGATGTAATAAACAACAGAAGAAAGAAGTGTAGGTTTATTCAGATAAGCACAGACTATGTATTTGGTGGTATACAAGGTAAAGATAACCAACCTTACAACGAAATACTACCTGCGTTTCCAAACTTTAACTTGATGCCAGAATATTCCTTTACCAAGTATCAAGCTGAGAATAATACCTTACTGTTCTGTGGGTACGTAATTAGAACTTCTTTTTATCCACTAACACCAATTGAGAAAGCACCAGAGGGTAAGATCACTTCAGCAGAGTATGTAGATCAAATAGCTGATAAGATTACTAAGGTTGTGAATAATGTGAAGATTCTTGAAGAGAATTGCTTCAACATATTGAATGTAGGTTCTAAGAAACCACGTATGGCTTTAGATATAATTAGAGAAAGAAATCCAGATGCGGTACCTTTTCAATTGAAACAAGGAATGGACTTTTCACTAAATACTTCTATCTATTATAAGGCATTTGAAAATGGAATATAAAGTAGTAACAGATGATCCAAGGGGCGTGTTTGCAGAGTTATTAAAATTAGACTGTGGACAGGTTAGTTATTTAGAGGTTGCACCTAATGTGAAAAGAGGTGGACATTACCACAAGAGAAAGAGTGAGGTCTTTATTTTATTGACTGGTGATTGTGCTCTTAAATTAATTAATGGTGATGATTTTAGGGTTAGGCAAATGGAAAAGTATAAAAGGTATGTTATACCCGTTAATACTTACCATACCTTAATTAGTAATTCAGGTAAAAAAGCAGGTATATTAGTATTTTGTGATGAAGTTTATAATCCAGAAGATGAGGATACCTACAGTGAATAATAAATGGGATATGTATTTAGAAGCTTTACAGGGACATGCTGGATGTGTAGCAAGAACATTAGGAGTAGGGGTTGGTAATAGGGAATTATTGTCAAGTTTCTTACCGCCAAGTGAATATAATAAAGTACTAGCTATAGGATGTGCTGACGGTATGGAGGTAAAGGATTTAATGGAATATGGTTATGACGCTATGGGGCTTACGATAGGTGCTGAAAATGTTGAATATGCTAAAAAAGAGTTAGGGGTTATGAGCGTACTTGGCGATCTACATGATATGCCTTTTAGTTGTGATTATTTTGATGCAATATATATGAACCATTCTATGGAACATTTCTTCTCTCCATTTATAGGTATGTTAGAGATCAATAGTGTGTTAAAACTTAGAGGTAGAGTCCTTACTACAGCACCTTTATTTGTAAATGGAGACAACCCCCATACTACAATCTCATTTCACCATCCAGGACTGTTAACGTTAGATATATATAAATCTTTATTTAAAGCAACTGGATTCTCTATAATTCACGATAATTCTGGTGAAACTGAGATGAGGTGTGTGTTAGAGAAAACTAACAAAGATATACACGGTTCTATTGTTTTAGCTCTGCATAATAGAAAAAGTCTTTCTGGGAATAATCCTTTAACTTTTATAAGAGGTTAGTAATGAATAGAGAAAGATTGACATATCTTTGGAAATATTATCCTAATCAGAGAGAAGAAGAAGTTTGGGGACTTATAGATAATGTTTTAAACAAAAGAGATAAGGATAATATGAAGAATGTACTAGAGATAGGGGTGGAATTAGGAGGCTCTAGTGTATTTTGGAAAGACTTTTGCATGAGTAATGGTGGTTTTTATATTGGTTTGGATATAGAACCTAATAGAAGACTGAAAGAGGTAGACTTAGCTTACCCAGACCTTGAAATATACTATGTTGATGGGGACAGTACTAAGAAGGAAACTATTTTAGAAGTAAAAGAATTAATAGACGCTAAAGGAAAGGTGGATTTTCTCTTTCTTGATGGTGACCACGCTTCTGAAACAGTATATTTGGATGTAGTAAACTATTATCCATTTCTAAAAGAGGGAGGTGTATTTGCTTTCCACGATTATTTGGAGCCACCAGTACAAGAAGCAGTAGATATTTTAAAGAGGGATAACATAATAAGTTATTCATCTGATGGACTATTCGCAACTGAATATTCTAAGTCAGTTGATAACATGGGCATTTATTACTTTATAAAGGAATAGTATATTGAAAACATTCTACGTACAAGTATGTAACAGTTCTCACTTTACTACTAATCTATGGAACTGTATGAGAAACGAGGGCAGAGTACCTGCTAATATTGCCTCTGGGTTGGCTGATGTTGGATTTGATGTTGATGTTGTAGATATTGGTGGTGGTTTAACTAATCAAGTTATAAAAGATAATCTAAGGATAACTAATAAAGTAAAGGGTAAACATTACGATTATGCTTTAGCTTTTGCATCATCCAGATCCCTTTCTGTAATGGACGCAGACACATACTTCCTAATGGAGTATCAACCACATACAGCTAAGGATACCTATAAGGCGTTTCCTAAAGGTAAAAAGGTGCTATGTTGCCCCTATGAAAATAGAGCTAAAATGATAGAGAAGGTATCTGGGATAGAAACTATATACTTTCCGGTACTATATCCTTTGTCTATCTATAAGAATTCTTTTGTAGACTTTATACAACCAGACTTTAATAAGGATTCGCTAAAGGTTTTCACTCAGACTAATCTTTTTAACGGCGTAGTAATACCAACCAAAGATTTTGAACTCATAAGTAAAGTATTACGTATGTTTAATGGTATAACCAATTCCTCTATAGAGCTTGATTTATTAACAAATGTGGGTGGAAAAGAAGCAGTAGATGTTTTGAAGTTCAATGGATCAGTAAACTTAATTAGAGGGCAACAAGAAAAGGATCCAGATGGTCCTGTTGATTATAGGGAAATATATAACTATATAGAAGGTTGTGACTTCGGAGTAACTATATTAAATACCGATACTACTTCTAATAGTCAGTTTGATTATATTGGTTTGGGTAAGCCACTGTTCATGATTTTAAATCAACCAAGAAGAAGAGAAGGTGCGGAATCTAATGCTTCTTCTTTATATGGGGCTAAGAACTGTATGGTTCATGCAGACGATACAGATGAACAAATAGAACTCATGGTCAGGACATTTGTTGAAGATACTTTAGGTTACTATAACAGAATGAGAGCAACCATTCCTAAATATAACTTTCCTGCTTGGAAAGATCACATTAAGAAGTTCTTGGAGTTTTAGATGAATGTATTTATAACAGGCGGTACTGGTTCGTTTGGTCATAAGTTTTTAGAGAGAGTTAAGCATGATCAATTTTACAAGAATGACTATTCAATTGAGAAGGTCTATGTTTATTCCAGAGATGAGAAGAAACAATATGACTTACGGTGTGAGTATCCTTCTTGGAACTACCTCAACCTTATCATAGGTGATGTGAGAGATAGGGAGAGATTAGAACAGATATTCCCCAAAGATGTTGATGTTGTCTTGAACGCAGCTGCGCTTAAACACGTACCGGCATGTGAAGAATATCCGATAGAAGCAATTAAGACCAATGTGCTTGGTGCTTTTAATGTTATGGAGGTAGCTAAGAAGTTTAAGGTTAAGAAGTACTTAGCAATTTCCACAGATAAGGGTTGCCGACCGATTTCAAGTTACGGAATTACTAAAGCATTACAGGAGAAGTTAACAATATCCTCAAACTCAGAGGATAGACCTACTATATTTTCATGTGTTAGGTATGGGAATGTAATGAATTCAAGAGGTTCGGTTATCCCACTATTCGTTGAGAAAGCTAAGATGAATAAACCACTACCTATAACAGATAAGAATATGACAAGGTTTCTTATGTCATTGGAAGATTCAGTAGATTTAGTTCTAACAGCACTGAGAGGAATGAAAGGTAGGGAGATATTTATATATAAAGCCAAATCCTGTAGGATAGAAGATTTAGCTAAAGCTATTATAAAAAGATATGGTGCTTACAACGATATTGAGTATGTGGGAATAAGACCAGGTGAGAAAATACATGAGGAGCTTATCTCTGAGGACGAATCTTTGGTAACTCAAGATTTAGACGAGAAATACTCTGTGATTTACCCACAGTCTGTAGATAAACTAAACGAAGAACCTGAGTCCTATTCATCTGATAAATACATAGAAACCAACATAGATAACATAATTAAAACTATAGAGAACATAATAGAAGGTAGGAGTTCTTATGACTTCAAAATTCGATTCCCTTAAAGTATCACCGGAAGAGTTTTATAAATCCAGGATTGATCCATTCAAGATCAAGAGAAGTAGAATAGAGAAAAACAAGGCAAGGTTGTTTGGTCTACACATACGTAATTGTAACCCATCAGTAGTTTTAGACATAGGCTGCGGTGAGGGACACTTTACTGAGTATTACAATAGTTTTATACCAGAAGCTACCTTCTATGGTTGTGATATATCTGATACAGCAATTGAAAGGGCGGTAGGTTTAGGTTCTTCAGTTAGGTATTTTAACCAGGACTTGTGTGGTAGACATCCCGAGAAGTATTTAAAGCATAAGTTTGATACTGTAATTTGTAGTGAGGTACTTTACTATTTACCTAATGATCAAATGAACAAGGCTGTTAATGTGATTTCAATGTTTGGGAAGAAAGGTTCTAATTTGTTGATATGTAACTCACAAGGGTTTTCACCACCTGAAATAGTTGAAATGTTTAGTACCTTTTATAACGTTAAAGGGCTTGATACACATAGGTTATTTAAGAAACTATACACTTCTATTATTCATTTGGTAAAGAAATGATTTACTGTGTAATAGAATGTAAGAATAAAGTATACTCTAAGTCAGGGTGTTATTGTTGTTGGCATTGTGATGTTTGTGGTAAGATGGGTTGTGACAACCTTGTTGGACTTAATGAGAATAGTACAATTGAAAGAGTTGGATGTGAAATAGGAAAAGATAATGATTAAAGAGATTACATTAATATTCCCAAGCTCTCCGTTTCTTATTGATCCTCTGGTGTTTCCACCTTTGGGAATTATGTATCTTTCATCTGTCCTTAAGGAAAATGGAATAGATACTACACTAATAGACCTGAGTGGGTATAAAGAACTACCTGAGATTAAAACGGAATGGGTGGGTATATCATCTACTACTCCTCAATATAGTGAGGCTAAGAGAATTAGAGATATATTACATAAAAAAGGTCATATGGTTATAATAGGTGGACCACATGTTAGTAATACTAAAGATTTTAATGGTTTCAATTTAGGAGTTATAGGGGAAGGTGAGAAGGTTTTACCACATTACTTGTTAGGTTTAGATGGAAATCCGTATGATGATCATATCATGGATATAGATTCAATTCCCTTCCCCGACAGAGAAGGCGGTCATGTTAGGAATTACCATTACAATATAGAAGGTCAAAGAACTACCACGATTTTGAGTAGTAGGGGATGTCCTTTCTCGTGTGGATTTTGTAGCTCTATTTGGGGAAAGAGTGTTAGGTTTCGTTCACCTGAAAATGTTTACAAGGAAATATTAGAATGCAAAGAGAAGTATGGGTTTAATTCTATTATGTTCTTTGATGATATATTTGCTATTAACAAGAAGAGAATCAAGAAGATAGCAGATTTAGTTGAACCATTACATATGAAGTTTAGAGGATTCTCTAGAGTAGATACAGCAGACGCTGATTTATTACTGAACTTGAAGAGGATGGGTTTTGTTGAGTTAGGTATAGGAATAGAGACCGGATCACAAGAATTGTTAAATAAGAACACTAAAGGTATAACAATTAGTCAATGTGAAAGGTTTATTAGGTTATGTTATGATATTGGTTTGAGGGTTAAAGCTTTCTTTATAGTAGGATTACCAGGTGAAACACATAAGACAGTTGAAGAAACAAGAGAGTTTATTAGACGAAATAATCTACATGATATTGATGTAACAATCCTCTCACCATTTCCAGGATCGGACATATGGAATAACACAGACAAGTATGACATTTCATTTGATAAAACTGACCTGGAAAATAGCTTCTATAAGGGTAAACCTGGAGAATATAAGTCAAGAGTTAGCACAAAAGAATTAAGTGCAGAACAAATAGTTAAATATAGAGATGAAATAGAACAAGAATTTAGACCAACGGAGGGTCAAAATGTATAAAACTTTACACAGTGTAGTAGATTCACAGGCGGAGAAATTAATGTCTAAGAAGAACGTAGTAGGTGTTGGTATAGGATTTAAAATGGTCAATGGTAAACCAACTAAAGAATTGGGTATAATTTGTTCAGTTACCTATAAAACAGTTAAAGAGGTATTAAAAAGTAAAGACCTTATACCTAAGACATTAAAGGGTTTTAATACTGATGTAGTTGAAACTGGAGTAATTAGAGCACAGCAAGACCCAAAACGTAGGTATCGTCCAGCACCTGGGGGTGTGAGCATTGGTCACTATTCCATAACTTGTGGAACTTTAGGGTGTTACGTTATGCGTAACGGTAAGAAATATGCATTATCAAATAACCACGTATTAGCAAACTCAAATGACGCTTCAATTGGAGATGCAATATTACAACCAGGTCCAGCAGATGGTGGTAGGGATCCTAATGATAGATTTGCTTTACTTAAGGACTTCGTGAAGATTAACTTTGTTGGTGGTAATGGTGGCAGTTGTCCTATAGGTAGTGCTGTGGTTAAATGTTTAAACTTCTTAGCTAAAATGGTAGGAAGCAAAACCAGAGTGAGTGCTTCTTCATCTGCAACAGATAACACAGTAGATGCTGCTATAGCTGAAGTGAGAGATGATAATTGGATTAAAGATGAGATAATGCAGATAGGTAAAGTTAATGGTTATAATAGTGGTCAGTTAGGTATGGAAGTACAGAAGTTTGGTAGAACTACCAATTATACAAAGAGTGTTATTAGTCAGGTGAATGCTACTATTACTGTTAGTTATGGTGGTGGTAAAACTGCAATATTTACTGACCAGTTAGTAGCAGGTGCTATGAGTGCCGGTGGAGACAGCGGATCCGCAGTTTTGGACATGGATAATAACTTAGTTGGGTTGTTATTTGCAGGTAGTGATTCTACTACCATAATGAATAGAATTGAGAATGTATTTAGTGAATTGAATGTGAGTTTGTAGGAGAATGTTAGGATGAAAATAGGATTAGTGACTGCTTGCGGTTCGTATAATACACATTTAGCGTGGACATTAGCTTCAAGTTACCACCTTATAGATTTTGCTGTAGTTATAAATGGTGGTTTGGATAATAATGATCCATTTGGTCCTGATGATATTCCTTTACAGAAGGAGATAGACCAAGTTAAAAGTTTAGATGTAGATAAAAAGGTAAAAATGTATAAGGCATCTTGGAGTGGTATGCCTAACCTAATTAGAGAAGAAAATGAACCAGGAAGGGCTAGAAATCTAAGTCAATCCTTACAAATAGCTAGAAAATTAGGTGCGGATTGGGTAATTAAAATTGATGCCGACGAGTTAATACATAAATCAGTAACTAGAGAATATTTAGAGGATTTAATAGACAATTCAAATGGAGGTAAGATAGGTTTTCGTTTTGGTATGTGGGAATTAACTGGAGATTATGAACATTACCACGGTCTACCAGGTTGGGCACCTGAAGATGATCAGAACGAACCTTCTTCAAATGATGCTGCTCAATTCTTTAAGCCGTGTTTGGATGATTTTTACTACGGTGGTGGTGCTCCAGTTGTGAATACTCATATAGTACCACACCAGAAATTATACAGTTACCATGTTAGGCATTGTCCACCTCCTGGTTTAGATCCTTTTAAGTATTTTTATGATAGGTTCTTTTACCATTTATTTGCACCTACATATTTAATAGAAGGTAAAGATATAGATATAGACCAAGTTAGATTGGATGCAAAAAAGAAAGCACTTGCCCATCTGCAAATGTGTAAACATCCAGAATCATTAAACCCAATAAATAATGGGGATGATCCACGTATACCTAAAGAAACACCTTTAGTAATTCAAATGGGTACTAAGGAATACATTAAAATGAAGAAGGAGGAGAAATGAGAGAAACCTACCTAATTACCGGAATTTCAGGATTCATAGGAATTAATCTTGCAAATTATATGCTAAATAACAATCATAATATTGTGGGAGTTTCAAGATCGGAGTTAACTTCGTATGATAAGGAGATGATAGGGTTAACTGATAACTTTACTTTACATAAAGGAAGTATAACGGATTATAGTTTTATAGATTCAGTCATAAATAAGTATGAGATCACCCATATCATACACTTGGCAGCTGACGCTATAGTTAGACGTTGTGAAATGAATCCTATTAATTGTTTCAAGAGTAACATCGAAGGAACGTGGAATGTATTGGAATCAGCGAGACAAAACAAGACGGTTAGATCGGTAGTTGTAGCAGAATCCGATAAAAGTTACGGACATTCAAATGATCTACCCTATTTTGAAGATGGAGTTTTGGATCCAAAAGCACCATATGAAGCATCCAAAGCTGCTGCTGGAATGATATGTAGAGCTTATTATGAAACATATGGACTCCCTGTCACAACTTTTAGAGGTTGTAATGTGTTTGGACCGAAAGACCTAAACTTTTCAAGGATCCTACCGAACTCTTGTAGATTGCTTATTGAGAACAAGTCACCTGTTATATATAAACATGTGTCTGAATTTAAGAGAGAATTTATATATGTAGGTGATATGGTAAAAGCTCTATTCTCTATGTCAGATAATATAGATATAACTGGAGGAGAGGTGTATAATGTAGGTTCAGGTGCTACTTATAAGGTTGGTGATGTAGTAAATAAACTGTGTAAAGTGCCAGGTAAGGATATCAAACCAGAGTTCCCAGAAAAGGATATCCCATTCTTAGAAATCCCAGAGCAGTACCTTTCAGTTGATAAGATAAAAGAACATATAGGTTGGGAAGCTACTCAAACCATAGAAAACTTTGAAGGGTGTTTAGAGAAAACATATAATTGGTATAAGGAGTATTATAGTGTGTAAATGGGATACAACAACATTGGTAAAAGTAACCATTCCAGCCAGACTTAGTTATACTGGAAAAGAACGTATTAAAATGGTAGGTGTTGATAGTTGCATAGCTTCAATTGTGAAGGTGTTAAATGATAACGGGATATTAACCGATGCTTCTTGTTGTGGACATGGTAAAATGTTTGGTAGTATTATACTTGCAGATGGTAGGGAATTATTAATCTCACCAGATAGAGAAACAACACTAAAAGCTGAAAGAGTTTTGATAGAGAATGGTATGTTAGAACCTATTAATTAAGGAGTATTATGGAAAAGGATAAGAGTTTAATACCTAAAGGGGTGTATTGTTATGACGAAAAAGGTACGTGTCCCTATTGGGATTTGAGGGAGGATAAACCAGACCAAGATAATGGGTACTGTAACTTTTTAAAGTGTGGTGATTGGGAATCTAGAGTAATGGGTTTACTTTGGGATCAATGTAAAGAATGTGGTATAAAAGATGAATAAGAAATATAGAGAGGATAAAGAACTACAGGAGTTAATCAAGAATGCTAAGAAGAAGTTAGCTAAAATAAAAGGAGATGAGATCAATGACAAGGGAAAACGTAATAGACGCGATTAATCAAAGGGGATTGCATTCAGCATTAAGTGAGATTGCTTCAATTGAAATAGAGGATATTGAATTACAGGCAAGATGGGAAGATGCTGAGAGTGCTTTAGAAGAATTAGAAGAGTATATACTACCTGAGTTGGAGGAATAATATGAAGTTCCCAGTTAAGTTATTCTTTTGTTTCATATCTGATTCTACCAGATTAGAGGAAGATAAGATTAATGTAGAAGCTGTCTACGATTATATGGATTATGTTATAGCAATTGATGGTTCTCATAATGACGAATCTCTCAAGGACTATCTTCGTTCAATTGACAAAGATAATAAAGTAATCCATGTAGAAGCACCTTGGGAAAATAACTTCCCAGCACAACGTAGTAAATACTTAGACACAATAGGTAGCTTACTAACCACCTTTAATATAAAGAATACCTCTAATTGGGTATGTAGATTAGATTCAGATGAACACTATTCACCTAAATTAATAGAACATGTTAGAAGGATATGTGCTTCAGCAGATGAAAAAGGTGTGGATATGTTGGCTATAAGGGTGCATGATATTTCTTTAGATAAGGAAGGTAATGAGTTGGCTAATACTGTGGGTGAGACTTATCATAAAGGTTTGATATATAAGTGGTATTCCCATCTACAATACTTAGCTGGGGGAAATCATACGCCAGTGCATGAGGGTTATAATCATGTTTTTAATGGTACAGAATTGGACAATAAATCAGGACAGAACAAAGAAACACCTTATTACTATGAACATATTAAAGCACAAGGTGATGTATGGAAAAGAGCACACGCAAGGAACTTTTTGATTGGGGGAGGTGGACCTAATTTAGGTGAGAAACAACCATTGTGGAAACCATACGTATCTTTAGTAGAAGATGTTATGGGTAAAAAGATAACAGATTGGAAAGATTATGATGACTATTTAGTTAAGGGAAATATAGACCAAAGATTAAAAGACTGGTTTATACGTTATATGTTTGATGGGGTAGAAAATAAGCCAATAGAGTGGAAGAATTATGTAGGTGATAAAGAATTAATTGGTGGGATTGTTGAAAGTTTAGCTGAATTACAGTTAGGATTTTCCTATGACGGCGCAAGTGAGGTTAGGGAGTCGTATAAATATTACTATCGGTGGTTGCATTTGGAGGAAGAGCCGAAGGAGCTTAGAGATGTCAATATTCCGTAAGTCCGGTATTTATAAGATCGAGAATAAAGTAAATGGTAAGGTTTATGTTGGGAGTTCTGTTAATATAAACAAGAGATTCAGTAATCATTCTTGGAAGTTAAGGGGAAATAAACACATTAATCCTCACTTGCAAAATGCTTGGAATAAATATGGTGAGGAATCATTTAGTTTTGATATAATAGAAGAAATAGATAGTTCTTTGTTTTTAGAAAGAGAACAATTTCATATTGATAGATGTAAATCTAATGATAGTAAATATGGATATAATAATGCACCGGTAGCGGGTAGTAATTTAGGTTATAGGTTTACGCCAGAACAAAAGAAAAGATTATCTGTAGCCCGTAAGGGCTATAAACCTTCTGAGGAGGCTATAATAAATATGTCAAAAGCACAATCCGGACCCAATCATCGGATGTATGGTAGAAAACAACCCCAAAAAGTTAGAGATAAGATTGCTAAAACATTACTAAATCATGAGGTCTCAGAAGAAACCCGTAACAAGATAAGGGAAGCCAGTAGGGGTAATAAAAACCACTGTAAATTAACACTTCAAGATGTAAAAGAAATAAAGAAGTTATTAGAAGAAGGTGAAATGACACAGTGGGAGATAGCAAACAAATTTAATGTGATTCAAACTACAATTAGTCATATTAAAGTAGGACGAAATTGGAGCCTAATGAATTAAAAGGAGTAGTTATACCATGAAAGAAACTGAACTTTTTGTAGAGATAATAAGTGATGGTACTTCAATTGGTACTAAAGTTATGGATAAAGATGGCAACTTAATAAAAGGAGTACAGAAGGTAACATGGGAAGTTGATATAGATAGTCACTATGCTACTGTAGTACTTGAGGTCGCAAATGTTCCAGTAAAAGTGAAAGGTAAAGATGAAAGTAATCATATCTAATTCAATTGGCGAAGAAATAAAGTACTGTGGTGGATTAATATATCAAGAGGATCCAGTGTTTATTATATATACTGCGCTATCTAATATAGACGAACCATTCCATATCACACCTGATTTCCTGAGAGGTGGTATAAAGAAGTCCTCCTCATTATTGAACTTTAACTTTGAAGTAATATATACTGGTAGACAATACTATGGTAAGTTGGACTCGTTACCTCAATCCAAAATTGAAGGTGTACTCAAGAAGAGAATAGAGTTCCTATCACCTACTGATATTTTCCTACCAGCTTGCAACTTTGACGATAGCAATAACAAAGTAAATCACGCTATAAAGAATGTATATAGGGATTGTGGTATTAATATATTTGAGTATGGTAGGATTAATCCTACTTACTTTTATATGTTATCAAATGAAGCAATAGGAAATAAGCAACAAGCACTTCATTCATTTGGTAGACTGTTACCTAAACAGAAACCAGACATAATGGAATACTACAGTGTATATAGATTGTATAATGACATATTAGGAGATTAGTATGTTAGTTCAGAAAGGATTTAAGTATAGGTTATATCCTAATAATGATCAGAGACAAAAACTTCTACAGAACGGTGGTAATACTCGTTTTCTGTGGAATTATTTCCTGAAGCAGAATATGGATTATTACAAAGATACTAAGAAGTTTATATTCTGGTATGACTTGTGTAAATCTTTACCTAAATTAAAACAAGAGTATCCTTTTCTAAAGGAGTCTATTGCTCAATCATTACAAGCTGTGGCTCGTCAATTTGATAGGGCATTGAAAGATTCATTTAAAACAGAGAAAGGGTTTCCATCTTTTAAGAAGAAGTCTCTACTTAATGATAGTTTTACTTGTCCACAAGCGTGGAAGTTGAGTAAATCTTATGTATATGTGCCTAAAATTGGAAAGGTGAGTTGGGTTAAACACCGAGAGTTGCAAGGTAAACCTAAAAAGATAACTATAACACAAGATGGGGATAAATGGTACTGTTCAGTCTTATGTGAGTACGAGATTCAAGATCAAGAAAAGAAAAAAGATAATATAGTTGGGATTGATGTTGGATTAAAGGAATTTGCTACTTTTTCAGATGAAACAGTTATACCAAATCCGAGATACTTAGAGAAATATGAAAAAAGATTAGCAAGAAGTCAGAGGAAGCTCGGTAGAAAACAAAAAGGAAGTAATAATAGATTAAAACAAAGGATGAAAGTTAGAAAGATACATGAAAAGATTAGAAATGTAAGGAAAGATTTCTTACATAAAACCTCTAGCTTAATAACCAAAAGCTACGACGGGGTTGTTTTAGAGGATTTGAATGTGGAAGGTATGATGAAGAATAAATATCTTGCCAAGTCTATTGCAGATGCTTCATGGTCGGAATTAAAAAGACAACTGGAATATAAATGTAAGTGGAACTTTAAACATTTTATCCAAGTAGGTAGATTTGAACCAACAAGTAAAACATGCTCTAATTGTGGTTATATCCAAGATATGCCACTAAGTAAAAGGAAATTCAACTGCCCCAATTGTGAAATATCAATAGATAGGGATTTAAACGCTGCTATCAATATTAAAAATATAGGAACAACTACCCCCGGACAGGGGGAAAGTCAAGCCTGTGGAGATGGAATACTTTCATCTGTGAAACAGGAAAAAGAATGTTTGGTGATCCAAGCAGAAGCCACTTAAAATAGAACTACTGTGGAAAAGTCACCTTACAGTAAAAGCAACTAAATTTGGGAAAGTCACAATGAGATTCCTTACAGTAAAAGCAACCAACCTAAAACTGGAGATAATAAAGATATACAAGGATAAGAACCTATACTATTGTAAGGATGAAAAGGGTGAAGAATATATGATTAATCCAGATAGGATGGAGGTGGAGATTGAATAAAAAAGAGAGAGGTATGTTATGGGAATAAATTCAGGCGATGCGTGGTACGACGACCCTATTGGCGGAAAGAATTATTATACTGAGACTGCTCCAAAATCATATTATGATAGCAACCTTAAAAAGGCAGCAGTTAGGTGTAAAGATAAGCGTAAGGTAATAGACGGTCAGTTTGATGGATGGTGTTATGGTTGGTGTGATTGGCTGAATGTTGGGGAAGAGGTAGACCACAACCATTGTACTAATAATAAGTATAAAGATGGTGATATTAGAGCTAATGATTGCAGTTCTGACCCTCAATTGGAAGAGTTTCGTTTTCGTAAACAGTGTAAACACTTTAAAGTAAGACCAAATGATCCATCACGTGAGAAACGCCTAACTGGGGATTTATTGAGCGGTAACTTATAATTTAGGAGATAAATAATGAGTCAGTATAATAAGATTAAGAAGGGTGATTTTGTTGAGATACTTGAACTTCATGGTAAATATGAACCTCACCGTGATAGTAGGGGTTGGATTGAAGGAAGGGTAGTAAAGATAGAATCCATTGAAAGATCCTATGATAACTTGTCTAAAGATTGGGTTAGGTTAAAGTTAGCAGAGTCTTTTGATACTTGGGGAGGACCTTATTGGGGATTCATGGCGGTTAGGGTGGTGAAAGTAAAGAAAAGAAAACATTGGGTAGAAAGCAGGATATCAGGTAGACATTCTATTGAACGATATAGAAGGGTATAGGAGATAAATAATATGCCACATATTAGAGGTATACAATTTAAAAGTAACGATGAAAAAGCTAAAGCATGTCATGGGTGCAGGTGGTTACATATAGGTTATAGTGTAGATCATAACCATTGTGATAATAGTTACTTCAGTTGTGGAGATAAAAGAGCAAATGGTCATGTTGGTTTTGTAACGGATAGGTGTGGTTACTCTGAGATGACAGCTGAAAGCATGGAAATGTTGTTTCTAATGAAAATGCATTGAGTAAAAGGGGTTAATTAGGTGAATTAGAGTTAAACATAAGGACAGAGGGTGTTCATATTCACAAGTTGAGGTTTATAAATGGCAGATATTACATATAGTGATATAGTTGAGAGTACTAAACGAGTATTGAATTGGAGTGTTATATCAGGGACATTTACGGAGGTGGATTTGCTCCACTATATTTCGGATTCTTACGCAAACATCCAAGTTAATTACCCGGACATTACCTCCTACACTTTTGACATTCAAGCAACACCAGCAGCCTCTACTATTTCACCTGCACCAGATTTAGTAGACAAAGTACTATTAGCTACCAAAGCAGCATTTAAAACATTGTTTGCATATGGTGTAGAATTAACAGGTGATGCTATCCTAATTAGAGCTGGAAGTATATCAGTAGATACCTCCAAAGCATTAGGTGGACATGGTATAAATTTAGATGTATTAGCAAAAGAATATGATGATCTTATAATGGACTTGAGGATTAACGGGAAATCCAGTGACAGTGTTACTCGTGGAGTTCGCATAGATGCGTACATCTCAACTACAAGAGATGTTGGTAATAAAGCAAGTGATAGTCTAAACTAATAAAAGGAGTAAGGAAATGGCACTAAATAAAGATATGGTTGAATTAATCATATTCCAGGGTAAACTTTTCTCGGCTGTAGGGTTTGCATTGGAAGATGGTAAAGTAACCTTTACAGATGCATTGTATTTTAAAGATGCAGTAATGGCTGCTATACCTGCTTATAATGGTATTAACAATGTAAAGATTAGTGATCTAAAGGATCCAGAGAATAGAGCAGAAGCTGTAGCGGTATTTTCAGATGAGTTTGATATTCCTCAGGAAGAAGTTGAAGAACTGGTGGAAGAGGGTCTTGAGCTGGCAATGCGTAATTATGAGTTTGCTCAGAAGATGGTTAGAGCTATTAAAGGACCAGAAGACGGCGTAGAAGATAGTTCTGAATAAATAGTTTCGTTAGGGTGGTCAGGTGCTATACGGGGCATTGCCCGTGCTGTGTCCCGTGCACCTTATTTGGAGATAGGATGGATACAACTTTTATATATGCTTTAAGTGATCCAAGAACTAGCAAAGTTAGGTATATTGGTAAGTCTAATTGGGTTGAGAAGAGATATATTAATCATTTATATGCAGCTAGTAGACCAAATCCTTCTTTTCATGTGTTTCGTTGGATACGTCAATTGTTAGATTTGGGTTTAAAACCTGGTGTGGAAGTTTTGTTAGAAGTACCTTATAAGAATTGGCAGGAAGCAGAAAAGTTTATGATTGCACATTACAAGCAGTTTTGTGATTTGACTAATATGTCTGAAGGGGGAGATGGGGATTGTCTTACTGATGAATCCATAGAAAAAATTAGACAGTCCCACATAGGTAGGAAACATACCAAAGAGCATCGTGAGAATAATAGTAAATCTAAGATGGGGAATATACCTTGGAACAAAGGATTAAGAGGTATATATTCTGAAGAAACATTAGAAAAAATGAGGGGTAGGGTTAAATCTTTAGAAGAAAGAGAAAAGTCTTCTAAGGTTCACAAAGGTAGAATAAAATCTATAGAAGAAGTAAAAAAGATTTCAGAGGGGGTAAGAAGATCATCTTATATTATGGGTTTGAGAAAACCAGTATATAAATTAGATAAAGACACAGGTGAGATTTTAGGTGATTTTATATCTATAACTGAAGCAGCTAGACAACATTTTGTGGTACCCAAAAGTATTGGTAACTGTATATGTGGAAGAAGTAAAACTGCTGGTGGATTTAGGTGGAGGTTTGTATAGTTGACAGCCTTGATAAAAGACAGACATGACTCTCTTTTCAAGTCGATCACGGCTGAGTTGTTAGTTGATCTTGGAGGCAAGATTTCTGTAACTATAAAGAGGGAAAACACCTCAGTTGACTGTAGTTATTGCGAATTCGACACACCAACAGGTCGATCATCTGGTAGACCTACCCCTGGAAAAGTATGGGCTGACCATGCGGATTTTTCGAGCAGCCTCAGATGTCCTGAGTGTTTTGGGCGCGGGAGAGTAGTAACCTATACCGAAACTATCCTAACCTCAAATCATATCGAGGACATATCAGGTCAGAAGTTCACAAAGGGCAAACTAGGTTATTTCCCAGCTGGTACCAAAAGACTAACTGGATTAATATCAGATGTAGAGATTGGTGGGGAAAACTATTTAGAGACAGCGGTAAAGATTACGATAGGTACTGAAGACTATGCACTTGTATCTGGAGGTGGTGGGTATGAGCGTCTTGGTATAAAAACAGAACACCTATTCAGAGCAATATTAGAGAGAACGGAAATCATAGAGAAATAAAGTGAGGATAATATGGAAGATAGAATATATTCAATTGATATAGATAAAGATTTAGATGGTAGGAAAGCAGGTGTTATAAAAGCTCATCTGAGTTTGTTAGAAAGTTACGTAGAAAGACATAAGATAGATGAAGAGACCTTTGCAGTATTGAGGGAATCCTTTTTGAATTCTATAAACCAGCACCATAGGTCGGTTATAAGTTTATTTAGGAATATCTTAGTTAATGGCTAGAACCTTTAGAGGTAGGGTAAAGGGCAGAACTAGAAAGTCCTTCACTCATTTGAACATAGATGGATTGAAAAGAATAATACCTAAGATAGCTGAGGAAGTACTAAGTAAGAAGAGAATAATACGTCCTATATTTGAAGAGGTTAAAAACCAGATACTAGATAATGCAGAGAAAAGATTCCTATCAGCATTTAGAGGTGTAGGTTCCAGAAGGGGAGTTAATGTACTTCAAGCTATGAGAAACGCTAGTGGCTTAAGAGTAACCAAGGATAAAATAACCATAGATATAGCAAGAAAGAATGAAATGGATATGGCTACCAGACTACCACCTACTAAAGCTGAAGGTAGAACTTATACTTTATGGTCATTATTGAGAGAAGGTTGGGGCAGAAGAGGAGGCAAAAGACCTGATGATTATGTACTAGCAGTATATATTTCAGGGTTAGGTGTAGTACCGCCTAAGATGAACTTTGTAAGAGCAATTGAAAATGAGGGTATACAGGAAGGTAGAAACAGATATAACTTTTATGGTACTATTCATATATTAATGAAACATCCGGGTATGAAAGGTAGAGATTGGCTAACTGTAGTAGGAAGACCTTACGATGAAGACTTTGAAATACTAAGTAAAGGTGCTAAGAAGGTAGTTAGATCAATAAACAAATCATTCAACAGTACTAGACTTTTAAGGGTGGCAAGTTAATGGATATTAGACACACTCGAAACATATATAATAGTATCTTTAGACACTTGAATTCTTTGCTAGTATCCGGTTCACTTATTACAGGTAGTGCTGGAACATTAACATTTTTAGACGCATACCCATCAGAGGATCAATTGAAAAGGTTGGTTCCTTTCTTGGAGTATGATAGTTCAGATTCAAACATGATAGCTTTACCTGTTATAACAATGGAGACTTCTTCATTTAGAGAAACAGGTAGTCAATTAGGTAGTCAGCAGAAGGATAGAAAGTCCCCAATAATACTATCAGTATTTGCAGAGACAGACTTACAAGCGGATTACTTAGCTGACTTTGTAGTTAGTGGGTTAACTAAACATAATATGAGACTATATGACTTTAACCAGGATTATAGTTCTCCTCCAGATGATGGTAGTATATTAGTTGACGATGGTTTAGCTGCGTTCTTTCACTATTTTCAATCAGCTAACCAAATATTTAAGAATACAATTGATATAGTTTTTACAGTATCAACTACGAATTAAGGGATAGCAGAATGGAATGGAGATATGAAAAGTTTCAAGATAAAGAGAAGGTTGGTGTTTATTCAATTGAGAACCAGATGAATGGTAAGAGGTATATTGGTAGTTCATTTGATATAAGACAAAGGTTTTGGGATCACAGATGTGGATTACGTAAGAATAAACATGGTAATCAACACTTGCAAAGTTCTTGGAATAAGTATGGGGGAGATAACTTTGAATTTAGTATACTACAGGAATGTGATACTGATGATATGGACGTTTTAATAGGGATTGAACAGAATTGGATAGACCATTACGAGGCTAATAATAGGGAGTTTGGGTACAACATGAGAAAGGTAGCTGGTAGTTGTTTGGGAATGAAGGCATCTCCGGAAAAGATAGCTAAGATGTCTAAAATGTTTAGTGGGAGTGGTAATCCTTTCTACGGTAAACACCACACAGAGAAATCTAAGAGAAGAATGTCTGAGTCCACTAAGAAGCAAAGACTTTCAGATGAGCATAAAGAGAAAATTAGACAAGCAATGACAGGAGAGAAAAACCATAGGTATGGTAAACCTCTTTCAGATGAAGTAAAGAAGAAAATATCAGACGCTAAGAAAGGTACAAAAGCGTCACAGGAAACAAAAGATAAAATGTCTTTAGATAGGAGAGGCAAGAACAATCCAAACTACAGACATGGTAGAAGATGTAATACTAATATTTAATATGGAGAAATGAGATGCCAAGCAAAAAGCCAAATAGAATTAATTATAGCGGAGTTGCTCCTTATGCGGACCAAGCGCAGTTGATACGCTGTCAGTCCTTGACCAGCTCCTCGGATTTTACTCAGGAGAGGTTATTGGAATTAAGCAACAAGGGGACAACGGAAGTTATCGACGAATCCTCAGTAACCGCAACCTTAGAGTTTAACGATTATGGTGGAACTGATAACTTTGTAGCCCTATTAGGACAAGGTTTATACAATTCCTCAAGAACCAATGATTACGTACATGATGATAACATATTTGAGAATGCTAGTGTAGATATTACAGCAAAGATAGCAGGTGATGATGCGTCTGCAATTCAGAGTACTATGTGGTTAGGTAATGCATTCCTAACTGGATTTTCCATGTCATATAGTGTAGATGGTGTGGCAACTGAATCATACGACTTTGAAGGTGACTTCAAGAGATGGTTCCTTAATGAATATAAGAATGCAAGCTCATACAAAGCTGACTTTTCATCTGCAACCACAGCTATTATATCAGGTACTAACCTTTCCGCAACTTCTAGTACTGGAATTGGTATCCTAGTAACAGTTAATAACGAAATAGTAGCAGATACAGTTGATGGTGATACTGTTACTGTGGTAGATAATAGTTCTGATACAGATATTACCTGTAGTCCAGCATTAGCATTAGTGGATGGTGACAGGATCAGATTAGTAGCAAGTGGAACAGGTACTATATTTCCATCGCTTCCTACTACACCAGATGGATTAGGTGGTTTACGTGGGGATATGATCGACGTTTTTCTGTTCGATAATGATTCTGGCACAGAAGAAAAAATCCTCCGCTGTCAGTCAGTCGATATAACTGTTGATCTTAGTAGGGATACTAAAGACGAGCTGGGGAATGATAAGCCGTACTTCCGGGCATTAAATCGTCCCATAGATGTGTCTGTAACTTTAGAGTTAGCCGACTCTGACCTAGAACTTGTATCTAAGTTGACTGGAAATGAAGTAGCTTACGACGCAGATACTTTGAACAGCATAGATATTGATCAGTTCGTCAGGAATTCTCATTTATTTGTTAAGATGTATAACAGTGAGACTGCCAGAGCTAATAGTAACCTGTTAAAGATGATCGAAGTGTCAAATTTAAGTGTGGCTTCGGAAGAGGGCGCGGTCAGCACCGGAGAAGATCAAACAGTTTCACTTAGTCTGTCTTCGGATGTATTTTTAATTTCAGGTTCGGGAAATAATCCAATTCTGTAAGTAAAGAATAAACAATAACATAGGTGGGGTTTTGATCTGTTACCTGCATTAACATTTTGAAACCCCTACCTTCCTATGCAGGAGGTAAAATGAAAGATCATAGAACGTATGAGGTATTATACGAGTTGTATATAAATCAAAAAAGGGATATGTATGAGATAGGTGATTTATTCGGAATTAGGGGAGGGTCAGTACGTTATTGGTTAATAAAACTTAATATACCAATAAGAAGTTATTCTGAGGCTTTCAATTTATCATATAAGAATGGTGATAGAAGGAAAATAACAAGTCGTAAAGGTAAATTTAAACCAGAATACAAGGAACTTTTAAAGAAACTATATTTAGATGAAAAGAAAACTTCAGGTGAGATAGGTATAATACTTGGAGTTGGACAAGGAACAGCATCTAGATGGATACGTGAGAGTGGTATAAAACCAAGAACTCTTGTAGAGGCTGGAAAACTTAGCTATAAAAGAGGTAAGGTAGCTTGGAATAAAGGAACGGTAGGTGTTATGAAAGTGAGGTCTCCTTCAATTGAAGAAAGAAGGATATCATCTATAAAGGCTATAGCAAGACACGAGAAAATAGATAGACCATTTAAGCATAAGGATATTCTGGAGAAATTGTACATAAAAGATGGACTTTCATCAGATGAGGTGGGTGAAAGGTTGGGTTGCTCAAGGGGTGCTGTATTAAGATGGTTACGTAAATTTAATCTACCAGTAAGAGGTAAAGTTTTATATGGTGAAAACCATGGAAATTGGAAAGGGGGCTTAACCTCAAGAGATAGATTAGAAAGAACCAAATTTACCCAATCTAAGCTACCTATTAGGTGTTTTGAAAGAGATGATTATACTTGTCAAATATGTACTAAAAGAGGATGTGAATTAAATGCGCACCATATATACAATTTCAGTCTTTATATACCTCTAAGGTTCAACTTAGATAACCTAATAACCTTATGTGTAGATTGCCACTTTAAGGTACACGGAAAGAAAAGAAAACAAAAGGAGACCGAGATGTCATTACATCCCCCCGTAAAGAAAATTAAGAAACCTAAGAAACCAATTGTTAAGAAATAGATTACACATTATACCTAATCAGGGAGCGGAAGTTTCGATTTCCCTCCCTTTTTTATTAAAGGAGATAGCAGATGACAAAGGAAAAAGAACAAGTTAAAGCTGAGAAAGAAATCAAGGAGGAAATAGCGATCCAGGAAGCTGAAACTGAAATACATACCGGAGAAAGAGTAGTTGACCTACCAAACCTGGGTGAGGTTATTATATCCTTTCCTTCAATTGCAATAGACCAGGAATGTAAACAACTATATTCCAAGGAAGTAATCAAACTAATGGAAGAGGGTGAACTAAAACCTGCTCGTGTAGTAGAGAAGATGATGAGGGCTAATGGTTCTTGGACAGATGAAGATGATGAAGAAGTTGACAAGATGACCAAGGAACTACAGAACCTACTAATAACTATCCACGAATTAAGGATGCAGTATGATAACCTAAAACCTAAGCGACCAAATGTTAAGAAAGTGAGAAAGGAATTAGAGGACAAGATAGCTGAAAACGAAAGTAAGCGTATTAGACTACAACGCAGACTAATAGAATTAGGTATGTACAAGGAAAACCTTCTATCCACCTCAATTGAAGAAAGATCCAGCAGACAAGCTCTCAACTATAAAATGTATAAATGTACAACCAAAGACGGAAAGCCACTCTTTTCTTCATTTGATAAAATGTTGACATACAATAAGAGTAAAGACTTAGAAAGATTGAGCGGAGAATGCTTGACCTTTTGGAGTGGTATCGAGGACCCTTTATTAGAAAGCTTAGTCGCAGAGATGATTGGCAGTTAAGATACGCAATCAGTCTGGAACTAAAACAGCCGTTATTTGAAGGGGAGTTAGCTTCATTTGATATAAATAGAATGAGATTCCTATACTGGTTAAACTTCTACCACCATATATATTCCAAACCAGACAAGGAAAGACCTAAAGAAGAAATAATCAACGATGATGTACTATTAGATGAGTACATGAGACAAAAGATAGCAAGAGATAAAATGCCACCTACCAGAATCAGAAGAAGTAAGAAAGGTTCCAAAGGTGGTACTGACGTTATAAACTTTAATAATTAAGGTTAGATATGCCAGACGAACATGCAGCGGTACAATTTGATGCAGTAGGGTTTGAAAAGATACTGAATGCATTTAAGCAGATTGATAAGGCAGCTAGAAAGACAGCTAGTTCGGTAGCTAAAGGTCAGGAGGTTAAAGCTCTAGCAAAGAGAGATTTCCTTTTACAGAAGATTATCCTTAGAGAGAAACAGCTTAGGGATATGAGGAAGGAGATGGCTACGTTTGCAGCAAAACCCCAGCTTATGCAAACTCCAGGAGGTATGAAGGATTTCGAGAAGGGTGCTGAAAGGTTTAATAAGCTTAGTAAGGAAGTATTTAAACTTAATACTGAACTAAAGAAAACTGAGACTACCGCCAGAGATGCTATGAAGAGGTTGGCAGATGGTTCCAGTATGGCTGCTCAGAAACAAAGGGATCTAGCTCAGGTACAGAAAGCTTTAACAGCTGGAATGGTGCAATTTAGAGGGGCTGCAACTGGAATAGACCAAGTCACTAAGAAAATAGCTATACTTACCCAAAACTATCAAAGACAACGTAATGCCCTCACCGCTGTAAATAGATTAATATCTGAAAATGTAAGATTAGGACGTGGTACTAAGGTTTTAGAGACGCAACAGAGAAAGATTCTACAGCTACAATCTAAAACCACCAATGAACTTGCTAGATCAAAGAAACAATTAAGAAGCTTCTACTCAGAGGCTCAGAAAGGTTCCAAAACTTGGACACAGGGATTAATGTCTCAGCAGAAGATGATCCAAGATATAGGAACTAGATTAGGAATAGCAGTACAGAAGATCATAACCTACCGTATAGCGTTTGGTATATGGCGACAAGGTCTCATCCAAATCAGAGACGTATTCGATCAAACTATCAAGATAGATGATGCAATGCAAGACCTGAAGAAGGTTATGCAGACTACTCAACCTGTATTTGATAGGTTACAAGAAAGTGCATTCAACTTTGGTATAAAATTCGGTAGATCAATAAACGAAGTTATAACAGGGTTTAAAGTATTTGCACAACAAGGTCTTTCAGCTGACGAAATTATGAATAGGATGAACGCTACTCTTTTAGCAGTTAGTGGCTCAACCCTTTCTACATCTGAAGCAGTTGAAGCATTGACCGCAGTAGTTAAGAACTTTCCTGCAATGCAAGCTAGAGTTACCGATGCTGTAGATAAATGGACACGTGTTGCTGCTACTGCTCCTGTTACCGCTCAAGATTTAGCAAATGCAGTTAAACAAGTTGGTGTCGCTGCATCCGAAGCTGGTGTTTCACTTGATGAATTAAATGGTATTGTAGCTGCTGTAGCTGAGGTTACTCGTAAGACTGGTAACGCTATAGGTACATCCTTCAAAACTATCTTTGCAAGATTCCCAAGAAAGAAAACTATAGAAGCTTTACAGACATTAGGTGTTAGTTCTCTTAAAACCTCCGGTCAGATGAGAGACTTTGCCAGTGTTATGACTGATTTAAGGGGTAAATGGGATGATATTACAGATGTACAGAAGAAGAACTTTGCACAGACTATAGGTGGTATTAGAAGGTACAATGACTTTATCGCTTTAATGAAGAACTTTGATACCTTTACTAGAGAAACTACAGAGAGTCAGATTTCATTTGGATTTGCACAGAAAGCCTCATTAGCAGAGACAGAGAAACTTAAGAGACAGATTCAATCAATTGGTACACAATATGAAAGACTTAAAGTTGCAGTAGGTGAAGGTGGTTTAACTGATTCCTTAATGGGGTTGTTGAAAATAGCCGACAAGGTTCTAGTTTCTTTTACAGCTAATAGTGACACTATTGCTGTACTAATTATAGGACTAACTAAGTTTATTACAATTGGTGGTACTGTATTCGTTATAATGACCACTATGTTAGGTGCTCTACAGAAGTTAAATAAGACTCTATTTGCTACCGCTACTGCTGCTGAGTTTGCTAATAAGAGTTTAGTTAAGTTTGCTAATGTATCTAGGTTTATAGTAGGTTCTTTAGGTATGGTTGCTATTGGTATTACAGTTGCTATTACCGCTTGGCAATTATTCTCAGCTGCTACAGATGAGTCAGCTGAAAGTTTAGATAAGTTTAGTAAGTTTATGGATGAGCATAACCAAAAGATGGCTCAGTTTGCCAGAGAAGCTGCTGCTGCTGGAGGTGCTGATGCTCTAAAGAAGTTTGAACAAACGCAAAGAATACAACAGTTGTCTGATGATTTATCCGAATATACTAATAGATTAGAAAGATTAAAGAAGGTACAAAGAGAAGTTGATTTTATAGCTGCTGCTCCTATAGCTATCAGTGTGAGAGTAGGTAAGGATAGAAGTGAACTTAGAGCTATAAAGGATTCTGAAAGAGCTAGAAGGGCTGCTGCTAAGAGTGTGGAAATATTAGGTAAATCTTACGGGTTATTAAGTCAACAACTGAATAAATTAAGGCAAGCCGGAGAACTAGAAGAATTAAATATGCAATTGATAAAGGCTAATATTGCATACCAATCCGGGACTATAGGTATAAAAGCCTATGTTAGTGCCATGAAAGTAGTAGAGTCCTTTAAAATAACCTCACATCTAAAAGACTTAGAGGAGTTACAGAGATTATTACTAGGGGGACCATTCTCCAAGAAGGGACAAGTCCAAATCTTCAAGGATATATTAGGTGAAGAAATACCAATAGAGAAGATTGGTATAGCTGTTAAAACATTAGCTGAGAGGATAAACCTAAGCAGGGCAGCATTAGAAAGATTAAAGACTATTCTTAATCTGGTGGGTAAAGATGATGCTACATTTGTATTACGTGATAACTTTTCCAAGACTGCTCAGACAATAGCAGAAGTTCAGTTTAGGATGGAGAGTTTAGAAGGTATCTTAGGTAGAAGTGCTGCTGGTGCTAAATTGTTTGGGGATAATTTCGACAAAGTAGGTATGAAGATTAAGGAGTTAAAGTCTAGTCTAGATAGTATTAGGGCTGCTAGGGCTAATCTCTTTAAATCTAGGGCAGTTAAAGAAGCTGACTTGATGTCCAACCTGTTAATAACTGTAAAAACTAGAAAAGAGTTAGTAAAGATATTAGGTGACCAAGCTGCTGTAGCTAAGAAGATTACTGAATTGTCAGGTGCTCCAGATGAAACAGGTCTATTCCAACAAGAAGCTATAACCCGACTAACAGAATATCTTAGGATATTAAAAGAAATTGAGGATCAGGGAGGTAATTTAACATCTAAAGAAGCTGAACTATTACGTTTGTTAACTCTTGTTACAAATGAAAGAAAAGCACAGTTGGTGGTTGCAAATGAGATTAGAAAAACAACTATAACTGAAGTTGCTATATTAAATAGACAGAAAGACAGGCTTATTTCATTTGATATTACTCAGAAAGGAATACTAAAAACTGAACGTAGAAGATTATCTATAGAGGAACAAATAGCAAGGAAACAGTTAGAGGAAGGAAAGAAATTAGCAGAAGCTCAAGATATTATAAATGGTACAAATACAGCACTATCATTTGAATTAAAACTACATGCATTGAATACTAAATTCCTAACTAAACAATTAGAATTATACGACAAGATAAGGTTAAGAGTAGCACAGAATGTAATAGATATAAAGAAGTCAATAGTTGAGAACCTATCTGGTGGAATAGGAGCCATACCACTTCAATTGGTAACCAGAACCGAGGATCTAGACAGACTTAAAGCAGAAGAGAAAGATGCTATAAGTGAATTAACCAGGGCAAGACAAGCTGGAGATGCTGCTGCTACCAACCAAGCTATTGAAAACCTCAGAAGAATAAAGTTTGAGATGGAGGATATTGGTAGATTATTTCCTAACCTGTTTCAACCGATGCTTGAACAGTTAGTAAACATTAGAATGGAAGACCTATCTAGGGTAATATCAGAAGCTTTAGTAGGAGGAGGTGCTGGTGATGTAATAGCTCAAGGAATTACCACTGCTTCAGTTGCCGGATCACAATTATACTTTGATGCAATATGGAAAGCTTCCCAAGGTATAGCACTTAACCAAACCGATATTGATGCTATTACTGATAAGTCTAGCAAAAACTTTGAGAATGCTATAAAGGCAGGTTCAATCTTTGGTGCTCAGATATTAGGACAATCACTGGCAGGTGGTGGTAAGAATGCTGCTTTATTTGCTAACTTAGGTGGTATATTTGGACAAGCTGCTGCTGAGAAGATATTAGCAGCATCAATAGGTGGAGTTGCTGGTCCACTTGGTGCGTTTGTAGGGTCAATATTAGGTGGTTTCTTTGGGAAGAAATTCGACAGGAATTTCTCCGCGATTGATTCCAACACAAATGAGCTGAGGAGGAACACTATTCAGGTGAAAAACAATAATGTTTTGCTGGATTTGCAAAGAAATTTCATAAATGCTCCAACGCGGTTTTCCGCTCCACCATCCTCAGGAAACTTTGGGGGAGGAGTCAACCCAGTAAATTTAATCGTAAACATTGATAGAGATGGAAACGTGGATGCAAATGTGGTAGACAATTTTGACACAACCAACCGATTGGTGGGGTCACAGCAGAGACGTTTCTCAATTACGTAAGGGAATTATAATGAATATAGTTTATGGAATAGTCAACATCCTCAATAGACAAATTTACATAGGTAGTACTACCAGACCTGGTAGGAGATTTATTGAACACAGAGGTAGATTAAAGGGAAATAGACATGATAACCAGCACCTACAAAACTCATACAATAGACATGGACAAGAATATTTCCACTACCACACTATAGAATCAGACATTTCATTTGAATTACTTGAGGATAGAGAAAGATTTTGGGTGAGATATTTCAATTCAGATGATAGGAATTACGGGTACAATATTACAAAGGCAGATTATATAAACAAATCTTTTAAGAGGGGGGAAGTATCTAAAGAGACCGTAGAAAGGATGATAGCAGCACAACGCAAGAGAAAGAAGTATGAAGCTGATAATGGAATACCACCTCCTATGTTTGGGAAACACCACTCTGATGAGACTAAGAGAAAAATGAGTGAATCTAGTAAAGGTAAGGTCCCTTGGAATAAAGGAAGGACTGGTGTATATTCAAAGGAAATGCTAGATAAAATGAGTGAAGCTCAGAGGGGTAATAAAAACATGTTGGGTAAGAAACATTCAGATGAAACTAAAAGGAAAATAGGTGAGGCTCAAAAAGGTGAAAAAAGTCATATGTGGGGTAAAAAACTTACACAAGACCATAAAGATAAACTATTAAAAGCCATAACGGGAAGAGAATGTACACAGGATACTCGTGATAAAATATCAAGAGCAAATACAGGAAGAAAACATACACCTGAAACCTGTGCTAACATGTCCAAAGCTGCTAAAAATATGACCAAAGAACATCGTGAGAAATTAAGTAAAGCCCACTTAGGTAAAACTCATACACCGGAAACTAGAGAAAAGCTTAGACAATCCCATATAAATCACCCATCAATATCCAAAGTAGTAGAACAACTTGATATAGTTTCAGGTGGGGTTGTAGGAACATTTATTTCGATGTCAGAAGCTAAAAGACAGACAGGTGCTAGTAATATATCAGAGTGTTGTGCAGGACGTAGAAACCATACAGGAGGATACAAGTGGCAACTCGTATAAGTTTTAGAAATACCGATGAAAGTAATGAGTATTTTTGTGATATAAACCCTTTGAGCGTGGATATTGGGGACTCAACGGATTACAGTGTGGCAGGTGTGCTTGACGGTTCCGCCATCAGGGTCACTTCTTCATTTGACAACAGAGTACGTAAGCTTACGTGGGACGCATTTGAATATGGTAGCGATTCAGGTGCTGGAGTTAGATTCGATGCACAATTGTCAGAACTCCGCACGTACGAAGGTCAAAATAAGGAACTTAATTTACAAACCCTAGACTTGGACCTCTCCCGCAGCTACAAGTCAGTTTTTATCGACGACGTAACCACAACTATAGTCCGTGGGGCTAGCAAAAACATTAGAATAGTACTAGAGATATTATTTAGATATACGGAGGCTATATAGTGCTTCCTTTTCGTTTTGACCAAAGTGTACAACCATTTGAAGCTAAAGATGTTATTCCTATTGGTAAAATAGAAGTCAGTAGCACTCCATATACGGTGAAAAGTTTGGGATTATCACTTTCACGGTATGTAATAACCGATGAGAATGCTCCTGATTTTGATAGCCTAACTAACCTAACACTTGTAGATGAAGGTGTAACTCCTATTGTAGGTTTTTATCATGGAGGTGGTGCTCCTCCCGGATTCTCTTCTATTACTAAGTTTGCATATAAGTATACTGGTCATTTTTATGCTAGGACAAGTGGGACTATTGGGTTTTCCGCTATAGGTATTGGTCAATTAAGATTTCAACTTACAGGAGATGGAGATTACGTCTATGGTGGGTCTTCCAGTTATACTGAATTAGATCCTCTAGTTTATAAACAATCTGGAAACTCTGAGTTTTCTGATGAAACATTTTACGCAATTGAAATACTCTACTATACTGACAAGGAGGAGTCTGGGTTTACCTTATTATGGAAGAATGCAGAGTTTTGGGGGGATACCTCAGATGAGTTCAACCAAGGATTACCCCTAACAGCTGGTGTGACTTCCACTCAAGATTCATTCTTAACCTCACAAACTATGGTGGGTGTAAAAGAACTAAACATTACACAAGGAAGAGACGAAGCTTCTACTATGAAGTTTGAAGTACCTCTTAGTGAAAGTGGTGGGTCTGGTTATTACTATGATCCAGGTAAAGATTGGTATGTGTATAACGGGGACAATAATGTAAAACTTAAGAGAGGATGGTTGGTAGAAGGATCAGTTGGGTATAAGAACTCTTCAGGTACTAAAGAATACGTAAAGAAGTTTACTGGTAATATAGATAAGATAACACCAAAGAGAACCTCAAGAGGTGTTGATACTCTTTCAATTGAATGTATTGGCTTTGAGAATTTCCTTAACACTACCTTAAACCTAAATTATCCAGATATGTTAGACTACTGGATTTCAGGCTATGCTGGTAATAACTATGGGGAAAAACAACCTGAAGGCATACATCAACCTACCACCTATGATGGCTGGGAACTAACTAAAGCTGTTCAATCCTTGATGATTAGAGGATTCATTGATCCTACCCTATTTATAAAGAAAAGACAGTATCTTGATTCATCTGACACAGTAGCAGACGGTTCATTCCTAATGCAAAGAGCAGCTCCTACCTATATTTATTTAGATAGAAGCAGAAACTATGGTCAACCTTTCTCCCTACTAGGTGATGATACAATTGATACCTCCTATATAATAGAAAGCAACTTTGGTGATACTATTACTGACTATATAAACAAGATAGTTGATCCCTTTGGTTGGGAATGGGGATTCATGGATTATTACGATGGCGGTCCTTTTTTAAGACCAACCAATAATCCGACCGCTATTAAGAAAACCTCTGATGGGACTTTTTCAGGGTTTGGCAGCACTCTCTATGAGTTAGAAGCCATAAATGGGGAATATAAATTAGGAGATGTAGCTGGTGATTATGTTGAGTTTTCTTTTAAAGGTAAGAAAATAGATGCTATAATGGTCCTGTCTAGTGAGGGTGGGAATTCAACGCTCGTAGTTGGGGGAAGTACTACTACTGCAATTCAAGTAACAGCTGGGGATGGTGCTGGATTTTCAGCTAATAATAGAGTAATCGTACAGATGGGAGATGAAGATGAAAGTTCAGTTGTACAAAGTTCAGGTCCAAATGTTGTTAATATTAGTCCAGCCTTATCTAGAACCCCTATTGTTGGTTCTTATTTTAAGACTGCTACTTTTTCAGCTGAAGTAAGAAGAGGAAGTACTTGGGCAACTGCTGAACCTATTACTACGGTGTATGGTAGTTCAGCTTGGGATTCTATAGATTATGTACCATTTGAAAGACTAATTCACGAGGATGTATAATGTCTAAACCACCCTATATTAATTTAAATGACGGTGAATACACTAGATTCTACTACCAAGGTATTGATCCAAGAATAGTTAGAAATCCTTGTCAGTTTAAGATAGCAGGAGATTTAACCTTTGATGATCATTTAGTTAGAATAACTAGATTACCAGACGCTGATGTTAAACAGGATGGTAATTTATATGTGGATTCCTTGTTTGTTTATGATAATAATAACTTCAAACCTCTGTTTACTTATAGAACAGGTGACGCAGTAGCTAGTGGTACGGTAATTGATTTAAACCTTGTTGATACTGCTAAAGATCAGAGAAATGAGACTATTGTAGTGGGTAGAAGGATAGGTACTGAAACTGCTGGGGTTAGTGATAAGGTTATTAACCCTAATAATCCTACCTTTAAACATATTAATAGTAGAGCACTAGATATGGGCAGTATTATCAACTCAGGCACTACTAATTTCATGGGAAGACCACTACAAACTATCCAGATTGCACCAGAGATTTCATCCCAAAAAAGAGCAGACCATTGGGCATCAGTATTTGTAACTAGATATAGAAAACCAGAAAGATCACCTAATTATCAAGCCTTAATGAATCCATTATTAGAGGTAGGAGATTGTATAGCAGTAAGTGACGAAAGTAGGGGTATAGTTAATACCTATGATAATCTATGGATTGAATCTATTAATACTAAAGTAACACCAACCTCAGCTATAGATAGCATGGAGACTACTTCATATGAACCTTGGGCATCGTTTTCACCAAGACCTCAGGTTACCAGTTTAGATAACTTTGGTGGTTTAGCAATAAGTAACTTAACCTTGTTACAGTCTAATGAACAAAAAGCTACAGCCTCAGATGATCCATATGATCCATATACTTCTCAAGAATCTAATAACCGAATAGAAATAACCTACGATCTAAACGTGGATGCTGATGTTAGAATAGATATAGTACATCAAACTGGTATACTTGTTGCTACTTTATTAAATCCAACAGGAGAAGAAGAATCAAAAGGATGGTCAAGGCAGACTATAGGAAAAAACTATAAGGTTGATTGGGATGGGGTAGATATGTTTGGTGATTGGAATAAAAATACACCAGTAGTAAAAACAGATACTACTAGCTCTAAGACCATGTCTGGTTTCTATGTAGCAGAACTTTACAGTGGTGCTTATGAAAGGTTTTTTGTTAGGTTTAGAATTGACGAGACTGTTTCCAATAAGTTACATATAGTTACCTCTAGGAATGATTTTGCAGGTGATAATCAATGGATATATACGCAGAGAGGTGACCCAGTAACTATAGAAACAAACTTTAGTCCCCCATATCTCTCAGATGTTGATCCCTCTCCCATTTCAGCACCTGGTGTTCAGTTGGGGTTCTTTTCAGATAGTAATACAATCGGCGGACAAAATGCTGGATTGAAGATTGGAGTTAAAAATACGAATGCACTTAGAAGACCAAGTCAATTAGCAATTGACATTGAAATGATATGTTTTGGTGTTACTCATGTAACTTTATCTTTTTTAGGTGATGATCTTAGTCCTTTTAAGCATCCGTTTTCTATACGGACCCCAATTAATGCTATTAACTTTACCGATTTTAAAGATAGATCAGAAGAATATAACATCTACTTTGATCCAGTAAGGTGGGGATATGTTTTTAAGAATATAGATGTTTCACTTCATGTAGACGAAGCGGTTACAATGCTTGGGAATATTACACCATCATCTTCTTGGGAAATCAAACTGCAAGATCCTCAATACGTAGCCTGGTATGTTAAGTTTACAGTTAAGTTAATTGACTTATCAGGCAGGGCAGCTACCTCTACTATATATCATAGGTGGGATGGACCGCAAAGAAGTGGTGTATTTGATACCACATCTGTAGTTGGTGATGATAATTACTTAAAGTATACTGAATTTGGTCAGGTATGGACGGGTCAGGGTTTTAGACTTACTACTCCTGGTGGGGTTACAAGTATCTTAGAGTTATTTGTGAAATCAGGATTACCTTCTAAGACTGATAGAGATGGTTTTGGTGATGAGGACTTGGGGCATTCAGGATATGGTTTATTTTTTAATGCACTAACTTAAAGGTTAATAATGGGAAGAACTAAGTTTACAAAAGAAATACTGGCTCAAATAGATAGAGCTACCAATCCTGATAGAAATTTAGGAAAGGTTAAGATTGGTGCACCTAAAGTATTAAGGTTTACAGAACAGGAGGAGATAGATAATCCTCAAGGTGTATCGTTTGTTTTTAGGAAAAGGTACTATAATTTTGATAGAGGTAGTAAGTACAGTTTAAATAAAGTAGACTTTAGTTCATTTGCAGGTAAGATATTCTATGGTGAGGTGGCAACTAACATAGGTAATTTCGTAGATGATGGGTTCTTAGCCAATACTAATTTACATTACTCAGTTCAGATATTCAGTGATAAAGCAAGAACAGTAAAGTTAAAGATAACCTCACCAGTTTGTTCAATTGTTATATTAAATAACTTGTTAGAACAATTCAACTCTGGAGATAGTTTTTTTAGTACTGGTATAATCAATATAGCTTTATCTTCTGGATGGAATACCTTAGATATATTCTACTATAGACAGAGGACAGACGGGTACTTAAAGATAGAAGGTGATATAGGTAATCATATTTCAGCTTGGCGACCTGTAGATTTTGAACCACCCACTAAACCTCAATGGCATTCAACTGCTGTAGTTTCAGAGTATATAGACCCTAATGATTTTGGTCAGTTTCATAATGTATTAAGATGGAAGAAATACCCTTCAGACGTAGTATCAGGTGAGTTAGAAGATATAGCAAGTTGGGATATATACAGGTCTACTCCGGTTAATTTAGTAAATACAGGGGGTAGTAATGTAACTGTGGTTTCAGGTTGGGGAACTGATGCTTTTGTAGTTAGTGGGGATTATAGAAGTGTTCTACCTTCTGAAGGGACTCTTTATTCCCCTTCTATTTCAGACGACTACACAATTAGTGGTACCGCATATCCTGGTGGTACTTCTGCTGAGAATTATACTATAGTAACAGTAAGTGGCACTCTTTCACCTGGATTAAGTGCTAGTGATGCTATATCTACTGATCAGTTTAGACCTATATTAAATATATTGAATCATCCAGCTTTACCATTTGTAGTGTCAGGATTAGATACTAATATACTAAATGGGGAAACCTATAACTATTATATAAAAGCTATAGATAATAGTCCAAATAGTAACAAGAGTACTAAATCAGATATAAAAACAATAGTAGCAGGTGATACAAGTCCTCCAGATGCACCAACTGATTTGGATATTTATAGAAGCTTTAGTGATGTTACTATTAGATGGACAGCACCTACTGATAATGATTTAGCTGGTTTTGTTATATTTGTAGATGGCGTTGAGTTTGATAAAATATATGGTAAGGATAATACTACTTATATTATTGGTGGGGATGCTGGAGGTATTAAGTTAGATCCAGCTGTAGAATATACTTTTGGTGTTAAGGCATTTGATTATGTTGGTAATTTAAGTTCTATAGTTACATCAGCAACTAAAACCGGAGCTATAGAGGGTGGTCAGACTGATTATAATGATGATGATAATGATGGGTTCTGGTTGGGATATGATGATGGTAATTCTGAATATAGAATGTCAATGAAATCAGATAAGCAGAAACTGACTCTTACTTCATCCGGATTAAATATAGTAAGTGGTACAATAACTGCTGGTACTATGCAGACTGCTACCTCAGGACAGAGAGTAGTAATAGAGGGTTCTGATAACACTTTAAAGTTTTATGATTCAGGAGGAAACTTAGCAATTGATATGGATGATGATCTCAGGGGCATAGGTTTGCCTGGTATTGATTTTCCTCTTGATACAGGCGGAGTAATCGCTATGGGGAATGCGCCAACTGATTATTGTATTTTAAGAAATAATCGGTTATTTATTCATAGTACCATTAATGCTGTGCCTACTATTCATGGTCGAAACGAATCAGTTGCAATTGGAGGTGCTCAGGGTGTTGTTGGTCAGTTCTCTTCCGAAGAACTTGCAAATACAGGTGATAGAAGAGTTGGCGTGTTTGGCACTAGCACCTTAGTACATGCTGACAGCACGGATCCAGCAGTTGGTGTTTATGCGTATGGTTGGTCACTAGGAGATGCCCCTGCTTATGGTATATGGGCACATGCAGATGCGGATGGTGGAGGTGTGGGGTTTGCTGGATTTTTTGAGGGGGATGTTCTTACTAGTGGTACCGCAGTAACCTCTAAAATAGCAGCTTCCACAGGTGATGCAACCATACTTATTGAGACTGACAGTGATAGTGAAGATAACTTTGCTGGTATAGAATTCAAACATAGAAGATCAGGTGGAAGTCCCATTCGTTCCTCATCTGTAATTAGGATGAGAGAGATTGATTTGCATATAGAGTGTGATGAACGCTTATTTATAAAAACTAATGGATTAGAAAGGCTTAGAGTAGAAGGTGGCGGAACAGTAGTAATTAGTGGTAGTGGTTCTGGTGAAATATTACAGATTGGTTCTCCAGAAGAAGGTAATTATACTGCTTTTGAAGATGACGGGACAATTGAGTT
>SDBT01000065.1_pt1 | contig 125268 bp, 115 predicted proteins | sample 2277101 | NCBI WGS metagenome assembly SDBT01 (sample SAMN10404973, study PRJNA504765) | marine sediment metagenome | isolation source: marine sediment core GS10_PC15, 103 cmbsf | place: Arctic Ocean: Southern Knipovich Ridge | collected 2010
CTCTGGCAGCCCGAGTGCTTCCGGGCAGGAGGCCGAGCTTCTACATGGAATTGCCCCCATTGAGACTGCCCAAAATCGGCAACGTCGCGGTCAAGACCTACTCGCGGGTGGTCTGGTATTTCAAAGAGATTCTTCCTTTGTTCATCATAGCCAGCGTGCTCATCTGGGTGGGGCAGGTGACCGGCATTTTCCAGTTATTGGTACGCGGGCTGGTCCCGCCGGTAAGGGCGCTTGGGCTGCCGGACGGGGCAGCGGTGGCGTTTCTTTTCGGTTTCTTCCGGCGTGACTACGGCGCCGCCGGATTGTTCGACCTTCAGAAGGACGCGGCGATGACCGGGGCGCAATTGGCGGTGGCGGCCATCACGCTTACGCTGTTCCTTCCCTGCGTGGCCCAGTTTCTGATCCTGAAGAAAGAGCGTGGCTGGAAGGTCGCGTTGGCGACGAGCGGCGGGATACTCGTCGCAGCGTTCGTGATCGGCTTTGCGGCCAACAACCTCTTCGCTATCTTGGGAGTCGAGCTATGAAATGCGCCTTCTGCAGAAGAGAGTTCGATGAGGACTCCGCACAAGACGCCTGCCGGAGCTGCTCGGTTTTCGGCGGGTGCAAGAAGGCCAAGTGCCCTTATTGCGGCTATGAGACCCCGATCGAGCCCGGGCTGATCAAGTGGCTCAGGGTGAGGTGGAAAAAGATATCATGATAAGCCCCGCTATTGAGGAAGTGTTGGAGAAGCTCTACGCTTGCGAGTTTGAACAGGTAGAGTATCCGCAGGACGAAGCAACCTCTGCGTCGCTGAAAGAGGCATTGTCTCTTGGGCTGGTCGAGCTTCGCCACGAGAGGTATTGGCTGACTTCCGACGGCCGGATCGCAGGCCGGGACGTGGTCAGACGGCACCGGCTGGCGGAATGTCTGCTGCGTGACGTGCTGGCCGTGGGGGCCGATCACATAGAAGAGGACGCCTGCCGATTCGAGCACGTGCTGCAGGATGGAGTGGATGAGAAGATATGTATCCTACTTGGTCACCCTGCGACCTGTCCGCACGGACAAGCCATCCCACAGGGCACGTGCTGCGAAAAAGCCCGAGTCGATCGGATCGAGGAAGTCGCGCCGCTCTGCGACGGCCGGCCAGGAGCCGAAGGCATCGTGGCGTATCTGACAACGAGGGACAACCGCGAGGTGCAGAAGATGATGGCCATGGGCGTACTGCCCGGCACGCGAATTCAGTTGATCCGGAGATATCCCTCTTACGTCTTTCAGATCGGCTACGGCCAGTTCACTGTGGACCGCCAGTTGGCGGAGAAGATATGCGTGCACTGGAACGTCGCAAAACGACCGTCTGAGGCGGATTCAGCGGAGCAGCAATAGCTGACCGAGACGCGCCGTAACCGCCTTCCAACTCGGCAGCCTTGCAGGACTTGGCACCAGCCACTGGGCTAGGTGGGTCGGCTGGAGGCGGCGTGTGATCATCCGCCTTGTCCGGATCGCGGCGTGCAGCTGATTAGGTGTTCTGGTATCGGATGGGGTCTTCTGCGCCGGCGGCTTTGAAGCCGGCCAGGCGCAGGCGGCAGGAGTCGCAGTGCCCGCAGGCCGCACCGTGGGGGTCGGGATCGTAGCAACTGTGGGTTAGCGAGTAGTCCACGCCCAGCGCCAAACCCGTCCGGATGATCTCGCCCTTGGTCATGTTAATCAGCGGTGCGTGGATGGTGAACCTTCCCGGGCCTTCGGCGGCTGCGGCCGTCGCCAGGTTCGCCAGCTTCTCAAAGGCCTCGACGAACTCCGCCCGGCAGTCGGGATAGCCGCTGTAATCGACGGCGTTGACGCCGATGAAGATGTCGAAGGCGCCGATGACCTCGGCGTATCCCAGCGCCAGGCTCAGGAAGATGGTGTTTCTGGCCGGTACGTAGGTGACAGGCACGCGGCCGTCTTGCCGGCGGTCCTTGGGCACGTCGATTTGATCTGTCAGGGCGCTTCGGCCGAAGCCGCCCGCGGCGCTGAGGTCGATCTTGACTATCCGATGCTCGGCGACGGCGGTGGCCTTGGCGAGGCGCCCGGCCGCGGCCAGCTCGAAGCGGTGCCGCTGGCCGTAATCGAAACTAAGCGCGTGGCAGCCAAAGCCACTGTCCTGGGCGATCGCCAGCAGCGTCGCCGAATCCAGCCCGCCGGATAGAAGCACCACGCAGCGTTTTCCTGCCGCCTCGGCCATGCAATACAAGCTAGCGAGCTTTATCTCAGCTGGCAATCTTTGTAATGTAAGGCCAGCCGCTGGAGATGCGGCTGGAACGCAGAATTGCGGTGAGAACGTGGCCGAGATCGAAACCTTCGAAAACCCGCACCCAACCCGCGACTACGTAATCCTCCACGTCGCGCCGGAGTACACGTCCGTCTGTCCCAGGACCGGCCAGCCGGACTTCGGCACGATCGAGGTCGAGTACGTGGCCGATAAGCTCTGCGTGGAGCTAAAGAACCTGAAGCTCTACCTGCAAAGCTACCGGGACGTGGGAGTATTTTACGAGGACGCAGTCAACCGCATCCTGGACGACCTGGTAGCCGCCTGCCGGCCGAGGCGAATGAAGGTCACCGGGAGGTTCAAACCTCGCGGCGGCATGCACTCGATCGTTACGGCGGAGTACGTCAAAGAGGACTAGAATCGCAAAGGGTCGAGCGAAGAGATGGGCAAACTTTGGGGTATGATTCTGGCTGGGCTGGCGGTGCTGGGGGCGATCGTCTTGTTGCTGCATCAATTCTGGGTTTCCTGGCAGGGCAAGGTGTTTCTCCAGACGTACAGTCGCCAGCCGATCGGCGTGATGGGCACCGAATGTCGGATCAAGACCATTGCCCCCGGTTCGCAGCGCGCGGCCTGCGAGCGTGCGCTGGCTGATGCCGAGGCGGCACTGCGGGACGTTGATGCGCACATGAGCGTATACCTGGTCGCATCGGAGCTGTCGCGATTCAACGCCGCCCCGGCCGGTGAGCTCGTGGAGCTTTCGCCGCGTACGCTGGAGCTGTTGAAACTCAGCCGCGATCTGGCCGAGAAAACCGGCGGCGCCTTCGACGTGACATCCCGGCCGATCATCGAGCTCTGGAAGCGCGCCGGGAGGGCCGGGCGCCTGCCGAGCGAGACCGAACTCGCCGACGCAAAACGCAGAACAGGCTGGAAGCACATCGAGCTGCTGAAAAAAGGCGCACGAAAGCGCATCGACGGTGCGGGAATTGATCTGGGCGGCATCGCCAAGGGCTACGGGATCGACCGGGCCGCCAAGGCCATGGGCGATGTGGGCCTCACCAACGGCCTGATCGACGTCGGCGGCGACGTTCGCGGCTTCGGCGACCGCGTTTGGCGCATCTCCGTTCGCAGCCCGTTCGATGGAACGTTCATCGCAAGACTGAAACTCTGTTACGCCTCTGTATGCACCAGCGGCAACTATCAGCGTTTCGTCGAGATCGACGGCAAACGGTACAGTCACGTCGTCGATCCCCGCACAGGCTACCCGGCCGAGATGACGCCCTCGGTAACGGTGGTGGCCCCCAGGGCAGTGCTGGCCGACGCCTGGGCGACGGCGCTGAGCGTGCTGGGCGTTGAGGGCCTCAAGCTCATCCCACCCGGCAGCGGCATCGAGGCCATGATCGTCGTCGGCACGCCGGAGGACCATCGTCTCCACGTCACCAGCGGATTCGAGAAGTTCTTCACCGAGCGGCCCAAGGCGCCCGTAATGGTCTATCGCCGGCCCAAATCGCAAGGCACGGCCAAGAAGGCGGCTTAGAGTTCGCCAGGCATCGCGGCCTCAGCGAGGACCGGCCACCGCGGGCAAATACCGTGTGATGAATCGCTGGAGTGACTCCTGATAGGCTTCGCCCGAGGTCGCCGCTGCGTCGTTGTGAGAACCGACTAGCTCCAGGAATTCTTTTGGCTCTTTGGCGGCCTCGAAGAGCTGCCGGCCGTGACCGAAGGGGATCATCTCGTCGTTGCGGCTGTGGACGACCAACATCGGGCAAGCCGCGTGTTGGACGTATTCCAGCGTGTTGTAGTCGAAGCGGCACAGCAGCCTGATCGGGAGGAACGGATACAACTTGGCCCCGAGGTCCGGGATAGAGGTGAACGCGGATTCGATAATCAACGCTGCCGGCGTTTGCTCGCTGGCGAGATGTGCAGCCACGGCCCCGCCCAGCGAGCGGCCAAATACGATGATTCTCTCAGCCGGCACCTGGCGCTGTTGTCTTAGGTACTGCCAGGCGGCCTCGCTGTCAAGGTACGTGCCCTTTTCGCTCGGTTTGCCTTCGCTCTTTCCGTATCCGCGGTAGTCGAAGATGAACGTGCTCAGGTGGAGCTGGTTGAACAGATGAATGGAGTAGAGCCGATGCGAAATATTGCCCGCGTTGCCGTGGCAGAACAGCAGCGTGCCCCTGGCCGACTTGGACGGCACGAACCAGCCGCAAAGCTTCACGCCGTCGGCGGCCTGGAAGAATACTTCCTCGTACGAAAGGCCGATGTCTTCGGGGGTGTTCTCCACGTTGCGGCGGGGGAAATAGACAAAGCGCGACTGGAAAAGAAAGATGACGGCCGCAAAGCCCACATACGAGCAGATGAAAATGCGAGCGACAGTCCAGAGGATTCTCTTGATTCCCCGGGGGCGTTTCTTCGAGCCGGTTTCCTTCCAGCTTGCGATCATCGCCTCGATCAGCCGTGCCATTCGGTCTCATCCACGGTGGTCTTAAACTCGTCCCGCACGATCTCGGGCGCCTGGCGGTCGGCGACGGCGGCGAGGTCTTTTTCGCTGGGCTTGCCGACATATACAATCTGCTTCATCGGGCACTTCTCCAGCACGACGTTGACGGCGTCCATCTTCTCCGGATCGTACTTGTCGTAGTCGATGCGCGAGACGTTGTCCTCGAGCTTGAACAGATCGCTGATCCGCGCGCACGCCCCGCAGCCGAGGCAGCCGACCTTGCAGACCGCCCTAACGTCCTTGCCGAAGTCCTTGTTCGAGCAGGTCACCACGAGCATCTGCTCGGATTTGAACGGCACCATGGAGATGATGTTTCGCGGGCAGGCCCGTGCACACTTGCCGCAGCCGGTGCACTTGTCGTAATCGACCACCGCCAGTTGGTCGATCATGTGAATCGCGTCGAACGGGCAGGCTTCCTGGCAGTCGCTGAGGCCCAGGCAACCGTAGGTGCAGCCCTGCACGCCGGCCAGGATGTTCGCCGCCCCGCAGGTGGGCTCGCCCAAGTACCTGCGGCGTTTGAGCCGCTGGTCCTTCGCAGCCCCGCAATGCACGACCGGGCGATACGGCCAGCTCTGCTCCAGCTCAACGCCGAGAATGGCGGCGATCTTCTTGGCGCAGCTTTCCCCGCCGATCGGGCATTTGTCGGGCGGGACGTCGCCGGCCACCACCGCCTCGGCATATTCGCTACAGCCGGCGTAACCGCAGCCGCCGCAATTGGCCCCGGGCAGGCCGGCAATGACCTCCTCGACGCGAGGATCCACCTCGATGTGGAAGGTCTTGTTGGCCCAGCCCAGCACGTAAGTCATGAACGTCGCCAGCACGAGCATCGTCCCGGCGGCGAGTATGATCATTACCCAGATCATCGCAACCTCGTCTCGAAAGCTGAAAGCTTAAAGCGGGGCAAAGACCGGCCGATCGTTTTTGTTAGCTTTCAGCTGTTCGCCTTCAGGTTTCAGTTTTATTTAAACAGCGCCTCCAAGCCGCGGTCCACGCCTGCAAAGCCCATAAACGCCAGCGCGAGGATGCCTGCGACTATCAGCGTGATGCCTGCGCCGCGGAGGCACTTGGGCACGTCGCAGAGGTCCAGCTCTTCGCGGATGCCGGCCATGATCACAATCGCGATGGTAAAGCCTATCCCGGCGAAGATCGCCAGGATCAGCGCCTTATCCAGCCCCCACATCTCCGCCGCAGAAACCCCGGAGACGTGCTTCATGATCTCCAGGCAGGCGAAGAGGATCGCGCAGTTGGTGGTGATCAGCGGCAGAAAGACGCCGAAGGATTTGTACAGATGCGGGAAGAACTTCCGCATGTACATCTCCACGAGCTGCACCGACGAGGCGATCACGAAGATGTAGACGATGTAGTTCAGGATGCTGAGGTCCATCTCTCGCCCGGCGATCCAGCTCGTCAGCGGCGCGCCCGGCCGCAGGATGAAATACGTAAACGTCCAGCTCAAAAGCGCCGCGATCGAGATCACGAACGTCACCGCGCAGCCCATCCCGAAGGCCATGTCCACACGCCGCGAGACGCCCAGAAACGGACAGATCCCCACAAAGTAGTGCAGCACGAAGTTGTTGATCAGTGCCGCACCGATCGCGATCAACAGCAATGTTCCGATGTATTCCATAGCTATCTAACCTCAGCTCGCCGCCTTTGCTTTGGACGGCCAGGCCGAGCCGATCCAATTGGTCGCCCCCAGCAGCAGTCCCAACGTGATGAACGCACCCGGCGGCAGGATCATTACGGCCCAGTTCGGCCAGGCCTCCGGCAGCACACGCAGCTCAAATGCCGTGTCGACGAATAGCGCCCCGGTTCCGAGAATCTCCCGGACCACCGAGATGCTCAGCAGCGCCAGTGCAAAGCCGATCGACTGGCCGATTGCGTCGGTCGTCGCGGTCAGCACGCCCTGCTTGGAGGCGCAGACCTCGCAGCGACAGATGATGATGCAGTTGACGATGATCAGCGGCACGTACGGGCCTAGGGCCTTGGACATCGAATAGACATACGCGGCCAGGAAGCGATCCGCGATCGTCACGAACGTCGCGATGGTCAGCGTGAAGACCAAAATCCGCAGGTGCGGCTTGAGCAGACCGCGGATCAGCGAGGTGATGAGATTGGCGCAGACCATGACGAACAGCACCGCCGCGCTCATCGTCAGTGCGGGGGCTACGCCGTTGGTTACGGCCAGCGTCGGGCACAGGCCCAAAAGCTGGCGGTAAACCGGGTTTTCCGGCAGGATGCCGCGAATGAACCGCTCCAGGGCTGTGGGTCCGTCGTTTGCCATGTTCGTGTATTATCCTATTGCACGGATGCGGCCAGCTCGTCTTTCAGCTCGGCTACGGTGTCGTTTACGATCCTCGCTACGGTATCGGAAGAGATCGTCGCGCCGGTGACGGCCAGGATATCGCTTTGCCCCAGCGGCTTGGTCTTCTTGACCGCAAGTGCCGCCGTCGTAGGCTTACCGGCGAACTGCTCCAGCCAGCTCGGCTCGATTATCTTGTTGCCCAAACCCGGCGTTTCCTTCTGTGCCAGGACGTACAGGCCGGTAATTCTCTGGGCTTTGGCGTCGAGGCCGATGAGCAGCTCAATCGTGTCGGCGAATCCCTGTCCATGCGCCGGCACGACCCAGCCGATCTGCCGGCCGTCCGCGTCGGTGGCGCGGTAGACGATCCGCCCGCCGATCTCGTCCCTCTGGTGGCCGGCCGCACCGCCCACCAGCGATGGGATCTGCCTCATCGTTTCTTCGTGCTTGTTGGCCTCGATCTTATCGGCCAGCATCACCTCAACGCCCGCCAGGGCCGCGCCGAAGCAAAGCGCCAAACACAAAACCAGCCACGCCTGCACGAGATAGTTGTTCTTCATTGCTGCTTGTTCTGTTGTTATTGGTGAAATTCGTGTAATTCGTGGACTACTGTTTCATCGGCGCCGGCACCGGCCCGCCGACCGGCCGCGGCACCGTCCAACGATTGATCAGCGGCACTGCGGCGTTCATCAGCAGCACGGCGAACATCACGCCCTCGGGGTAGCTGCTGAAGACGCGCATCAGCATCACCAACGCGCCGACGCCGAAGCCGAAGATGAACTTGCCCTTCCGCGTCAATGGGCTAGTTACCGGGTCGCTGGCGATGAAAAACGTCCCAAACAGCAGCGCCCCGCCCAACAGGTGGTGCAGGACACTCCAGGAGCTCTCCAGGTGCAGGAGATTATGAATCCCGCTGAAGAGAGTTACAACCAGCAGCATAGAGAGCGGGATCTCCCAGGACACCGTCCGGCGAATGCACAGATACAGCCCTCCGAGAAGACACGCCAGTGCCGAAGTCTCGCCCAGCGAGCCGTTGGTATTGCCCACAAACAGCCGCCACAGCGGCGCCACCACGCCGTCCTGTTTGAACGCCTGCATGGGCGTGGCCTGCGTGATCACGTTCATGCCGGCGGCTGCGTCAACATAGCCCGATGCGCCCATCAAGTTGGCGAAGGCGATCATTACAAACGCCCGCCCGACCATCGCCGGGTTGAAGATGTTCTGCCCCAGGCCGCCGAATACCACCTTGCCGATTCCTATTCCTGCGAAGCTGCCGATGAGGGCAACGTACCAGGGGGCTGTCGCCGGAAGCGCAAGGGCCAGGATCACGCCCGTCACGACGGCCGAGAGATCGCCGACGCTTACCGGCCGGCGACGCATAGCGGTGAAGATCAGCTCAGCCGCCACGCAGCCGGCGACGCAGATTGCCATTTGTTTCAGTGCATAAAGCCTAAAGACGATCCCCGCCGCCACTAAGACCGGCACCAGGCCAATCAGCACGTCGAGCATCATCTTCCGCGTCGTCAGGGCGATATTGACCACGTGCGGCGCCGGCGCGACCTGAATTTCCACAATTTCCAGATCCGCTTTCGCCGCGCTGCTTGTTTTCACATCTTTTGCCATACGTTCCGTTGTCTTGCAGTCCCTGGTCCCTGATCCCTATTGGCTGGGCACCTGCGCCTTGCCCACGCGGATAAGCTGCGTGAGCGGTATGCTCGCCGGGCACGCGTAGGCACAGCAGCCGCACTCGCAGCAAGCGGTGATGTAATATTTCCTGGCCAGCTCCCAGTCCTCGCCCCTGGCCGCCATGGCTATCTTTGTCGGCACCAAGCCCAGCGGACAGACCTCCACGCACCGTCCGCAGCGAACGCACGCGGTCTCCGCGGCCTTGCGAACGTCGTGGCGGGTCAGGACGGTAATGCCGCTGGTGCCCTTGGTGATCGGTGCGTCCAGATCTCCCAGCGCAAAGCCCATCATCGGCCCGCCGGCGATGACCCTCGCCGCGTCGTCGGTAAGCCCGCCGCAAAACGAGATCGCATCGGCATAGCTTGCCCCCACTGGCATCAGCAGGTTCTTGGGCTCTTTGATGCCAGCACCGCTTATCGTCACCACGCGGTGTGTCAGCGGCTTGCCCCGCAGCAGGGCCCTGGCGATCGCAGCGGCCGTCCCGACGTTGATCACCACCACGCCCACGTCCAAGGGCAACCCGCCGGTGGGGACCTCACGATCCAGCACCGCAGGAATCGTCTGCCGCTCGCCGCCCATCGGGTATTTCGTTTTGATGGAGGCGACCTTGATGGTCGTGCCGGCGGCGGCCTCGCGAAGCTTGGCTATGGCGGCGGGCTTGTTGTCTTCGATGGCGATGGCGATCTGCCTGGCCCCGCACGCCTGCGCCGCAAGCAGCGCACCGGTGATAATCGGCCCGGACGCCTGGAGCATGAGACGATAGTCAGCCGTCAGATACGGCTCGCACTCACAGCCGTTGACCAGGAGCGTGTCGATCGGCCGCTTCGGGTTGGCGGTGAGCTTGACGTGCGTCGGAAAGGCCGCACCGCCCATTCCCACCAGCCCACCCTGGCGGATAGCCTGGAGGATCTTATCTGGCGAGTGTCCGTCCAGCCCGCCCTTGGGCCAGTTGCCGCCGAAGATGTCTTCGTAGAGCGCCTCGCCTTCCAGTTGCCCCTCGGCGGCCTGGATGGGGAGGGTCTTTACGTGCCGGCCGTTGGGCAGCGTCGCGACCGAGGCCTTCAGCACCGTGCCGTTTATTGGAGAATGCACCGGCGCCGAGACGAACGCATCGCAGTTGCCGATCATCTCGCCGGCGGAGACATCCTGCTTGGTCTTGACCAGCGTCTGGCAGGGCGCTCCGGTGTGTTGCAGCAGCGGCACAGCCACCTGCGCCGGTGTGGGCAGTACCTCAATGGGTGCAGTTTCCGAGAGGGCCTTTTTCTTGGCCGGATGGATCCCGCGGGCGAAGGTTCCGCTGCCGGGCAGTCCTGCCAGCTTCGTCATGAATTCTCCTCAGACGCCCAGCTGCCGGAGGCGGAGCCTCCACTTCGCGGCACTTTTTTGCGGATTGCCTTGCCGACGGCGATGGCTGCGGCTGCCCCAACGGCCAGGCCCGTTGCGGCACCGATCGCCTGGCGGCTGTGCGAGGCACCGGCCAAGACCGCACCAAGGACCGCCAGCAGCAGCGGGCCCAGAAACACCGCTGCAGCAGGCAGCACCAGCCGCCAGCCTTGCAGGCTGTAAGCCGTCTGACCGTCTTGGTCCACGGTGCAAAGGCGGCATTGGCTGCCGCATTGCGGTTTGTCCGGCTTGGATCGAATCACTGGCAACTCTTTGCAGGCCGCCGCAAAGCAGCCAAGGAAACGTGGGATACTAGCACACGCACATCGCCGTTGTAAACAATTTGCGGCAGCGGCCTGAAGGCATCGTGAAACATTTCACGAATGGCTGTGGGCTCTCTTCACGTCCCAGTCTCCCCCGGGCGCCTGCCGGTGACTCGGCAGGTCGAGAAACCGCCGAAGAAACTCCCAGCTAATATTCACCATGCCGCCGGAATCCCTATAATCGCTGCGGTACGACGGCTTGTTTGCATGAAAACAAATAAGGGCAAAAGCCATGGCGAAGGTTTCTGTAATCGTTCCTGCGGCCGGGGCGGGCAAGCGCTTCGGCGCCAAGAGGAACAAGATCTTCGAGAAGATCAAGGGCCAGCCGGTCTTCGTTCGCACGCTGGAGGTCTTCGCAAACCGCGACGACGTCTGCCAAGTGCTGCTGGTGGTCTCGCCGCAGGACATGGAGGAGATGAAATCCCGATACGGCGCACACCTGGGCTTTATGGGCGTCAAGCTCGTCGCCGGCGGGCCGACGCGCCCCGAGTCTGTACGAAACGCCCTTGGGGAAGTGGCAGACGAGGCAGAATTCATCTGCGTGCACGACGCGGTCAGGCCGTGCGTCTCGCAGCTCTGGGTGGACGCCGTCTTTGCCGAGGTGCAGAAGACCGGAGCAGCGGTTCTGGCATGCCCCGTCCGTGGGACACTGAAGAAGGTCTCTGCCGCCAACGTTGTTGATGAGACAGTGGCGCGGAGCGCCCTTTGGGAGGCCCAAACGCCGCAGGTCTTCCGCAAAGACATTCTCATCAAGGCCTACGCCGGTGCGATCGACCAGGCCACGGACGACGCCCAGCTAGTGGAGGCCGCAGGGCATCCGGTGAGCGTCGTGATGGGCGATCCGCGGAACGTCAAGATCACCACCAAGGCCGACCTGGCCCTGGCCGCCGCCGTCATCGGCACGCTGCCGAAGCCCAAGCCCAAAGGCCCCGAGCACCCCTTCGCCGAAGCACAATGGTAGAAGAGGCAGTCATGAACAGCCGCGTTGCAATCGTCTATTCCAAGAAGTACCAGATCCGCCTGGGCGGATTCGAGAAGCTGCATCTGCATCCGCAGCGCTACGACCACACATACCAAAAGCTCCTAACCGGCGGGCTGATTAGCCCGGAGGACGTCTTCGTGCCCGCCCCGGCCACCGATGAGCAGATTCTCCTCGCGCACACGGAGGAGTTCCTGGCCAGCCTCAAGAAGCCCTCTTGCGTGGCCCAGTATGTGGAGGTGCCGATCCTGGCGATGCTTCCGGCGAAGCTCATCGAGACGGGCGTCCTCAGCGCCTTTCGCCACGCAACGGGTGGGACGATTCAAGCCGGCCGACTCGCCCTGGAACATGGAATCGCAATCAACATCGGAGGCGGCTACCACCACGCCAAGCCCGACGCCGGCGAGGGCTTCTGCATATATAACGACCTTGCCATTGCCGTCCGCGTGCTTCAAGACGAGCGGCGCGTCGGCCGGGTGCTGGTGGTGGATCTCGACGTCCACCAGGGCAACGGCACGGTCGTGTGCTTGGCGGGCGACGACGATGTCTTCACCTTCTCCATGCACGAGTACGACATCTACCCGGTCCCGAAGGTCACCAGCGATCTGGACGTCGAACTCACCCCCGGGCTGGCCGACGAGGATTACCTCAAGCTGCTGGGCGAGCATCTGCCTGTTCTGTTCGAGAAGTCGCAGCCGCAGATCGTCTTCCTCCAGGCCGGTGCGGACGTCCTGCGCGACGACCCCATAGCCAACCTCGCCCTGACGGAGGATGGGCTGGTTCGTCGCGACGCGATGGTGATCGACGAATGCGTCCGGCGAGGCGTTCCCGTTGTGATGACGCTCGGCGGCGGATACCGCCAGGACGCCTGGGAGGTCCAATGCGCCTCCATTCGCCGGACCATCCAGACTTATGGCCTGCCGGTCAAGCGGGCTAGGCGCCCATGAACCGCACCCCTGTAACGATTTGGCCGAGCCTGAGTAGGGCCTTTCGATCGACACGGACGACGGTCCCGTCGATGGGGCGTTCGCCGAGGGAAGAAAACTCCGGCCGGGACACGCTGCCAAGTGTGATCCGCACCGAATCGCCCGGCTGCACCGGCGTACTGGCCGGTAAGAACATCAGCATTCCCCCTTCGGAGATGTCCACGCAGCGGCCGGGAAAGTCCCGTTGTGATTGGCCATGATAGAACTGCACGCTCGTGGCCAGCGGGTGCCTGGGATGCTTCCTCCGGTCCACCGACGGCGCTGCGGACATACGCTGCTCCTCTTTTAATTCTCAATTCCGACCAAGTCCCACTTGATTTATCGAACGTGCAGGGGAGTGTATTATACTTATTGTCCTTTGCCTTGCCAGCTTTTTTGGCCGATTACGATAGCAGCGGGATTCCTGCGGCTCGTTGAGTGTGGGCAATATTGCTGCGCTGAAATGGGCAGATGCCCAGGAGCGAACTGTGGCCAAAGACCTAAAACGCATCGGGATATTGACCGGCGGCGGAGACTGTCCGGGCCTTAACGCCGTCATCCGGGCCGTAGCCAAGACGGCCATGAGCGCCGGACTGGAAGTCGTCGGCATTGAGGATGGCTACCTGGGGTTGATCCAGAACCGCATGCGGGTGCTCAGCTACGAGGACGTCAGCGGCATCCTCACGCAGGGTGGGACGATTCTCGGCTCTTCCAACAAGGCAAACCCAGCCGCCTACGCCGTCCCCGACGACGGCGGGTGGGTGATAAGGGACGTCCGCGATCAGGTTGTCAAGCACTACCAGCAGGCCGGGCTGGACGTGATGGTGGTCATCGGCGGCGACGGGACGATGAGCGGGGCGGCCGAGCTGATCGACCGCGGACTGAAGATCATCGGCGTGCCGAAGACCATCGACAACGACCTGTGGGGAACGGAGATCACGTTCGGCCACTACACAGCCGTCATGACGGCCACCGACGCGCTGGACAAGGTGCACACCACAGCATCCAGCCATCACCGCGTGATCGTGGTGGAGCTGATGGGCCGCTACGCAGGCTGGCTGACGCTGCACGCGGGCCTGGCCAGCGGGGCCGACGTGATCCTCATTCCGGAGATCCCCTTCAAGATCGAGAAAGTCATCGAGAAGTGCCTCCAGCGCAGCAAGGTCGGCAAGGGCTTTACGATCATCGCCGTTGGGGAAGGCGCCAAGGTCGAAGGCGGTGAGATGTTCGTCGACCGCGTGGTGGAAGACTCCCCGGACCCAATCCGCCTTGGCGGCGTGGCAAAGTTCATCGCCGGGCAGATCGAGCAATTGACGGGCCTTGACGGCCGGGCCATCGTCCTGGGCCACGTTCAGCGGGGCGGCTCGCCCACGCCCTTCGACCGCGTCTTGGCGACGAAGTTTGGCTATCACGCCTGCGAACTGCTGGCCGAAAGGCGATTCGGCCGAGTGGTCGTGCAGAAGGGCGGGAAAATCACTTCCGTGCCCCTTGCGGAGGTGGCGGGGAAGATCCGCACCATTCCGCTGGACGACGAGCTGATCCGTGCGGCCAGGGCCGTCGGGACCTGCTTCGGCGATTAGAGGACCCAAACGAAGGTTTGCGACGAGCGCGTTTTCAGCCACCGCCGGCCGCAACGCGAAACACACACCCCAGCTAAGCGGCCTCAGAAAAATATGTTGACGTTGCGGGTGGCGGGGCTCCTGTCCCGCCACCTTAAAACAGAAGTCAATCGCGGTGGGACAGGAGCCCCACCGCGCGAGACTTCGAAAAACACACACCCAGCCAGGACTTGCTTCGTCGCCGTTGAACGATTAGTTCTCAGCTCATGGATTCGTCAGCCCAGTCAACCGGCACGCGAAAGATTCTCCCGTTTATCCTTTCTCTGGTTGCGCTGCTATCCGGCCCCGCCCTTTGCGAGGAGGGAACTCTACGGCAAAGCTCTCAAAGGCTGGTTGCGGCGTATGGGAAGTCTTCGCGCGCCCTCTGCGGCGCAGCGGCCAGCGATCTGCGGACCGGCCGATCCCTCATCGCTATCCGCAGCGACGAGCTGTTCATCCCGGCCAGCAATCAGAAGATTCTCACCAGCGCCTTCGCACTGGCCCGCCTTGGCGCCGACTTTCACTTCTCCACCATCGTCTACCGCCTCGGCCAGGACATCGTTATCGTCGGCGACGGCGATCCGACGCTCGGTGATCCGCGTCTTGCCGAGCAGGCCCGCCGAAGCATCTACGCCGAACTCGACCGGTGGGCGTCCGCAATCAAGCGAGAGGTTGGCAGGAGTTTAACCGGCGATCTGCTGCTCTGCTCGCGCTTCGAGTTGGAAGGCTTCCGCCACGCCGACTGGCCCAAAGATCAGTACCACCGCTGGTACGCGGCGCCGGTGGCCGGGCTGAACTTCCACGACAATTGCTTCGACGTGACTTTCACGGTGGCTGACGGCCGCGTCAGGCCGCACGTGCAGCCGGAAACTCGATTCATCCGGATCGACAGCACTGTCAAAACTGCTAAGCGCCACCTCTGGTCGCTGCGAACCAGCCACGACGACTCGCAGGTCCACCTGCGGGGCACGGTGAGCCGCTCGACGGCCGAGCCGCTTAGCGTCGCGGCGAGCTGCCCGCCGCTACTTCTCGGCCGGACGCTGGCAGAGAGGCTCATAAAGGCCGGCGTGGCCTTTTCCGGGGCAATTCGCCAGGTGCCCCACGGCGGGCTGAACTGGCCTGCGGCGCGGGAGCTCTGCCGCAGAACCACGCCGCTGGCCGTGGCGCTGAGGCGGGCCAATAAGCGAAGCCTCAACCTTGCCGCCGAGTGCATCTTCCTTCGGGCCGGCGACGGCACCTGGGCCGGCAGCGCGAGCATCATGACCCAAACGCTGATCCGCCAATACGGCCTGGACAAAGACGCCTTCGTTGTCCGCGACGGCGGCGGGCTATCGAGGAAGAATCGTATCTCGCCGAAGGCAATGGTTCGGCTGCTGGCCGCCGTGGCGCAGCGTGATGAGGCGAAGGTTTTTCTGGCGAGCCTGCCGAGAAGCGGCATCGACGGCACGATGCGAAGGCGCCTGCGCCGGCCGCCTGGCCGCGGGCGTCTCCTGGCAAAGACCGGCTACGTCGCAGGGGCGTGCTGTCTTAGCGGTTATGTGCTGGACGATCGCGGCAACGTCGCTATTGCGTTTTCGATCCTCGTCAATCGCGTTCCAGCGGGCAAGGCCTATCGCGCTCGGGGACTCCAGGATTCCCTCTGCCGGGCACTGGTGGATTTCGTTGACGGGAAATGACGAATCGACGGCGCCCATCGAAGGCGGTTGGTGGGCTCGAGGTTCATTGAATTGGGATTACGGGTTGCTGGTTACCAGTCGGCCAGTTCGCCGACGATCTCCTCGACCAGATCCTTGATCGTAACGATGCCGGCTGGTTTGTCGTCTTGCTCGACCACGGCCATCGCCTGACGCGCCCGCCGCATGCGGTACAGCGCGTCGGTGATGGTCAGCTCGGCCGGTAGGAACAGCGGCGGGTGCATTTTCTCCGGCGCCGCATGGTCGCCTTCGTCCGTGAGCACATCGTAGACGTTCAGGATGCCGGCCACGCCTCCGTCGGCGTCGACCACCGGCAAACGCGAGTAATTGTGCAAGCGGATGACCTCGATGAGCTCTTCGCGCGACGCGGCGAGGGCGGCCGTGACGACGCGACGCATCGGGATCATCGCCGCTTGGACCGTCACCTCCTGGATGCGCATGACGCGGTCGGCCATCACCGACTGAAAATGCGTCAGCACGCCGCTGGCGTGGCCTTCGGCGACGACGGCAGCTACGCCGTCGCGGCCGAGCGCGCCTCTTGCGGGCTGGATGACGCCGCTGAGCTTCATCAACAGCGACGAGACGGCAATCACCAGGGGCGAAAGCCCCGTGTACTTCAGCAACACGTTGGCTGCCTTCAGCAGCCAGGTCATGCGGTACACCGCCTCGGCCCCAAGGCGCTGGACGGAACTCTTGGGCACGCTGTCGCTGACGACGAACAGCAGCGGCGTGGCTACGGCCAGTGTGTACCATTGGGCGTGGGCCTGGTGGCCGGCCAGGAAGAACATCGCGGTTATCGCGAAGGTCGAGGCGTAGCGTGTGAGGTTGGTTCCGATCAGCAGCACGGCCAGGAGGCGATCGGGCGTTTGCAGCATGCGCTGAAGGAACCTCGCCGCCGGCTGGCCGGCCTCGGCGTGCAGATCCAGGCGATTCTTGTTCATCACGTAGATGCCGGTTTCCAGCCCGCAGAACATCGCATCGAGACCGATACAGATCGCCAGCACGGCAGGCCAGAGTACCCAGCCCAGCGATAGCGAGCTCGCGCCGATCATGTCTGCTCCTCCAGCAGTTGGAGCCGCAACTTGCTGATCCGCTGCCTGCGCATCGCCTCGACGGTGAAGTGCAGATTGCGATAGCTGACCGAGTCGCCGACGGCCGGGATGCGCCCCAGCAGGGAGATCACGAACCCCCCGATAGTGCTGATCCGCTGGCCGGAAAGGTCGATCTTGAACGCATCGACCCACTCGTGGATGGCCAGGTCGCCGTCCAGCAGGTACTCCAGCTCGCCTACCCGCTGGACGGGTCGGCCGTGATCGGGTTCCTGTGTTTCCTCGATGTCTCCGACGATCTGCTCGACGATGTCCTCGAGCGTCACCAAGCCGGCCACGCCGCCGTATTCGTCCACGACGATGGCCATCTGCTTTCGCGTGGTGCGAAGTTGGAGCATGGCGCGTTCGATGTTGGCCGCTTCGGGAACAAAGGGCACTTTCATCACGAGGTCGCGAAGGGCAGTGTTGGGGTTCAGCAGGAGGCGCTTGGCGTGCACCACGCCGAGGATGTGATCGATGTCGCCGTCGTAGAGAGGCACCTTTCGCAGGCGCGTGCGGCGGAACAGCTCGATCAAGCCGCCTGGCGGGTCGTTTACGTCGTAGGCAATCACGTCCACGCGCGGCACCATCACCGCGGCCACGCGAATGTCCGTAAGCTGCAAGATCTCCTGAAGCAGTGCGTTTGCGTCATGGCCGATGAGGCCGCGCCTGGCGGACAGGTCCAGCATTGCGGCCAGTTCCCCGGCGGTGATCCCTTCGCTGTCCGTTCGCTGGGGTGCCAGCAGGCGAGTGAGCGGCCGGACCAAGGTCTTCTCCAGCACCAGGACGACCGGCGAGACCGCACGGGTGATAATCGCCAGCGGCGCCCCGGCGGCCAGCGCCCACCGCTCGCCGAGCCGATAGGCCAGCATCTTCGGCGTGACCTCGCCGGCCAGGATCAGCACCAGCACCACCAACAGCGATGCAGCCACAGCCGCCCACGACGGCAGCCCCCGCTGGCTGAGCGCCAAAACCATGATCGCCGCGACGGCAGAGTAGGCAACGTTGACGATCATGTTGCCCAGCAGCAGCGTCTGAAGGAGCCTGCGACGCTTCCGCATGAGCGCCGCGACCAGCCGGCCCGTCCGGCTTCCCGAATGGCCCAGCCGAAAAAGCTGTCCGCGCGTTAGGTTAAACATCGCCGTTTCCGTGCCGCTAAAAAACCCCGACCCCGCGAGCAGGGCGATCAGCACCAGCAGCTGCCACCAGCGCTCAAGGAGGTATGCCGCCCAGTTCATCGCGCTCTCTCCGGCGCGGCAGAGGCCCGGCAACTGCCCTTGACTGGCACCACACTGAAGGAATCTCTGCGGCGTGCAGCGCCCCCTAAGCAGCGTTGTTCACCAACATCGTCAGATTGTTCCGCTTCCTCGCACATCCGGACGCGAAGCTAATTATAGCCCATCGGGTGCGTCAAAGCCACTGCCGTCGCGGCGTGAAGGTCAGGTTGTCGTGGCCGGGCACGATCACGTCGGCCAACTCCAGCAGCTCTCGCAACGAGTCAATCGCCGCCTCGGCGTCCATGCAGCCTTGCCAGACCTGTCCGCGTTCGATATGGCCGCCCGTGATCGCCGCGTCGCCCGCGACGGCGATTGTCATGGTCGGCGGTGTCAGCAGCAGCCCGGCCGAGCCCACCGACGCACCGGGAAGCGGATACAACGACAGTTGCTCGTCGAACTTATCCGGCGCGGGGCGGAATCTCTCCAGCAGCTTCAGGTCGGCCTCGGCTATGGCCGCGTCGTCGCTGCTTAACCTGTCGGCCGTCTCGCGCAGGGCCTCCAAATGGTGGCGGTAGCTTTGCAGCTCCAGCTCGCTCACCCACCAAGTTGCGTCGGGCAATGCCTTGATGCTGCGACGGTGCACCGGGCGGAGCGTCGTGCAGAAGACGTCGGTTACCTCGGAGAGTTTCTTGCCGGTCCGCTCGTTGAACCGCGCCGCCAAGGCCGTCGCCGGCAGCGACGGATCTACCAGGATGCGGTGCCGGCCGGCTTCGATATACGTCGTCGTCGCGTGGGCGGTGCGCACCTTCGCCGACTCGCCCCAAAGACGATTGCGCGACAACGCACCAATGCTCACGATGCAGAATTCCACTGACATCAACGCACCCTTACTTGACGACGGTAAAACCAGAATATCCTCCCAGGCAGCCAGTGGAACCGAAAAATCCGCTGCGTCTTTAGTGCATTGTCTCCACGTCGATTTTGCCGTGGCCGAAGCGGATGCAGATCCAGCCGTTGCGGGGTGTGGCGTAGTAGCGGCAGTTGTTGCGAAGGCGGCTGTAGAATTCCGCCTGGTGGAGATCGACGGGCTTCGCTGCCGTTGTCGCTAGGTCGGTGATGATGTACGGCTCGTGGGCGGCTGAGATCAGCGCAACGGTCGGGTTGGCGGCGTCGAAGAAATCGGGGAGCGTATCCTCCCAGCCGCCGTGGTGCGGCACGACGAGCACGTCGGTGGCGATGAGCTGCGGCCTGCCGGCCAGCTCCTGCTGGCCGATCGGGTTGAGGTCGCCCGTCAGCAGCACGGCCGTTTCGTCGCAGATCACGCGAAGGACGAGCGAGGTATCGTTGACGGACAGGTCGTCGCGTTTGGTCTCCGGCGGCCAGGCGACCTCAACCTTCGTGCGGGTGTCGAGCTGGACGCTCGCCCCGGCACGCAGGCGGACGATTTCCACACCGGCCACGGCTAAGGCGCGCATGAACTCCGCCACGGGCGATTCGGCCAGCGATGGGCCCGAGGCATCCAATCCGAAATAGTCGTTGAGGTATACACGGCGCAGTTGGCCCTTGCGGATTAAAGGCAACAGGGCGTTGAAGTGGTCGGTGTTGGCGTGCGAGATGAAGGCCTGTCGCGGGGCGGGCAGGCGCTTGCTGCGGAGGAACGGGCCGATTACCTGCTGGTAGGCGTCAAAGCCGCTTGCCGTGCCGGCATCGAGCAGGAAGGTCTTGCCGGTCGGCGTCCGCAGTATGGCAGACTGTCCTGCCCCGACGGCCAGCAGGTGCAGCTCAGCCGCAGCGGGCGGCCCAGCCGGTAGCTGCAAGGCTGCGGTCCATAAGCAAAGCGCGATTGCCGCTGCCGCAGCCGTCAGCCGCCCGAACGCAACGCGGCGCGAAAGGACAATCAGCACCAACACAACATAGCACAGCACGACCCAGCCGACGTGGAGTGGGCGAAGCTCGAAGGCCACTGCCGGCAGATGCCCAAGTGCTTCGATCGTCCGGGCCAGGGCCTCAGCGGCAGCCGACGCCGCCCGCCCGATAGCGTACGCCAGACCCGGCAGCGGCCAAAATAGCGCGATCGAGACGTAGCCCGGCACGAGCACCGCCGCTACCAGCGGAAACAATACCACGCTCAGCACCGCCGCATACGGGCTAAACAAACCGAAGTGATAGGCAACCAGTGGTGCGGCCATGGCGTAGGCGATAAGAGCAATCACCACGGCGTTCATCAGCCAGCGAACCGCCAGGTACTCCAGACGGCGGCGAAAACGCTGGTCGGTGCGGAAGACGACCAACCCGCGACGGCGAAGCCACCTGCCGAACAGCAGCCTGCGGGCCGGACCGCGCAGTGTGATCAGCCCGACGACGATGGCGAAGCTAAGCTGAAAGCCCGGCGAGAAGAGTTGCAGCGGGTCGATGGCCAGCAGAACGATCGCGCCTGCGGCCAGGGCGTTCAGTGAGACGTTTCGGCGCCTGGAGATCGTCGCTATGCACAGCGCCGCAGCCATGATGGCCGAGCGGAGCAAAGGCACTCGCGGCTCGGCCAGCAGCACGTAGCCTGTCAGCACCAACAGCACGAGCGCAGCCGAACGCCGAGGCGTCAGCATACACAACCTGCACAGCAGGTATAGAAAGCCCAGAAACACGCCCAGGTGCAAACCGGAGATGCTCAGGAAATGCACAATGCCGGCGCGGACCATGGTGCGATTGAGCTTGGCCAGCGCCGGGTGCCGCTCGCCGATGATCAGCGCGCTGAGCAGACGTCGGTCGTCGCGGCTGCCCAGGCCGGCCAGGTGCTGCCGAATGGCCGAGCGGAGGTTCCAGTAGATTCGCCCGGGCCAGCCCTGCTCGCTGCCGGCCAGGATGGTAGCACCGTCGGGGGCCGGGACGTTCATCGACGCCAACGTGTGGTTTCGCCTCGCCGCCGCAGCGCGGTCGAATTGGCCTGGGTTTGACGGCGGCTGAAACCGGCCCATCCAGCCGACCAGCTCGACATCCTGGCCGGCAGCGAGCTGCTCGATGGGCTCGACGATGCTCACGCGCAGGAGCCCGCTGACCGGCAGATAGCCGGTGCTGCTGCGCAACTGCTTTGCCTGGAGTATGAAGCCAACTCGGTCCGGCCGGCGATAGCCCAGCGCCGTCGTGTCGGTAAACCGCATGGGGGAGGTGACGATCCGCCCGCGGAGCGTGGCCAGGATGGGCGTCTCACTCGTGTAGGTAACGACGTGATCGTCGCCGGTTGCGAAGTACGTCACTCGCAAGTGGGCGGCCCCGATAGCGATTATCGCAGCAGCGACCGCTGCGCAGGTCAGTGCGTGCAGATGCTTTCGACGGAAGATCATGGCCGCAATAACGAGGAACGCTCCGCCGAAGACCGCCCAGAAGAGGACGGGCAGTTTCAGGTAACGTCCTGCGATGATGCCCGCCGCCAGTGCGACGGCCACGGCCGCCAGCGGCGCGCGCCGGCGGGCCACGCGGCCTACAGGCCCACTAGTCCCCGATGGCTCCATATAGATTCATTTACGCCGCAGCGCGACAATCCGCAATCCCCAATCCGCGATCCGCAATCTCACAGGTCTTTGCCGATGGCCTGCGCGATGCGCTTGAGCTGCTCCATCACGGCGGCCAGGGTCTTGGGCGTGATGGACTGCGCACCGTCGGACAGCGCATGTTCGGGGTCGAAGTGGCATTCGACTAGCAGTCCGTCGGCCCCGGCGGCGATGGCCGCCCGGCACATCGCGGGCACCAGATGGGCGTGGCCGGTTCCGTGCGACGGATCGACGATCACTGGCAGGTGCGTCTTGTCGTTGAGTTCCGGCACGGCGGCCAGGGGCAGCGTGTTGCGGACGTAGTGCTCGAACGTGCGGATGCCGCGCTCGCAGAGGATGAGCTGGTCGTTGCCGGCGTTGATGACGTACTCGGCGGCCAGGAGAAACTCCTCTAGCTTGGCGCTCATGCCGCGCTTGAGCAGGATGGGCTTGTCGACCTTGCCGGCGGCCTCCAGCAGCGGGTAGTGCTGCATGTTGCGTGCGCCGATCTGGAGCACGTCGGCGTAGGCGGCTACGGCCTCGATCTGTTCCAGGCCGATCACCTCGGTGACGATTGCCAGGCCGGTGCGGTCGCGGGCCTCGGAGAGTATTTTCAGGCCCTCCTCGCCTAGGCCCTGGAAGCTATACGGGCTGGTTCGCGGCTTGAACGCTCCGCCGCGCAGGCCGATGCAGCCGGCAGCCTTGACCGCGTCCGCCGTCCGCAGGAGCTGCTCGCGGCTTTCGACCGCGCACGGGCCGGCAATGACGCCGATCTTCTTGGCGCCGATGGGAAAACCCTGCGGGCCGATCTTGATCTGCGTGCGGGTCTTCTTTACCTCCGTCGAGGCCATCTTGTACGGAGCGAGGATCGGCACGATCCGATCGACCATCGGTGCGTTTTCGATCGCGCCCTTGTCGACCATCCGCTTATCGCCGATGCAGGCAACGACGGTGCGGTCGGTGCCGTAGATGACGTGGTCCTTCAGCCCGTACTCGCGGACCAGCTTCACCACGTGATTGACCTGTTCCTTCGTAGCCCCGGGTTTCATTACGACGATCATCTCAGCGCTCCTGCAACAACGCGGCTCGTATCTTTTATCCGCGCGGGGTGATTTTTTCCATGCCGCCCATGTAAGGGCGCAGAACCTCAGGGATAGTGACGCTTCCGTCGGCGTTTTGGTTTAGCTCCAGCAAGGGGATGAGGATCCGCGGGCTGGCGATCACCGTGTTGTTGAGAGTGTGGCAGAAGTGGATTTCACCGGCCGCGTCGCGGTATCGCATGTTCAATCGGCGGGCCTGGAAGTCGTGATACCTGCTGGCCGAGTGCGTCTCGCCGTAGCTGTCGCGCGACGGCATCCAGGTTTCGATGTCGAATTTCTGCACCGGTCCCGGGCCAAGATCGCCGGTGCATACGTTGACCACGCGGTATGGAAGCCCCAGGGCCTTTACCATCTCCTCGGCGTTCTGGAGGATCTCGCGGTGATATTCCAGCGAGGCCTGCGGATCGTTGCGACAGACGACGACCTGCTCGACCTTGTCGAAGTAGTGGACCCGGTAAAGGCCGTAGGTGTCCTTGCCGGCCGCGCCGGCCTCGCGGCGAAAGCAGGTGGAAAAGGCCGCGTACTTCTTCGGCAGCTCGGCCTCGGCGAGGATCTCGTCGCCGTGATAAGCGGTAACCGGCACCTCGGCCGTGCCGACCAGGCTCACCCCGTCGCGCTCGCAGGTGTAAGCCTGGTCGCGGAAGATCGGAAAGAAGCCCGTCCCGGTCATGACGGACTCGTTGACCAGCACCGGGACGGTCAGCGGCTCGTAGCCCTTTGCAATGATGTGGTCGATGGCCAGGCGCATCACGGCGTGGTGGAGCATCGCGCCGGCGCCCTTGAGTACGAAGTTTCGGCTGCCGGCCAGCTTGACGCCGCGCGGGATGTCGATAATGTCCAGAGCCTCGCCGAGCTGGACGTGGTCCTTCAACTCGAAGTCGAACGCCGGGATGTCGCCTTCACGTCGGAGCTCGACGTTCTCGGTTTCGTCTGCCCCGACGGGTGAGTCCGCCGCGGCCGGCTGGGCAACACGCAGCATCAGCTCGTCGAAGGTCGGCTCCAGCTTGGCGATCAACTCGTTTAGCTGCTTGGTGCGGCTCTTAAGCTCGGAGATCTTTTCGATGGCCGCGTTTTTCTCATCGCCCTTGAGCTTTGCGATCCCTTTTCCGGCGACGTTCTGTGCGGTGCGGGCGGCCTGAAGCTGCTGCCTGGCGCCGAGAAGTTCACCGTCCACCTCGAGCAGCATGTCGATATCGACGTCGATGTTCTTTGTCTTGGCGGCTTGTCTGAACTTCTCTGGATCGGCGCGCAATAGCTTAATGTCAATCATGTTCCGTCCCTGTAAATCTCTTTGGTCCGGTCGCCGGCGACTCTTGGGCAGGGCCGCCCAACCAGCGCGAGTCTGTAAGACTACGGGGATTACAACCTAGCCGAAGGCTTTTTGCAACGTGGAGATTCCAGCTAAAAGGCTGCCCTCGCGTCCTGCCCGCCGCGACGTTTTGAGCGGCTGAACTTCTCAGCGCGGCCCCGTGCGGGGATGAAACCAAAAAAGCTTGCAGAAAAGATTACAAAGCGTCCTTGAGAAGATGCCGGCGTGTCCTTGCGCTGCTATAATAAAAGTGACGCCTCCGAAGACATGTCTGGGCGATTACGATAAGCCTTGTAAAGCAACGAAATCAGCATTCGGCCGAAGGATTGATTAGCTGATTTCCGGTCCGACGCAAAACCGGTGAACTGAGGGATTCGAGGTTGTGTGTCGGCGGAGGGACGCTGCGGGCCAGCTCGGACGCGAGAGGCCCGCATTTTTTTCACTTCAGTCGAGTTTCTTGTCCACCTTCCGGCCCACCCAGTTTAGAGGTAGGTCTCACCGCCGCGAGAATCCCCACAAGGAGGTTCGAAGGCTGTTGCCTAACGTAGGCCGACTCGCTCGCGGAGCTATAATATAATAGAAGCGGAGGCCGAAAAGATGGACCGGTGCATCAAGACAAGGCTCCGCCGAACGCCGAATCGTTGCGGCCGCCCAGCGGCCGAGGCTACGATTCCAGCTCTGGCGCAAAACCGCTGAATTGAGGGATTCTCAGTTTTGTGTCGGGACAAAGGCCGGAGCCTTCCGGGCCCTCTCGCGGATGAGGGGGCCCTGTCGTTGCGCCGGCTGGGGGTGAAGTTGACAGCCCCGGCGCCGAAAGTCACAATGCCTCTATGGCCGAAGCCGTCGAACCGCCCAAGGTTAAGCTGATTTGCGGGATGATTTTCGCCCGCCCGGATTGGTTCGATCGTGCTGCCGAGCGGCTGATAGCGGCCTGCGGCCCAACGGATATCGTCAGCGAGGCCATGGACTTTAATTTCACCCATTATTACGACCGGCAGATGGGCCACCCGCTCTATCGGCGGTTCCTGGCCTTCCAGCGACTGATCCGACCCGACGAACTCACAAGGACCAAGTGTCTCACAAACGAAATCGAAGCTGACTTTGCGAAAGAAATCACAAATGGCGCTTGCCACGATGCCGCAGCACGGCCGGCGCGCCCTATAAACTTGGACCCAGGCTACGTGGCGCCGTCCAAGGTGGTCTTGGCCAGCATGAAGAATTTCTCGCACCGCATCTATCTCGGCCGGGGAGTGTATGGCGAGGTAACGCTGATGTTTCACAAGGGCGCATGGAAGTCTCTGCCCTGGACGTTTCCGGATTTCGCCTCGCCGCGGTATCATCCATTCCTGACGGCCGCGCGAGAAAGCCTGCGACAACAAACCTCGCAGAAACATTCACAGGAGTCGCCAGCGTGATTGCCCTTGTCGCGATAGCCACTATTGCCGTGACGTTCGGCATCTCTGCACTGGCCACGTCGCTTTCGAAGAAAGTTGCGCATCGTTTTGGGATGCTCGACGTTCCGGCGCGGCATAAGACCCATGGGCGGCCTGTCCCGATGCTGGGCGGCTCGGCGATCTTCGCGTCGATCCTGGGCGTGAGCCTGCTGGCCACGGCGCTGGTGAGCCTCTGGGCGGCCGCGGGCGCACCGAAGTGGCTGCCGCCTGAGCTGTCCGTCCACGTCTCCGGGGCGGCGGGCAAGGCGCCGATGGTGGTGGGCATCCTCCTCGGGGCGCTGGTGCTGCACGTGGTCGGCCTGATTGACGACCGCAGACAGCTCGGCCCTTGGATCAAGCTCATTGCCGAGGTCGTCGTCGCGGCGGGCGTGGTCGTCTTTCTTAAGGTGCGCATCTTGACCGTGGCTGGCCCGACGGCCAGCGTGATCCTTTCGATCTTCTGGCTGGTGGCGATCATCAACGCGTTCAACTTTCTGGACAACATAGACGGCCTGGCAGCAGGCGTCGGGGCGATCGTGGCCGGTGCGCTTCTGGGCGCGTCGGTCAGCATAGGCCAGTTGTTCGTTCCGGCCTGGCTGTGCCTGATCGTCGGGGCGCTGTGCGGCTTTTTGCTTTACAACTTTCCGCCGGCCAGCGTCTTCATGGGCGACGCCGGGTCGCTGGTGATCGGCTATCTGCTGGGCGTGCTCAGTTGCCTGACAACCTACCTTCAGCCGGGCGGGACGTATTACGCTTACGGCATCTTCGTTCCGCTGGTGGTGATGGCCGTGCCGCTCTACGACATGGTCAGCGTCGTTACCCTGCGCCTGCGCGACTGGCGCAACCCGATGGTCGGCGACCGCCGGCACTTTTCACATCGGCTGATCCGCCGCGGCATGAGCGTCCGCAAGGCCGTGCTGACGATCTACCTCTGCACGGTGGCCACCGCCGTCGCCGCGGCGCTTCTGTCGCGTGTGGACACGTTCGGCGCGGTGCTCGTCTTCGCACAGACGCTCGTGATCCTGCTTGTGCTGGCACTGCTGGAATCCGGCGACGTCAAGGTCAAGGCATGACCGCAGCCGCCCAAGGCACACCCGACGAATCCTCCTGGCGAGGTCGCCTTGGTGCGGCCTTGCAGTCTGCGGCCTTTGTGGTGCTTCTGGCGTGCGTTGCGAGTAGATGCTTCCTTGCGGAATTGCCGTTTCGCAGCTCGGCTGTGCGGACCGCCCCCGCCGGGCCAAACTCGGCGCAGGGTCACGTAACGGCCGCACCGACCGACCGCGGCGAGCTGGCACGCGTGAGCTTCGCCGTGGTGCTGCTGGCCGCCTGGGCGCTGTGGCTGCACGGGGCTGTCCTGGCCGGCCGGCTTCGGTTCCGCCACGGCACCCTGGCCCTGTTGGTGATCCTCTTTGCCGCCTGGTCGCTGGCTGCCGCCTTGTACGCCTCGGACAAACGCTCCGCACTGGATAGCTGGATCGAGCAGGTCTCGCTGCTGGCAGCCGGCGTGCTGGCCGTGCAAATGTGCTCCGATCGAAGGCGCTTTGCCTTGCTGGTGATCGTCCTGGCCGGCCTGGCGGGCGCGATGGCGATCAAGGGAATCTACCAGGTGGCCGTCGAGGTCCCCGAGCGCGTGCGGGACTTCGAGCTGTACCGAGCCGAGCGGCTGGCGCAGTTCGGCTGGGCAGAGGGCACGCCGCAGGCGAAGCTCATCGCCTCGCGCATGCGCGATACGGCGCCGTTCGGCTTCTTCGGCCTGGCCAACCTCTTTGGATCGCTGATGATCCTTCTGACGGCGGCTGCGGGTGGTCTTGCAATGGCCAAGATCATCGCGGCCGTCCGCGCCGGTAAGCCTGCCGCCCAGCGGAAGCGCGGCGAGATCGACCTGCCGACACTTGCCAGCATCCTGACGGCCATCCTGGCAGTTGCCGCCGCTGTGGTCCTGCTGCTGACACGCAGCCGCGGCGCTATCGGCGGTGTAGTTGTCGCCGGCGCGCTCGGTGCGGCCGTCTATCTGCTCCTCCGCCGGCTGTCGCGGCGCTGGCGGACGTGTGTGCTGGTCGGCGCGCTGGTCTTTCTGCTGGGCGCGGCCGGCGTGGTCGCTTACGGCTGCGTGCGCGATCGCCTGCCGACCAAGACGATGACCTTCCGCTGGTACTACTGGACGGCCTCGGCCAGAATCGTCCGCGGGAGCCCGCTGCTCGGCGTCGGGCCGGGCAACTTCCCATCGGCCTATCTGCGCCACCGCCGCGCCGCGGCCGAAGAGGAAGTCAAGATGCCCCATAACGCCCTCGTCCACGCGGCCACGCAGTATGGCCTGCCGGGTGCGGCGCTGTACCTTGCCATCCTGGCCTATATGCTGATCGGCGCAACGAGACCGGGTCGCTTCAGCGAGGCCGGCGAGGATTCTTCCTATGATCGGCGCGACCGACCGTGGCGCAGGTGGCAAGTTCTACTCATCCTCGCAATCGTGACCGCCTCCGTGCTGGTTGCTCGCGCGATCTTTGCGGACCTGGACGATCCGGTGCTGCTGATCTTCGAGGGCGTCCTGCCAGCCGCGGCGCTAGCGGTCTGCCTGCTTCTGGCGGCGTGGATGGCCGGCCTATCCGGATCGGCCATGATGCAGCGCGAATCGCTGGTTCGCGTGGTTTTGATCTGCGGACTGTTTGGCTTTCTGCTGCACAATATGGTGACGTTCAGTCTTTGGGCACCGGCTGCCGCGCTGGTGTTCTGGACGGCCGTAGGCGCGTGCCTTGCCCGTGCCGGCGGCGGCGAGCCGCGAGCGCTTAACGTGCTGGTCGGCCGGGCCGCCGGGACTGGCGCAGTGGTCGCCGTGGCAGTGGTGCTCGCCTTCCTATGGAGCCCAGCACTCCTGAGAACCTACTTCACGGAGATGATGCTGGGCAGCTTGAGCAGAGGGCGGCTATCCGTCGCTGCCGTTCAGGCTGGTACCGCTGCGGCGATCGACGAGCGAGATGCCATAGCTGCGGCGGATGCGGCCAGGCTCTCCCTTGCCGAAGCAGCCGCAGACCCGCGAAACGAATTCTTGCTAATTACGGCCTACGATTGGGCCAAGCAAGCCATCGAGCGTGACCCGGCCAGGTGGACCTATCGTAGCCTGGCGGCCAGGATCGCAATGCAGTTTGCGGAAGCAAATGTGCCGGAAGGCCCGACGTATCAGAGCGCGCTTGCCCACATGGCCAACGCCGTCGAACTCAACCCCAACGACGCGCGCCTGCGGTTAGCCTACGCGAGGATGTCCACAGCGGCCGGGCGCCGCGAACAATGCCTTGCTCAACTACGCACCGCAGAGGCAATCGAAGCACAGTTGTTCGGCGAAAGCGTCGAGAAGTTCAACCCGGCCGAACGGAGGGAAATCGAAAAGCTCAGGCGAGAAGCACAGAGGTAATTCCTTATCTCTAACCGGCACCCCGCCGCCACTTGCTAATGGTCAGTCGTCCGTGGCCGCCTGCCGCTTAGCAAATAGACGACTGCGGGTCATCCAGGGGCATTCGTCTTTCTGCGGGCAGTGCGCGCAGCCGTACCGCTTCGAGACCTGCGGCAGGATCACGAACGAATTCAATATGAACACGCCCAGCAGGATCAGCAGCGCAATGGAAAACTCCAGATACAAAAGGATCCCGCCGGCGATCGGTGGAATGATCCACAACGGGACGATTACCGGGATGTGTTTCTTGAACTGTTTGGCGAAGGATTTGTCGGGCTTTTTCGTTCCGAACTTGGGCGAGATTCGTCCGTAGCCGCATGGGCACAGGCGGGTGTCATAAAAGTGGCAGTACGGGCATACGAACGCCATCACCCAGATCGCCCCGGCCAGCCCGTAGGCAAAGTAAAGTCCCGCCAAGAGCCACCGCCACAGCGCGTGGTCGAGGCCGGCCAGGAACACAGCCGTCCCCAGCAGGATCATTGCCGCATACGGCAGGTTGTCGATAAGCTCCTTCCGCAGCGGGATTGGCTGGGTGGGGCAGGTTTCGGCCTGGGTAGCCGGCTGACTTGCCGGTGCGGCGGATCTACTGGCGGGCTGCCTAGCTGCCGCGGCCTTCTCTTGGACGGTCGGTGCGCTTGTATCGGTATCTGGATTCATCATCCTCTATCTTACCAGACGCCGCGTCATATCCTGGTCCCGATAAAGCGCAAATCGCTGAATTCAAATTTTGCGAATATTAGCGCGGGCGGCTTTCCATCGGGCCAGATATCGGCGCGGCCGGGCTCCCGTCCAGCCGCGCTGATCTGCTCTCTACACGCGGATTGCGATCATGCGCAGATTGCAGTTGCAAACTCTGCGAGATTATACCGTGTTCATGCCGCCGGTGGATCGCCGACGCGGAGTGGAAAGGTGGGGCTTCGCCGGAGCCTACGGGCGGGAACACTGGTTGCAAGGTTCGACCATTCGGGATGCCACCCAATTCGTGCCGTTGGTGTAATTCGTGAACCCTTGAGAATTCTCTTAACCCTCTGCGGCCTCTGAGCCTCTGCGGCCCAAGTGACAGATTTGCGCGCGCAAAAATGCACGCGGCGTGTGAGAGTTACCCGGAGAAATGAAATTTTTTTACTGCCGGCCCGGCCGGGGCTTGCCGTTTCGCACAGCCGCCCAACTTACAGATTTGCGCGCGCAAAAGAGGTAGGTCGCGGGAGAAGGTGAGGCTTGCGCTACGCGCGAGCGGAACCCGGAATCCCGGCGCGCCGGGGCTCAGGACGAGGCGAAAAACGAAAAATGGGCGATTTGGGAACGGTGAAATGCGTAAGGCCCGCCTAGAAAAGCACTTAGATCAAAACGGATGCGCACATTTGCGCACAAATGCGCACGTTTGCGCACAAATGCGCACGTTTGCGCACAAATGCGCACGCTTGCGCACAAATGCGCACGCTTGCGCACGTTCCGGCCGGGCCTGCGGGCTGGAGCCAATTGGCGGTTGCTGCAAGCGGAAGGTCCAATTAGACTACACGGGGCCTCTGCGAGCGTCAGTTGAAGGGAGCGGCTGCGGAAAGGAAGTGACGAATGAAACTCTCTGTTGCGGTAATCGGCGGCGACGGGACGGGGCCGGAAGTGATCGCCGAGGGGCTGAAGGTCCTTCGAGCGGTCTGCGAGAAGGTAGGCTTTGAATGTGCCACCACGGACTTGGACGTCGGCGGCGATCGGTATCTGGCGGCCGGCGGCGATCCGAACAAGCCAACCATTCCCGTCATCGGCGACGAGGAGATCGAGCAGCTCAAGAGCTTCGATGCGATCTATCTCGGCGCGGTCGGCCATCCGGACGTGGCGCCGGGGATCCTGGAAAAGGGGCTGCTGCTTCGGCTGCGTTTTACGCTGGATCAGTACGTCAACCTCCGGCCGGTTACGCTCTATCCCGGCGTGTGGTGCCCGCTGAAGGACAAGGGGCCGGAAGACATCAACTTTGTCGTCGTTCGCGAGAACACCGAGGGGCTGTACAGCGGCATGGGCGGCCAGCAGTACAGGGGCACGCCCAACGAGGTCGCTACGCAGATCATGTGCAATACGCGGGCCGGCGTGGAGCGTGCGATCCGCTACGCCTTTGAGCTATGCCGCCGCCGCGACGACAAGAAAATGCTCACGCTGGTCGGCAAGACCAACGTCCTGACCTACGCACACGACCTGTGGTATCGGGCGTTCATGGAGGTCGGCGAAGAGTATCCGGACATCAAGACCGATTACAACCACGTCGACGCTTGCTGCATGTGGTTCGTCAAGAATCCGGAATACTACGACACGATCGTGGTTTGCAACATGTTCGGCGACATTATCACGGACCTCGGTGCGATGATTCAGGGCGGCATGGGCGTAGCCGCCGGCGGGAACATCAACCCAGCCGGCGTGAGCATGTTCGAGCCGATCGGCGGCTCGGCGCCGAAGTATACCGGCAAGAATGTGATCAATCCGATCGCGGCGATCGCCTCGCTGGCTATGCTGCTGCGCGAGACCGGCAACAACCGCGACGACGCCAAACTCATCGAGGCCGGCCGGCGGGTCGAAGATGCCATCAAGGCCGTCACCCCGAAGATGGAGTCGCAATCGGCCGGGCGAATGGGCTTTTCCACCACCGAGGTCGGCGACATGGTCGCCGAGACCGTCGCGTCGGCGGAGTAGCGCAGGGCGCATGCGAGAAGGCAAACGAATATGGATGGGTCCGGGGAGATGTGTGATTCGAACAAGACAGACTCAGCCGACCAGGCCGGCGCCAACGCAACCGACAGCGTCGAGAGCGTTAGGCGCAACGAAGCCGGCCAGCTCGTGGTGAGGATCTCCGGCCGCGACGAGCCGGTCATCGACGCCAAGGTGGCGAGATGTTTTCCATGGTCGGTGCCGGAGAGCTACATATCCATCCGCGACGCCGACGGCAAGGAACTCGCCATGCTGGAGACGCTCGACGAATTGGAGGCCCCCAGCAGGGAATTACTGGAGGCCGAATTGCGCGACAAGGTATTCAACCCGAAGATACTGGATATCCTCGAGCACAAACACGAGTTCGGCGTCACGTCGATTACGGCGATAACGGACCGCGGAGAAGTTATCTTCCAGGTTCGCAGCCGCGACGACGTGCGGATTCTCTCCCCGACGCGGGCGCTGTTTCGCGATGCGGATGGGAATATCTACGAGCTGCCGGACCTGGAAGCACTCTCTCCGGCGGCTCGGAAACACCTGCGGGGATATTTCTGAGGCGGCGCCGGGTGCCGCAGGAGGAAAAGCCGTTTGCGACAAGATCAGCGCGGCCTGGCGTTCCGATACGTGCGAAGCAAGTCCTTGCCGTTTCGCATCCGATGGAGTCTGTCGGTCAGTTCGTGCTTTTGCTGGGCAAGCGTCAGGCATAGTTGCCTGTGGAGCTGGCTGATGCGCTCGATTCGCCCGTCGCCTTTAGCGGTCGCGGCGACGTGTCCGAGCCGGCCGGTGAGCTCGTCCGTACGCTTGATCAGCTCGAAGAGTCTGGTGAGGTCCCCGCTTTGTGCGAGGGCGAGTTGTTTGGCAAGTGAAGATTCCAGCTCATCGAGGAGTTGGGTTTCTGGTGTCATGCTCAGGCGATCTCTTGTGGCTGCATCCGGGCCAGCTCCTGCTCGATTTCGGTTAGCAGGTCGGCGGCCTGGCTCTTGTCCGGCTCGAGTGTGAGCACTGTTTGGAGGCTTTGCCTGGCCTCATCGAGTCTGCCTTCCTTGGCATAGAGGCTTGCCAGGCAAAACAGCACGGACGTATCGCCAGGATGCCTGTCGAGGTAGGCCTCGAGATAGTGGATGATCTTGCAGAACGTGCCCATCTGGCAGGAGGTTTGGAAGAGGCCGAGCAGGGCTACGAGGTTGTCGATGTCGAGCTCCAGGCACCTCAGGTACATCTCGAAGGCTGCCTGGTAGTCTTTTTGTCGCTGGTGGATCATGGCCAGTCCGCCGTAGGCCTCGGCGCAGTTGGCGTCGAGCTTGCGGGCGACTTCGAAGGCGGCCCGGGCGTCCTGGAGCTGCTCGGCCTGGATGGCGATTACGCCCAGCCCGACGTAGGGTCCAGGGGCGTCGGGTGCGAGTGTCGCGGCCTGCCGGTAGCACTCTCGGGCCTGATCGAAGTCCAACAGAGCGGTGTAGCAGTCTCCTAATTCCTTCATCGCCTGGTAGTGTTGATCCAGGCCTTCTTCGATCTCAAACTGATTGTTGTCTTCGAGTTCCAAGGTTATCCTCTCCCGCGAAGGATTTTTTGTGCTTCGCGCAGCAGGCCGACGGCCTGATCGATGCGGTCCGCCCGCCGGTGCAGTTTGGCTTCCAGCATTAGCGTATCGACAGTAGGCCGCGTTAGGTTTAGTTCCTGACAGAGTTCCAGAGCGCGGTCGTCGTGTGCGGCAGCGTTGGAGAGAGCTCTGGCGGCACGCCACTTCATCCACAGTGTGTTGTTGTGCTTGGGGTAGATTTCTTCGTAGAGCATAGCCGCCTTCAGGGGATCGCCCTCGTTTTCCAGCGACAAAGCTGTGTTCTGCAAATCATCGAACTGGAACGGAAACTCATCCGGCTCGATTTTTCGCAGGATTAGGCCGACCGCTTCGGCGGATTTCTTGACGGTCGCGTTGGGCGATTGTGCCCGCGCGTGGTTCAGTTCGTGTCTTCGGTAGATGGCGGCGGGGAAGTTTTCGCCGCAGTCTTGCAGCATGATGGTCTCCAGCGGGCGGGCGCTGTTGACCAGCGCGTGCATCGGTGCCTCGACCCAGCCGGCGCTGATCGGCGTGCCTTTGGGCACCAGCGCGATGTAATCGCCCTGGCAGGCCTTCAGCGCTTCGTCGATCCGCCTGTCGCGCGACATCTTCGGCGGGACGGGGAGTTTAAGGATATTGGGCATCTCGGTGCTTAGTTTCGCCAGTTGATCGGCCGGCAGCGGCAGAATCACCTGATACGGCGTGAACGTCCACAGCCAGATGTCCCGAAGCATCTTGCCCGTGTCGTCGTCCAGTCGATCCGGCAGGAGGATGATCGAGAGGTCCTTAACCTTCGGCCAGGGCTTGGGCGGGCGCCTGGAGCGGATCATCAATACGTTCCGCAGGTATTCCGCTCGATCCAGGCGCATCCGATATGAGATGCGGTCGCACTCGCCTACCGGTCCGAAGAACTCTCCGGTGATGATGTTGGTATGAGCGAAGTCGGTGAAGAACGCCAGCCGGCGTGTCATGTCCCAGTCAATCAGGATGCGGATGGACTCGTTGTACGGGCCGGTCTTGTCCAGCAGGTCGGTCCTGTGCATCAGTGAAACGCCCAGGACGTGATTGAAGTGCAGCAGCAGCCAGCGGTCGAAGTCGCGGCTGATCTTAACGACCTTGCCGAGCACCTGCCTTGTCCCGTCCGGAAGGATTCGACAGTGCGTCTTGTAGAGATCGCTGTAGGCCGCACCGCAGCCGGTGTCTCCTTCCAGGAGGCCCAGGAGGGTCTCTATGTGGTGAGGGTAGTAAATGTCGTCGTCGTCCAGGTAGGCGACGTACTTGCCTTCGGCGTATTGCAGGGCTTCGTTGAGCGAGCAGGCCTTGCCGCGGTTGTCGGTCCTTTCCAGCAGGATGATGCGGGAATCGTTGAAGGACCGAATGATGTCGCGTACGCTTTCGCCCCCGTCGTTGACGACGATGATCTGGAGGCGGCGGTAGGTCTGCTCGACGACGCTGCCGATCGCGGCTGGGAGGTAATTCCGCCGATTGAACGTCGGTATCAGCACCGTCACCAGCGGGCCGGATTGTTCGAAGCGTTGGTTCATAACGACTCGGCCTAGACCAATCTCGTCTCTCCGAAACGTTGGGATTCTTCTGCGGCCGCCTGCTGGGGCTTTTCAGCCACGAGGAATATATGCGCTTCTTCAAAGCCCATCGCTTTGATGAAGCACTCCATTTGCCGGACCTCCAGGCCGGCCTCCCTCACCATCGCCTGGAGTTGTTGCTGTGTCAGGCAGTTCTCGATGGGCTGATCCGACCAGGGCTTTCCACTTTCCCTCGAGAAGGCTTCGTTGACCAAAGCCATCACGGGCTGGTTGGGCGTGGTAAGTAGGAGCATTCCGCCCGGGCGAAGTGTCTCGAAGATCAAACCAAGGTATCGGTGCTGGTCATCGGTTTCGAGATGTTCGATGACTTCCTGGGAGACGACCACGTCGAAGGAATCTCTCGGTAGCTCTACGTCGAAGAAACTGCCTACAGTGAATGTGCCATGCTCGCAGATCCGCTTGGCGATCTCGATGCCCTCCTCGCTCAGGTCGATCCCGAAGACATCGCCAAAGTCAACCAGGTGCTTGGCGAGGATTCCACGGCCGCAGCCGAGGTCGAGAATGCGAAGCTTTTGCCCGGTTTGCTTCGGGATGGCCTCGACGATGCGTTTTCTGCGCACGGCGTCTAAGGGGCGCTCTTTCCCTTGGCGGGTTTCCCACAGCTCGTCGTAATATTCACTCTCTTCTTGACTACGCTTGTTAGCGGCTTCCGCCTTGAGGTCGGCGGTCTTCGTCTCCTCCGGCGGCCAGGGATTCTGTTCATACCCCAGAAAGATCTGGTTGATGCTCTTCAGTTGTCTCTGGAGGGAGAAATTGTCCGCCACGACGTCGCGGTATTTCTGCGATTCGTAAGGGTCTTTGAGAATGCGGTCGCAAAACTCGTCAACCGTCTTGAACAGCAGTTCGGGCCGGAAGAAGCCCCGACTGCCGGGGAACTCGTGAAGGACGGGTTTGAGTCCGCGGGCCATCCCTTCCAGCACGTTGACCGGGTGGCCCTCACCGAGACTACCCGAAATAAGGTAATGCTTGTCCTCCAGCCATCCGGCCACGTCGTCCTGCCAACCGACGAAGGATACTGAATCGGCGAGACCCAATTGCTCGACCATGTACTCAAGGTATTGCTTCAGCATCGGGTCCTGGTGGCGGCCTGCGAAGAACAGCCTGAACTCTGGATCGATGGTATGGAGCTTGTGGAAGCACTGAAGGAGAAACATCGGGTTCTTGCGGAGGTTGAGGTAGGCGACACAGGCGATGTTCTTGCCGCGCGTGCGGTTGACGAAATTGAACTTCTCCAGGTCGACGCCGTTGGGGATTGGGACGATCCTGGTTCTCTCTTCCAGATCGGGGACGCTGCTTTTGAGCTGCTCCAGCACGTAGTTGTTGCCAACCGTCACCAGTGTGTCGATATTCTCCCACTTGACCTTTTCCGGCCAGGGACGATAGGCTTCGTAGCGGTGCAAGCGAACGATGGTCCGACAGACCTTGGGTAGCCACGAGGCAGTCAAGACATGGTTTGTGCACCATTCGAACCACGCGATATCGCACCACTGAAGCATCTCTTGGAGCTGCCGGTCTGTCGAAGGGCGAAGCATCTCCGTTTCGAAGCGTGCAGAGATGTAACCGAATATGTCTTCCAGGAACTTCAGGTCTTCGGTTTCGCAGAAGAAAGCGACCTTCGGCCGCTTGCTCCGGATGACCTCGAGCATGGGAATGAGCACATCTTGGTCGGGACATAACTTCAGGGACCAGATCAAGGCCTCGGCGCTGCCGTCCATGTTGCCGCTGTCCAATAGACCCTTAGCCGTTCGATTAGCCAGGTCGGATGTGAGCAGCTCGGCCTCTGCCAGCCGGTCGAAAAGGCCCAAGTTGGCTTGGTGTTTATTGGCGGCGAAATAAACCTCGGAAAGGTTCCACAGCGCCGTGGCGTTCTCTTCGCCCAGGAGGCTCAGTGCGTTCTCAAGGTGATTGGCCGCTTCGTCGTATCTGCCCAGTGCGTAGGATATCGCCCCGGCATCGTTTAGGGCCTGTCCGTCGTCGGGGTGGTCTAGCAATTGCTTACGGATGCAAGCCAGCGCCTTCTCGTGCTTGCCCTCTTCTGCGAGTTCCTGACCGCGAATATGGCTCTGGGACTCTCGGGTAGATTCGGTCACGGGTGGTCTCCCATTTTCCGGCCTCGATGTCCTCATACTAGGAGGTCAATGAAGGTTCGGATTGTTTTCTTTTTGTGTACTCAATCGCTGTTAGATTCATCTGAGCGTCTTTCATATCCGGTGCGAGTTGTAATGCTTCTTGGAAGTCTTGCCGTGCCTTCTGTACCTCGCCACGGAGGCAGGCCAGAATGCCCAGTAGGTTCAGCGCGATTGCTCTATCGCGGGCTCTGGGACTTTGCCCACCGTGCTTAACATATTCAGCTGCCTGAATCATCACGGGATGATCGACCGTCGCTCCTCTGCGGATCGCCCAAGTGATCATCGCCTCGGCTACACCAAGGTACGGGGATTGATGCAAATCTCGCGCCCTTTGCCCCATCACACGCTCTACCCCAAAGGCGGAGATGAGCTTGTGGGAGATAATGTGATACATATCCACATTAAGTGCATCTACCTCCGGGACGTGAAGGCGGCCTTCGATCTTCACTAGCGGGGATGCAATATGGTGGAACTTGACCCCGCCGTGAATGACGCAGCGAACGAAGAATTCGTAGTCCTGAGCGCGAACGAAGGCCGGGTCGTACCTACCCACCCGGTCGTACACATTCCTGCGCACAAGCGCCGAGGCATCCAGGACTTGGCAACCGTTCATGAACGCGGCGGGCATTTCGTCCATCGGGTATTCTTTCATGGCTCTGTATTCCCAAACGCTACCATCTGGCCGGACGGCAATTGCGTCGGAATGAACGAGGTCCACATCCGGATTGTTAAGCAGAACCTCCATCTCCTTCTGGATTCTGTTGGGAAATGCCTCATCGTCGCCGCCCAGCCACCCGATGAAGTCCCCGCGGGCCTTTTCAAGTCCCATGTTTCTCGTCTCCGACCTGCCGCTGTGCGGTTTGTAAAAATATCGAACGCGAGGATCGCCCAAATGTTTTTCAACGATTTCGGCTGTGGCATCCGTCGAGCCGTCATCTACCACGACGATTTCCAATTTCGAGTAGGTCTGCCTGCGGAGACTCCAAATCGCCTGGTCGATGGCATCCTGCTCGTTGTAGACGAAAATGATTAGAGACACCAAAGGGGGGTTGTCGGCTGCCTTCGAGTGCAGAACGACGGCGGATTCATCGGCGGATACCATCTTGGCTGTAACGACGCGCCCCCGTGGCTCGACCCGTCTTGGCGCTGACCAGACGTCCTTGTCACCCAGAAGGCGAAAAAGGGCGTTGCCTGAAAGGGTGTCTGTGGTCTCCTCTCCGGGGACTGCTGCGACGCTTCCTGCTGGTCTGAGCAGTTGCACCGCCTGTTTGAACGTTCCGGCGGCATTCGCACGGTGGAGATGCTCCCAGAAGACGACGGTGTCGGCCTCGCCGCTGGGGAGATCTTCCGGCCGGTCAAATAACTTGCATCCCATGGCGGTCTGAAGAAAATCGAGGTATTCGGCAGGCGGGCTTCCCACGATTAGCACGCTGCCCTTGGCGAGTTCCCCAGCGGCGAGTATGGCCTCCCAGGTCCGCGGAGATAGCCCGCCGGGTTCGGCCTGAAGAATCTTTATCAGCGCATTCATTTCCTCGAATGGAACTGACTTTCCCAGCGACTTTCCCAGCCGGTCCGATTCGGGCGTTACTTGAAGTTGAGCCCGCCCAGTCGGCGGGGGCCATTTGCGAAGGATTTCCTCAGCCGTCTGAGTGTCCGGCACGATCAGGTTCGAAATCATCTTCCAGCATTCGGGAAACGGCAGTTGGGCCAAGTCGTCGGCGTCTGCTCGAAGAGTGGCTCCGCGCATCCATTTCCAGACGTTTCGCTCCAACATGGCGTGCAGCAACCGTCCTGCGCCCTCAAACCAGACTCGGTCGCGCAACTGTATATGTTCCAAAATGATCTCAAGTTCTTCTTCCTCGTCGTTGACGATGCTCACCGACACCTGCGCGTGCTGTGTTGCGAAGCGGATAAGTTCACGCGTGTTGGAAAAGAACTTCGAAATGATGAATATCGTTCTCATTTTCCTACGATCTTTCGCCCGTTTTCCTGGCTACCGAAGCGGAACTCAGTAGCAACAAAAATCGAATTTTCACCACATTGCAGGTGTCGATCTCATGGGGCGACTTCGATTTTGCCACCTCGGCTATTTTCAATCCGCGATTGGACGAGTTCCAATTCACCGGTTAATCGTTCTACGCGGCCTTCCTCGGACTGCAAGAATTTCAGGCCCTCCTTAGCTTCCAGCAATTCCGGGGCAATTCTTAGGGCCTCTTGATAGTGGTTTCGAGCCTCAGCCTCGAACCCGTGTTCGTAGGCAATAACTCCCAATAACGACCTGGCTCCGGCGCGATCGGCGAGGTTGGTGCTCTGAAGCGCCGCTTCCAGATACGTGTGGGCGTCGGTAAACAGCGGATGGTCGAGCGGTGCTTTGTATAGCAGGGCCAAACCCAACAGCTTGCGCACCAAAGCCAGTGCCGGACTTTCCTGCAAATCACGTGCCTTGGCGTCTATCAATTGTTCCGGCGTGAACGACTGCAGCAGCTTGCGAACCAGCCGGTAGTAGATTTTCAGCGCCTGCTTACACGCATCCCACCGGCGAGGGCGCGTGTGGACCTTCACCAGTGGGGCCGGGACGTGGTGGTAGACGACGTCTCCGGCGATGGCTGTGCGTACGTAGAAATCGTAATCCTGGCAGCGGTAAAACGACAGATCGTAAAGACCTATGCGTTCGTAAAGGGACCTGCGAATCGTGGCCGAGGTATTAAGTATGGGGCAGATTGTGCAGAATCCCTCGAGAAGCAGTCCTGGCAATTCTTTGCAGTTAAAACTCTTATATCGGCGTCGTTCCTGGAGTTCGCCCTCTGGGTCGTAGTAGAACCCGTCGGCGTGGATTATATCGATGGCGGGATTCCCTCGAACGGCCTGCATCTGGGCGGCGATACGATTGGGCAGGGATTCGTCGTCGCTGTCGAGCCAAGCGATATACTCGCCGCGGGATTTTTCTATGCCGATATTCCTGGTTCCCGGCCGGCCACTGTGCGGCTTGTAAAAATATCGTACGCGTGGATCGTTTAGGTGTCTTTCAACGGCCTGGCGCGTGCCATCGGTCGAGCCGTCGTCGATTACAACGATTTCGAGGTTGGGGTAAGTCTGCCGTCGAAGGCTGACAATGGCCTGGCCGACGCGCTCCTCATCGTTGTAGACCGGCACAACGACCGAGACCAGCGGCCACTCACAAGTGACCTCGACGCATGGTGCCTCACCTTGAGGCATTTTTTCATCGCTGTTGGCAGGCGAGGCTAGGACGGCTGGGTCTTGCGATTCCAACTCCATAGGGGAGTCCCATAAGGCTGGATCGCTCAACAGCCGCAGTGCTGCGCGTCCGGAGAGATCCCCTGGCTTGGGAGCCTCTGGGCAAACCACCGCCACCGTCCCACGGGGCTTGAGGAGCTTCAGTGTTTGCGCAAGTACCTGACTGGCCGTCTCCGGGCGCAGAAGCTCCCAGAAGATAATCGTGTCCAGCCCTTGGGCGGCGGGTCCTTCGGTATCGGTCAGAACCTCCCGCCCGTGAGAGAGCTTCACGAAATCCAGGAATTCTTCCGGGGGGTCTCCGAGGACCAGGACACGATCGCCGCAGATATCACCGATCCTCGAGACCCACTGCCAGTTCCTTGGGTGTAGATCGTTTGGAGGTGTTGTGAGAACCTTGCCAAGTTGATCGAGATCGTTGAAGGGAAGGGCCTTGCCCAATAGTTGCGCCCGCTTGTCCGTCTCGATGATGTGGATGCGGCGTCTGCCGGAGGCGGGTATGTCACTCTGGCAGGCGATATCAGCGGCTTTCTGCGAAGGCACGATCAGATCGGATACCAATTTCCAGCACTCTGGGAACGGAACATTTGCAATATCCTCCTCGCCTACACGCAGGACCGCCCCAGTGACCCACTGAGACGTTTCCCTTCGCAGCAACTCGTGGAATAGGGAGCCCACTCCTTCGAACCAGACTCGGTCGAAAAACCTGATCACTCGTAAGGCCTCGACGACATCTTCGTCACCTTCCAGAAGATGGGCGACGTATTCCTTGGACTGGGCCACGGTGCGGATGAAGTCACGGGTGTTGTCAAATAGGTTCGCCACGACGAACGCGATCTTCATAATTCGCATATCTTGTTGCCTTCCCGGTTTTCCTCATCGGGAAAATTTCAGATGAAGTCCAGCAGCGACAGCGACAAAAGCCTCGAGGCCGTCACCAGCGTCATCTCGTAGAGTGTCTGCGTTCGGGCCAGGTCGATCGCCAACTGGAGCAGGTCGGCCTGTTCCAACGTGGCGGCCTGGTCGTCCAGAGCCTGCTTGAAGCTGTCCAGCGCACCGCCGATGCCGGAATCGACATCGTGGAGCATTCCCATCGCGTACTGCTGTGCGCCTGTCGAGGTCTGGGCATGGATCAGTCCGTTGACGACCTCTTGCACGGATTCCATGGCCTCGCCGATCAGCTCGCCCTGCTCTTTCTTGGATAGATTATGTGTGTTGCTCAGCACGTCGCGGACGTTGATCAGTGTGCCGAACAGATCATAGGTTCCCGGCACGCGCACCGGCTCGACGCCGACCCGGACGATGTTGCGGCTGTCCACGTAGAGGACCCGATTGGTGGCCGAATCGACGACGGCTTGGTTCTGCTGGGCAAAGTCGATGGCAACGGTAGTGGCCCCTTCGTCGATGGAGAAGTTTCCGTTGCCGGTGATCGTAAAGTCACCCGACGCGCTGCTCCAGCCGGTCGTATCGACGTGGACGACGTTGCCTGCGGCGTTGGTCAGCTTCAGGTTCGTTTCAGTCCCGTTGAAGTTGATCAGCACCCCGTCGTCGAGTTGGATCGTGCCGGCCACCCCGTCGACGCTCAGCGTGTGATCGCCCAGTATCGTATCGGAACCTGCGTCCGTTCCCTCGGCCAGGCCGGCAGCGCCCGTGTAATCCGTTGACGTGTGGGTCACCAGCAGCCAGACGTCGCCGCAGATGTTGGAGACGGCCGCGCCGGCCTCCGCGCCGGTCTCGCCGAGGAAAATCGGCTCCCCGCGCTCGTCTGACTTGAAGACGCGATCTCCAAGCAGCGTATAGGACTGCTGAACGCCTGGCGCAACCGGCACGAGCATCTCATCGAGGCTGCCTTGGTAGTTGACGGCTATGATCTTGCCGGCATCGTCCCGCACGACTTCGTAGGGAACGCGCTTTGTACTGGAGCCCGAGAAGAGATATTGGCCGAGAAACTGGGAGTTGACCTGAGAGACGATCTGTTCCAGTATCGTGTCGATTGCCGTGGCGACCGGGCCGCGCTGGTCGGGGTTGTACGTGCCGTTGGCCACCTGCGCCAAAACGATCTTGACGGAGTTCGGATCCTCCGAGGCGACACTATTGACAATGCTGTCCAGGACGGTGGAGACGTTTTCGAGATTCCTGACCACCGTCTCGATGTTCTTGGTGTAGGTCTCCAGCGAGGCGCTCTGGGCGCGGAGGTCCAGTATCCGGTAGGCGTCTACGGGCGCGTCGGAGACGCGAAGCACTCGCGAGCCGGTGGCGGTCTGCTCTTGCAGCCTGGCCAACGTGCTCGAATGCAGCGCTAAGGCGAAACTCGTGTTGTTAAGTATCTTTCCCCAACTGCTCATATTTTTCTCGATTCGTCAATTCGCTCTTACACCTGTTCGATCAAGAACTTCATGGCGTAGTTTTGCGTGCTGAGGAAGCGCGCCATGGCCTGGAACATTCGCTCGAATGCCAGCAGCTTTGCAACCTCCTCGTTGATGTCCACGCCGCTGACGTCCTCCCGCTGGTTTTCAAGCTGATGCAGCATATGGGCGATGCTTTTCTGCCGGGCCTGCCGGATCGCCGTGCCGTGGCCGACCTTCAGCACGAGCTGGCGATAGAACTCCGGGATCGTTACGTTGCCGAGGACCGATAGGCTCGCCCGGCCGACCTCTGCTATGCCCACGATGTTGTCGTTGCCCGTCCCGTCCGCCCTGCGGGCGGTGGCCAGGCGATTCGGGTCGGCCTTGATCTCGTCGCGGACGGCGATACTTGTTGCCGAATTGCCGCTGAAGAATGTGTTCATGCCGGCCGCTGACAGAAAGCCCGTCTCGTCGGAATTCGCTATAGCCTGGATCGTAAACGTCTCACCGTTGTTTAGCGTTCCGGTGCTCAAGGCCATCCGCAGCCCGTCGCCAAGCTCGACGAAGTCGCCGGCGGCATAGTTGGCGTCGGCGCCAACGTTGAGAGTCTTGACCAACTCCGCCGCGCCGTTTCGCACCTCGATTCTCAGCCCGTCCGTCACGCCGACCTGGCCGGTGCCGACGACCGTGCATGTGAAGGTGTCGGTGGCCTGTCCGGCATAAAGCCCCGCCACGGTCGGCTGGGCCGAGCCCGAAAGGCCGCTGGTATCGACCGTAATGACCGGGACGAAATCGAACTTCCAGTTGTCCAGGCCTTCGATCCGCAGGACTGAACCGGCTACCTCTGCCCTGAGGTGTGCGGGATCCAGGGCGTTGAGCTTGTCGCGAATGCTCGTGACCGTGTCGGTGGCCGGATCGACGTCCACGTCGTAGACCGTCGCCGTGCCGCTGGCGTCGAGCAGCCGGATGTAGAACTTTCCCGCCTGGATGTCCGCGTCCCAGCTATCCAGCGTCGCGCCGCTGACCTGCACGCCTCTCAGCTCGCTGAACGACCCGGCCGGTCCCAGGCCCTGGACGTGAAGCCCGTTGATGCGGTCGATGACCTGCCGGGCCAGCAGGTCCAGTCTATCCAGCAGGTCCGGAAGGATCTCGTTGCGGATGGCCAACAGCCCGCCCAACTTGCCGCCCTGTAGGTTTGTCTGGTAGTAATTGGCGCCTTTAACGGAAACGCCGAGCTTGTTCTCGAAGGTTATCGCGACTTCCAGTTCGATGTTGTGATTGCCGAGCACGAGCGATGTGCCCCATGCGGTGACATTGATCAGCCCAAGGCCGATGTCCTCTGTCTCAACCCTTGCGTCGATGAGCTGGGCCAGCTCGTTCAGCGCCTGATCACGGCGATCTTTCAGCATATTGGTATTGCCGTTTCGCACCGCGATCATGTGAATCTCGCTGTTGAGTTGTGTGATCTCGGCCGTCAGGGCGTTTACCTGTTCGATGATGGTTTGGGCGGCCGTCTTGGTGTGGTTCCGCAGATCGATCAGGAAACTTGCGAGGTTGCGAAACTGTATGGCCAGGCTGTCGGCGGCATCGATGGCCTGTATCAGCAGTGGCTGGCTGGTGGGATCGTTGGTCAGCTCGGTCAAGGAATTGAAGAAGTAGTTCATCGCGGTGGTCAATGCCTCTGAGCCGACCTGCCCAAGGGCGCCTTCGATGGATTGCAGCGTCAGCAGCTCCTGCTCTACCTGCCCGAGCGTTGGCCGCTGGCGGGTAATCTCGCGCTCCAACAGCATGTCGATCATCCGGTGGATTTCCCGGACGGTCGGGCCGGCCATGAGCACGTTCTGCCCTGCGGCGCCGACCTCGATCGGCGAAAGCCGCAACTCCTGCCGGTGGTAGCCTTCCGTGCCGGCGTTGGCGATGTTGCTGCCGATCAGCTCGATTGCCTGCTGAGCGATTTGTAGACCGTTAACGCCTATCTCGTAGCTAAACATTGATTACAACTCCGTGTCGAGCAGACCGGCGTCCGGCCGCCAGGACTTCGCCCCGTCAGTGCTGTACGTGGTGACCGGCTCGCTGTGGGGAAAGAGGCTTTTAAGCAGCAGGTGGTTGATCCGCGCCGATTCCATCAGCAGCAGCGCCGTCTCCATGTGTTTGCTGCGGAGCTGCTTGACCAGAAGCACAACCTGCTGCCTGCGGTAATCGACGCCAAGGCGATCCGCCTCGCTGAGCTGCTCGATCAAGCGGGAGAGTTTCATTTCTTCCGGCCGGCAGCCGAGCTTGACCGCGAGCGTGCTTCGCAAGGCGTCGAGCTTGACGTCCACGGCTTGCTGGTTCTGCTGAGTCTGTTCCATCTTGACTAGGAGTTTTCCCAGACGCTCATCGTCGCGCTGCACGATAGCGCTGGCGAGCGCCTCCAGCTCGCTGCGCTGCGTGTTCAACAGGGCGATTTCCTCGTCTAAGACGGCGAGCAATTCGCTCATCAGCGCCTTGTCGGCTTCGCTTGCAAAGATCATCGCAACTGCTCCACGTTCGACCTGGTTTCCAGAGGGCCGATGGTCTCGTTTAACTGGTGATACACCTCTTTCCAAAGGCCCATCCCGCCCTTCTTGCCTATGTCTTCTGCGAGATAGAACCAAAAGAGGCTGTGCACCTGCTTGGAGATCGCTGTCTCAAAGAGCCCCGACTCGGGAATCGTTTTCTTCATCTCTTCCAGGAGCTTGCCCAGCAGAACGGATTCGAAATCCTTCGCGACCTTCTCCAGCTCCTTTGCGGAGATGTTCTTGCCCAGGGCCTTGCGGGTGATTCGTTGCCCGGCGCTGAGATCGGCAAGGCTTGCAACGGTTTCGACGGCGAAATTCATATCGTTCACGGCCTGCTCCTAGATGATTCTCAGTTCCGCCTGAAGCGCCCCTTGTGCACGCAGGGCGCTGAAGATCGAGATCAGATCGCGCGGGGTAAGTCCCATCGCGTTCAGAGCCCTCGCCAGTTCGGAGACGGAAACCTGCCGCGGCACCACACTGAGCGGCCGGCGCTCTTCGGTGGCCTTGATTCCGGTGCGCTGGATCTTTTCTGTTTCGCCCGTCCGGCTGAACGGCAGAGGCTGGGAGACGAATTCCTTTTCCTCGGTGATGATGTAAAGGTTGCCGTGAGAGATCGCCACCGTGGAGATGCCCACATTCTCGCCGACGATGATCGTGCCGGTCTTTTCGTTGATTACGACCACGGCCGGTTGATCCACTTTGGTCTGTAGGACCCCGATGCTGGCGATGAAGTTGGCCAGGTGTGACCTGCCGATCTTTTCCGGCACGGTGACGGTGACTGTTCCGGCATCATCGGTTGTGCTGCTGTTTGGGTGGAGAGAGTTAATCTCCCTGGCGATGTTGGTGGCCGTGGCGAAGTCAGGGTTTCTCAGCAGGAGGGTGATCTGTCCGCTTTCGACGAACGTGGCCAGTTCTTCGCGTTCGACCGTGGCTCCATTCGGGATGCGGCCGGAGGTGCTGTGGTTCTTGGCGACGGTGCTGGCCTTTCCGACCGCGGCGAAGCCTCCGATGGCGACGGCGCCTTGTGCGACGGCGTAGACTTCCCCGTCGGCGCCTTTCAGTTCGGTCAGCACGAGGTATCCGCCCAGAAGGCTGGCGGCGCTGCCGAGCGTCGAGACGGTCACGTCCAGCGTTGAACCGCGGCGGGCAAACGCCCCCAACTCGGCGGTGACGACCACGCTGGCTACGTTCGTCGGAGTTAGATCGTCGGGATCTACAATCAGCCCCTCGCGGCGGAGCATGTTGGCCAGCGCCCTTTTGTCCACGGTTGCCCCGTCGCCGGTGCCGTTGAGCCCGTAGACCAGCCCGTAACCCTTAAGCGGGTTGCCGCGGACGCCCTTGATGTTCACGATATCCTTGATTCGCTCGGCCCTGGCCGTAGGGGCAATCAGAACCGGAATCGCCAAAATAACCATCCAACGACGCATTTACGTTTCTCCCTGGCTGGTGCTTTCAGAACGGATTGAGAATGTTGAAGATTCGCCCGAGCCAGCCGGGCTTGGTGAAGCGATTCTCTCGCCCGACGGTCCTGTGGACGATGTGGAAGTTCGCCACCTTGCTGGACGCGACGGTGTTGTCGAAGTCGATGTCGCTAGGCCGGACGATGCCGCTGATCTCGATGATCTGACTGTCCCCGGCGACGGTCCGCATCCGCCTTCCGAGCACGACCATGTTGCCGTTGGGCTGAACGTCCTCTACCACGACGGTAATTTCGTCGGTCCAGGTTCGATCGGTGTCGTAGTCGGCCCCGCCGTCGAACGACGTGGCGGACGAGCTGGAGAAGTCCAGCTTGGGGAAATCGAAGATGTGCTTGCCCACCGGCCAGAGGATGTTGGCCAGATCAAGCGTGCCATCCATCGACGCCGCGCGGGATGTGTTCTTGTCCATCTTCCGGTTGGTCTCGTTTTCGATCGTGGATTTTTCGTCGATGATGATGGTCAGCACGTCGCCGATCTCGCGCGCGGTATCGTCGCTGAATAGTTGGCGTGTGCGTCGGCTGGCGCGAGCCCAGATCGACCCCGCCTGCGCGAGCGATCCTGTAAGCAGCGCCGTAGCGAGCGCCGCGATTATGCATCTTCTCGTGGCCTTCATTTGCTTACCTCTCTCAGAACTGGGCTGACGGTGCCGTCGAACGCCACGCGGGCGGTGACGATTCGCTTGGTATCGACGTTCCGCACCTTGATGATCTCGCCAGGCCGGCCGTCCTGAAGTGCCTCAGCGAACCCGGAAATCCGAAAGCCAGGCCCTTCGATCTTCATCACGACCGTTCGGCCGCGCTCGACGACGACGGCTGGTTTTTCCTGCCGCACCGCGTTGGGGTGGATTACCTTGCCTGCCTTGATCTCGACGGCGGCAATCGATCCCAGCGGAGAGACGAATTCCTTCCGCGCCGGACTCTGACGTGTAATGGCCTGGATCTTGGTGTTTTCGGCTGTGACCTTCGTCCCGGCGGGGATGTCCCTGACGGCCACCGCCTGGCGGTCCGGATGGAGCAGCTTGAACAAAAGGTCGCCTGCGGCGACTTCCTTGCCGCCGCATACGGCTGTCACTCGCACCTTGACGTGGTCGGCCGGGGCGTTCTTGGCCAGCTTCGCTTGCAGCTTGGCCTTGCTGGCCGCGGCCGCGAATACGAAGTCGTCTACCTTGCTGGCCAGTCGCCAGCCGACCCCGCTGGGGCCGGGCCGACAGCCTCGCAGGAACTTCTCGGCAGTTTTGAGGATCTCCGCCGCGCGGATGACGGTTTCGTTGCGCCGAACCGTCACCTTTGGAGCCCCGGTGATTTGCACCGACTCTGCGCGGATGCCGCAGGAGGCGAGGCGGCTCAGGATCGTGCGGCGGTCTATCACGAGCGATTCTTTGGCGAAGGGCGCCCGTCCCATTGGCACGGCCGACGCCCGCCGGGCCAGCTCGGCGTCGTCTGAGCGGAGGATGGCAATTGCCCCAAGTGTCAGCGAGTCGGCCTCGAGCACCACATCTCGCGGCAGGTAGAGACGCAGCGGCGCTGAATCCGCCGCCTGGGCCGGAGCCGAGACAGCAAACAACGCCACGGCGATTGTGATTGTCTTAACCTTCACGAAGGGCATCTCCTATGTGATCAGACGGTTGGCGGTGGTGAGCATCTGGTCGCCGGCACGAATGACGCGGGAGTTGATCTCGTAGGCCCGCTGGGCCGTGATGAGGCCGACCAGCTCCTTGACCATCTGCACGTTGGACCTCTCGAGGAAGCCCTGGACTATGATTCCAAAGCCGTTCTGGCCGGCTGTGCCGGTCTCCGGCGAGCCGCTGGCCGGCGTTTCGGCCAGGAGGTTCTGGCCCTCGCTGCTCAGCCCAGCGGGGTTGATAAATCGCACCAGCGTGATCGTTCCGACCGTTGTGGGCGTGGAGCTCGAACCGGTAAAGACCGAGATGGTTCCATCTTTGCCGATGCTGATCTGCCGGGCGTCGGAGGGGATCGTGATGGCGGGATCCAGCAGGTAGCCGGTCGGGGTAACGATGCTGCCGTCGGCATTGACTCTTAGCGCCCCATCGCGCGTGTAGCGCATCTCGCCGCCGGGAATGGTAACCTGAAGGAAGCCGTCGCCTTGAATTGCTATGTCCAACTGAGTGCCGGTGTTTTCCATTTCGCCCTGGCTGAAGACCTTGGACGTAGCCACCGGCCGAACGCCGCTGCCGACCTCGAGGCCCGTCGGGGCCATCACGCCCGTGGCGGTCTCCGCCCCGGCCTCGGACATCTTCACGTACATCAGGTCCTCGAAATCCACCTGGCTGCGCTTGAAACCGGTCGTGTTGATGTTCGCCAGGTTGTTGGCGATGACATCCACGATCATCTGCTGGGCGGTCATGCCCGTCGCTGCCGTCGAAAACGCTCTTAGCATATTCAGACTCCTTGCGATCTAACTCATCGCAACGTTGAGGATTTGCGTCAACCGGTCGTCCAGGCTGCTGATGACCTTGATATTCGCCTCGTAGAGCCTGGTCACTGTGATCAGGCCCACGAGTTCTTCCACGACGTTTACGTTGGAGGCTTCCTTGAAGCCCTGAAGGACCTTGGTATTCTCGGCCGGCGTTGGCGCCACCCCCTCCGGGGCCAGGTAGCAGTTGCCGCCGACCGGCAGCGGTATGCTGCCTTCGGCGAACTGCACCAGGCGCAGCTTGCCGATCTCCTGTCTCCTTGCGCTGATCAGACCGTCCAGCGACACATGCAGATCCTGCGTGCTGGTGTTGGCAGGCAGGACAATCGCCCCGCCTTGGCTGGCGACGAGCCGCCCGGAAGTATCCACCAGTTGCCCCTGGTCGTTGATGCGGAACGCGCCGTTGCGCGTGTATAGCGGCCCCTCGGGGGTCTCGACTACGAAGAAGCCCTTGCCGTTCAGCGCCAAGTCCAGTGAGCGATCCGTCTGCGTCAATGCTCCTTGGGTGTGATCGATCAGCAACTCGCTGCTTATCTCCGACTGCAAGATTTGAGCGATGCTGTCGGTTGTCTCACCCGCCTCCTGCAGCACTTGAACAAACTTGTTGATGCGGCGCTTGTAGCCGGCGGTGTTGGCATTGGCCAGGTTGTGGGCAATGACTTGGTACTGGTGGCTCAAGGCCTCCAGGCTGGATGCGGTTGCTTCGATGCTGCTGTCCATATTCAATCTTCCTGTCCCGCCGCGGCATAGGCTTGGCGGGTGGCTTGGCTTTCGATGCCTTGTGTCTCGGCGGCTGCCAGGTGAGTCTCTTTGCTGAGGTTTTCGACTTCGGAGGTGGTCAAACCGACCAGTTCGACCGCGAAGAGACAGCCGTCTCCGTTCTGGGCGTCCACTCGGCGGACCACTCCGGTGCCTTCGATGACCTTGTCCGGCCGCAGCTGAACGACGACGAGGACTCGCTCATCCTTGGCGACGTCCAGAGGCGCTTTCAACAGCAGGCCGACGCCGGCAATCTCCACCACTACGGCAGGGACAAACTCGGGCGTTTCCAGAGCTTCCTCCTTGTGCTGGAACGGGAATCGCGCCACCTGCGCATGCCTCCGCGTCGGGATGCGGGCGAATCTGCGACGGTTGATCCACCGCAGCGAGCCCCTGGGTTTCAGGACCACCTTGCCTTCCTGGCTGCTAACGACCCAGACGTCGAACTCCCAGAGGACGCCGCCTTTGGGATACCGCACCACCCAGGATTCCCCGGGAGGACATTTAACCTCCAGCTCCGGCTTGACCAGCAGCTCTCCGTTGGTGGTCTGGCCGGCACAGGTGGCTTGGAAGTTTTCCGGGCTGCGCTGGCGGGAGATATCCAGCCTCGCTCCTTGCGGAATTTCGCCGAGCTTGACCGATGTGGACTGATCCTCGCGGACGGGCGTTTGGAACCCGAGTTTCTCGCGCAAGGCAAAGAGGTGTGTACAAGATGCGCACATTCGCGCTTGGGGCCGTGCGGTCAGGTCGCCGGTGCTCTGAGCTTGCCCGATGGCGGCCAGGCCTCTCTCGAAAAGCGGCTCGGAGACGAGGATCGTATCGAGCCGGCGCAGACCGGCGTGAATGGCGATGTTGTGCAGAAGCGTCCGCTCTTCCTCGCTCAGGCCGAGCTGGTCGGCGTGACGATTGAACAGATCCCGTTCTTCTTTCCGGCGAATCCCGATCAGCGCGAAGATCGCCCAGATCAGGCCGACCAGAATCAGCGCACCAACAAGGATCAAGATCACCCAGAGCCAAATCCCGCTGCTCGCTACTCTCAGACCGCTTCTGGCGCCTCGCCAGCGTTCCAGCGGGTTGATCCCCCTTACCAGCAGGAGACCAACTTCACTTAGAATCATCCGGCACGCGCTGATCATCTTTGTCTTTCCTTAGCGAATCAGGTTAGTCAGTTCTCGCAGCACGTCGTTTGCCACGCGAATGGTACGCGCGTTGGCCTGGAAGCCGTTCTGGGCCTGGATCATGTTGACGAACTCCGCGGCGACGTCGACGTTGGACCTTTCCAACGACCCGCCGCGGACTGATCCGGCACCGCCGGCCAGACCCTTGGTGGAAACCGCGTCGCCGGAGTTCGACGAGGTCGTGAAGTAGTTGTTTCCGATGCTTTCCAGACCGGCGGGGTTCTGGAAGGTCGCCAGGCGGATGGCCGCCAGATCGCGGCGGATACCGTTGGTGAACATGCCAACCAGCACGCCTTCACGAGAGACCGACAGGCTGGATAGCCACCCTGAGGCGTATCCGTCCTGGCCGCTGGGTGCGGCCGTCGAGGTGCCGCCGAACTGGCTCAGGCCGTCAAACTCGCCGATCGTGCCCAGGTCCACATCGATGGTCCGCGTGGCCGTCTCGTGACCGAACTGTAGCTGAAAGCTCGAGCTATCCGGTGTCGCCCCGCTTAAGCCGCCGTAGCTGCCATCGGTCATGAAGGTAATGCCGCTGATCCGGCGGTCGGTCACATCCACATCCCCTGTAATCGACGTCAGCACCAGGTCCCATTTGTTTGTCGTATCGGTCCGAACGAACGCGGCCGAAAACACGTGGGCGATGCCCAACGAGTCGAAAACCTCCACGTTGGTGCTCTTGGACAGTTCCCCGCCGGCAGCGAGGTACTTGAAGTACTTTGGAAGCTCCAGGCTGCCGGTGGCCCCCGTCAGCACCTCCAGATTGATGTCCGTCTGGCTGTAGCCTGCCTCGCTGTCCAGGAGGCGAATCTCGCCGTTGACCATGCTGGCTGTGGCGCCGACAAAACCGTTGTTGCCGCTGCCGTCAACGGTATTGGTGAATCTGCCGGTCACGACGTCGGCGGCGCTGGTGACGAAGTCTATGTCGCCCGCGCTGGCTGAAATCGAGTAATCGGTAATGGCGCCGTGGGGGGTCTCACCGGCGGCCTCGATCTGGAGAACGTAATTCCCGCCGCCCAGATCAACGGTCGAGGCGATATCGCCCATCACGCCGCAGACGGCGCCGGTCTGCCCGTTGAATGCGGTGTTGATCAGTGTGACCAGATCGTTGAGCGTCACCGTGCCGCCGGTATCGAGGCCGGTGGTTAACACGTTGGCGGTACCGAGGTTCTGCGAGCCAATTGTCCTGGTCACGCCGTCGAAGGTGATCGAGAGATTGCTGTCGGCGCCGGTGGCGGTTACGAAGTTCGACCCGGTCGAGCCGACCGCATCGGCGACCTGTCCCTGGTACTGCTCTTCCGTGCCGATGCCGTTGTTGATCGCATCGATTACGTCGCTCAGCGTCGTAACGCCGTTGGTCACCGTCAGGTCCACCGGGCTAACCGTTGTGCCGTCCGCGTTGGTTCCGGAAATCCGGACCGTGCCGGCAAAGTTGCTGCTGGCCTGATCCATGGCGGAAATGACGGTCGAGCCGGTCGCGACCGCGCTGCCGCTGGTGTACTGTGTGCCCGAAGTCATCAGGTTGGTGCTCGGGTCGACTCGATCGGCGCTTAGGTTGCCGGTATAGCTGAGATTCTCGGTAACGTTGGCCGGGAGGGCTACGTCGTACGGGATGCGGATGGTGCTGCTGGCGACGTCCTGGAAGCCCTCGGCCTCGCCCTCTGAGCCGATACGCTGCAGGCGAAAGCCCGTGCCGGGATCAACCAGGTAGTAGCCCGAATCGACCGCGAACGTCCCGACGCGTGTGAAAACATCTTTTGAGCCGTCGCTGAGGACGAAGTACCCCGCACCTTCGATGCCCATGTCCAGTGACTGGCCGGTGTTGATCAGGCTGCCCTGGCGCATGTTGCGGTCCACCGAAGAGAGCATCACGCCGCTGCCGATCTGCTGCGGGTTGGTGCCGCCGACCGTCGCGGTAGGCTGGGAGGCCTGGCGAATCGTGTTGCTCAGCAGCTCGGCGAACAGCACGCGGCTGGACTTGAATGCCGTGGTGTTGACGTTGGCCAGATTGTTGCCGGCCACGTCCAGCATCTTCTGGTGGGCGTTGAGCCCTGCGACTCCTGCTAACAGTGCATTATTCATCGTTCAACCCTCGAAAAGAACCTGTGGCAAGGTTTGTCTTGGATGCCTGTGACTAGTCCGTAATCGACGTTATCTCCGACAAAGACACCAGCAGCTCGGAGTACCTTGGAAGCTCGAACCTGCCGGTGCCGTTGTAAGTAAGGTGCATGGCCCTGTTGAGGCCGGTCTGCTTGTCCGTCAGGCGGATTTGGCCGTTCTCGTCGATGCTGGCGACGGAGACCTCCTGACCGTTGACACCGAATACGTCCGTGATGACCTTCGTAAGCTCGCCGACGGTCAGGAAGTCCCGGCCGTCGTGCAGGCCGATCTGCACGCCGTTGCCGCCGTTGAGTTCCTCGCCGTTGGCCTTGATCCCATAGACGGTGATCGTGTCGGTCGGTTGGAGCGAGCCGGTCTGGTCCAGCTCGTCCAGGTGCACGGCTTCAGTGGCCGGCTCGTCGGCCTTGGTGTACTTAAGCCCGGTGTTGACGTGGAGTCGCGGCTGTTGGTCGATCATCTCCACGCCTTCGACCCGGCCGGCTGCCTCGGTGGTCGCCCCGGCGGGGATGAAGGTAACCCGCTTGCCGATCAACGACGTGGCGTGGCTGCTATTCGCAGCCGACAGCACCTTCTGGAACGTCGTCGACATGTTTTCCATCTGTTCCAACTGACTCAGTTGGGCCAGCTGCATCGCCATGTCGTTATTGTCCATCGGCTCCAACGGGTTCTGGTTGCGCAGCTGCGTGACCAAAAGGTGGAGGTAATCGGTGCGAATGTCTTCAGAGGCGATTCCTGATGTTGGCATGGTTGTTTCCTAGATCCAAACGTTGATCGACTCGTCACTGATTTCCACTGGCTGCGTCTCGGCGCCCTCGGGCGGCTCTTGCTCGTCAGTCAAGGTGTCATTCGGCTCGGTGCCGACCTGCTGGTTGGCGCCCTGCCGCTGGGAGCCGTTGCCATTGTGCGCCTGCAAGCTGCCCTCGCTGCCGGTCTGTTCGTTCGACTGCTCGTTGAGAACGAAATCCATTCGCTTCAACTGGATACCGCTGTCGGCAAGCCTGTTGAACAGCGCCGGCGCTTCCCGCTGGAGCACACTGAGCGTGCGGATGCTGTCGGCTTGCAGGACAGCTCGCAGCTCTCTTCCTTCGGCCTCGAACGTCACGCGAACCCGACCCAACTCCGGCGGGTGCATGCGAACGACCACATGCTGGCCTGCTCGAACGACACTCGCCCGAAGCGCTTGGGCGATCTGGTTTGATACGGCGCTGTCCGGCGAATTCGCCGTTGAGGCGGCCGCGGCTTGCGGGGCGGTTTGCACACTCTGCGATGTGCTTGCCGTCCCCGCTGTCGGGGTCTGCGCGACGGCCGTGGTGCCGCTGAGGTCGGAATCAAAGCCGCCCGTCTGAGGCGGGCTCTTTGCCGCCGTGGCCGTTGTGACGGGCTTGTCTTGCTCTGTTTGATCGACCTTGGCTGCCTCCGTGCTTGCTTGGCGAGCGGACGGGTTGCCTTCCGCCCTGGCCGCATTAGTTTGGGTTGTTGGACCTTGGGTTGATTTGTTGCTTTGGAACTTTTGTTCGGCGGGTTGCTTCCCGGCCGACTCAACCAGAAGCGGTTTTGTTTCGGCGGACTGCTTTTGTCGCAACTCCTGGCCAACGGTTGGAACTCTGATAGGTTTCTCTTCAGCTCTCTGCTGAGTCGATATTGAACTGGTTTGGTCTGCTTTCGTTTCGCCCGTCGGAGCCTTTTCGGATTCCAAGACCGTCTCTGCCGAACCTGCCTTGCCGACGTTTCGCGTTGCGGATGCCTTGGCCTCACCCGGCTGCGTTAGTTGCTCTTTGTTGGGTTTTGAAGGTTCCTGGCTTGTGGGGGCTGCTTCGGCCGGTGTGATGCCGGCCTTGACTACCGCCTTGGTAGGCGTGGGCTGGTTGGCCTTGGTGTTTGCATTGGGCGGCTTTGTCGCCCAAGCGGCCGCTGGACGGAGCCGGTCGGTAGGCGAACCGGACGCCGCAGTCGTGCTTGAAATCTCACTGGGTGTAGCGGCGCCATTTTGTGCCAGCGACTGTGTCTTGCCTGGTGTTGGCTTGAGCTTGTCTTGTTTGTCGGTGAGCTTGTTCAGGATTGTGGCGAAGGGCTCTTGCGTTCCGGCCGACACCTGCCAAACGCCGGACACGCTCGCATCACAGGCAGCCTCTTTTGCCCCGGACATATTGCTGCCTTTGATTGTCTGAGATGGAAGGCCTTTATTGGGCTTTGACTGTTTCGTTGGTTTGCTGGCGTTGTTTGGAGATTTGCTATGGCAGGCAGTCTCTTTCGGCGAGAGCTCAATTGCCTTCGGCGAGTGAGGCTCTTGCCCTGTGGATTGGGCGACTTTGCCCGTCGCAGCCGGGGCCGCTACGGCCGGCAGTATGCTCTGGGCCAAGTTGTCAGCTATCGAGTTCATAGCACGCTCGTACACTTACCGCCCTTTGGCAACAGCAATGAGCGTGCCATTTCCCTCGCCAGTGAAGTCTTGGAAGCGTAAGTGCTTTGAGTAGAGAGGAATACATTCCAGGACCGAGGTTGGGCGGCGGGGGCCGTTTGGCAGCGACGGTGAGGGCGACCGGAAATCTTTTCCGCCTAAGCGGAGGATTCTTCCGCCATCGAGGCCGCGACGCGCTGTGGCAATGGCTTGCTCCGGAGCCTTCTCGATAAGAAGTCTTCAAACGAAAGCTCGCAAGACGAGACATGATCGCTCGGCTGTTGGATGCTCCAGATGCAACTCTATTGAGAGGAACCGATTGATCCACCGGGCGCCGTTGCGGCAGATCGCCGGTGAGTTTTAGTCGAACTCAAAAAGCTCCTGGCGGAAAGCCCGGAATTGCTTGCAACGCGCTTAGAGGGTCTTGTATCTTTGTTCGGCGGTAAAGAACGCCTGTTGCCTCAGGCGCCAGCGCCATTGCCGTTCTGTGCGGGATTGGGCATGATCGAAGACAAACGGTCTTGAGTATGCCGACAGCGCTTTGGCTGGGATTGCCGTAAGTTCCGCCGGGCCACTCCATGCTGGCGGCATCTGCCGAGGCCGGCGCGCATCGGCCGGACGGAGTGAACGGATTCCAGGAGTGAACATGATGTGTAGGCAAGGACGCCCTGAGATGTCTCTTGCGGTTCCCACCCAACACATTCGCCGCTACGTTCTGGGGGGCCATTGTGAGCACGTTGAACCTTGGTTCCGCAGTTCGTCCGCACGTCCGCTATCGGGACCTAAGCAAGCCGAAGGCCGCCAGGAGCCAGTAGGATGAGCCAGGCTGGGTCTTCCATGCTGGAGAGGCTGATGCTGCTGGGAGGGTCACCTGCTGCGGCGCGGAGCTGCGGACTGAACGATTTCGCGCAAGAGGTATTGTGCCCGGCAGACGTAGATTCGGCCCTGGAGCTGCTTGAGCGATGCCGGCCGAACCTTGTGATCGTCTCTGAAGGCATCTCGCCGGATGAGACCCTTCGTCTTCTGGGCCGGACGTGCCTCAAGGGTGGGGATCTGCCCGTCGTAGTTGTGACCAAGAAGCCCAGTGTGGAGCTGGCAGTGAAGTTCGTCCGAGCCGGGGCGCTGGACTACCTCCAAGGTCCGCTGCGCCGAGAGCATCTCTGTAAGCTTTTGGAAGGAATGGAGATGGAGCGCTCTCGCGCGGCGGCCAAGCTCGATTGCTTCTTTAGCCCCCAGTGCCCGCCAGGCGTGGCGATCGTGGGGAAATCCGAGGGGATCGTCAAGGCCCTGGAGATGATTCGCATCGTGGCTGAAAGCCGTTGCAACCCCGTGCTGATCCTCGGCGAGACCGGTACGGGCAAGGAGCTAGCCGCCCAGGCCGTCCACGCCTGGCGCAGCGGCGAGGCCGAGAAGTTCGTGGCCATCAACTGTGCCGCCCTGACGGCGAACCTGCTGGAAAGCGAGTTGTTTGGGCACGTCAAGGGCGCCTTCACCGGCGCGGACCGCGACAAGACCGGCCTGTTCGCCTTAGCCGACGACGGGACGATCCTTCTCGATGAGATATCCGAGATGCCAGTCGACCTCCAGGCCAAGCTCCTTCGCGTGCTGCAGGAACGGACCTTCCGAAAGGTCGGTGGAACCAAAAACATTCACTGCAATGCCACGGTCGTCGTCTCCAGCAACCGCGACCTGTCAGCCGAGGTCGAAGCAGGCCGGTTTCGCAGGGACCTCTACTACCGCCTGACAGTCTTTCCGATCAAGCTGCCCTCCCTTCGCAGCCCGCAGCGCCGAGTGGACATCCCCTTGCTGGCGGAGTACTTCCTGGGAAAACTCAAGAATTCGGCTCTGCCGGCGGCGAAGAAGCTCAGCGGGTTTAGCGATGCGGCTCTCAAGCGGCTAAGTGCCCACGACTGGCCGGGCAACGTCCGTGAACTGCGCAACGTGGTCGAGCGTGCGGTGATCCTGGCCGACAGCGGGAACATCAAAGGCGAACATCTCATCATAGAGACGCCCGCAGGGCGGAGGCCTCAAGAGGCTTCCGCCGCCGGCCGGACCTCCGAGGCGAGCAATTTTTCATTGGAGACGGCCGAGCGAGAGTTCATCCTCAGAGCTTTGCGTGAAACCGGCTGGCAGCGAACGCGAGCGGCGGCGCTGCTGGGCATTACGCGGGCGACGCTCCACGCCAAACTCAAGCGCTACGGCATCAAGCCGCCTGCTCGTCCCGGCTCGATCGAAGGCACTCCAACCGATTCCCACGCCGAGTCGAGGCGCATCTAGCCGGAAAGCTGCGCCAAATCTCGCAAGCGGGCGGCCAGTGACGCCGGCGCGGACGAAAAGCGAACAGGATCTGCATAAAATCCTGACATTTCCACTTTCTCGCCGCTGCGCCGCCCGCCCCAACATTTCGCTATCTGTCTTCTACTAAATCACTTAGATATCTCACTTTCCTCAGGCGACCGCTTTGGCATGGGCGTTGCTTGGGTCCGTCCGTGGCTCCATGTGCAGACGCAGCGCGTCTGGACATAGCGATACCGTCGTCGATCGCCCGTTGAGTTCGACGCGATCAGGTTCTAGCAATTCAGAGGTTTCATGGCAGCGGAAGAAAAGCCAGATTCGCACGAAACGCCACCGGAGGCCCAGTCGCCGCCTGACGACGAGGCGGTCGCCGGCAACGGCGCGGCACCCGAAGAAAGCCCACCGGCGGAGCAGCCACCCGAGCAAACTCAGGCAGCCGAGCAGGCCCAGGTGGACGACCAGACCGAGGGTCCGTCGGCCGAGACTCAGGCGGTTCAGGGCGAAACTGAACAGACCGGCCACGACGAGGCCGGCAGCTCCGAACCGGCCCCCGAAGTTGACAGCGATACGGCCCAAGAGGCGGACTCCGAAGCGAGCATCGAGGCGGAGCCCGCCGAGAGCGCTTCCGAGGTCCAACCGCCCGAGGCGCCGTCCGAAGAGATCCAAAAAGCTAAGGCCGATGTTGGCCCAGAGATTCCGGCAGGCGCTCAGGAGCCTTTCCCAGCAGAAATGCAGAGAGGCTGGGTGTTTCCCGCGGCCGGGGCGCCGGCGATCCAGCCGACTGGGGCGGCTCGACGCACGTCGGTCGTCAAGCTTTTGCTTCTGTTCAACGCGGCGCTCATAGCCGTGCTGGTCATTGTGGTTTTGTTGTTTCGTCCGTGGCGGCCGCGAACAGCCGGTGGGATTCAAGAGCCTTCGGCCGGGCAGACCTCACTGCCATCGCTCCGAAGCCAGGCCTTGCCCGACAAGCCGGATGGTCAGTCGCCCACCGTCGCGCCAGAGTTGCCAGTTGTGCAGACGCCATCGAAACCGCAACCGACGCTCGTCCGGCGGGAGGATCGCCAGGGGCGGGCGCTTTCCTGGCCGGAATCGGAGCAAGCTCTTTTGGACCAGCGCTACACGGCGGCGCTGAATGGCTATGGGGCTTTGTTGAAGCACTCCCAGGTCCGCCCGGACAACGAGCTTATCAGCGACTTCCTGCGTCTTCGCGTGGCGCAATGCCTGGTGGGGCTGGAGCACGACGCTCAGGCCGACGAGCTGTACGCCCAGATTGTTGCCAGTCGCTCCCCGGCCGTCCGAACGGTCGCGCACTATCAGCTTGCCGTGCGGGATCTGCTAAACGGTCAGTTCCTTCGGGCCAGAATGCGGGCCTACTTGGCGATCGCGGCCTTGTCGGCCCTGGACGTGCCGCTGGCGCTGGAGACGGACTGCGACTTCCTCATCGCCAGAGCCCTGACGCAAAAGGTCTTGTCGTTTGGCGGCCAGATGGACGCGATCCGTTGGCGCCCGCTGCAGACCAGCGACCCGTTTGTTGGCCTGAGTGAATCGCAACTGAGGAATCTCTTGGCGAAGGCATCTGAGGGCCTAAGCGGGGCCGTGCTTGGTCCGCAGATGAGCCAGGTGGAATCGCAAGCCGGCGGGCGATTGTTCTCGGTAACCGCTACGCGCTGCTCGATCGAAGAGTTTCTCAGCCGCCTCGCCAGCCGGGCCGGCCTTGAATTGAAATGGGTTTCTGTCGCTCAACCGGCCCGCAGCAGGTCGGTTTCCGTCGGCTATCGGCGGGTTTCCGAGCAGCGGCTGGGTGAGGTGGCCTGCGGCGCCGTGGGCTTGCTGGGAAGGTACGACGGCCAGGCGATTCTGGTATACGATCCGCAGGCGTACGCTGTCCTGTCGGATCAAAGGAAGCTGCTGTCCCGGGAGGCCGAGTCGGCCTGGCGCCGGCTGTTCCTCAGGGCGCCTGAGGATCGGCGAATCGCCCGGGGATACTTTGCCGCGGCGGTCCTTCAGGAGTTTGCCGGTCAGGAGACCGCCGCGATGAAGGCATACCAGCTCATCGCCCACCGCTTCGAAAGGCAAGACGTTGCGCCGGCGGCGCTGCTGCGATCCGCGGCCCTGCGGATTCAACTCCGCGATTACACAGGCGCGCGGCTCGACCTGCTGGACCTGCTGGATCGATACCCCAACTATCCGGCCAGTGAGACGGTCTACCTCTACCTCGGCCAGGCCACCATGAAGGCCGGACTCTTGGACGAGGCCATCAGGGTCTTTCGCAAACTCTATTACCTGAATCGCTCTTCGGAGACGCAAAAAACCGCCTGTCTGGGTGCGGCTCGCTGCTTCTATAAGACGGGGAACATGACCGAGGCCAACAAGTGGGCCACGCGATACATCGGCCTGGTCAAGTCCCCGCAGGACGGGCTGGCTGAGGCCTACGTGCTGCTTGCCAGGACCGAGGCCGCCACGGGCAACGCCGCTGAGGCGGTCGTTGTGTATCACCGTGCTTTGGATTCCGGCCCCTCGGCAAAGCTCCGCGTAGAAGTGCTCTTGGAACTGGCCGACGCTGAGCTTGAAAGGGAGAAGTTCCTTGGGGCAATCGCCGCGCTGGAGGAACTTCGCAGCCTAACACTCACGCAGCATCAAACCTACGAATTCTTGCTGAAAGCGGCGAAGCTCTACCGGCGGATCGGCATTCCGGAAAAGGCCGCCGCGACCCTGCGCAGCCATTTGAGATCCGTCAAAGACCCTTCCAGGAAGGCGGCCCTCGCTGCTGAACTGGCCAAGTGCTACATGGACGAGGGCAATCTGGCAGCGGCCGAGAAGATTCTCTTGGAGTTCCTGCCAAAGATGGAACCCACCCCAGCGGCCCAGGACGCCGCATGCTGCCTGGCGGAGATCTACCTTAAGTCGGCCAAGATTGACCAGGCCATCATGCTGGCAAAGAAACTGCTGGCCTCCTCCTGCCCGCCGGAGGTTCGCAAACGGGCCCAGGAGGTTCTGGGGGCCGCCTACGTATCCCGACACGATTATGAGCAGGCTGTGCTGGCGTATTCCGGGCTGATGTTCGAGGAAGGCTCATCCCAGGCCTCGAAGGGAGGTCAGGAGAAATGATGCGGCACATTTGGCGGATAGCCCTGGTGCTTGTGCTGATCTCGGCCGCCGCGCCGCGGAGTCTGGCCGAGGGCGAAGAAGTCTCCAAGAAGACCGGAAACCCCGAGGTGTCGGCGGAGAGTCAAGCCGATGCGGGTCAGGTGGATATTCGCAGTCAGGTTAGGCTCTCACAACGCCAGTTGTGGCGGGCGGGCATCGGCGCTCCTGCCGAAGCCCCTGCCAGGCAAGTTCCCCTTCAAGAGGTGATCCGCGGCATCTTGGCGGAGCCGGGCCAGCCTAGGCGCAAGGTAAGTGGCAAGGCGGCCGGGGCGCAACTGGAAGTGTCAAAGACTAAGGCAACTCCGACGACACAGCCGGCGCAGCAGCAGGCCGCCCCCACTACGCAGGCGACCACAAAACCAGCGGAGGTGGAGGTCCAACCTGCTCGGCCAACGGTCGAGGCCTCGGCAAAAAAGATCTCTCCGATCACGTTGGGGCGTCTGCGGCGACTTTCGCCGAAGTGCGTCTCGCGACCAATCGCGCTGGCAGATTCGCTCTTCCTCGGGGGGTACTTTCAGGAGTCAGCCGAGCTGTACAAGGTGGCCATGCAGCGCGAGCCGTCCGATCAGGACCACGCGTGGATGCTGTTTCAAATGGCCAACTGCACACGGGAAAGCGATCTCGACACGGCACTGGGGCTGTACCGCCGGCTGCTGGCCGAGCACCCGGACTGCCTCTGGAGCGTTATGGCCCAGGTTCAAAGTGAATCGATCGTATGGCGGCAAAACAATCGCCCCGATGAACTCGTGGCGCAACTGAACGAAGAGCTAGCTGCCGCCAACGAGAAACCGCACGCAGAGCAACCAGTGAGTCAGGAATAGGCATGGTTGAAAAGGTTTTTCAAAACGTCCTGATTCTCAACGACGATCCGCAAACGACCCGATTGCTGCTGGAGATCCTGGCGGCTAGGGGCATTCGCGGAGCGGTCGTGCGGAACGCAGCCTCGGCGGCGAAGAAGCTCATCCAGAAAGATTGGTCGCTGGTTCTGGCCGATCTGCGTCTGGCTGAGGCAGACGGACTAAAGTTCCTGCGCAGGCTCAAGGAAGACGACCCGGAGTTGGCTGTGGTTGCGATAAGCGAAAGGCATTCAGCCGAGGAGGCTCTCAAGGCGATGCGGATGGGCTGTCAAGACTTGCTGCTTAAGCCCATCGCCCGGGAGGCCTTTGAGGAACTTCTGGATATCCTGCTTCCCAACCACGATGCCCCGCTGGCGGCCGGAGCGGAGGACACCCGATGCCTCTACCAGATCGTCGGGCGAAACGAGCGATTTCTAGCTGCCCTTCAGCTAGCCAGGAAGGTCGCCCCCACCTCGGTGCCGGTTCTGATCACTGGCGAGAGCGGCACGGGCAAAGAGCTGATCTCCTATCATCTGCACCGCCATTCCCGGCGTTCGACCGGGCCGTACGTTCGAGTCAACTGCGCGGCGCTGAGTGAATCTCTGCTGGAGAGCGAGCTGTTCGGCCACGAGCGGGGGGCGTTTACCGGGGCCTATAGCCAGCGGAAAGGAAGGTTTGAGCGGGCGCACGGCGGGACGCTGCTGCTGGATGAAATCTCCGAAACCACACCGCGCCTTCAGGCGGAGTTGCTTAGAGTCATGGAACAGCAGGACTTCGAGCGAGTGGGCGGCAGCGAGCCGGTTCGCGTCAATGTCCGGGTGATCAGCACTTCAAACAAGGACCTGCCCGCATTGATCCGGCGGGGCGAGTTCCGCAGCGATCTGTACTGGCGAATCTGCGGCGTTCACCTTCACGCACCGTCGCTGCGCGAGCGCAACGAAGATATACCGATCCTCGTCTGGCACTTTGTCAATCAGTATGCCGGGGAGGTCCGGCGCGGCATCACCGAGCTGGATGGCGAGATGATGCGCCTGTTTGGGGGTTACCACTGGCCGGGCAACGTCCGCCAGCTCCGCAACGTGGTGCGGACGGCTCTGATCCTGGGTGAGGGGTCAACCCTTTCGCTGGACGCAGCGCCCCATCTGCTCAGGGAGCTTCAGACGGCGCCGACAGCACGGTTCGAGACAGGCTCGCCCGACCCGTGGGCCTCAGCGCAGGGGGGATGCATTTCGTTACAGGAACTGGAGCGGCAGGCGATCTTCGAGGCCCTTCGCCGGACTAATTCCCACCGGGCCAACGCGGCCAGGTTGCTTGGCATCACTGACCGGACGCTTCGGGAAAAACTACGTCGGTATAGCAAAGAGGCACTCCAGGATCCTGCGGACGGCTGTGCCCAGCCGCCGGCTGCGATGGTGGCAGGCAGCGGGTTGGGGCGGGCCGGATCGCAGGTGGATAGTCTGCAAGGGGAGAGAAAAGATGGCTGAAACAGACCACGTTGTGGAACTGATCGGGGCGGCATTGCGGGCGACCGGGCTGAGGGGAAAGGTCATTGCCAACAATATCGCCAACCTCCAGACGCCCGGCTACCGCCGAAAGGAAGTTCGCTTCGAGCAGCTCCTTGCCAGGGTGCTGGACTCGCCCGGCGAGGCAGACCTACAGGGCATCCAGGGCGAGATCTTCGAACCGAGATCCACGCCGGTCAATAGCCAGGGAAACGATGTCAGCCTGGATGTGGAAGTCGGCGAGATGGTCAAGAACGGCGCAATTCGCAAGACGTACATCCGACTGCTGAACAAGATTTACAGGCAGATGGAACTGGCCATTACAGGGCAGTAGGTGCTGAAGAGGTATAGAGCCGATGGACATACAGCCGGTCAATTCGATAGTTGACATTGCCGTTTCGGGCCTGCGGGCCCAGGCGCTGCGGATGAACGTGGTAGCCGCCAACATCGCCAACGCCAGCACCACGCGGGCCGAAGGAGGCCTGCCATACCGCCGCAAGTCCGTGGTGCTCTCCACACTCTTCGACCAGCTCAGCGGCGTGGAGGTCGTGGAGATCGCATCGGACATAGAGACGGACTTCAAGAGGCTCTACCAGCCAGGACACCCGGACGCCGACAGCGACGGCTTCGTGAGCATGCCGAACGTGGACCTCCCGCAGGAGATGATCCACATGATTGAAGCCACGCGTGCCTACCAGGCCAACGCAGCCGTGCTGAAACGATACCAAGACAGCATCGATGTAGCGCTGGAGCTACTTCGATAGATTAAGGAGCTTGTCATGGCGGGCATTGAATCGACATCAGGCATCACGCCACCGGAGTGGCAGGAGAGGCCCTCAGGTACATCCGGCCAGAAGGGTCAATCGGCCAAAACAAGCTTCGGTGAAGCCCTGAAAAGCGTCATCGACAGAGTGGACGCCGACCAGCAGGTCTCCGCCGAGGCCATTCGAGACCTGATCACGGGAAAGAGCCAAGACATTCTTCCGGTCGTCCAGGCCGTGGCCAAAGCGGACTTGAGTTTCAAACTCCTTATGGGCGTGCGGAACAAGATTATCGAGGCATACAAGCAGACCATGCAGATGCAGGTCTAAGCCCAGCCGAGGGCTTGGGAGCCCGCGCGGCTGGGCGGACTTCCAAACGATGAGCGACAGTGGCTGAGATAGTGGAAAACTTAGGCGTGGTTTGGCAACGGGCCAGCATGGTTCGGCGTGTGATGCTGGTGGGCATTCTATTGGGCTGCCTGGCGGTGGCGGCAGTGCTGATAAACTGGGCCCGCAAGCCGAGCATGGCCTTGCTGTACAGCAACCTGTCGCCCCAAGAGGCCTCCAGGATCGTAGAGAAGGTTCGCGATGCTGACGTGCAATATGAGCTGAAGGCCGGCGGCACCACCGTCTACGTTGAGGAGGAGAAGGTCTACTCTCTGCGTCTGACGATAGCTGCTGAGGGCCTGCCGACCGGCGACCAGGCCGGCTACAGCATCCTCGACGAAGAATCCTTCGGCTCCAGCCCGTTCAAGCAGCGCGTGAATTACATCCGCGCGCTGGAAGGTGAGCTGGCCAAGTCGATCCAGTTGATCGAGGGGATCGTCTCGGCCCGGGTGCACGTGGTCAAGCCGCAGGGAAGGGTCTTCAGCGGCAAGCAGTCCCGGGCCACGGCGTCGGTGATCCTGCAACTTAGAGCCGGCAAGCGAATGACGGCTACCAACATTGCCGCGATCATCAACCTCGTTGCCGGCGCCATCGAGGGGCTCGAACCCCAAAACGTCGTCGTGGTGGATTCCACCGGCACGCCGCTTTCGGGCGGAACGGACGATTCGCTTGCCAAGAAAGCAGGCACATTCCTCGACTACAAATCGCAGGTCGAGGACTATCTGGCCCGAAAGGCCGAGGAGATGCTCACCGCCGTCCTTGGCCCGAATCGGGCCTCGGTAAAGGTGGCCGCCACAATCGAAACCAGCAGCACGAGTTCGGCTATCACGACCTTCGACCCGGTGAAGAAGGTTATCAGCCGCGAGGAGATCAAAAGCAGCTCTTCCACCGCCGGCACGGGCTCGGCGGAGAAAAAGGGCAAGAGCGGCTCGACAAAGGAAGAAATCATCTCCACCGATTACATGGTCTCCAAGACAGTTACGGAGAAGATGGAGCTGCCTGGCAAGATCACGCAACTCAAAGTGGCCGCCTTTGTTGATCTGGCCGCTGCGACCAAGCCGGAGGGCGAGGGTGAAACTGCCAAAGCAGCCAACCTCACTCTCGAGGACGTCAAGGCGATTATCCAGAACGCCCTGGGTCTCAAAGACACCAAAGATATTGAAGTTCGTGACACGCCATTCCACCAGCCGCCCGCACCGGCCGCCGTGGAAGAGCCGGGGATGTTTTCCCTGGATAACATTCTGAAGATATTGCGTCAGCTCTCGCTGGGCATTCTGGTGATGGGGGCGCTTTTGATGCTGAAGATCCTCGGCGGCAAGAAGAAATCCCAACAGCTCCAGGCCGCCCCCGCATTGGCGGGCCAAACCGCCGGGGGCGGAAAATTCCTGCCTGCGGCAACCGCCGGGCTCGACCCGGAAGCCCTCCGGGCCCACATCACACACGCCCTGCAAGAGAACCCCGAAGAGGTCAAGCAACTGTTCCTGAATTGGGCCGAAGGTGAGAAGGGAGAAGCATAAGTGGCCTCCAGTGGTATACGCAAAGCGGCTCTGTTGCTGACGAGTCTCGACGCCCGGACGGCCGGCGAACTGCTGAAGTCCGCCCAGCCGGAAGTGATTACCGAGATCGCCGCCGAGCTGGCCAGTCTGGATCTTTCCGGTGGTGACCAGGACGACGAGGCAGGCACCTCGACCGAGTCGGCTCGGGAGTTCCTTACCTTGCTCAAACAGAGCAGCGGGGAATTTGGCGGCAGCTACTCTCTCAACCGATTGCTGGAGATCGCGCTGGGCGAGGAAAAGTCCAAGGAAACTCGCAAGAGAGTTGACCAGATGGTCCGTTCGCGCGACCCGTTCTCGGAGGTGCGCATTGTCGATGCCGAGCGTCTCGTGATGGCTCTGCAAGGCGAACCGCCACAGGTGGCGGCGATTGTCCTTTCCGAGCTTCGCTCCCAGTCCGCCAGGGAGGTCTTGAGCCTTCTGGACGACCACTTTCGCGCCGAGGCAGTTCGGGCCATGACCAGCAAGGAACTCGCCACCCCAGAGGCTCGCCTACGCGTTGCGGCCGTGATTCGAAATCGACTTGAGGAGCAGCAGGACAAGCAGCAAGACCAAGCAATCTTGGCCCAGCAGAAGGAGAAGCTACACAAGCAACGGCTGCGCAAAATTGCCGTCATTATGCAGGGCCTGAATACCGAGCTGTGTGAAAGTCTGCTTAAAGAACTTGCCGAGGCAGACCCCGAAACGATCCAGACTCTGCGGAGCTTGATGGTCATCTGGGATGACATTTCCCGCATCGACGACAAGTCCTTGCGGGAGGCTCTGCGTACGGCCGACGCTCAAGTCTTGGCCTTGGCCCTGTACGAGGCGGATCTCATGATCGTCCAAAAGATCCGCGAGAATATCTCCCAGCGTGCTGGTGAGATGATCGACGAGGAACAGTCGCTGCTGTCATCACCCAAGGAAGAGAAGATACTCGAAGCCCGGGAAGGCATCTTGGAGGTGCTGCGGGATATGAGCGCAAAGGGCGAGTTGGTTCTCGAGTCCAAATGAAGGCGATAGCTGACGGTTTGAATATCAAATTTCCGCGTAACATCTCGGCGGTGAGTGTTGTGGCAGCCGCAGCTAAGGCTGCCGGGCAGCCGCAGTCCGTTGAACAAGCTCCAGCCGGGGCGCCCGCCGGACAGGAGATGTTACAGCAGGCAGAGAACGAGAGAAACCGGCTTCGAAGCGCTTTAGCGGCGCTGGAACAGGGTGCGGAAAAGCTTGCGGAATTCCGCCAAAAGATGCTCCAAGAAGTGGAAGAACAACTACTCGAGCTGGCCACCGGGATTGCCAAGAAGGTGCTGATGCAGGAGATCCAGGCCGGCCGGTACGAAATCGAACCGATCGTCAAGGAAGCGCTTTGTCACGTGCCGGCCCGGCAGGATCTGGTGATCCGCTTGAACCCGCAGGATCATGCCCAGTGCGAGATGGCACGCCAGGGCGCCGAGGTCGGTCAGGTCTCCAACACTCGATTCATTGCCGATCCAAGCATTCGTCCGGCCGAGTGCGTGATCGAAACGGCAGAAGGCGTGGTCCAATCGTCCGTCGAGGCGCACCTGGAGGACGTCAGCGAACTCCTGAAGGCTCCGGAGCAGATCCGTGGAAGCGGTTGACCTACAGAAATATCAGATGAGGCTTCAGCGGTTGAACCTGCTGGGCTGTAGGGGCCTGGTCGTACGTGTGACCGGGCTGACGGTGGAGTCCAAGGGTCCGCCGGTGGGCGTCGGCCAGCTTTGCGAGATCCACTTGGCCGACGGCCGGCGCGTGCCTGCGGAAGTCGTCGGCTTTCACAAGGAGCACCGGGTGCTGTTGCCGCTGGAAGGCATCGGAGGCATCGCGCCGAACGACCCGGTGATCGCCCGCGCCGCGCCGCGGCACATTTTGCTGGGAGAGAGCATCTTGGGCCGGGTGATCGACGGCTTAGGCCGGCCCATCGACGGCAAGGGACCTCTTGGCGGCACCGACAAATGTCCGCTGGACAACGCATCGCCGCCGCCGCTGAGCCGCAAACACATCACCGAGCCACTCCCGTTCGGCATCCGCTCATTCGACGGGCTGCTGACCTGCGGCAAAGGCCAGCGCGTGGGGATCTTTTCCGGAAGCGGCGTCGGCAAGAGCACGCTGCTGGGCGAGATCGCCCGGACCAGCGGAGCCGAGGTCAACGTCCTGGCCCTGGTCGGCGAACGCGGCAGGGAGGTCAGGCAGTTTCTCGACGAATCCCTCGGTCCGGAGGGCCTGGCCCGCAGCGTCGTTGCAGTGGCTACCTCCGATACCTCGCCCGTGCAGCGCGTGAAGGTGGCCTTCACCGCGGTCACCATTGCCGAATACTTCCGCGACAAGGGCAAGGACGTGCTGTTCATGATGGACTCGCTGACGAGGTTTGCCCAGGCCCAGCGGGAGATCGGCCTGGCCGCTGGCGAGCCGCCCACCACCAAGGGCTATTGCCCCAGTGTCTTTTCGATGATGCCGAAGCTGACCGAGCGGCTCGGCTGCGCCGAGCGCGGCAGCATCACCGGGATCTTTACCATCTTGGTCGAGGCCGACGATATGAGCGATCCCGTGGCCGACAGCGTCCGCGCACTGCTCGACGGGCACATCGTCCTTTCCAGAAAGCTCGCCGAGCAAGGGCATTACCCCGCGGTGGACATCCTTCAGAGCATCAGCCGGCTCATGAACGCCGTCGTCAGCCAGGAGCACATGATCGCCGCCCAGAAGTTCCGGGCTATCTACTCCACCTATCAAGGCGCCGAGGATCTGATCAACATCGGCGCGCTGGCCCCCGGGGCTAATAGGCGCATCGACAAAGCGGTCTCGCTGATCGATCGGATCAACGAGTTTCTGATCCAGCCGACCGGAACGCGAACGAACTTCGAAGAGACGGTTCGACGGATGTGCGAGATCACGCGATCCTGGGACTTGCTCCTCCCAGCCGACCGGCAACAGAATCACCACACCGCCCCCGCGCCGGAGAAACAACATGAGGAAGGCGGATGAAGAGGTTCAAGTGGCCATTGCAGCGCCTGCTGGATGTGACGATCCAGCGGGAGAGGGCCCTGAAGGCCGAGCTGCTTGCGCTGTCACGAGAGATGGCCGAGGTACACCAGGAAATCTTCCGTCGTCAGACGGTCCTTCGAACGCTGCTGACCGACCTGGCTGGCGAGGAGTTTCCCGAGCGGATTCCCAGGCAGCGGTTGTTTCTGGACAGTTCGAAGGCTGCCAAGAAGATCCTCGACCGGTTGCGCGCCCAGCTCGAAGAATTGCAGGCCAGGCGGGAGGCTGTGATGGCCAAGTTCATCAAGATCAGGGCCTCACGAGAAACGCTGGAGCGCATTCGCGAGGAGGCCAGACAGCAGCACATTCGCGAGCAACTGAATCTGGAACAGAAGGCGCTGGACGAAAGCGCCCAGATTTCTTTCGCGCGAAACATGAAGCTGGCAAAACTGCCCCAAGAGGCCGTCGATTCGAATTCGATCAAGGTAGAGTCATGTTGCGGTCCATCGCCCTTGGGATCGTCAACGATTGCCGGCAGCTAGGCGGGCCCCGGCGGCCTCGGTAGGAGTCTGAAATGTTCGGGAAAAAGCGACTGTTCATCTTGGCTGGGCTGGCGGTCTTCGGCTTTGGAGCTGCGTTTTTGGTCTCGACCTGGCTGGGCGGGGCTTCCGTGCCCGCGGAGGCTCAGGGCCGACCCGGCCAAACTCTCCAAAAGGATGGCGCACTTGCCGCGGGCCTGAGCACCGTCGCAGCGGGAAGGATCACCGCGCCACAGAAGGAGCTGGAAGAACTGATCAAGGAGGTCCGCCACAAGATCGCCCTCTGCCGACAGGAAGAAAGGCAGCTTGGAGAGCAGCAAAAGCGGATTGCAATGGCTGAGAATTTGCTCAAAGAGCAGGCCCGGGAGCTGGAGCGGCTGCGCATTCAACTGGTCGCGCCGCTCAACGAACTGAAAAAAGCCCAGCAGCGTCTCAGGCAGAGCCGCGTCCGCATCACCAAGCAGGAACTTGCCAATCTCAAGCGGATTGCAAAGTTCAACGAAAAGAAAGACCCTGCCGCCGCAGCAGAAACGCTGGTGGTAATGTGCAAGAACAAGCAATACGACGACGCGGTGAAGATCCTCTACTTCATGTCGGAACGGTCGGCAGGGAAGGTGCTCTCGGAAATGACCGATCGCGAGCTTGAAGCCCAGCTCTATCAACGTATGAAGCTGATCGAACCGGAAGGCTAATAACTGTGGACGTCGCAACGATCATTGGAATCCTTGCCGGCTTTTCATTGGTGCTCGGCTCGGTCGTTCTCGGGGGGGATGCCCGCATATTCTTCAACATCCCCTCTGTGGCAATCACCGTCGGGGGGATGGTTTCAGCCACACTGATCCACTTCTCCTTCGCACAGGTGCTGAGGATCGTCTCGGTAGTGAAAAAGACGGTGCTCTGCAAGCTGCCGGAGGAAGGCGATCTGATCCAGAAGATGGTCAACTATTCGGCGATCAACCGCCGGGACGGTGCGCTGGCCTTGGAGCAGCAGATCCCCGCAGCCGGGGACGATTTCCTGGTCAAGGGGTTGCAGATGATCGTTGACGGCCAAAACGAAGAGGCCATCGAAAAGCAGTTGGCCATGGAGATTCGCTACCTCCAGGAACGGCACGCCAACGGCAAGAAGGTTCTGGAGTTCATGGGCGCAAGCGCTCCGGCGTTCGGGATGATAGGGACGCTAATCGGCCTGGTGCAGATGCTCAGCAAGTTGGAAGACCCTTCGCAGATCGGCGTGGGCATGTCGACGGCCTTGATCACCACCTTTTACGGTGCGTTGTTGGCAAACCTTCTCTTCATTCCGCTGGCCGGCAAATTGGGCACGCGCAGCAAGCGGGAGAGTTTTCTGTGCGAAATGATCCTCGAGGGCATCCTGGGGATTGCCCGGGGCGAGAACCCCACCACCGTGCGGGAGAAGATGCAGGCCTTTGTTTCGGCAGGACGCCGGGAAGTTTTCAGGCCAAGTATATAAATGTCATTGAAGGATCGTCCAAAACCCGCAGAGTCTGACGCCCCGACCGTCGCGCCGTGGATGGTGACGTTCAGCGACTGCATGACGCTGCTGCTTTGCTTCTTCGTGATGCTTCTGTCGTACTCTTCCTTTGACGAAACCTTGCGGCAGAGGCTAGGCGGGCTATTCCCGCGCATGTCCCGTGACTCGATTTTTTCCCACCGGTGGTCCATCAGCGATGCCTTCCTGCCGCGAATCGAAATCGCGTTCGATTACACCAAAGAAGGCAGCGAAAGACCCACGCCGGTCGAGATGAAGAAGATCGAAAACCCCGCGCCCATGCCGGAACCGCTCGATAAAGAGGCCTACCGGGACCGCAAGGTGATCTCTATTGCCTCCAGCAAGCTCTTTTACGCCAAAGGCAGCTCGATGACTTGGCGGGGCAGGAGGCTTCTGCGGCTGATCGCCTCCTTCATGCGGCGCCTACCCTGCCAGGTAATCATTGGCGAGACCACGGCGGATTTTGAGCCCGCCGGTTCGCGCCGGGATGACTCTGGGCCGGCTGATAGCATCTCCTCGGACCGCGCGTGGGCTGTAATGCGTTACTTCACCGAAACCCAGGGCCTTTCCCGCGAGCAGTTTAGTATTTCCTCGGCGAGCCCCGTTTCGGCCGAGCGACCTATAGGAGAACCTGTGGTCAATATCGTGCTGCTTCTGCGAGGGCTGCATAAATGAAAGATGTGCAGAAAACGCAGCTAGAGGAAGAAGACCAGAGCCCTCCGGCCTGGATCGTGTCCTTTGCGGACATGATCACCTTGCTGCTGTCTTTCTTCATCATGCTCCAGGCCCTTGCGAAGACGCGAGACGAGGCACTTTTCCTGTACAGTCGCGATTACTTCAATCGGGCGATTGCAGGTTTGGGGATTCCCGACTGGTTGTTCGGCAAACAGGATAAGCCCGAATTCGACTATTTCAAGCGCAAGCACGCCGCCACAGAGGCGCCATACAAATATCCACGGCGCCGAGTAATCGACCCCGAAGATGAGAGAATTCGCCGGGCGTTCGACGACGTTCGCCGGAGAATGGAAACCCGCTCGGGAGATATGGCGGCCAGGTTGGTCAACAAGTGGATAACCCCGATCAGATTTGCCCCTTCCAGCGCGGACTTAAGTCGTTCATCGAGGAGCTACTTGAGTAATTTCGCGGTGAATTTGGATCAGAATCTGCGCTTCAAAACTGCCACGGTATACATCGTCGGCCTAGCCCAGGACGGAAACACGGATAAATCGCGGTGGCTTCTCTCGGCCCACAGGGCGCATGCCGTGCAGCTCTTCCTGGAGCAGGCCCGCGCTAGTCTCGGCAAAGAGCGCCAGTGGCGATTCCTTTCCTGGGGAGCCGGCCAGGGCGGCAAGTGGCGCCAGAGGCTAGGGCGCATTGAGAGTCCAATCCGTACGCGTAGGGATGGCGGCCGGCTTGGCGATCGGTCGCATATTGTCCTCGTGGTGACAGGAGAAAGGAGAGGTTTCCAAACGGCCAGGTGAGTTGTTTGGAACCTCTAAGTAACATGGCTGAAGAAAACGAAAACCAAGGCGCAGCAGACTCACCCGAAGCCGAGGCCAAGGAGCCGCAGACCGCCGACCAAGCACCTGCCGGTCGGTCCACGGGGCTGCTTTGGATGCTCATCGGCGCTGGGGTGCTTGCCGTGGCCGTGATAGCAGGCTTTGCAACGGGCAGGCTGCTTGGCGGACCGAAGCGGGCCAAAGCAGACGCCGCGCAGGAGCAGACGGCCTATCCGGTCGAACAGCAGGCGACCGAAGATTCCGCGGGTGAGTACGAGTACGTCGAGTTTGAGCCGATTACCGTCAATCTGGACGAGCCCCGCCTGGCGCGCTACATACGAGCCAAAATTACCTTGGCGATCGAGAAAAAGGATCAGTGGAAGCAAGCCTGCGCCTTGATTGAGCAGAAGAGGCCCGAACTGAAGAACGGGTTGAACCTTTTCTTTGCCGGATGCAGCCTGGAGGACGTTCGCGGAGAGAAAAAACTCAACCGCCTGCGGAGGCAGATTCAGGACTTGATGAACGATCGACTCTGGCCGAACGCCAAGCCGATGATCGATCACGTACTCTTTATAGAGTTTGCCGTCCAATGAATAAGCAAGTTTCGCAACTGCATCGTTTGGTGCTACAGCGTGTTCAGGCCGCGGCTGGGGATTCACCCCCCCCTGCCGGGGCCGAGGTCGAATCGGCCGACTACGATTGGTCCGTGCCGCACCATTTTACGGCGGAGCAGTTGGAGCGAATCGACCAATTCGCAGCAGGCATCGCCGAGCGGGTCTGCGAGGTGCTCTCGGGATTGCTGCATGAGCCGGTCGAATTCCAGCTCGCCTCTGTTACGCAACATTACGGCGGGGATCGACTCGACCGCCAGGCTCCCGAGGGCGGCGATTCCCAAGAACCTCAAGCCGAAGAAGGTTCAGAAACGCAGGAGGCTGCAGTTGAGGCTACTGATTCTCACTCGGGGAGCATTCTTGACGCGGCCGGCCGGCCATGTGGCTTGATCGTCCTGCCGCCAGTCTGTGCCAGCGACTGGGTGCGGAAGTTGCTTGGCGGCCAGGAGGCAACGGACGGCCAGAGAGAGCTCTCTGTGCTGGAAAGCGCGCTGCTGGCGGACATTGCCTCTGCGGTGGTCGATGCGTTTTCGGTGGCTTTGCAAACGGCCGGGGGGCGGCAACTGCGTGCGGACGAGCAGATCCTCAAGGGCCAAGGGGTTCTGCCCGGCCAGGCCAGCAGCGAGTTCTGTCGCATCGACCTCCGCCAGAAAGATTCACAGGACCCTCAGGTTCTCTCGTTTGTGCTGTTCAGCGAGACACTGGAGGCTGCGGCCGGCGTGGAAAGCCAACGAGCAAAGGACAGCCCGGCTGGCGATAGTGGCCTCGAGATGACAGCCCACTTGGAGGGCACGCCAGTTACAGCTACCGCGCTGGTGGGAAACGCAAAGGTCAGCATGCACCAGATCGCTACGCTGGAGATCGGCGACGTCTTGTTGCTGGACAGGCAGGTTGACGAGCCGATCGATCTGATCGTTCAGGACCGCGCGGTCCTTTGCGGCTTTCCCGTAGTCTCCGCAGGGTGCTATGCCGTGCAGATCGCCAGTCCGGCCGAGTCCTACGCAACCTCAAACGACCAGGACAAGGCTCAAACGTAGGGCAATTGTTGAGCAAGGAAGGCAACAGATGGCTAAAGCAGCAGAACAAGCGAATGAGCAAGTGGAAGAAGGCCAAGAGGCCTCGGGCGTGGAGGTAAACGAAGCCCAACTGCCCGAGGCGGCAGATGGCGGCGCCACGATTTCCTCCGGGCAGATCGACGTCCTGCTGGACATGACCATGCCGGTCTCAGCCTGCCTGGGCCAAGTTGAGATGGAGATTCGCCAGCTCCTGCGCTTGGGGCCCGGATCGGTCCTACAGCTGGACAAGAAAGCCGGCGAACCGGTGGATCTCTACCTTCACGGAGCCCACTTTGCCACCGGCAACCTGGTTGTCGTCGGGGATCAGCTCGGAGTGCGGATCCGCGAGATCATGCCGTCCGGCTCGGCTGGGCAGGCGGCCTCGCAGGCCCCGGCCGCAGAGACAGCGAAAGCTGCCACCTGAGAGACGGCGTCAATTTTTTCGACAGCCTGTAAGATTTTCTCCCGCCGCCTGCACCATGCTGCGGGCTTAAGTCGTTGTTTTCAGGCGGCTTAAGTTTGGCATGCCGCGTGCATATCCTTCACCGACGAGGTCTCCAGAGGCCTTAGATCGTCTTTGCGCCTTGATTGGAGCCTCAAGGGACTTTTCAAGGATAGGTTCGTGAGCGGAAGCCTACTTCGGAAGGCTTTTCTTGCGGGTTGGGTCGTTGCGGCGTGGGTGCCGCTGTGGGCTACGCGCTGCCCTGCCGGCCCTGTTGGCGGGCCGGCCAGCAAGCCCGCGGCGGCAACCGCGCCCGCAGTTGGGCAGGCGCAGGAGACAAAGCTCGCCTGGGTCCGGGGCGGCCAGGCCGACAAGGACGGGCTCGGTCCTCTGGCTGAGAGCGGCAGGGGGGCGATGTGGCGGATGCTGGCCTACATGCTGGTTATCGTCGTCTTGGGTGTCGCTACTCTCGTTGTGATCAAGCGTGTCCTGCCCCGCATCGGTGTGGGAGTTCCTTCGGGCAAGCGGATATCAACGCTCGAGACCGCTCATCTGGGGCCGCGAAAAACGGTCTATCTGCTCCAGATCGGCGCCCAGAAGATTCTCATCGGCAGCAGCCGAGAGGGTCTGTCCATGTTGGCCGACGTGACCAAGGCCTTTGACGAACCGCAGGCCGATCCCACTGAGTAATCGCTGGGACGTGGCAGTCGGCCTCGGAGCGCTTGTGGAAATTTCAGGCGAAGGCTTATCGGTGCATAGGACCGCAATACAGATCGGCGTGGCGGTTGTTGCGCTTCTGCTGGCAAGTTCACCTGACCTGGCGCTTGCTCAGGAGGGTTCCGGCGCGGGAGGCATCTCTCGGCGGGGCCTTGCCAGTGCCAGCCAGGCCTCGAAGGCGCCAAGAGCAGCCAACTCCATGCCGCCGCTCGCAGACCTGCTGAGGTTGGCCGACAAGGCCACATCGTCGGCCGGCGGCGAGGGCAAGAGCGGCTGGTCGGCGCCGGTCAAGCTGGCGATCGTTTTTACGATCTTGGCCCTGCTGCCGAGCATGCTGGTCATGATGACCTCCTTCACGCGGATCGTTATCGTGCTTTCGTTCATGCGGCGGGCTATGACCACCCAGGCCATCCCACCCAACATCGCCATAGTGGGTTTGGCGCTGTTCCTGACCATCTTCACCATGTCGCCCACGCTTGGAAAGATCAACCTGGAGGCCATTCAGCCGTACCTGCAAGATAATATTGACCTCGCCCAGACCGTCCAGAAGAGCAACGATCTGGTGAAAGAGTTCATGCTGCGCCAGACTCGTGAAAATGATCTGGCGCTGTTTGTGGAGTTGGCCGGCATTGAAACGCCCACCTGCGCCGCCGAGGTTCCCACGCACGTGGCGATACCATCCTTCGCGATCAGCGAGTTTCGAACGGCATTCGAAATGGGGTTTTTGCTCTTTGTTCCGTTCCTGCTGGTGGACCTGGTGATTGCCGGCATCCTGCTCAGTGCCGGGATGATGATGCTTCCTCCGATCATCATCTCTTTGCCGTTCAAGATCATTCTGTTCATTCTGGTGGACGGCTGGCGGCTGCTGGCGCGGTCACTGGTTACCAGCTTCTCTGGAGTCTAAGCATGGACGGTGCGATGGTGATGTACGTAGGGCGTCGGGCGTTGGAGACCGCAATGCTCCTGGCGGCGCCGGTGCTAAGCGTAGTGCTGGTGATCGGTTTCGTCGTGGCGCTGCTTCAGGCGGTCACCTCCGTTCGCGACATGACGATGGGCATGGTGCTCAAGCTGGGCTGCATGGGGCTGACTCTGCTGGTCTGCGGCGGTTGGATGATGCAGGTGGCGGTGAGCTTTACCAAGGAGATCTTCAACCACCTCGAGTCGATGGGACCTTGAACCGTGGAAGAGTGGGTCGCCATTTTGTTGCCGTTCGTACTGCTTCTGGCGAGGATTTCGGCCTTCTTTGCCGTGGCCCCGATCTTCAGCTGGCAGCCGATTCCGCTGCGCGTTCGGGTGGCGATGGTGCTGCTTATGACGATCTTTTTCGCAATGATCATGCCGCCGAAGATTTTCGCCGTGGCCGTCCAGCCGATTCAAGCGACCGTGATGATAACTCAGGAAATCGTCTGCGGCGCGGCCCTGGCCCTGGTGGCGCGGCTGGTATACATGGGCGTCCAGCAGGGCGGACGCATCGCCGGTCGCCAGATGGGCCTTATGCTGGCCAGGGTCATTGACCCGAGCACCGGCGAGCGCAGCCAGCCGGTCGGCATTCTCTTTGACTTCGCTTTCATGGCATTGTTCCTCGCTGCCGGCGGGCACCACCTGCTGCTGATCGCACTTGCCCGCAGTTACGAGGCGTTTCCCATCGGCGCGGCGCCCAATATAGCCGTCCTGACCGATGGCGTCGTCACGGCCGGCTCGGTGATGTTGCTCTTCGCGCTGAAGCTCTCTGCGCCCGTTTTGGCGGCGTTTCTGCTCCTCGGCGTGCTGCTGGCAGTTTTGGCGCGGGTCCTGCCGGAGATGAACATTCTGATGGCCAGTTTGCCACTGAGGGTGGGATTGGGCCTGTTCATGGCCGCAGCCATCCTGCCCTTTCTGGATAGCTTTGTCGTGGAGCTGGCCGAGTGGATGAACCGATTTCTGATCGCCTGAATGGCGGGGCTTCCAGCTGCGCTTGATTCGCAGGGCCCGCCGACGAGAGAAGATGGCGGAAAAACCGGCACAAGAAAGAACGGAAAAGCCCACACTCGATCGCCTCAATAAGGCGCGGAAGGAGGGGACGATTCCGCAGAGCAAGGAGCTGCCCTCGGCGCTGATCCTCGTGATGCTGCTGGTGGTGCTCGGATTGACAGCCGGCAATCTCTATCGGTTCTTCGTATCGCAGGCGCATGATGGGCTTTCTCTTCAGGTCGGTAGCGCGGCTGACATCAGCGGTTACTCGCATCTGCTGCGGAGCAAGCTCACCCAGTCGATGCAGGCGATTCTGCCGCTGATGGTGGTTGCGGCGGCCATGTCGGTCTTCGCCTGCCTGCTGGTCAGCGGCTGGACCTATTCCCCGAAGGCAGTTCAGTTCAAGGCCAAGAGGCTCAACCCCATCAACGGGTTCAAGAATCTCCTGTCCACAAAAAACCTCTTTAGTCTGCTTGTCGCGATTGTGAAGCTGGTCGTGCTGCTGGCGATCGTCTGGTATTACCTCGGCGGAAAGCTTCAGAGGTGTCTGGCCTTGCGGTGGGAGACGGCCGAGGGAGCACTGGCCGGCATCGCGCAACTAGTGTTCGGCCTGCTGGTCCGCATCACCATCGGCGTGGTGGCGATCGCGGCGATCGATTGGCTCTACCAGAAGTGGAATTACAAGCGCGAGTTGAGAATGACCAAGGAGGAGGTCAAGCAGGAGCGGAAGGACAAGGAGATATCGCCGCAGCTCAGGGGCCGCATCCGCGGCGTACAGATCGAGCTGGTTCGCAAGCGGATGCTTCAGGAAGTTCCGCAGGCCGACGTGGTGCTGACCAACCCCACGCACGTAGCCGTGGCGCTGCGGTACGAGCTCGAGAGCATGGACGCCCCGACAGTCGTGGCCAAGGGCCCCGAAATGCTCTGCGAGAAGATCAAGGAAATCGCCCGCGCCCATGGCGTGCCGATCCTCTATCGGCCCGAGCTGGCCCGGACGATCTACAACACCGTGGAGGTCGGACAAGTCGTGCCCGAAGCGCTTTACGTGGCCGTGGCCGAGGTCATGGCCATGATCTACCGCGCGCGCAAGAAAGGAAATTTCGCCCCTAGCAGTACCAGTTAAGCCATGTCTCCAAAAGGTGACATTTCGTTGAGTCGCCCTTTGCCGCAAACCTCGCGCGGCTCCGATCTCATTGATTTGGAATTGGAGAACTCGAATTCGACGTTGAGAAGGCTGCTGGTTCACAACGACGTGATCTTCGCGCTGGGCGTAGCGATGATCCTGGCGACGTTGTTGATCCCGCTGCCGACCTTCCTGATGGATCTGCTGCTTTCCTGCAGCATCGCGGTGGCCGTCGCCACGTTGATCGTCGTGCTGTCGACCAGGGAATCACTGGAGCTCTCGACGTTCCCGTCGCTTCTGCTGTTTGTGACGCTGTTTCGATTGTCTTTGAACGTGGCCACCACCAGACTCATTCTGCTTCAGGGCGACGCCGGGCAGATCATCCAGGCGTTCGGGCACTTTGTGGCGGGCGGCAGCCTTGCCATCGGCCTGGTGGTGTTCCTGATCCTGGTCGTGATCCAGTTCGTTGTGATCACCAAGGGCGCCGATCGGATCAGCGAGGTGGCGGCCAGGTTCAATCTGGACGCGATGCCCGGCAAGCAGATGGCCATCGACGCGGATCTCAACGCGGGGCTTATCGGTGAGGAGGACGCCCGCACGCGCCGGGCCAAAATCGTCAAGGAAAGCGAATTCTACGGAGCGATGGACGGTGCCAGCAAGTTCATCCGCGGCGACGCTCTGGCCGGGCTGATCATCACCGGAATCAACCTGCTCGGCGGATTTGTCGTGGGTATGACGCGCGGGATGACCATCAATGAGTCTATCGGGGCGTATTCGATTTTGGCCGTCGGCGACGGCTTGGTCAGCCAAATCCCCGCGGTGATCATTGCCACCGCTTCGGGCTTCCTGATCTCCAAGACCAGCAGCGACAGGAACATCAGCCAGGACTTGCTCCGGCAGATGCTCTCGCGGAGCCGGCCTATTGGAATAGTGGCATTCCTGCTGGGCGCGATGGTCTTCGTGCCGGGGTTTCCAAAAATTCCGTTCATCGTCCTTTCGCTGAGCGCAGGCCTGCTGGCTCGGCTTCTAGCACGGCACGAGCGCGAAGGCAGGGCTCTCAAGGCCAAGGGCAAACCCGAAACCGAACCCCATAAGGTCCCCGTCGAACAGCTCCTGGACGTCGATCGGATTTCCATCCAGGTCGGGCCGCGACTGATCAAAGTGGTCGATCCGCGCAGGAAGACCAGCCTTTCCAACCGCATCGCGCCATTGCGGCGGAAGTTCGCTGAACAGTTCGGCGTGATCCTGCCGCTTATCCGCCTGCGGGACAACGTTTCTCTGGAATCGAATACCTACGAAATTCGGCTGCACAATCACGTGGTGGCTACAGGTAGGCTTGAACCAGAGATGTACCTTGCGATGGATCCCGGCACGGTCCAGACGCCGATAAAGGGCCTGCCCGCCCAAGAGCCGGTGTTCAATCTGCCGGCACTTTGGATCGAGTCGGAGCAGAAAGAGCAAGCCGAAATCAGCGGCTACACCGTGGTCGATCCGGAGAGCGTCTTGATCACGCATCTAAGCGAAACTCTCCGAAGGCACGCCCACGAGCTGCTCTCACGCGAGGACATCCAGGCCCTGGTGGATCGGCTCCGCGAAAAGCAACCGACGCTGGTCAACGGCGTCATAGGCGAGGTCGTCCCAATCGGACTGCTTCAAAGGGTGCTGCAAATGCTGCTCAAGGATGGCATCCCGGTACGCGACCTGCCGCAGATTCTCGAAACGCTCGGTGACCATGCCGGCCGGACGAAGGAGCCGGCCGCGTTGACGGAAATATCGCGGAAGGCGCTGGTGCGGACCATTACCGAGCAGCACACCGACGAGAAGGGAAAGATCATCGCCATCGTCCTGAACCCCACCTTGGAGTACGAGCTGCGAAACGCTCTAAGCAAGGAAGGTGAGAACGATGCGCTGAGCCTCGTCCCGGAGCGGGCGCTGGCACTGAGCCGCCGCATCACCGAAGCCTACCAGGCGGCAATGGAACAGGGCTACGACAAGACAGTCTTGCTGTGTGATTTCCGTATTCGCCCGCACCTGGCGGCGATGCTTTCGCGGCAAATTCCCAGACTGCCGGTCCTGGCCTACGACGAGATCACTATCGGAACCGAAATTCAATCCGTTGGAACGGTCTCGACAGAGGCTGCAGAAACCCAGGTCGCCACGGCGGCCACATAGGGGCGATAGCCCAAACGATGAAGAAGACCAACGGCATGGATGACTGACAGGACAGACGTGAAGCAGCTTGCTGTGATCATCTCGGTTGTGGGTTTCTTTGGTCTGGCCATTGTTGGCTGGATCAGCGGCCTGGCCCCTCATACCTGTGGCATACGGGCCGCGGGCGGGGCGGTCGTGCTGTTTGTATTGATGAGGTTCGCCGGGCGCCTAACCACAAGGATTTTGGCTGATGCGATCGTCGAGAACAGGTCCAACACGCAGAGCGGTAGGCGGATGCCGCCGGCGAAGTAGGTGAGGAATTGAACAGGTGAGCACGAAAACGGCCAGTCCCGTTCCTCTTAAAACGCTGCAAGCAAAGGTCAGCCAGACCTACGCCAGCCATTCGCGCGACACTCTCGAAGAGCGGTGGATCCTCGAGAACCTGCCCCTCGTGCGCCACATCGTACAAAAGGTTGCCCCTCATTTGCCGCGAAAGTTCGATCCGGAAGACTTGATTGCCGCCGGGACGCTGGGGCTGGTAAAAGCAGCCCGGGCCTTCGATCCCACCAAGGACGCGGGGTTTCGGACCTATGCCTACATCCGAATCCGCGGGGCCGTTCTCGACGAACTGAGAGGCCTCTCTTTCGTGCCATCCGGCGTACACAATGAGATACGAAGGGTCCGCCAGGCCTACCAAAGGTGCATCAACTCACTCGGCGAAGCCCCGAGCGACGAGCAGCTAGCCGAAGAACTGGGCATCTCGCGAGCCCGGCTATACCGCACGTTGGAAGAGGCTCGCAGGCAGAACTTCCTGTCCATTCACGGGCTCAGCCAAGACTGCCCTGCCCTGGCCGCGCTGGTACCTCCGCAAAGCCAACCGGCGCCTGATGAGCAGGCGGAACGAAAGGAAACGCTGGAAAGGCTCACCGAAGCCATCAGAGAGCTGCCCGAGAGGGACCGTATCGTGCTGCTGCTGTATTACGAGCGGGACCTGACGATGAAAGAGGCGGCAGAAGTGCTCGGCGTTAGCGAATCTCGAATCAGTCAACTGCACGCCAGCGCGCTATTCAAACTGGCCATGAAATTGAGGACGGTGAGATGACCGCCGAATCTGATAGCACAGTGCATGGTCCAAACGAGCTGGCCGGCCCGATTCCCGTCTCGGCTCGCAAGGATCTGACGGAACGTCGCCCGCCCAATGGCAGAAGGCGGCGGCGAAAGAAACGGCCAAAGCCTGATGAGAAGTCCCTCGAGCCGCAACTCGAACCAGACCCTCCGGACCAACCTGACCAGGACGATCGAGATCATGAGGTGGACTACTTGGCGTGAATCGGCCCGCAGCCGACCGGCAGCCCCTGCCCGCCGCCCAAGGCCGGCGAGGTCGGCTCGGTCTGGCCTTGGCTCCGTCTTGGGCCCTGAGCGGCCGGGCGGAAGAGAGGCTCGAACGAGCCGCTGGGAGTTGAAGGCAGCTGAGCTTAGGACTTGGCGACTGGGGCCCAATGACGGTCGCCGTCGAGCCTAGAGGTTGTGAGTATGCGAAGATACGTTGAAGGGGTACTTAAGAAGCGTGAAATCAGGCTGGGCCAGCCGCGCACGATCGGCGCCGAGAGCGATGCCCCCGCGCAGGCGCCCCAGGCCAGGATTGTTCAGCAAAACGACACCGGTGCAACCTTAGAAGTAGTTTGCTCCTGTGGACGAAGGATGCAGTTGCGGTGCGACTATGCGACGGCTGAGACTTAACCGCCGCGAAGCGGCTCAGCCTTGCCTGCGAGAAGAAGAACATGCAAGTAGGCCTTCTAAAGGAGTTCACATTATGAACTGCAACGTCAAGACAGCATCCGTGCTGGCAGTGGCCATGCTGTTGTGCGGATGCCTGGAGATGGGCAGGAAGCCTCTGGCCACGGTGAACACCAGCGAAGCGGAAATAACCCCTAAGGCGGAATATCTCAGCGAAGTTTCCGTCAAGGCCGTCCATGAGGGAGAAGGCGAAACGGCCGTCGAAAGCGCTTTGATCTGGTCGGAGAAGTATGCCGAGGCGGTCGAAAGACTCGTCCGGATGCAGCAAGAAAACCGCCAGTTGGCGGAATCCAATCGCAAGCAGACCGGGCGGATCAGCGATCTCCGGCAGGAACTGGCACAATGCCAGAAGGAACTCGCCGAAGCCAACGCCATGCTGATCGAGATGGGAGGGGAATTGGAGAAGTGGAAAGCGAATGTGCTTGGTTTCCGCCAGGAGATGCGCAAAGCCGATGAAGTGCAGTTGATCGCGCTATATAAGGTGTTGAGGTTGCTCGGCGGTGAGATACCTGAGGTGCCTGAGGAAACTTCCGCCGTGCCAACTGCCTCTGCAGAAGATGAAGGGACTACCCAGTGACCCCAGCCAATCGCGAGCCATTTCGACCTGCGGCTGCGAAGCCGCTAAGCCGCACTTGCGTGGCGATCGTTCTGCTCCTGACCGTGTATCTGACGGGCGGCTGCGCTGAGAAAAGCATCCCGCCGGCACGGATCGCTCACTATCTGCGTTCCACCAAGAGCGTTTTGGGGCTCGGGCGGGTTGTGTTTGTGGCGCTGGACGACCGGAAGTGTCCCCAGCGGATCGCCGCGGGCATGAGCGACGCGCTGGCCGGCGCCATCCAACGCAGAAAACTCTTCCACATCGACACATTGGTGGCGAGCGATGCAGCCTGCAAGGATCTGCCCTTCCGCAGCCGAGAAGCCTACTCGATGAAGGAACTGGCCGAAATTCGCGACGCACTGCGGTGCGACGCCGTGATGTTCGGCTCGGTCACTCATTTCCAAACTTACCCCCGGATGCAAATCGGAATTTACGTCCGGCTGCTGGATCTGAAGAACGGCAAGCTGATCTGGGCGGTCGACCACACCTGGGATTCGACCGACAGCCAAACCGAGGCGAGAATCAAGGATTTCTTCGAAACCCAAATGCGAAGCGGATATGACCCGGCCCAGTGGCAGCTGGGGCTGATGAGTCCGAAGGTGTTTCAGAAATTCATCGCCTTCGAAGCGGCCAATACGCTGCCTTCAAGGGAAGGAGCCGAACAGTTGCGACGGGCGAGACGGCGCGGCGGCAGCCTGCTCGGGATGCTGAAATCCGCAGGCCGCCGGCGCTTCCAAAGAATTCTAACAAAGCGTTCAAGTTGCTAAACCAAACCACGTAAATAGCAATGGACCATCCGCGCTGGAGCATAGAAAGTGCACGTTGATGAGACAATTGGCATCGGCCCCGGCGGACTGCCGGAGGGCAAGGCGGCGGCATTCAAACCGAAACGGCGCGAGGAAACGGTAGACGCCGAGCCCGCGCCGGGCGATCCCCAGATTCACTACCTGCACGAGACGTACCTTCCACTGGCGGCCGCCGTCGAGGAGGTCAACCAGCAAGCCGTCGCCGAAGCAAGGCAGCTTCTTCAGTCCGGCCAGCTCGACAGCCAGGAAGCTCTTCACCATGCGGCCGAAGCCATCATCACCTTCGGTCCGTGACCGTAGGGCCTTGCGCCGCCGAAGCCTGCGCGAGGGTTTCAACAACGCGGCCCCACCTGCCGCCTGGCAGGCTGCTCTGGCGGCCTCCGGGTCGCGGTAGCTGCCTTCCCCGGGCATTTTGGGTTTCTGCCGAAGCGTCCCGCCAGCACCTTCGGCCACTTCAACATCACGGCTAAGGCCCAGCGCCCATGTTGCTCCATTGCCACCGGAGTAAATCAGCCACCGCGTCGGGCTCGGATCGTCAAGTCAGGCTTCCAGGCCAGATCCACTTCTATGGACGGAGACTGCGCAGAATAGGCAACCTGCGCAAGATCAGGTTTTTTTCGGTTTTCCCTCAAGTCATCGCGGCTTTACCCGATAAGTAGGCTTAGCGAGCAACCGCTAACCGAGTCAGCGGGACTTGGGTCTTTCTCAGCATTACGAGCTAAGCGTTGCAGATTGCGGGCTGTGGGACTGCGTTGGTCCGCAGCAAGATCATTTTTAAGGGAGAAGGGATATGCTAGCGATTAAGTCGAACCTGATGGCGGAAAACGCCGCCCGACATTTGGGTCAGAGCTATGATTCTCTGGCCAAGTCGGTTGAGAGGCTCTCGTCGGGCCTGAGAATTGTTGGTGCCAAGGACGACGCAGCTGGCCTGGCCGTCCGTGAGTTGATGCGTGCTGACGTGGCTGTGATGAGGCAAGGTGCGCGAAATGCCCAGGACGCGATCAGCATGCTGCAGACCGCTGAGGGTGCACTACAGGTGGTTGACGACCTGCTCATTCGTATGAAGGAGCTGGCCGAGCAGGCTGCCACCGGATCCTACAGTGACACGCAGCGGAACATCATGAACAATGAGTTTGAGCAACTGGCCAACGAACTGGATCGAATTGCCCAGACCACCAAGTTCAACGGCATTTCGATGCTCAACAGTGCCAGCGGCACGGTGACCATCCACGTCGGTGGTGGCAATACCGCCAACGACAAGGTCACCGTCAGCACGGTCGATACGACCAAGAGCGGCCTTGGCATCAGCACCCTGAGCATCGCCGGCCAGACCAGCGCCGCCGCAGCTCTGGGTACGCTGGGCACCGCGATCGACACCAAGGACAGCGCTCGTGCCAACTTCGGTTACATGATGAACCGTCTGTCGAGCACGTCCGCGGTCCTGTCGATTCAGGCCGAGAACATGCTGGTTGCCGAGTCGCGTATTTCGGACGTGGACGTCGCGACCGAAATGTCGAAGCTCACGAGGAACCAGGTGCTTGCCCAGGCAGGTACGGCCATGCTGGCCCAGGCCAACTCGATGCCGCAGTTGGCCCTGACACTGCTGCGGTAAGCTGATCTTTTGGGAGGCGGCCCCGTTTACCACGGCGACCGCACCCACGCCCCAACCCACGGGGCCGCCTCCTTAGAATTTCGCGTCGTTAATGCTTAAGGAAGCACGTTGTGCCCACTCTCAGCTTGTCAGGTCTGGTCACGGGGATTGACACCGGAGCGTTGATTCAGCAGTTGGTAGCCGCCGAAAGCACGCAGCTCAACATTCTTCGTCAGCGCCAGAGCACTTGGCAGACGAAATCCGACGCCTTTGGCGAGCTCCAAACCCACCTCACGGCCCTCCAGGACGCTGCGGACGAGCTGAGAGACGCCAAGCAGCTAAGGACCTACAACGTCGCCAGCAGCGACGAAACCGTTCTGACCGTCAGCGCCTCCAGCTCCGCCTCGGAAGGCTCACACGGAGTCATTATCAATCGTCTTGCCTCCGCGGAGCGCGAGGTACACGACGGAGTGGTTGAAAAGGAGACGCTGGTGGGGGCAGGCAGCTTCTCCTACATCTACGGCACCGGCGGCGACGCGGTGACCTGCACGGTCGATACGACCAGCGAGACCAAGCTGGAGGACCTGCGGGACCTGATCAACAACGATGCCGACAACCCTGGCGTAACCGCCAGCATTCTCGAATACGATGCAGGCGGCGACCAGGTTTACCATTTGGTCCTCAGCGGCAACGACAGCGGCTCCGACAACCCCATCAGCATCAACGACGCCGGAACGACGCTGGACGGAAGCGGTGTGACCGTCGATTTCAGGTCCACAACATTCATCGAGACTCAGGCAGCGCTTGACAGCCAGGTCCGCGTGGACGGCTATCCGGCTGACCCCAACTGGATCGAAAGAAGCACCAATACCATCGACGACGTTCTCGTGGGCGTGACGCTTAACCTGCAAGCGACCGGTACGGTGAACGTCATCCTCACACGCGAGACGGAGAGCCTCGAAGAAAAAATCCAGGACATGGTCGAAGCCTATAACGCCGTCGTCGATTTCATCGCTGAGAAGACGACCTACGACGAGGAGACGGACACGGCCGGGGCGCTGATCGGCGAATATACCCTAACGCATGTAAAGCGCGAGCTTCGCATGACTTTTGTCGAGGCGCTGCCCGGCTTTGAAGAGGGGAAGAATACGTTCACGCTGGCCACGCAGCTCGGGCTGGAGCTTGACCGCAACGGCAAGCTCACCCTTCACACGGACGAGTACGTCAGCGAAAGCAACACGATCAGCTATTCGGGTCTCAACGACGCGTTATCCGAGGATTACCTGGCCGTGCTCGATCTGCTGGGCACGCGGAGTACCGGGGCCTCGGACAGCGACTACCTGAAGTTTTACGGCGCCACCAGCTACACCGAGCCGGGAATCTACGACGTGAAGGCGACCTTCGACGGGGGGGGGAATCTGACCGGCGCGCAGATCAAGCTCGCCTCCGAGTCGCAGTACCGCGACGCGGATATCGACGCAGGCAACAACCTGATCATCGGTCTGGCCGGTGACGATCCTGACAATCCGAACCCCGAATTCAACTTGCAGGTCAAGGCCACCTACAACGGCAGCCCGACCGAGACGGCCCAGGTGCGCGTCCGCCAGGGGCTGGGGGCCAAGCTCTACGACGCCATCGACCAGATGCTGGACACTACACCGAATTTGGAAGGATCGATCATCCTCGCCGAGGATCGCTGCGATTCGGCGGTCAAGCGGCTCCAGGACTATATCGAAGATCAAGAGGAACGTCTGGAGAAACTGGAAGAAAACCTGACTCTGAAGTTTGCAAGACTGGAACGGGCACTGACGCTGCTCGAGGCGCAGCGCCTGGCTTTGGGAATGTTCTAACGACAAGGATGGGCAGATTATGAGTGGGATTGCGTCATATACCGAGAATGCCGTTTCCACGCAGACGCGTGGCCGACTGATCGTCCTCCTTTACGAGGGTGCCATCAAGTTTCTCAAGCAGGCCTTGGCGGAACTCGAAGCGGGGCGTCTTGTGGAAAAGGGCCAATACGTCAACAAGGCTCAAGCCATTATCACGGAACTGAATTCCTCCCTGGACATGGAAGCCGGCGGCCAAATCGCTCAGGACCTGCGCAAGCTTTACAATTTCATGGGCGTCCACCTTGACGAGGCAAACATGAAGCGCGACCCGCAGCGAATTCGCGATGTCATCGCCTGCCTGCAGGACCTCAACGAGGGCTGGAAGGCCGTCACGGCCTAGGCCCAAAGGGATACACTTGATATTTCACCGCCCACCGAAAGCCGGTGGGCGGTGTTGTATACTCAGTCGGCACGGGCGATCCCGCGGGCGGGCTTCCGCGAGTTACCTGACGCGGCCGTCCGTTATTTTCTATCTTCAAGGCCTTCGCGTTTTGCTCCCTCGCCCACGCCACGAATCGCCCAGCGAGCGAACTTCATGCGGATGTTGTTGGTCTCGTCCACCTTGACGGTCACCTCATCTTCCCTGACCTCGATCACCGTCCCGACGATCCCCCCGATGGACGTCACCTTGTCCCCCTTCTTGAGACTGGCCAGCATCTCCTTTCGTTGGGTTTCTTTCCTGCGTCGCCCGCGGCCCATCCAGATGTACAGCAGGACGATGCCGCCGATCATGACGAAGAGCAAGTAATTACCCTTGAAGAGGCTGGGGCGGCCTTTGGGTTCTTGGCCCTCGCTTGGCTGCGCGGCGGGTTGGCCGGGGGCCTGGGGCTGATCGGCTTGCTCGGCCTGCTCCTGTGGTATTTCGCGCAGCGGTGCGTCCGCCGGCGGGGACGTCTGAGCCAAGCAACAACTCGCCGCCAACGCCAGCGCGCCAATTGCCGTCGATATCCAAACAAGCTGCCTGCGGTGTGGCATAAGAAATTCCTTTCCGTTTTTACGTCGGTTCGGTTGCGATGCTGTCAGCTTTCCATATATCGCGGGGCCCATGATTGTCTCCTCACTGCCTGTTGTCAAGTTCCTCGTCGGCGCAGAGGTTCTTGACCCATTTGGCGGCGGAGGCCTCCAGATCGCCCGCACGGATCGCTTCACGGATGGCCGACATGAATTGAGAAAAGAAGTGCAGGTTATGGATCGTCACGAGTGTAGGTCCGAGCATTTCTTTGGCCATGAATAGGTGCCGCAAGGCGCCGCGCGAGAAATTGCGGCAGGTGTAACAACGGCAACTGTCATCGAGCGGGCGCTCGTCGGCGGTCCAGCAGGCGTTGCGGAGGCGCAGGCGTCCTGTCCATGTGAAGGCCTGGGCGTTTCGGCCGTTCCGAGTGGGCAGCACACAGTCGAACAGGTCGATTCCGCGCAGCACGGCGGCCAGGATGTCACGCGGCTGGCCCACGCCCATGAGGTATCGCGGCCGATCCGCTGGAAGCTGGGTGTCGATCTGGTCCAACACGGCGCACATGGCCTGATGGCCTTCTCCGACGCTCAGTCCGCCGACGGCATAGCCGGGCAGATCGAGCGCGACGATCCGCTCGGCGGAGGCACCGCGCAACTCCGGTGCCAGACCGCCCTGCTGAATGCCGAATAGCGCCTGGTAGTTTCCGGCAGCCGATTTGCAATCGGCTGAGATCCACGCTTCCTTGCACTCCAGGGCCCATTTGGCGCTTCTGTCTGCGGCGGCGGCGATGTGGGCCTTACTCGCCCGGCTGGACGAGCATTCGTCCAGTTGCATGATGATATCCGCGCCGAGGAGTTGCTGAACCTCCATGGCTCGCCGGGGCGTCAAAATGACCTCGTTGCCGTCGATGTGTGACTGGAATACCACGCCGCCATCGTCAACCGTCCGCAGATGCCCCAGGGAGAAGACCTGATAGCCGCCGCTGTCGGTCAGAAGGGGTCCATCCCAGCCCATCATGCGGTGGAGCCCGCCCAGTTTGTCCACCGTCTCGCCGCTGGGGCGGAGCATCAGATGATAGGTGTTGCTCAGGACGATTTGGATGCCGGCGTCGCGGAGCTGGTCGGGCGTGACGCCCTTGACACTGCCGGCGGTTCCGACCGGCATGAAGGCCGGCGTGGCGAGGCGCCCGTGGAGGGTCGATAATTCCCCGAGGCGAGCCTTGCCACAGCTGCACAACAGCTTGAAGGAAAACATAGGCGCGAGGATACTTCTGCTCGCTTTGCCAGGAAAGGCAAAAAGCGAGTGAGTTCGGCCGCTAGCTTCGACGGCGCCGCTTTTTGGCCTGCGGCGATTTCTGGGCCTCGCCGGTCGCTTTACGGCGTGCCGATTGCCGGGGGCTCTTTTTCGCAGTTGGTTTGGCCGTTGCGTCGAGCAGGGATCGCACCGTCTGGCCGAGTTTGTGCGGCTCGAAGGGCTTAGTCAGCAATTCGCTGCGGCCGTCTGCCAGTTCGCGGCGGATGGTTGTCCTATCGGTATACCCGGTGATGTACAGCACTGGCATCTTGGGGCGCACTTTGCGGAGTTTGGCGGCCAGCTCCGGCCCGTTCATGCCCGGCATGACCACGTCGCTGATCAGTAGGTCGATCGCTCCGCTGTAATGTTCTCCAAGCGGCAGGGCCTCCTGGGCGTTGCCCGCCTCCAACACGGTGTAGCCGTACTGGCGGAAGAAACGCACAATCATTTGCCGGACCGCTTGATCGTCCTCAGCGACGAGGATCGTTTCATCTCCCGTGAGTTCCTCTCTTGGGGCGGCGGCGGGTTCTTGAGGTTTCACCTCGGCGTCGATTCGGGGCAGGTAGATCTGGACCGTCGTTCCGCGGCCTACCTCACTGGAGACGTTGATGTATCCGCCGCTTTGCTTGACGAAGCCGTAGACCATCGCCAAGCCCAGACCGGTTCCTTCTCCGACCGGCTTGGTGGTAAAGAATGGCTCGAAGATTCGCTTGCGTGTTTCCTCGTCCATTCCCACGCCGGTGTCGCTGACGGTCAACATGACATGCGGCCCGGCACTTGCGCCGATGTGCCACTTGGCGTAGACTTCGCTCAGCGTCACGTTGGAGGTTTCGAGTCGCAGCTGGCCGCCTTCGGGCATCGCGGCCCGGGCGTTGAGGACCAGGTTCATAATCGCCTGCTGGACCTGCAACGGATCGGCGCGCACGTTGCCAAGGTCCGGTGAGGTAAGAATCGACAACTTGATGTCCTCCGCGATGATCCGGGTCAAGGTGTCGGCCACCTCTCTCAGCACATCGTTGAGGCAGATGATCTGCGGGTGGAGGAGCTGCTTTCGGCTAAAGCTCAGAAGTTGGCTGGTCAGCGAGGCGGCCCGGTTTGAGGCCTTGTGAATCTCCTCGATCGGGCCGTAGGAGGGGTTGTTAGGGGCCAGATCCTTCAAAAGCAGTTCGCAATAGCCTTTGACGACGGTCAGTTGGTTGTTGAAATCGTGCGCCACGCCGCCGGCGAGCTGACCAGCGGCCTCCATCTTCTGGGCCTGGAGTAGCCGGGCCTGAAGGGTCTCCTGCATAGTTACGTCGCGCTGGACCGTCACGTAGTTAATGATCTTGCCGGCATTGTCTCGCAGAGGGCTAACGGTAAGCTCTTTCTTGTAGACGGTCCCATCCTTCTTGCGGTCCGTTATTCTTTCCGACCAGATCTGTCCGTCGGCGACGGTGCGCCACATGCTTTCGTAGGGATCGTGGCCCTCTTCAGCGGAGTCGATCTTGGCAATGTTCCTTCCGAGGGTCTCATGACGGGAATAGCTGGTCATCCGCTCAAAGGCGGGATTGACGTATTCGATCTTTCCTTTGGTGTCGGTAATGACCACGGCCTCGTGGATCTGTTCGATGGCGGCAGCCAGGCGGTCTCGATCGGCTTGGGCCCGTTTGTAATCGGTGATGTCGCGAATCGACTCGATCGCGCCGGTGATGTTTCCCTCGCTGTCCAGCAGCGGCGTGGCGGTTGCCCAGAGAACTATCTCTTCGCACTGTTTTGTCTTCGGCACGAATACCTCTGCGAAGAGCGTGTTTCCACGTCTTTCAATATTTTGGTAGTGGGGATCATCCTGCCAGTCGTCCTTGCCGATCAGGTCGATCATTAGGGTCCCGGGTTTGACATTGAAGGCCTTCGCGTATGCGGCTTGGCCCTTTCCGAGGACTCGTTGCTTCTTTACGCCGAGAAACTTCTCGAGCTGATGGTTCCAGGCGATGACCTTCTTGTCCCGGTCAATTACGAAGGTGGCGTCGGGCAGGAAATCGATGATGTTTTGCAGTCTTTCGTTGAGATTGTGGATCTCCTGATCGGCCCGCCTTCGCTCGGTGATGTCGCGATCGATGCCGACGATGTGCAATTCGCCGTCGATGTAGAGCGGGGCGGCCGTCCATTCGTAGTAGTTCTCCTTGCCGTCCGGGCGAATCCAGGAAGACATCCCCCGGCAGGGCAGCCCTTTGCGGAGGCAATCCAGGAAGTACGCATCGTTGCCTTGTAATACCCTTGTCAGATTGTTGAGATTGTCGGCCGCCATGAGTTCTTCGCGGCTGCGGCCGGACATCTCCACATACCGGTCGTTGCACGTCACCAGCGTGCGTTTTGTTGTCTCGAGAGCGTACCTGCAAACGTCGATTCCGTCGGTGGCGTGCTCCATGATCGTGCGCAGCCAGCTTTCGCTGCGCGCCAGCGCCTCTTCGGCAAGTATGCGCTCGGTGATGTCGCGGTCGATTCCAAGGATGTACAATTTGTTGTTTTCGGTCCTGAGTTTGGTGGCTGTCCACTCAAAGTAATTCGCTTTGCCGTCCGGGCGAATCCACGAGGATATTCCGTGGCAGGGTTGGCCACTGAATATGGATTTAAAAAAGGGTCCGGATGTTTCTTTTCCCTCAGTTAGCTTGTTGAGACTGCCAACCGCCATGAGTTCTTCGCGGCTGCGTCCGGACATTTCAACGAACCGTTCATTGCACATCACCAGCTTGCGCTTTTTCGTCTTCAGATCGTGTTCACAAACGTTGATGCCGTCGAAGGAATGTTTCAGTATCAGTTGCAGCCAGTTTTCGCTGCGGGCCAGCGCCTCCCGGGTGAGTCTGCTGTCGGTGATGTCGCGGTCGATGCCCAACAGATACAGTTCACGTTCCATACGGATCGGCATGGCGGTCCATTCGTAGTAGTTTTCCTTGCCGTCCGGGCGAATCCAACTGGCTATCCCATGAACGGGCAAGCCCTTGCGATAACGCTCCATGTAGTCAGGGTCACATCCCATTCCCTTTGTCAACTGCTGGAGATCCTCGGCGGCCATAAGTTCTTCCCGGCTGCGGCCGGTCATCTCCACGTACCGGTCGTTACACGTAACAAGTGTGAGTCTTTCCGTCTTTAGATCGTATCTGCAAACGTCGATGCCGTCGGTGGTGTTCTCCATTAGCAGTCGCAGCCAGTTTTCGCTTTGGGCAAGCTCTTTTTGGACCTTCTTGCTAGCCGTCAGGTCCACTGCGACGGCCACCATGCCGCGAATGGCCGTCTCGGCGTGCAACGCCGAGAGGCTAAGCTGAACCGGAAACATTGCCCCATCGCCCTTGACTGCTAGCGTTTCGAAATTGGCCGGCCGCCCTTGGCGCATGCACCGCTCAACCAGAGCGCGGTGCTTCTTGGTCAAGTGGAAGAGTTTGTCCAGGGTCAACTCCTTCATTTCTTGGCCGGACCGGCCGCACAATCGCGTTGCTGCCGGATTGGCGTAGACGATTGCCCCATCGGTGTCGGTGGCCAGCGTAATTTCGGCAATGTTCTCCACCATGCTGGAGAGCAGGTCGATCTGCTGAGAGAGTCTGTGGCGGTTAAAGGCCTCGTCCAGATTCTGATCGCTTTCGAACGTGTCGATGTTCTCCAGCGTCACGGGGATGTGGCCGGTATAAATGCTGCCTGGAATGTTAATTGCTCCCGGACGGAAGGCCGTGGCCGGCGAACCGTGGTTGTAGGCATAGAGCATTTGAAAGGCGTGGAAGGTGAAGGACTCCCTTCTTTGGCAGAAGGCAGCGTCGATCGCGCCGGTTCGAAGGTGTTTGAGATGCGCTTTTTCGGCATCGATGCAAACGAGCTTCACCGCTTGGACCTTGCCGGTATCTTCCAGGGCCAGCGCCGCGCTGGGGCCGCTGTTGCCGTCGAAAGCGGCAATGCCCACGAGATCGTCGTATTGCCTGAGATATCCGGCCACCACGGCTCGGACCGTCTCGTAGCTAACGTTCGGGTCGTCCGCCACCCGCAGGATGTCGATTTCCCGACAGTCCACTAGATTGTTAAGAAACCCGCGGAAGCCGGTTTTCATGTTGACGAGCTTGGACAGGCCGATCATCAATACCTTGCCTTGGCCGGTAATTAATTCCCTCAGTGTCTCCGCCATGGCCCATCCCATTTGAAACCAGTCCGTTCCCACGTGGGCCAGGCGCTTGCTTCCCGGCAGGTCGCTGTCCACCGTCACCACCGGAATGCCCCGATCGATCGCCTCGTCCACGGCCTCAAGCGTCCTGGGATCGTCCCATCCCAGCAGCATAATTCCCGCGACCTTGCGCCCGGCCGCGTCGCGGATGGCCTGAAGGTATGGCTCGATCACGCCGTCTTCGGAACCGGCGATGGTGACCTTCACGCCGTACTGCGAGGCCATACGCTCCAGAACATTATGCGCGTGGCGGACGTGGGCGGGGTGGTGGGTTAGGTTGCCGATCCAGACGTATTCTTCCATCGGCACACACTCCTTTCGTTGGCCCCGAACGAAATAGCCAACAGTGGACATGAGTTTGTCGTACCCCGGAGGCCGCCAACCCCTTTGCGGTCGTCCCCGGTCATAAACTCAATTATCCCGCGTCGCCTTGAATATTTCAAGGCAGCGGTTCAGCAGGTCGGGCATTTCCTTCAGCGGCAGTTGGCTGGCAGCGTCGGACTTGGCTTTGTCTGGCTCTGGATGGCTTTCGATGAACAGCGCATCGGCTCCGGCGGCCATCGCCGCGGCTGCAAGCAAGGGGGCGTATTCCCGCCGACCTGCTGAAACATCGCCCAGTCCGCCGGGCTCCTGTAGAGAATGCGTGGCGTCGAAAACCACCGGCGCGAACTGCTGCATCTGCGGAATCGCCCGAAAGTCGCTCACCAGGCGATTGTATCCGAACGACGTGCCCCGCTCGGTCAGCAGGACCTGCTCGTTGCCGGTGCTGCGGACCTTCTCAACCGCGTGCTTCATGTCCCACGGGGCCATGAACTGGCCCTTCTTGATGTTGACGGCCCGGCCGGTTTTCCCCGCCGCCTGAATCAGATCGGTCTGGCGACAGAGGAAGGCCGGAATCTGCAAACAATCCAGCACCTCTCCGGCGGCCGCGGCCTGGCCGACCTCGTGGATGTCGGAGGTCACCGGCACGTCGATCTGCTGGCGAACGGCCTTCAGCCACTCCAGCCCCGTTTCCAGTCCAGGGCCGCGATAGCTGCCAACGCTGGTGCGGTTGGCCTTGTCGTAGCTGGTCTTGAAGATGTAACCGATGCCGATCTTCCGGCAGAGTTCGGCCAATTCGCCGGCCACGTCCAGGCAAAGCTGAAGGCCTTCCGCCACGCAGGGCCCGGCGATCAGGGCCAGCTTGCCGGCGCCGATCTGAACTGGGCCGACTTCGCAACGATGACTCGCGCTCATCAGATTTTCAGTCCTCTCCACGGCCAAAAGGTCCAAAGGCTCTGCTGACGTGGAATGATCAGCTTAATTCTCCCGGCAGCGACGCGAATGTCCAGCGGCGTGTTGGGTCCGACGTCGCCGTCGACCTGGCAGGCCGCTGGGCTGTCGGTCTCGATCCGGACGCCGCGGACGCGACGGTAGATCACGTCGCCTTTGAGCGGATGCAGCCGCAGCAACGTCCACGTCGCATGCAGCATCAGCCCGGCCTGCTCCCTGCACGAGAAGATCACCAAGTCCAGCAGGCCGTCGTCGAACCTGGCGTCCCGGCAGATTCTGAGTCCCACGGCGTATCGCGAGATATTGCCCACAAAGGCCAGACCGAAATCGTTGAAGATTTCCTGGCCGTCGGCGACGATCCTCAGCCGCGGAAAGTTGTGCTCCCAGAAGGTTCGCCAGATTGGCCAGAAGTAACTCAGGTGTGAAATATGGCCGGATCTTACAGCCGCGAGCCTGCGGACAACCTCGCCGTCGAAGCCCACACCTATGATCAACATGAAGTTTCGCCCGTTGACCTGCCCGATGTCGCAATCCACAATCTGTCCGGTCAGAAGCACTTCGACGATCTTTGCGGGGTGGTGGGGCATTTTCAGTTGTTTTGCCAGGAGGTTTTCCGTTCCGGCCCGGCACGGCAGGATGGGAAGGTCGGTGCCGGCCAGGCCGTTGGCAACCTCGTTGACCGTCCCATCGCCACCCCAGACGATCACGGCTGAGGCACTGCCGACGAGCGTGCGGACGTAACGCGTTGCGTCGTCTGGCCGGCGCGTGACGTATTCGACCAGATCCATTCCGGCTTGGCGGATTTCGCTGCGCAGCTCGGTGAGCATCAGCTGGCTGCCGCCGTAGCCGCTCCGCGGGTTTATCAGCAGGTGAACGGGCAAGCTCGGATCAAACGTGGCCATACCTGGCGCCTTGCAACGTGGTCTGGGGATTGCGATTGCCGAATCTAACGTTATAATACCCAATTCGCCGGGCAAGGCCAACGGTTGAACGTCCGAGCAGATTCATCCAGTTCCAGGAGAAGGCCAATGGAAGAGGCTACCAAAGAGATCGTGGAAACCATCGTTGCCAAAGAGACGTGGGCTTACGAAGACTACAAGGACCTCGCCAAGCAACTGTTAGCACTGGGCGACGCGCCGCGAAAATTCAAGGCGATCGTGGCCCAGTTGGAGGCCCAAACGCCCGAGATCAAGGGCACAGCAGCGCTGAAGATCGGCATCGCCCGCTATATGCTCTGCCGATTCGACGAGGCGCTGGAGGCGCTGGCAGCCGCCACCGACAACAAGGATCGACATTATTTCCAGGCAATGTGCTACAAAGGCCTTTATCAGTACAAGAAGGCGGCTGAAGAGTTCGAACAGGTGCAGGATCGTGGCTGGGACGATACGGAGATTCAAGTACAGCTAGCCGAGCTGCAAGCTCTGTCCGGCGACATCGAGGCGGCGGCCAAGGCCGTAGAAAAGCTCCAGCGGAAGATTGCCGACACGGCCGACTACTTCTTCTTGCGCGGGTTGATCGATGAACTGCTCGGCAACACCGAACAGGCGGGTGAGGCCTATGAGAAGGCCCGGACGATCGATCCGGCGCACGTTGGGGCGACGTTCCGGCTGGCCTACCACTGCGACCTGCACGGCGAAGAGACGCGGGCCGTCGAGCTCTACAAAGAATGCCTCGCCCACCCACCTGTCCACGCCAGCGCACTGTTGAATCTGGCGGTGCTATACGAAGACTCCGGCCAGTACGACCTTGCCATTGTCTGCCTGAAGCGCATCTTGGCCTGCAATCCGAACCACACGCGGGCCAGGCTGTTTCTTAAGGACGCCGATTCTTCCAAGACTATGTATTATGATGAGGACCAGGCCAAACGCATCGCCAGGCGCAATGCCGTGCTGGATATCCCCGTCACCGACTTTGAGCTCTCCGTGCGGGCCAGAAACTGCCTCAAGAAAATGAACATCCGCACGCTCGGCGACCTGGTCAATACCACAGAGGTTGACCTGCTGTCCTACAAGAACTTCGGCGAGACATCCCTGAAGGAAATCAAGGACATGCTTTCGGCCAAGAACCTCCGCCTCGGTCAGGCCCTGGAAGAGGACAGCGAGTTTGCCCTCGAGTTGCAGGCAAGTCCGGGGGCAAACGTCGGCAACGAAGGCGTGCTCGCTACCCCGATCAGTCAGATCGAGTTCTCCGTCCGGGCGCGAAGGGCCTTGGAAGGCTTGAAAATCGCCACGCTGGGCGAGCTGGCCGCCCGGACCGAGCCAGAATTGATGGGCTGCCGCAACTTCGGCCAGACCAGCCTCAATGAGGTCCGTCGACGGCTGGCCGAGTACGGCTTGGAGCTTCGCCAGCCGAGCTAACCACCCAGCCGCAGGCAGCAAGGAATCGGTACCGTCGCATCTGTCAGCGGCGGAACACCACATGAAACACGTTCACCTACAACGCGCTTTCAAGCGCGCAGCAATGCCGGCGGCGTTCCTTGCAGCTTTGCTTACCTGCGCCCTGATCCTCGGCGGGCTTTGGAGCTGTGCCCGAAAAAAACCTCTCGCCGTCAGGCGGCGTCCGCTTACCTACACCGGCGTGCCCATGATTCGTGTGCTGATCACGCCGGTGGCCGTCGAACAAATCACCGTTGCCACTGCTGGCGGCTATCGCCTAACTGTCGATGGAGCCGTCGTCGCGGAATCCGACGGCCCGCTGTCGGAAGGGGTCGTTACTCGCTCCGGCGGGGCTTGGCATTTCGGCCTGTTTGATGCCCAGGGCCGGCAGGTCATTCTCCAACCGAACGCCAATAGCTATGCCCGCCTCGGCGCGACGAAGTATCGCGGAAACCTTCGCTTTCTCCCGGTTGGCCAGAAGCAATTTCGCATCGTTAACCAGATCGATCTGGAAAGCTATCTTGCCGGCGTCTTGGCCAAAGAGCTTTATCCGTTCTGGCTGCCTGAGACCTACCGAGCGCAGGCCGTAGCCGCCCGCACTTTCGCAATGCACGCCATGCTGACTTTCGGCGAGTTGCACGAATACGATCTTGGCTCCACGCAGAGCTGGCAGGTTTACGGGGGCTTCTCGGCCGAGACGCCAAAAGCCTGGGATGCGGTGCGAGCCTCGCACGGGCAGGTGCTCACCCACGGCGACGACGGCGATGAGCGTCTCTTCATGGCCCAGTATTCGGCCTGCTGCGGCGGGCGGGTCAACGCCGCAAAGGTGATTCGTGACGCCAAGGATATCGAGCCCCTGCGCGGCGGGCAGGTGTGCACCGGCTGTGCAGGCTGCCCGCGATACCGATGGAAGCCGGTGCGAATCGCCAAGGCCGATCTGCACCGGGCGCTGGTGAAGGCCTACAAATCGGCAGCCAAGCTCACCGGTGTTGCGGCGCTACGCGTTGCTGAGACGAATCCTCACGGGCGGATTGTCTGGGTGGAGGTAGTGGGCCCGAATAAGAAAAGCATCCGTCTGCGGGCCGAGGACATCCGCCTGGTGCTGCTGCGGGCTTCCGTGCCGGGTGCCGGCCGACTCTACTCCATGAACTGCCGCTTCCGCGACCTCGGCAAGGCGATCGAATTCTACGACGGGCGCGGTTTTGGTCACGGCGTTGGGCTCTGCCAGTGGGGCGCACAGGCTAAGGCCATCCAAGGCGCACCTGCCGAGGAGATCCTCGGCTTTTACTATCCCGGCGCGAAGATCTTCCGAGCGTATTAGAACGGCCAGAGCAGGGGGATCATCGCTACGCCGATGATGAAGCTAATCAACTGGAGCGGCCAGCCCGCCTTGAGGTAATCCCAGAAGCGATAGCCGCCCGGCCCAAGCACCATCGTGTTGGGCGGAGTGGCCACGGGAGTTAGGAAGCAGCACGAGGCAGCCATCGCCACGCCCATCAGGATCGGCATCGGGCTGATGCCCATTCCGGCGGCCATGGCGACGGCGATCGGGGCCATTAGCGTCGCCGTGGCGGTGTTCGACATGAAGTTGGTCACCAATGCCGTAATCGCAAACACCGCCGCCAGGAGGAGATGCGGATGATGAACCCTGCTGATAACCGCATCGGCTACCAGCTTAGCGGCGCCGCTGTTCTGCATGGCCGTGCACATCGACAGCATCCCCGCAAATAGAAAGACCGTCGTCCAGGAGATGCTGCTGAACGCCTCTCTCATCGTCACACAGCCGGTGATCACGACCAGGCACGCGCCGAGCATCGCAGCCGTCGTCAGCGGAAAGTGTTTTGAATTTATGGCCATCACGACAACCACAAGCACGAAGATCCCTATCGCCGCCCATATCTTCGTCGTGCGAAACTGGAAACCGCCTGCTTTGTGGCTTTCCAGCACGGCACCTTCGCTGGTGGGCAGGAAGCGATGGCCGACAAGGCCGTAGTAGACGATACCCGCAGCAAACAGCATTACCCCGATCTTGGCGAACTCGAAGAATCCGAATGGATGGATCGCCTGGGAGAGGTTCGCCGTTTGATTGATTGCATCTTCGAGAACCTTGTTGACCGCCCCGTTTGGTGGAGTGCCGATCAGCGTCATCGTCCCGCCGAGCGAAGCGGCGAAGGCCATCGGCATCAAAAGCGTCCCAGCCTTGATCTTCGCAGAGGCGGCCACGCCCACCACCAGCGGAATGAACAGCGCCACCGTGCCGGTGTTGCTCAAAAAGGCCGACATGATCCCCACGGCCAGCATGACGATCACCACCAGCCGGGCGCGGCTCTTGCCGGCGACGTGAATTACGATCCGGCCGATCTTATCGGCCAGGCCCGTACGGAAGATCGCCTCGCCGACGACGAACATGGCCATGAACAGAACGACCCACTTGTTGCCGAAGTTCTCAAAGGCCTCTGTGGCCGACAGGACGCCGGTGAGATTAAGCGCCACAGGAACGAGCATGGCGGTAACCGGCAGCGGCAATGCCTCGGTAAAAAACAGGATCGCCGCCACGGCGAGGATTATCAGTACAGTAATTGCCGGGTCCATTATCGTTGCCTTTTCGGAACTGCAGAGAATACATAGGAATCCTTCTTGTGCAAGCGCAAGCCTATGCCGGTTATTTTGGTGCCTGGTCGAAGATCGCATTGGTATCGCCAGCCTCCGATGGCGGCAAACCACGGTGGTAAGGACGACTGACGATGAAAGATAACACCACCCGGCTAGACTTGGCTGAAGAGGTAGGGCAGTTCATCCGCAGCAGCTTTTCGCCGAAGTTCGGGCGGCTACAGGAGAAGTTCGTCTCCGAACCCGTCTGGCAGCGCTTGCGTCAGCTCGGCAGCGAGCTTTGGTTGGATACCGGTGACATCGACGTTGCGAGTGAGCTCTGGACGCGCGAGTTTACGGCACTGACGACCAACAACACACTGCTGAACAAGGAGGTGCAAAAGGGCACCTACGACGCGCTGATTCACCAGGCAGCCGAGCAGAAGGCCATGGACGATCTCGGGTCACGGACTTGCTGGCGAAGTAGCTGCGTGCTTGGGCTTTTCTCGATTCGCCCCGATTCTTCGGATGCACAGAGAGCAGGATCCGTGTGTGCGGAACTGTGTGCCGTCCCCGCGCATCCACGCAAAAGGATATGTCCAGCGTCTGTCTGGAACTCCGGCGATAACGAAACCGCAACCGGGCTCCAACACCACCTTCAGCGAACGGGAGCTGACCGGGATTAAGCTGGTGAGCCTGGCATGGTAGGGTCCGTATTTCGGATCGGGTTTCTCCTCCAAGGCCGCGAGGGGCACCTTCCAAACCACTTCGACCGTCATATCGAAAGGTGCGATGAATCTCTCCGGCAATTCAATGGCATACTCGCCTTGCTTCAGCTTGTGGACCTCGAGAGTCTTTCCGCCGAACGTGGCGGATTCGACTTCCGCTTCGTCGTACGGAAGCACTATAGGCATGGCGCGTGAGTGTTTTGGCCAGCGAGTAAGGGTGATGCGCGAGCGGGCGACGATCTCGCCGCCGGCTGTGACGCGCCACTCATCGGCCTGGTAACTGCCGGCAAAATGGATCGTATGCTTCCTGGCCAGCAGCGCGGCGGCGGCGACAGGCGGGCCGGCGAGGGAAACGACCAGAAGGCAGAATCCGATCAGCCTGGCCCAGCCGCCAGCAGGCTCTCGTGCGAACCAGAGCAGCGCCAGCGATGTGGCGGTGACAAGCACGTAGACACCAAGGAGCCCATACAACATCAGGTACCAGATCGGTATGTTTGCCAGATGACCCTTGATGGCGGGGTACAAGAACGCTGAGAAAACCACAAAGACCCAGAGGATCCAGTATCCGAGCAGCGCGGACTTCAGGGCGATCTTCCTTTCCCGTTCGTCCCACTCAGGTGCGCCCCTTCCTTTAAACAGCCAGCGATTGAGGCACAGGACCAGGAAGACACACATTCCTAATGGGACCAATTCCAGACCCATAAAGTGAGACAGTGATACCACCAGTGCGATGAAAACAAGAGCAATGCCGAGGTTGAATGTCGCCAGTCTTTGCAATCTCGTCATGATAAACTCCTTACCTCAGGTTGGGGGCGGAAGTCAGGACAACTGTCTGGCAAGGTCGGTAATATCCACGCCAAGATCTCTGAGGATCTTGGCCGACATCGCCTCTTGATGCTGCAATAGCGCCAGCAGCAGACCTTCGGGGCTGACTTTGCCCGCAGCCGCCTTTTCGATGGCAAAGTTGAGTGCATTCAAGGCGCGCGGCATCAGAGGAAGGCCGCGGTCGGTCTTCTTCTCGCCTCTTAAGAGCCGGTTTTCGAATGCCGCGCGGACTCTGGCCAAGTCCACACCAACGCCACGCAGCCGTTCCGCTACATTCGCAGCAGCGCTGCCAACCACGCCCAGCAGGAGATGCTCTGTGCCCATGTACTGGTGCTCGTAACGCCGTGCCTCCTGCTCGGCGAGGCTCAAAGCCCGTCTGGTTTGCTCGGAGAACTTCTTATTCACGATGAACTCCTCGAACAAAACGGTCGCCGTCCGCCCCTTCTGGTGCCTACCGCTCGCCTTTGTCCCAAGTTGGGCATCCTCGTATTGAAAAACATCTTCGACCGACACGCCGAAGACCTTGGCGATTCGAAAGGCAAGCGGCAGTGAGGGGGCATACTTTCCGCCTTCGATGGCAATGATGGTCTGTCGCGTCACGCCGGCGCGGTTGGCCAGCTCCTGCTGCGTCATCTCGTCGTGATCAAAACGCAGACGCCGAATGCAGTTGGATATCTCAGGCATTGTCGGCCTCCATATGACGGCCATAGAGCACCACAATTGCTACGCTTCGGGTGAAAAGGAAAACGACGGCACCGAGCATTGTGATCGTCCCGAGTACATGCACCCATACTTGCCCCTCGCGCTGAAAAGCAAAGACGACACACCATGTGCCCATGCACCCGATGATGAAAGCCAAGTAAGAAGCGATACCCCCAGCCAGAGTGGCACGACGCGCGATGTTCTTGTCGCGCTCATCAACTTGCTCTCCGCGGCCGATGAAGCCCGCGAATCCATTGATGGCGTAGAAAACAAAGGCAGCAGTCGCGATTACTGGTCCAAAGAGCGGAAGCAGCACAAGGTAGCCCACCACGGAGGCGGTCATTGTTGCCACACCAAGCCATGCCCGTTTCTGTTCTGCACTCATTGCAAGTCTCCTGTGTATGATATATCAGACATAATGTACGCTCAGCATTACATAATGTCAAACATGTCTTTCGTAGGCCCCTGGCTGGAGGTCGCTTAGTTCATGCCGTCGGCCAGGGGCATCCGAGCCGGACGGGCATTCGTCGAGCTGTTCGCCGAAGAGACTCGCGATGCGAAAGGCCAGCGGCAGTGAGGGGGCGTACTTTGCACCTTCGATGGCAATGATGGTCTGTCGCGTCACGCCGGCGCGGTTGGCCAGCTCCTGCTGCGTCATCTCGTCGTGATCGAAGCGCAGCCGGCGAATTCGGTTCTTGAGCTCACTCTTCGCCATGTCTTGGCTCCCGGCCGTACAGCGCAAGAAGTGTGATGGATCTGAATAGGAAGAATATCATTACTCCGATGAAGACGATGTTGGGCAGCACGTGAATTGAAATGACTTTCCTGCCCAGAGCCTTGTAAACGAACCACGGGACGATGCAGGCTGCGATGAACGCCACGTAGGAGATTATGGCTCCTGCCTCTTTTGCCCGGCTGGCTATCATCCTGTCGCGCTCGTCCAGATCCACCTCTCCCGCTCGGCGTTTCTTCCGGAAGACCAAGCATGCTAGCGCCCCGAGGCCGAAGACGGCGAACCCTGCCGGCGCGAACTTTATACCCGCCAACGGAATGATGGTCAGAACAACTGCCACGGCCAGCCCGAAGGCCCCGACAATGAACCACGCCTCTTTTTGCTCCCTTGACATCGCGAAGGTCCTTTCCCGAACAGACATCCTCTTGAAGACAACGCCGTAAAGTATAGCGGACACAAAGTAAGGGATACCTTACTCTATGTCAAGAAGGTTTTACTTAACTGGGAGTTTTCCTCCGATCGCTGAGTTGGCGCCGCGCCAGGCGGCGCTATGGGCCTTCCGGTATGCGAGTTGTGCGATCGCTCGGTTCAAGCAGTCTGCCCTCAGAGGAGGATGCGGAAGGGAATGCAGGATGCAGGCAGAAGTAAGCTCCTTTGGGCAAAGATGTTAGCAGCAGATGGCTTGGTGGTTGCGGGTTTGAGGGCGAGCGATTCGTTGGAGAAATCCTGATAGGGGATGCGCTGAAAAAGGCGATTTGGAGGCAGTGATTTGAAAACGAGGAAAAGTCGGCCTAAAATGCATTGTTTAATCGCGATTCAGGAATCGCTGTGGAAGACAGGTACAGACATTTCAGAGGGAAGGATTATGACTGCCGCCAAAGGCAGGCAGCTCTTCCAAAGCGACTCCTTGATCTTACAACGCACGTCTTAGAACGGAGAAGTCCTTTGCAGGGAAGGAGTTACCGCTCTCTGCTCGCGCCCGGCCTGTTGGGGCGGGCAAAAGGAGGCCTACTTCATGCTCGCGACGATCGACGAAACCGAACTGGCCGATGGGCTCGTCGGGCAGTCGGCACAGATCCAAACGTTGCGTGAGCAAGTTTCTCGACTGGCTTGCTGCGATGTCAATCTGCTCCTGCAAGGGGAGTCCGGCTCCGGAAAGGAGCTGGTATCGAGAATGGTTCATCGTCTCAGCAGTCGCTGCGATGGGCCCTTCATCGGCGTGAATTGTGCAGCCATTCACGAATCCTTGTTGGAAAGCGAGCTGTTTGGCCACGAGGCCGGTGCCTTCACGGGGGCCGATAGGCCTTCGCTGGGTTTCTTGCGGGCGGCCGACGGCGGAACGGTTCTACTGGACGAGGTCGGCGACATGAGCCCGTCGCTTCAGAGCAAGTTGCTGCGAGTCCTGGAAGAGCGGGCGGTGGTGCCGATCGGCGGGACCAAGGCCGTGCCGATAGACATTCGAGTTATCGCCGCGACGAATCGCAACCTGGCCAAGGCGGTGGAGGAAGGCAGCTTCCGAGAGGACCTCTACTATCGGCTGAACGTCGTATGCCTGAACCTCCCACCACTCCGTGAGCATCGGTCGGACATCCCACTGCTGGTGGAAAGGTTTTTGGGGAAGATGGCCGAGATTCTCGCCGTCCCGGCGAAGAGCGTCTCGCCGGAGACGATGGATCTGATGATGTCGTACGACTGGCGGGGCAACGTTCGGCAATTGGGCAACGTGATCGAGCGGGCCTACGTTCTGGCCAACGGATCGGTTATAGAGCTTGAAGACCTACCCCCGGAGCTGCTGGGGACGCCGGGCGAGAAAGGCCAAGGTAATTCCTTTCCCAGCCTTGAGCAGGCAATTCAACTGCACGTCAAACGGGCGTTGGAGATCTCCGGCGGTGTTCGCACCAGAGCTGCCAGGGCACTTCAGATAGACCGCAAAAGCCTCTGGCGAATGATGCGGCGATACAACATCGGCTAAGATACCGCCTTGTTCGGTCAGAGGTTTCACTCCAAGTCTCTATAGGCTGCCTCCAGATTGTGCGCAGCGGGCGTTTGCGATCTGCTCTACGTTCCCAATAGCTCACGGTTCATGCAGTGATGGTCTTTTCCGGAGGGCTCAATATTCTCCAGGCGGGGTGCGAGCGGAGCTTCGCGCTGCCGGATGGACTCGAGAGGGGACGTTTGCCAACGGAAAGTCTTGGCCGGCCGTGGCCATCCGCCCCAGGCTGTGGCAGTTCGCCTCAAATAGCGTAAGTGCTTTCGGGGAAACTTTGGGAGTCGAAGGGCTCCGCATTCGGCTGTGGCATATCGCCCCCAAGCCGTGAAGGGCTGTTGGAGAGTCAAGAATTGTGCTTCGACACAATTCACTACGTACTCAGGACTTACAAAAAAAACCTTCCATCGTGTCGGGACTGGTCCGGCCGTTGCTTTAAGTAAGGTCGCAAGGGTCGGGCCGCACCGGTCCGGCTAGGTCCGCTCACAGAGGAGGCAAACGGAAATGGCTGTCAGACTTCAGGAGATGACGGGCGAAGAATTGTTGCTAGCCAAAACCTTCGGCGAGACGGCGTGTTGGGAGCAAGTCGATCAGGAACTCGATCGCAGAGCTCTGGCAGGGCCGCCCGCCAGACAAATCGTGGCCAGGAGCTCGCGGAAGTTTGTGCGGGCAAGGCCGATCTCGAGCCAACTGGTTGCTTAAAACCAAGGGCTGGTTCCTTCTTCGCTTGGCCGCCGAACGGCCACGAAGAAACCAAGGCGTTAGAAGGATCTGAGGGATCGCGAAATGCTGGGAAAAACAAATTGCTCCCCGGGAACGGGGACGGGGCAGATGAACCCCGGCGAAGGAGAAAACAAGGCGATTCTAGCGGCCGAGTCCGACCCGGTCGACGCGGCGCGGCTGTTTAGAGCGCTGGCGCTGCTGGGCTATCGGGTGACGCTGGCAACCTCACCGGAACAGGTCTTGGAAATGATTCGACAGCATGTATTTCCCCAGGCGGTCGTTGCTGCGGAAATGACGTTAGGCGACGAGCCGATTCTGGCCAGGTTAGCTCGGTTGCCTTCGATGAGGTGTTTGGTGGCAACCGGTCCAGCAGGCCAGACGGAGATGGAGCAACGGGGACGCCTATCGGGGGCGACGGTATATCTGCCTCGGCCGGTGACGATCGAAGCACTGGCCAAGGCGTTGCGCGTGCCCGTGACTCGTGAGTTTACGTGACGTTTCAGTTGGCAGGAAATGTACGAGGTCTCAGAAGGAGAGTGATATGAGCGAAAGCACCCACGCGATTCCTTTGTGAGCGAATGAGTAAACCATGTCAACGCAATCAGACGATTGCGGCCGATTTTACGAGATTCGGTGCCCATGAGTGTTTGCTGTGGGGCAAAAGGGCACCCATAGGAAGGAGCATGATTATGTGCATAGGAAGAAAGGTTTTCATAACGGCAACACTGTTTGCGGCGACGCTGCTGCTAATGCTTCCAACTGAAGCGGTCGCCTCGCCCGTAACGGCAACGAATGCGGTGCTCGACTCGGTGGGTGGGACGATCTTTATCCCGCTCCAGCCGTCCACCAGTGGCATCCTGGGCGATCCGCTGCCCGGGGGAGGTTCCGTTGGGCTTCAGGCTCAGACGGTGTCAGTGGGTGGGACCGGCACAACCCTCAATGGTTTTGTCCAGTTCGACCTCCTCTTTGATCTCACCCCGGACATAGATCCAAACAATCCCGACATCATTGCGGGAGTGATCGAGATCAGCTTCAAAGACTTGGACTTTCTGCCGGTCGAGATACCTAACCGGTTCAATTTCAGGGAAATGCTGGCTCTGCAGATTAATGGCAACGCGCCGCTGGAGCTGGATGCGAACAACTACTCCGATTTCATTCTCGGGCCACCACCCTATCCCACGAACAATACGACGCAGACGTATGCGTTCGACATGAAAGCCGATCTGGGTGTGGATTCTAACCAGTTCGAGGAGATCAGCCTGGCCGAAGAATTCACACTGACGGTGGCCCTCTTCAGTCGTCTGGAACACCTGCGGAACATATCCGACCCGTGGAGAAACACCGCAGAGGTTGTCCCGGGCAACGACTTCGGGTTCAGCGCAGTTCCCGAGCCGGCGGCGATGCTGCTGTTGGCTTCCGGAGGTGTGTTAATGCTGCTTCGCCGCAGGCGACAGTAGGCAAGAAACGATGGCTTGTTAGATACAAGGCCACGAACACTTTAGCGACTTGAACGAGAAAGGTAGGCGATAACATGTTACAAACAAACGGCTTCAAACATGCTTTCGTGTTTTGCTCGGTGGTGCTGTTGCTTGCAGCGACAGCTCCGGGCCAGATTTTCATCGATTTTGAAACCGAAGACGATTTCGCAACACCCCTGGTGAACGGCCAGGATCTTTCTACCCCGCCGGAGTTCGGAATTCTGTTCGACATCAGTTCCGGCGGCGGTCTGGGTGCGGCGATCTTTGATTCGGATCCCAACGGGCCCAACGCCGGCGGCAACGATACGGACCTGCTCGTTGACCTTGGGAATATTGTGATCATTCAGAATGTGAATGAGCCCAACCAAACTGTCTCGGGCATCTTCGATGTCCCGGACGATCACAGTGGCGGCGGCAGCGTTGTCTTTGATTTCAATTTTCCCACCGAGATGCTTTCCATCGATCTGGTCGACATCAATGGTAGCGCCGCGACGACAGTGGTCCTCACGGACGTTGGCGGCAATACACGTACGTATGCCGTGCCGTCGCATTGGACCAATGACCTTACTGTTTCGCCCAACGGTTTCGACACGTTGGATCTTACGACGCTGGCCAATCAGCTCGGTGAGGGCGGTTCGACTGCCACCGCGTCGCAAGGTCTGGGCTTCGATCCGCTCAACGTCATTCAGCTGGACGTCTCGTTCAGCGGATCCGGAGGTCTTGACAACCTGACATTCGTGCCCGAGCCGGCGGCCATGATGCTGCTGTTCGCTGGCGGCGTTGGCTTGCTGCGGCGCAGACGCTCTCGTCGAGCCTAATGACGCTTGGCAGGCTAGAGCGGTGTGTAATTCGTTTAGGTGATACGTGAAAAGTTGCCAAGACAATTCGAGAGTTTCGGCCGGCTGGCGCTCTTCGGTGCTCAACCGAACCGCGCAGGACAATACCGGCCGGCCGGAGCGAATGAGCTGCTCGGCTAAGCCTGGCGAGATTCATGCGAGGATGATAACTCGCTCGCTGAAAGGCGCTCTGCCAGCGGATCGCTCGAATGGGGGGCTAAGGCAAGTAAGGAGATTGAAAGTGAAAAAGCTCATATTTCTTACTGTATTGATTTGTTCGATGCTCCTGGTCGCACCGGCTTCGGCAGACTGGGACGTAAACGATCCCCATAAGATGCATTTCCCCCAGTTGCCAGACCCCAACGGCTGGGACGTGGATTTCACGGGCCGGGCGCTGGCGGACGATTTCCTGTGCTCTCAGAGCGGACTGATCACGGATGTCCACTTCTGGGGCTCCTGGGTTTATGACGAGATTCCGGAAGATCCCAACGGCTTGCAGGGCATCGGGAACATTGTCCTTGCCATTTTCGACAACGTTCCGGCCGGGACCGCTTCCTTCAGCAGGCCGGAAGAAGACCCCCTGTGGGTATACAACGTGGGGCGCAACTTTACCGTTCGTCCGGAAGCAATACCTTCGCTTCAGGGCTGGTACGAGCCGGCCATTGGCGAAGAGACGTTCGATGCAAACAACCACAATCAGTACTTCCAGTACAACATCATCATCCCCGACGCCAACGCCTTCTATCAGGAGGCCAACACGATCTACTGGCTTGGCATGGTGGTGACGTTGGAGGGCAACCCAACGGTTGCGGACTTTAAGATTGGCTGGAAGACGTCGACCGATCACTGGGAAGACGATGCGGTGTGGATGCCGTTTGCTCCGAACGGCAACAGCGCGGACGGGAACGGCGCGAACAACCATATCGGGTGGCAGGAGCTTCGCGACCCGATCACAGGCGCATCGATGGACCTGGCGTTCGTGATCACACCGGAGCCGGTTACGCTGGCTCTGCTTGGCCTTGGCGGCCTGGTGATGCTTGGCCGCAGGCGAAGGCGGGCCTAGCCTAGCCCTGCCGGCCTGGATAAATGAAATCGCCGCGCGGGGGCCGCAACAGGCCCCCGCTCGGATGGAGGGGTTAAACGGGAAAGGAGATCGAGAGTGAGAAAGCTCATACTTCCTACTGTATTGATTTGTTCGATGCTCCTGGTCGCGCCGGCATCGGCCGACTGGAATGTGGGTGACGGGCACAAGATGCACTTCCCGCAACTGCCTGATCCCAACGGCTGGGACGTCGATTTCACAGCCCGGGTGCTGGCGGACGATTTCCAGTGCACTCAGAGCGGACTGATCACTGACGTCCACTTCTGGGCCTCCTGGGCTTATGACGAGATTCCGTCAGATCCCAACGGCTTGCAGGGCATTGGGCACATTGGCCTGGGCATTTTCGACAACGTTCCGGGCGGGAGCGCTAGCTTCAGCAAGCCCGGAAACCTCCTCTGGATATACGACGTGGGGCGCAACTTTACTGTTCATCCCGAGCAGCCTTCGCTTCAAGGCTGGTACGAGCCGGCGATTGGCGAAGAGACGTTCGATGCAAACAACCACTCCCAGTACTTCCAGTACAACATGATCATCCCCGATGCCAACGCCTTCTACCAGGAGGCCAACACGATCTATTGGCTCGCTATCGGTGTGCTGTTGAACCCCGAGCCAGCGGCGGAGTTTAAGGTTGGCTGGAAGACATCGACGGATCACTGGATGGACGATGCGGTCTGGCTGGACGTGACTGATGGGAATCACGACCCCGCCTTCACGGTTATTACCAACACCATTCCCCAGATCGGGTGGCAGGAGCTTCGCGACCCGGTCACAGGCGAATCGATGGACCTGGCGTTCGTGATCACACCGGAGCCGGCTACGCTGGCCGTGCTTGGCGTTGGCGGCGTGATGTTCCTTCGCCGCAGGCGAAGGCGGGCCCTAGCCTAGCCCTGCTGCCGGCCTGGATAAATGAAACCGCCGCGCGGGGGCCACAACAGGCCCCCGCTCGGATGGAGGGGTTAAACGGGAAAGGAGATCGAAAGTGAAAAAGCTCATCTTTACTACTGTATTTATTTGTTCGGTGCTCCTGGCTGCGCCGGCGTTGGCCGACTGGGATGTGGGCGACGGGCACAAGATGCACTCCCCGCAACTGCCGGATCCCAACGGCTGGGACGTCGATTTCACAGGCCGGGTGATGGCGGACGATTTCCAGTGCGGCCAAACGGGGCTGATCACGGACGTCCACTTCTGGGCCTCGTGGGCCGGAGACCTGATTCCGCCAGATCCCAACGGCTTACAGGGCATCAAAACCATTGGCCTTGCCATCTTTGACAACGTTCCGGATCCTAATCCGTCGGATTCCAACACCTTCAGCAAGCCTGGGGAGTTCCTCTGGTCCTACAACGCGTGGCGTGACTTTACTATTCGTCAGGAAGCCCCTTCGCCTCAGGGCTGGTACGAACCGAGGATTGACGAACAGTACTACGAGGCGAACAACCACTCCCAGTACTTCCAGTACAACATCATGATTCCCGAGGCCAACGCCTTCGAGCAGCAGGACGGCAACGTCTACTGGCTCGCCATCGCCGTGATGCTGGAAACCAACCTAACGTCGGTCTACCACATTGGCTGGAAGACATCGAAGGATCAGTGGGGGGACGATGCAATCTGGGCGGATCTGGGCGATACCAATATCGCCCATATCGTGATGGATACGCATCTCTTGGGGGACGACTTCAACATCATCATCGTCGAGCCCGATGACCCTGAGGTGTACGAGCTTCGCGACCCGGTCACGGGCGAATCGCTGGACCTGGCGTTCGTGATTACGCCGGAACCGGCGGCTGCGCTGGCTCTGCTTGGCATTGGCGGCGTAACGCTGCTTCGCCGCAGGCGACTGATATAGGAGAATCTGGTAAAGGTGGTAAATCTCGCCGCGCGGGGGCGTTTAGTTGCCCCCGCGGGGCGTTTGGTTGATAGGGGCAAGTCAGGACCACGGAACGCGGATGGCGTGAATCGGATGGTGCATGACAAATCGCGCCACCCTGCTGCCCCAGAGCCGCCGCTCCGTAAGGTCATCGCGGGGCGCGTCCCTAAAGAGGGCCCATTTAATCTGAGGGCGTACGAAGTATTTGAAAAATCTTCGGTACAATTCCTCGAAGCGTTCGTCCGGCATGGCCGTCAGATTCACCCCCAGTCCCTTGCCGTCGATGTAGGTGTAGTCGGCCCAGTTGATTGACTGCCTGACTTCTTCGGGCAATTCATTGAAAATGGGTGTTCCAGGCAGTGGGTGGAGTCGCCCGGCCGTGATGATCTCGGGTCTGGCCCATCTGAGAAAGTCCATTGTCGCTCGGAGTTCGGCTTCCGTTTCGCCGGGCAGGCCGATCATGATATCGGCGAAGATCCGCAGCCCGACCTCTCGCGTCAGACGCACCGCTCGCCGATTCAACTCAACGCCGGTGTTCTTTCCGAGTCGCTTGAGCGCCTCGTCGGAGCCGGACTCAAAGCCATACTCAACTTGGATGCATCCGGCCTGTTTCATCCGCCGCAGAAGTTCGGTGTCAGCTTGATCCACTCGCAGGCAGCATTCCCACCGAATGCGTCGGTGCAGGTCGTGCCGGCGCAACGCCTCGCAGAGGTCCAGCAGCCGCGCCGGGTCAGTGCCAACCGTGTCGTCCTCGAAACGGATTGCCTCCACGCCGAAGCGATTGACGGCCTGGAGGATCTGCTCCAGGACGTAGTCGAGGGAATGATATCGCACGCCCAGTCCGGCGACGATATGCCCGGCGCAGAATCGGCAGCGATTTGGGCAACCTCGCGACGTGCGAATATTCGTAGCCGCAAGCTTCAGCCAGCGGATCATCCACCGGTCGGGCGTGGTGTAAAAATCCATGTCGAACAGGTCGTATGCCGGCGGGCCGAGACTGTCGAGGTCGTGCACCTGCGGGCGGGACGGGCTGCGAACGAACGCGCCGTCCTGGCGATACACCAACCCGGCGACATCGCCCTTCGCCCCGCGCTCGGCCAGCTCGACGAGCGTCCGTTCGCCCTCACCGACCACGATCACGTCAATTGCGGGACATTCGGTGAGCGTCGCTTCGGGGATGGCCGTCGGATGCGGGCCTCCACCGACCACCAGCACATCCTGGCCGCAGATCTCCTTGGCCCAGCGTGCGATCACCCCGGCTTCTGCGACCATGGAACTGCAAATCGAGAGGCCCACCATCTCCGGGCGGAATTCGGCGAGGGCCGTTCGCAGGTGGGCGCTGGCTGCCTTCCAATCGAACTTGAGCTTCATCAGATGCTCTTCGCGTACGTGCACGCGTACTTCGTGGCCAGCTCGCCGCATCGCCGCAGCTATGTACGCCAGGCCGGTCGGCACCCATCGAGAGCGAAACCTCCCCTTAGGCCAATGGCTCCTCGGAGAGACGGGATAGATCAGTAAGACCTTCATCTTCGTCTTTTCAGCATCGCGCGGAAGAGCTTCCGGCGAAGGGAATCAATTCTTGTCTGTGCCCTCAGGACGACGCCTGGCGAAAGCAAGACCCGCCACGCATAGTCCCGACCGGCCAGGCCCAGCCGCTGCAACATCCGATCGCACTTCGGCTCGCGGAAGATTCTTCCGGCCAGGCCCAAGCCAGCTGTCAGCGCCAGCGAGGCCCCCGTTTGCTTGGCTGCGTCCGAGAGCCAATCCGCATCGACCTCCCCGGCCGCGCCGCGAGCCGCCTGGCAAACGTCGCACAACAATCGCAGTTGATCAAAGCTATGGCTCGTCGCGCCGTGCACCGCGGCAACCAGCAGAAGCGACGCGGGCGATAGCCGCGGCCGTCCGCTACTGTCGGCCTGGCTGCCTTCAAACTGGAGATCCTCAAATTCCACGGAGACTCCGCGCCGAAGCGTTGGGGAATTGACCAGGTTCCAGTGAATCTCAACCGCGCCGCCAGGCCGGCCTTTTCTCCAAAAGCTCTGCTCGCCGTAGCCGGAATTGTACTTCATCTTCGTTGGCTTCGGAAGGTAATCGAGTTGCTGCATCACCGCCCGGACATCGCTCAGCGCCGCCGGCGGAACGAGCACGTCGGCATCAATGAACTGACGAAAAGAGGCGCTGGGATAGAGCCTGTCGGCGAACTCCGTGCCTTTGAGGACGACCGCGGGCACGTCACGCCGCCTGAGAGCGTCGAGGAGCTCTTCACTTTGCCGGCGGACGACCAGCGACAAGGCCGTGCGCTCAAGCAGAGTTTCTTGAGAGACTTTCAACGCGGCTGAGAGGTTCTCTTGGGCTGATGCGCCGCCGGAGGTGCGAACGATCCGCTCCGCCCCGGCGCTTTGCGCCACTTGGCGGAGATTGCTTGCGACGGCCGGCAGGACGCCGTGCGTCTCGGCCAGCCGTAACAGCCTCTCCAACGCGCGCGGTTTCAAGCGGTGTTCAGGAAGGGGCGGTCTCGCTCCGATGGGATCGGCCAGCGCCATCAGCCAGGAAGCTGTCCGCCGGGTCAACATCGCCCTTTCACCATCCCAGCTTGGTGAGTATCTGCTCGTGCAGAGACTCCAGGTGGGGACCGACGCTTAGGCAGTACGTTTGGCAGTTGCGGGCGAGCTGGCCGAGCATCTGAAACGTCTGAGCGGCCCTGGCGTAGGAGGCGGGGTCGGCCGCACGGACGTTTTCCCGTGTGAGTCGGCTTACCGCGTCGATCTTGTCCAACGGCGTTATTTGGTGATCACGATCGTTTCGCGGCTCGAGGAGGAAAATCGCACCCGGCTTGAGAGGTGCGGAGCGCTCCACGCCGAGGGCCTGGCGGGTATCGATCAAGTACTCGGTCTCGGTGTTGGCACGCTGGCGGTGGAAGTCGTTCAGCCAGGGCATGAGCTGGAGCGTCTGGACGTGCACCTTGGAGGCAAGCAGCAACCCCCAGACAGCCAGTTCCTCCTGGCCTCGATCGTCGCGGCGTATGACGAAGCAGGTATCGTCGCCCATCAATTTCATGCCCGCCCGGGCAAGGGCCAGGGAAGTGGTGGTCTTGCCTAAGCCACTGCCTCCGGAGATCAGCACTGCCCGATGTTGGCCGTCCTGCTCGACCCTGAGGGACGCTGCGTGAACGGCGGATTGGCCAACTCTCCCGAGAAGCTCACAGAGCGTCAGCACCAAGCATGGCCGAGTTAGGCACCACTCGGCCCCCGGAGCGATGGTGATCTGGGCCTCTCGACGTGCGAATTGGATCTCGATCCGCCCCAGGCCAAGGAGGTCCGTCTGCCGAGCCTCGTCGCCGACGTAACAGGCCAGACGGATGCCGCCGGGGAATTCACCGTCCCAGATGTGGCGAAGGTCAGGTAGCGGCTGGTTGGCTGCCGGTGCTGAACCGTAGCTGATGCGCAAAAGATAAGCGTCCCGGCTTGACGACGAGGCACTAAACAGCCCCAGGGCGTTTTCGGCACGCTCACCCAGATGCGCTGTTTGCGCCTCGACGTGTAAAACCAAGCCATGAACGTCGTAGGTGCGCCGAAAAGCACTCATGAATTGTCGTGACGGCTAGTGCAGCTTGCGATCTTGTCGGCCGTTACGTAGCTCCTGGTATCCCGCCGCCTTGGGTCACTTCAACCAGGCGCTGGCGCTTTTCGAGCGTTGGCCGACGATACTGCTTCTTCACCTTCTTCTCATTACGCATTCTTATGCTCCCTTAAAACCAGTCGGCTTAAGGGCGAGCCTTCACAGTTCTCGCAACGGGGCACATCCCGACCCTATACCGAATGGCGAATTCTATACAAAGCGGCAACTACTTATCCAGCAATAATCTGAAGTTTTTCAATAAATTCATCGGCACTTTTTGGGATTTTCCCCACCAAAAATGGACCTCTAGCGTCCGGAGCAGTTAAATCTCGAGCAATTCAGAGCCCGTCGCTGGCGGCAGGGTCGTCTATTGCGATAAGTTTCTCGCGCAGCAGCTCTTCGGTCAGCTCCCCGAGATCCGCCTCCAGTTGCTGGGGCGAGACGTCGTATTGGTCGGCCAGGACATCGATGATCTCCCGGAACGTCCGCCGGCCGTCCAGGGCCTGGAGAAAAGAGGCCGTGGTCTCATTGCAGGTGTACAGATAGCCGCTCTCCAGAGAAAGCACCACCGTCTGATCCTCTGGCCCCATGGACTGGAACGTTACGTCTGGAGCCAGTCGAAAACGCCTCTGATCAACTTCCATGAGCTTGCAATCCTGTAAGATGCCTCGAGCAGACAGCCTATACTATTGAAGCTGCTGCGGCGATTATGCAAGAGCAAAGTCTCAGCGGCTGCGGTGTCGCGACGGGCCTTGCGGCAGGCGGCGAAGGCCGCTACATTTCAAACCGCAGCTCAATCGCCCGCCCCGGAAGCAGGGGTGGTGTGGCGGCCGGATAGAAAGGCACGTACGCATGAAAGCGATTGACATCGTCGAACACTTCGTCTCACAGGCGGACTGGGTGAATGCGGCTGCAACCGTGGACAGGGTCATCATTGGTGATCCGCGCAAGGAGGTTCGTCACGCGCTGGTGACATGGATCAGCAGTTTGGCGGCCGTGCGAAAGGCCATCGAGGGCGGCTTCGACGCATTGATCACGCACGAGCCGACCTTCTACGACCATCCCGATCACCGGGGCCGCGAGGAAAACATCACCGCCACCGAAGCCGGCGCCCGCAAGAAGAAACTCATCGAGGAAAGCGACCTGACGATCATCCGCAATCACGACGTCTGGGACCGCTTTCCTCAAGTAGGCATTCCCTGGGCGTGGGCGAGGTTCCTGGAGCTGCCGGACGCCCCGGCCGTGATCAGCGACAACCGCTACCAGCATTGCTACGACATCGCTCCGATCGCCGTGGAGGCCTTTGCCGCAGGGGTTGCGGCCAGAACGGCCACAATCGGCGAGCCGATCCTCCAGGTGGTCGGCGACGGCCGGCGAGAGGTCCAGCGGATCGGGATCGGCACAGGCTGCTGTTGCTCGCCGCAGGAGTTCATGAAAATGGGCTGCGATCTGTCCATCGTCGCCGACGACGGGCCGAGCTACTGGAAGGGCCTTCAACTTGCCGCCGACAGCGACCATCCGTTCATCCGAGTAAATCACGGGACCTCCGAAGAGCCGGGGATGGTTACGCTGACGAAGTACATCAACGACAACCTGCCGGACGTCACGGCCGAGCACATGCCCCACGGCTGCTGCTTCCGTGTGGTTCGCGGGCAATGACGCTATTCATTTCGCAGCGCGTCGAGCAAGGGTGAGCGCAGCGCCGCAGCCGCAGCCAGCAAGACCCAGCCTGCCCCGCTGAGCAACACGGCTGCCAGCGTCAGTGAGAGCCACATGTATGGCACGTGCGTCCCGGCCGACCGCAGGGCCGGCAGCACGGCCACAGCCGCGGCAATCAGTCCGACCACCAGCCCGCCGACCAGCAGCCCCCAGTGCTCCAACAAGACCATCCACCGCAGGCGGCCGCGCGAAAAGCCTACCGCTCGAAGCAGCGCCAGCTCCCCGCGCCGCTCCAGTACGTTACGCAAGACCACCACCGCCAGACCGACGCTGCCCAGCAGCAGCCCAAGAGCGCCCAGCGATTGGAAGATCGCCAGGTAGGTGTTCTGGACGGTGTTAAAGGCCGCCAGGCGCTCGGATGTCGGCGTGATCTCCAGGCCCTCGTGGCGCAACGCCGAACGCAGCGTTCTTAGCACCTGCCGGCTGCGCTGCCGCGGAGCGTCGATCAGGAAAGCGCGATATCCTTCCTCGGATGGAAACCGCCGGACGAACTGTTTGGCCGAGATCAGCAGGCTGCCCTGAAAGACCGAATTGGCGAGGATGCCGACGATACGAAGCGTAAGGGGGCGCCCGCGCTCGTCGGTAAACTCCAGCGTGTCGCCGAGCCGCTTGCCCAGCCCCCAGACGACCGTCGTCTCGTCCGCCACGGCCGGGATCGAACCGTCCTCAAGCGAGGCTTCCAAAAGGGCCCAGGGGTTTTGTGCCTTGGCCCTTCCGCGCGCCGGGGCGGCCTTGACGAAGGTGAAGGCCTTGCGCATTAGCAGCTCACTTACGGGCACGCCGAGCAGTCGCGGCCGCCGCGCGCGATTAAGGTTCAGGCAGCTTGCGTCGTCGCCGTCTCGAAGGCGCATTGCTACGACTGTAACACCTTCCATGTCCGCCTCGGCCAGGCCATAGGCCGACCGGCCCGCCGGGCTGTCGAGATCGCCGAAGAGGGGAAGGGCCGAGGTTGCATGCATCGCAAAGCCGCCCGTCCCTGCCGAACGGCGGTACGGGTCTGACGGCCCGCCCAGCCGAAACGCACCCACCGAGACGACCAGAAAGCACCCGCAGGCCAGCAAGCCGGCTACGGCCAGACTCCTATAGCCTCGCCGTGCGGTATTGCTCGCCGCCAGGCTCCCCAGCGTCAACCGTCTCGGCTGCCAGCGGGCCAGGCCCGCCAGGATCGCGCTACAGAAGGCCAGCCCGGCGATCAGCAGAAGCGTCCCGGCGATGAAAAAGGCCGTGGTCGGCCGATCCTTGCCCGCAACGAGCAGGCTGACGCCCGCCGCCACGGTTGCAACGATGCCCAAGTAGAGGCGTAGCCTTCTGAAGCCCAACGCTTTCCTCGAGAGATCGAGTTCGGCCGCTGCCGTCCCAGCCAGAAGCTCGCGCGCCGGTCGCTTGGTCTGAATCCGCAGTGTCAGCCACATCGCGACGAAGGCCGCGATCGCCCCGGCGGCAAAGCCCGTCAGCAAGCTCAGCGGCTCGGCGTGGTAGCGGATGGCCGCTTTCGCCACGGCCTCTTGCCAGACTGTGGCCAGGCCATGCAGCGTCGCCCGCGTGTAGAGCGTCCCGAGGGCCGCACCGACCGCTGCACCTGCGATCGCCAGCGCACCGCCCTCGGCCAGCAGCAGCCGGCCCACGCGCCGCGGCGGAAAGCCCAGCGCAAGTAGCGTGCCGATTTGTTCGCTTCGCTGCTGGATGCCGAAGACGAACAGCAGCCCTGTTAGCAGCACGGCCGCCGCGATCAGAAATGCGCTTAGGGCGAGAAACAGTTGTCCGAAATCCAGCGCCTGCTCGCTGGCGGCCAGGGCCTCGGCGCGGACGCCCCTGAAGAACAGCCCCATCGAAGCCGGCTCGAGCCGGCGGCGAATCGCCTCGGCTATTTCTGGCAGCGAAGTGCCGCGGGCGGCGAATCGAATGGCGGTGAGGTTGCCGAATCTGTTGGACCACATCCGCTGTCCGGCCGGCAGCGTGACAAACGCCTTGGGCGTGCCGCGATGCTCGCGCCAGTAGCGCTGGTCGATGTCGCGGATCTTGGAGAGGTCGATCGGGACGCCGGGCTTCCAGTCGCGGCAGTTTTCGATCTCGGCCAGGCCGGGAAAGGCCGGCATCAAAGTTGCATCGGCGGCTGCCCCCGCAAGCGGCACCGCGGCGCGGATGGCGAATCGCGCCGCGCGGGTTTCCAGCCGCCGCTTGGACTTCAGCACGAAGTAGCTCATCCGGAGTTCATCGCCGACTTCGGCCCGCAGATCGGCTGCCAGCCAATCGTTGATGATGATTCGATCGTCGCTCATCTCTGCAGGCACGGGCGCCGGCAGCGCGCCGCTTGCGGCTTTGAGCGGGCCGATGGCGGCCACCATGGAATAGGGCGTGGTGCGGCCACCGACGCGCAGCTCGTTGACAAAGTAGGTCAACACGCCCTGAGCGTTCGGGTAGGCCTCGGCCGCTGCACTGGCTACGGGCCGTTCGATGAAGATTCGGGCGCTGCGGAGCTCGATTGCGCCGCGGGCGGGAAGCTCGCGAAGCGAGAGTTGCGCATCGGCTAGCCGCCAGCATTTTCGCAGTGCCGCCTCGGCTCTCTGTAGAGTCAACTTTCCTTTGCCGCCGAGCAGCAGCAAGTTCGCCCGGCCGGGTGAGTCCACCAGGCGCTGGAGGCGCGATAGCGGCAGGTATGCTGTCGGGGTGGCGACTTGGTTCGCCTGAAGGCTGAAGCGCCCGAATTGTTCGTCGCCGGCCACCGCGCCGATGCTAAGTCGAACCGCGACCTTCGACTCTGCGTCGGCCGAAAGCGGCGCATCGCGCGACATCAGCGACGGCTTTTCAATTCGCAGCACGACGGCATCGCCGATCTCCGCGCCGAGTTCATTGGCAAGACGTTCGTTGATGACCAGATCGTCTTCGCCGGCCGAGGCGATGAGGTCGTCGCTGCCGCCCAAACGCCAGAAGCGGTTCTCCACGCCCAGCACCTGCACGCTGGGCGCGAAGGCTTCGGTGTCGGCAGCAGTGGCCGTGCCGCGCAACATCAGCGCCGGCGCCGCCGTCGCGTCGAGCTGCGAAGCGACCTCGTCGGCCAGCTTGGCCCGGAAGAAGCGGCCGCCCGATGCCAAAGCCAGTTGCGTATCGCCCAGGCGCAGAAGGGCCAGCCTCCGCAAGCTGTAGCGCACGGAATCGCCCACCAGCAGCGCCCCGACCAGAACGGCAGTGGCCACGGCCGTCCCGGCCAGAACGCCCAGGTGCGTCCGCCAGTAGAAGCGCAGGCTTCGAGCGATCAGCGTACCTGTCTTCATTGCTATTGTTCCGCGGGGACGAGCCGGCCCTGGCGAAGCTCGAATACGCGATCCATCTGCCGGGCTATCGCAGGCCAGTGGGAGACGACGATCAGCGTGACCTGCTGCTGGCGGTTGAGCTCGGCCAGCAGGTCGGTCAGCTCCTCGGCGGCGTGGCGGTCGAGCGAGCCGGTCGGCTCGTCGGCCAGCAGGAGCTTCGGGCGATTGATGAGTGCTCGAACCACCGCGACGCGCTGTCGCTGGCCGCCTGAGAGCTGCCCCGGCCGGCGCGAGAGCAGATCGCCCAGGCCCACGCGTGCGAGGAGTTCCCGCGCGCGGGTCTCGGCGCTGGCCGTCTCGTCGTCGCCGCCGGCAAGCGTGGGGATCAGGACGTTTTCAAGGACTGTGCATTGGCCCAGCAGATGGTGCAATTGAAAGACAAAGCCGATCTGCCGATTGCGCAACGCGGCCAGCTCCTTGTCGCTCATGTGGGCCAAATCCCGTCCGTCGAGCAGCACACGGCCGGCCGTCGGTCTATCCAACGCGCCGATTAGGTTCAGCAGCGTGCTCTTGCCCGACCCGCTCGGCCCGATCACGGCCAGTGACTCACCCGGCCTTACTTCCAGGCAGACGTCTTCCAGCACGGCCGGGCCAAGTTGGCCCGACGGCAAGGGATACTGCTTGGCGAGATGTTCCAGCTTCAACAGCACGTTGCGTTCGCCCACTGTTCCGCTCCCGTAATCTTCTTGCGCTCCGGCGGCCGCTTCGATGCCTGCGATCGCTGGCTGTCAGTTCCCGGATTCCTCTGCCGTCTCGCTGCCGAAGGCGTAGACGTAGCCGTCCTGACAGCCGATAACGACCGCACCGCCCGCGACGGCCGGCGAGGAGGTAATCGCCCCTCCGATGTCGTGGGAGAATATTTCCTTCCCGTCGGCCAGCTCGAGCACGTACAGCCTGCCGTCGGCGGACCCGACGACGACCTTATCGCCGCAGACGACTGGCGAGCTGTCCACGTCGCCGCGGGTCGGAAAGCTCCAGAGCCGCTCACCCGTCCGCCGGCTGAGGCAGTGGAGCTTTCCGTCGCGCGAGCCGACCACCACGCGGTCGGACGCCACGGCGGGCGAGGAGTAAAACGGCTGGCCGTCGCCTTCATACGTCCAGACGATCGCGTTGGCCTCGATGTCGGCGCGGAAGAACTGCCCGCCGTAGCTGCCGGCGTAGACTTCCCTGCCGACGGCCGCAACCGAACCGGCGATCGGCGAGCCGGTGGCGATGGCTGCCAGCTTTCTGCCGTCCGCGATACCGACGGCGTGGAGGACGTTGTCGCAGCCGCCAAAGACCGCCACCTCGCCGGCGACGGCCGAGCTGCCGTTGATGTAGCTTTCGATCTCGTGCGTCCAGATGGCCTCGCCAGTCGCCAGCTCTACGCAATGAAGCTTGCTGTCGTAGCCGCCGACCAGCACGAGAGTCCGATCCGCGCCGGGCAGCTTTGCGGAGTTGGCCGCGGCGAGAATCTTCGCGCCCGTGTCGTATTTCCACCTCAGCGCGCCGTCGGCTGCCAGCAGGCAGTAGAGAGTCCCGTCCTGAGATCCGACGATTACGTACGCATCGACTACCAGCGGCGGGGCCTCGACGGGGCCGGAAGTTTCGTATGCCCACAGCTTTCGCCCGGTGGCGAGATCCATCGCATAGAGCCGGCCGTCTTCGGATCCGACGAAGACGCGACCGTCGGCTATCACCGGTGAGGACTTGATGCTGCCGCCCGTCCGCGTCCGCCAGTATAGCTTGAGCCTTCGGTCCAGCTCGCCGGCGGCCACGCCGCTTAGGCTTCCATCGCCGCGGAACGTCGGCCAGCTTGCCTGGCGGGCAAACGGCAAACGCGCCGGCCCGCTCGCCGCCGGCCGAATAGGGCCAGGGCCGGCCTCCTGCCGCATTGCGAACCAAACGCCGACGGCGCCCAGGATCACCGCCACTGCCCCTGCCGCTATAGCTGCCTTCATTGCCGCTCTCACTTGTCGGTCCGCGCCACTCGGCGACCCTCCAATTGCTATTTCACCACAAAACGTCCGTGAATCACACAGCGCAGAGGCGCTTTGGCCGGATCGAGGTTTCAGCGGTGAACATGCTGCCGCAATCGGAAAATTCTCTCTAATTGTGGAGCCGCCAGCGCCAGCGAGCGCCGATACGTCGGCGACAAAACGTTACTGGCCGCTGCCTTGCGGGCGCGGCTCGTTGCTGCTCACCGTCGCCGGCGCGGGAATCTCAGAATGCAAACTGTCCAAAAGACTTACAGTCTTTTTACCTTTTCTTTTTGGCCCCGCCCCAAGCGGGCGAAACAGCTCTTGCCGGCCGCCGCATCGCCCGGTGGGTTCGTCGCGGCAGCGAGGTCCTTTAGAATAGGATAGGGCAAGTGGCAGTCGAAAGGAGGCGCAGTGCCATGGCTCGAAAGGTGGACACGGAAGGTACTCGCGGCGGTGCTACGAGCCTGCTCCTTCCCGGCCTCAGAGGGCCAGCGGCCGACAAGAGGGCACAGGAGATTCTTGAAGCGGCCAGGCTGGCCTCGATGATCCTTGCGATCGACCGCTGCCAGCCGGACGGCGCGGAAACCACGCCCGAAGACTCCCACCCCGAACGTGTCAGGCACATTCGCGTTGTCGACCTTGACACGGAAAACGGCAGGAGGCTCACCAGAAAGGTCCGCGTCGGCAAGGCCGTCGAGAAAGTGGCGGAAAAGCTGGCTTCGTAGAGTTCAGCCGCGGAGGACAGTTTGATTGTCGCCGTCTTAAGCGAGGGGTTACTCGCTAGGCGTCTCTCGGCGCCAGTGCGCCGGTCGGGCAGGCGGCGACGCATTCGGCGGCCGCTTTCTGAAGGCCTTCGGCCAGCTCAGCGTTGAACGGCACGCCGATGCGCACGTCGAAGCCGCGGCCTACGAACGTCAACCCAAGCCGCTCCCGGGCGCGCCGGCAAATCTCAACACATAGGCCGCATGCAATGCACTTGCCGGGTTCGTAGATTATCTCGGGGTGCTGGTCGCGGATCTCGACGGCCCGGCGGCCGGAGGCGTAGCGCCGGCCGCTCACCTGGTAGCGTGCGGCGCAGCGTCTCAGCTTGCAGCCATCTGCCTTGCGGCAGTCGCAGTGCAGGCACCGGCTACCTTCGTCGCGGGCCTCGGCCTGCGAGAGTCCCGCACTTAGGCCGCCGGCCGGCTCGATGCGAGGAATCGCCGCGGCGCGGCGGAGGAATTCGCTCAGTTCATCCTGAGGCACCCTGCCGATGTGCGTGTTGAACGGCCGCGGCGGGCCGGTGACGGGCTTTCCCGTGAGATATTGGTCGATCGACGCGGCCGCTTCCTTGCCGTCGGCGGCCGACCGGACGGCTAGCTTATTGCCGGCCCGGATTGCGCTTCCTGCTGCGAATACGCCCTCGGCGCTCGCGGCGTAGGTCCGGCGGTCGGCTGTGATGCCCTGCTGGCAAGTGGCCAGGCCAAGCCGCTCGACTTGCTCCGTCTCGACCTTTCCGACGGCCAGCAACACTGCGTCGAACTCGTCGCGCAGCTCTTCGAGCGCCGGGCAGCCACCGCCGCCAACACGCACGCCCGGGCGAAACTCTGCGTCCAGCGCTTCGATGACGGCGATCTCGGCATCAAGCACCTCGCGCGGCAGGCGCTCCTGCTCGATGGCGTAGCGCAAAGCGCCGCCGGGTTCGTCGCGCTCGTCGAAGATTGCACAGCCGTGCCCCATCTCAAGGAGGTAGAAGGCCGCCGAAAGGCCGGCAGGTCCGGCGCCGACAATCGCGACGCGCTTGCCGCTTTTGGGCCGGCGGGGGGGCAGGTACGGCCGGTTTTTGGCAAGGTCAACATCGGCGACGTATCGCTTCAGCAGGCAGATGGCGACGGCTGAGTCGGCCTGCCTTCGCCGGCAGCCCTTCTCGCACGGTGCCGGGCAGATGCGGCCCAGCACGGCCGGCAGGGCGATGTCGCGCTTGACCGTCGCGATGGCATCGTCGAGCTGGCCGGCGGCGATCTGCCGGATCATCAGCGGGATGTTCATGCCGGCTGGGCAAATTACCTGGCAAGGCCCCATGCAGTCGCCGAGGTGGTCGCTGAGCAGCAGCTCCAGCGCGGCCTGCCGGGCCTGGCGAATTTCGGCGGTTTCGCTTTCGACGGCCATGCTCTCTTCGGCCGGCGTCGCGCAGGCGGGCTTGAAGCCGTCTTGGCCGCGAACCTTCACCAGGCAGACCATGCAGGAGGTGCAAGCCGGCAGCGGCTCCAGGTAGCAAAGCGTGGGGATCTCGATACCCAGCTTCCGCGCCGCAGCCAGCACCGTCGCCCCGGCGTCAACTTCCACTGCCCTGTTGTCAATGGTCAGCCGAGGCATATTCACTCCACTTTGACTGCCTCTACGGGGCAGGCCTGCTTGCAGCTGCCGCAGCGGATACATTTTTCCGTGTCGATCTCGTGTTGTTCGAACGGCCGCATCTCGATCGCATCGGCCGGGCAGCGCTGGGCGCATCGCGTACAGCCGATGCAGTCATCGGTGATGGAGTAGGTGATCAGCGCCTTGCAGACCCCGGCGGGGCAGCGGCCGGCGATGTGGGCGGCGTACTCATCATGGAAATGCTTCAGCGTGGAAAGCACCGGGTTCGGCGCGGTCTTTCCCAGCCCGCAGAGGCTGGAGGCCTGGACCATCCGGCAGAGCTGCTCGAGCTGCTGGAGGTCGGCCGATCGGCCCTGGCCTTCGCAGAGCCGCGTGAGTATCTCCAGCATGCGGCGTGTGCCGATGCGGCAGAATGTGCACTTTCCGCACGATTGATCCTGCGTGAATTCCAGAAAGTACCGTGCGATGTCGACCATGCAGTCGGCCTCATCCAGCACGACCAGCCCCCCCGAGCCCATAATGGCCCCGACGGACTCCAACGCCTCGAAATCGACTGGCGTATCGGCCAGCGCCGCCGGAACGCACCCGCCGGACGGCCCGCCGATCTGGACGGCCTTGAAGGCCTTCCCGCCCGCCACGCCACCGCCGATTTCCTCGACGATCTGGCGGATCGTAGCGCCCATGGGCACCTCGATCAGCCCGCCGCGTGAGATTTTCCCGGCCAGCGCGAAGACCTTCGTGCCCTTGCTTTGGTCGGTGCCGACGGCGGCAAAGGCGTCGGCGCCGTTGCGAATAATCCACGGCACAAGCGCGTAAGTTTCGACGTTGTTGACCAGCGTCGGTTGGCCCCACAGCCCGCTTTGGGCCGGGTACGGCGGGCGGAGGCGCGGTGTGCCCCTGCGGCCTTCGATCGACGCCAGGAGGGCCGTCTCCTCGCCGCAGACGAACGCGCCGGCACCTTCCATGATTTCAAGATGCAGGCTGAAGTCGCTGCCGAGGATCTTCTCGCCCAGCAGCCCGTGCTGCCGGCAGCGGCGGATCGCCTCGCGGATGCGCCGCACGGCCAGCGGATATTCATGGCGAATGTAGAGGTGGCCTTCGCTTGCGCCCACGGCGTACGCGGCGATGGCCAGCCCCTCGATGATGCGATACGGATAGCTTTCCAGCAGCATGCGATCCATGAACGCCCCGGGATCGCCCTCGTCGCCGTTGCAGACGACGAACTTCCGCTCGCCGCTTGCCTTGCGGACGGCCGCCCATTTCTTGCCGGTCGGATAGCCCGCTCCGCCACGGCCGCGAAGGCCGCTTCGCGCGATCTCCTCGATTACCTCCTGGCGCGTCATCTCACCGAGGCATCGCCGAAGGGCCGCGACACCGTCGTGCTGGAGATACTCATCCAGGTCCATCGGGTCCAGGCGGCCGCGATGTTCGCTCGCCAGATGCTTCTGCGGGCCGAGGAAGGCCGCAATCTGCGGGTCGCGCTGTTCGATGGCGTATCGCGCCAGCGGCAGGGCGGCCTGGCCGCTCAGCATGCGGTCGACGGCGCGCGCCGCGGCCGTGGTGAACTTCCGCACCAGCCCGCGAGCTTTGAAATGCCGCAGAACGATTGCCCGGGCGTCCTCGTCGTGAACTTGCCCGTAGAGAAAGCTTCGCCCGTCGCCCATGACCACGTTTACCAGC
>SDBT01000066.1_pt1 | contig 124962 bp, 179 predicted proteins | sample 2277101 | NCBI WGS metagenome assembly SDBT01 (sample SAMN10404973, study PRJNA504765) | marine sediment metagenome | isolation source: marine sediment core GS10_PC15, 103 cmbsf | place: Arctic Ocean: Southern Knipovich Ridge | collected 2010
AATCCAGCGCCTTTAGCACCTTGGTCACCTTGATCTCCTTGGTCACCCTTAGCGCCAGTGTCACCTTGGTCTCCTTGGTTACCTTGGTCGCCTTGAGTGCCTTGGTCTCCTTGAGTACCTTGATTTCCAGCGCCAGCAGAACCTCTGAAGTTTACAATTACTTCATCGGTGTTAGGATCGTTTTGGGTTAAGTAGAATCCGTCTTCATGGAAATTTAGAACACTAATCCCACCAAAGGAAACATTACCATTACTTTCTTTAACTGTCAAGGTGCCAGCAGCCGCAGAACCACCGTTAGTAACTATTCCTGTGCCGGGTGTTGCTCCATCAAAGTAAAAATAAGCAGTATTAGGATCACTTACATCTACTTTGCTAGGTAGTATAGCTTCATCTGCATCATTGTATGCATTCCAAAGAAGAAGAGAAGTATTTAGGTTGTGATCTAACTGCCACTCTGCTATGCTACCAAAAACTTCTGATACGGCCTCACCACCTCCAGTAGCGACTATTCCTGTTCCTGTTAATGTACCATCAAAGTAAAAATAAGCAGTATTAGGATCACTTACATCTACTTTATTAGGTAATATAGCTTCATCTGCTTCGTTATACGTATTCCAAAGAAGAAGAGAAGTATTTAGGTTGTGATCTAACTGCCACTCGGCTAAAGTAATAAAGACCTCTGATGCGGTCCCACCACCTCCAGTAGAGACTATTCCTGTTCCTGTTAATGTACCATCAAAGTAAAAATAAGCAGTATTAGGATCACTTACATCTACTTTGCTAGGTAGTATAGCTTCATCTGCTTCGTTATACGTATTCCAAAGAAGAAGAGAAGTATTTAGGTTATGATCTAATTGCCACTCTGCTAAATTAGTAAAGACTTCTGATGCAGAAGTAATTCCACCACCAGCAGCACCCTGATTTCCTTGAGCGCCTGTATCGCCTTGATCTCCTTGTGCTCCATCAGCACCTTGGTCACCTTGAGAACCAGAACCACCGTTTACACTGCGTAGGTTTATTTGTACTTCATCGGTATTAGGATTATTTTGGGTAATATAGAAACCATCAATATTAAAACTTATTACACTTAATCCACTAAAGGAAGCACTATCATCACTGTGTTTAACTGTAAGGTAGAATCCGTCACCTTGGTTACCCTGATCACCTTGATCTCCCTGGTTACCTTGAGTACCTTGAGCGCCTGTGTCACCTTGGTTACCTTGAGCGCCTTGGGTACCTGATCCACCATTTCCTCTAAGATTGATAACTACTTCATCTGTATTAGGATCGTTCTGAGTAAGATAGAAACCATTAACGTTAAATGCTAATATATTTAATCCACTAAAGCTAGCACTGCCATCTGTATGTTTAGCTGTCAGGTAGAATGCATTTCCTACAGGACCATCGTCACCTTGGTCACCCTGATCACCCTGATCTCCTTGGTCACCTTTAGCGCCAGTGTCACCCTGGTTACCTTGAGTACCTTGAGTACCTTGATCACCTTGAGGTCCTATAGCGCCACCTCTAAGGTTTACCTGTACTTCATCAGTATTTGGATCATTCTGAGTGACATAGAAGTTAGTTGAATTAAAGTTAACTATATTTATTCCACTAAAGGAAGCTAGATTGTTACTCTGTTTGACAGTTAAATAGAAAGCACTATCTTGACCGGGAACTCCTTGGTCACCCTGATCTCCTTGGTCGCCCTGAGTACCTTGAGTGCCTTGGTCGCCCTGGTTACCTTGAGTACCTTGGTCACCTTTAATTTGACGAAGGTTAATAATTACTTCATCGGTGTTAGGATCATTCTGAGTTAGATAGAAACCATCAACATTGAACGTAAGAAGGTTTAAGCCTGAGAAAGAAGCACTATCATCAGAATGCTTAGCGGTAAGATAGAATCCAGCGCCTTTAGCACCTTGGTCACCTTGGTCACCCTGATCTCCTTGGTCACCTTGGTTACCTTGAGTACCTTGGAATCCTTGGTCACCTTGGTCGCCTTTGATCTGACGTAAGTTTACTAATACTTCATCGGTGTTAGGATCATTCTGAGTTAGATAGAAACCATCAACATTGAAAGCTATTACACTTAATCCACTAAAAGAAGCACTATCATCACTGTGTTTAACTGTTAAATAAAACCTGTCTGCTTCTGTTGTGGTTAGTAGTAATGCTCTTCCAGACTGCGGGACATCAAAATAGAAATATGAAGTATTTGGATCACTAATATCCAACTTACCAGGGATAATAGCTTCATCATTTTCATCATAGATTTGCCAAAACAAATCAAGACTATTCTTATTATGATTTATTTCCCACTCTACCTCATCTGTAAAGCTTGCAGAAGTAATACCAGCATTACCTATACCGGAGTCCCCATCAATACCTTGTGCTCCATCAGCACCTTGAGTACCCTGAGTACCTTGATCACCTTGGTTTCCCTGAGTGCCTTGATCGCCAGAAGCAATATTACCAGCTAGATGGACAATAGGAGCACCATCATCACTATTAGCTTTAGTAAGGTAGAAGCCTTCACGATCAAATATTATTACGTCTGTGTCGAAGGAGGGGCCACCTTCGGTTTGACGAACATTAATATAGAAGTTTCCAGTAGAACCCGCTTCACCTGGAGGGCCTTGCTCTCCTTGTAAGGCTCTATTACCTGAATAGAAGTCCGTAGCCCTAACTATACCATCACGATCTACACTAAAACGAGGAGAGTCTACTGTGAACGCACAGTCAGTCTTATATATCTTAACGATGCTTTTCCAAGCTTCGTTAGAATCATTACCTGTATTTTTTTGGATATCAAAGGAAGGATCGTCTGCTTCCACCTCATAGAACATGAGGCGAAATTGTCGCTTACCTGTGGCGTTCTCACCAAAGGCAAAGCCCATGAGTGCGGAACCAGGACCGTCACACACTTCATCTGGATTAATGTCTTGATAGGAAGAGTCAGCGATAGGCTCTAAGATATTAAAGTCTTCTCGCCAAAGAGGTTCCTGTCTACTTAGGGGAACTCCCCGTACAGGTAAAGGAGCGTAGAAGCGTTGTCTTGTTGCCCCCATTAACAGTCAATCTCCGTAATTACTACCCAATAGAAGAGAGAGTCTTCCATTGACGTTAAATAAAATCGATCCGCCGGAGCAGCAGACTCTATAATCCAGTAGAACTGAGTTTCTGTTACAGTGTTGTAGAAGAGTTGTGGGTCTGGCTCTATAGTCCAGTAGAATTGTGGTTCTGTTTGCTCTCCATAAAACCCTGCAAATACGTTTAGTCCTAGAGTATAGAAATCAAGAGTTGATTCCGGCTCTATATACCAATTATCAGGCAGCGCTGACGCACTCTCATCTTCTATATTCCATAGATTTAGAGGAGCGTCACTTTTTATCCATGCCCGCTCTGATGCTTGTGTATCTTCGAAAGGAAGAAATATCTGGTCGAACGTGAGGTTTAGATCAAGAAAGGCGCTTTCGGACGCACCTACATAATCTTGAGTTTCAAAGCCTCTCCAAGAGTTACCTGTCTCCAGGACAGGTTGAGTGTACCAACCCCCCGTTCCCACATTTATGCGCCAGCTTGGCTATGCATTACTGTAATATTTGCTGTCCCATTTATTACATTTGCTACTATGCCAGAGTCAGCTATAAATGCACAGATAAGATCTTCAGTATCATTTGTTCCTATTTCTATAGTATGAAATACAGTACCAGCAGCTCCCTGACTTCCCTGTCGTTTAGTCTTAAATCGAACAGTAGTCTCTGCACTATCGTCTTCATTAGAACAAGAGATACAATAAACTACAATAGAACTACCATTTTCAATATCTAAATCACCATCTCCAGCTACTGCTGCGGGAAAGTAGGTTATTTTTGATGCAATACTCATTTATTTTCCTCCACCTGGAACAGGTCTTTCATCCAAAAAGCGTACGCTTTGAACGTTGAAACTTCTTCCTCGGTACAAATTGATAGTCTACGATTTCGTGCGATACCACGAAAAGGTGCCATGACAATATTTTCTTCTTGGTCAGACCCCTTAAATTTCATCAGGTCAATTAAAGAATAATCACCAAAGCCGACCAAGACTTGGGGCTCGAATTGCGTGTGTAATCTCCGCTGTTTCCCGGTAGATCGTTTATACTCCACAGGTGTTCACCTTAATTCTGCCCTCTATAAAGGATAACTTTTTTGAATTTAAAATGAGAATATGTTACAATAAATACACCCGGAAATACCGATATTCGCTATATGGAATTTAAAATAGGCGATCTAGTCCTGATAGGGCTCTTTCGAGAAGATGCTATGCGCTTAAGAGGAATAGTAGTAGGAATGAACATTACCAAAAATTTTGTAGAAGTAATAAAAGTTAAATTGAACTCTCAGTCAGAAAGGATCCTATATACCTCTGGCGATCTAAAGCATATAGTGAAATACATTGAGATTTAAGAAAAATGATCTAGTAATAATTACAGGATGGGACTTCAAGTATAGACATGAAAAAGGAAGTATTATAAAAGTTAATAGATATAATGAATATGTGGTTAGAGTAAAAAGAAGAGAAGTAGTGATTTTTGCTGATGAGATGAAATACCTGGTAAAATACATTGAGATTTAAAATAGGTGATAAGGTAGTAATCCGCGATCCAAGTAGTCCTTGGGCTAACGGTAAGGTGGGAAAAATAGTGCATTCCAGCAGTGAGAATCCTGCGGACTTTATCTGTGTGCAACTTATTCCAACAGGCTTTACTATACTTCCGCGCAGTGAAATTGAGCATTTGAGAGTGAAATACATTGAAATTTGAGGTAGGCGAGAAAGTAATAGTGGACAGCCCTTACTACTCCAGAAAAGGTGTAGGATTGATAATGGGAACAGATGGAGATCCCACTTTTCCGCGGCGCATGGATGATGTATATAAAGTAGCTATGCATCCAGACGATATTATATATCTCTACGACAACGAGATGACACATATAGTTAAATACCTAAGGACAGATTAAATGGAATTTTCGTTAATTACACCAACTCATAATCCAAAGCACATTGGTCACCTTTGGGAGTCGATTAAGAAACAAAAAGGTGATATAGAGTGGGAGTGGATAATTCTAGCCAACGGTGAGGATCGTGAGGAAAATGCCGAAGAGATCAAGAAGCTAGTTGCAGGAGATGAGAGAGTACGAGTTATCAAGCTCGACAGTAATAACACTAATATTGGATATTTAAAGAATGTGGCCTTCGGTCTAGGTGAAGGAGACATTCTAGTAGAAGTAGACCACGATGACATTTTAATGTCTAATTGTTTGGAGGAATTAAAGATTGCGTTTAAGGACACTAAAATTGGATTTGCTTATAGCAATAATGCCAAGCTTGGAGACTTCACTCCCTATGATCCTATTTTTGGGTGGGAGCATCGTGAGATAAAATACGCTGGAACTAAACTACCTGAGATGGTTAGCTTCAAAGCTGACGCTGGATCTTTGGCATATATCTGGTACGCCCCAGACCATGTTCGAGCTTGGCGTAAGAGCGTGTATGATGAGGTTGGTGGGCACGATAAGACCCTTAGCGTCTGTGACGATCATGATCTCATGATACGAACCTACCTACAGACAGACTTTTATCACATCGACAAGCCTCTCTATATCTATAGGATTGATGGAGATAATACTTGGCTAGAGCGGAATAAGGAGATTCAAATCAAGACAGTTGAAATCTCCCACAAATACTTACAGCAACTAGCTGAGAGGGATGCTAAGAAGGCTAATTTGCCTATGGTTGATCTTGGTGGTGGAATTAATCCACGCCCAGGATACCAAGTTGTGGATAAGGAAAGAGGTGGATACTTTACTCATGACCTGAATTTAGGTATACCTTATCCTGACAACTCTGTTGGGGTTCTTAATGCAAACGATATAATCGAACATTTAGAGGATAAGCATTTTACTATGTCTGAAATCCATAGAGTTTTGTGTGATGGCGGTTGGGCCTTTATACGAGTTCCCTCAACAGACGGGAGAGGAGCGTTTCAGGACTACACCCACAAAAGTTTTTGGAATGAAAACTCGTTTTTGTATTATACTAACAAGGACCAAGCACAATATACCCGTAATACAGATATCAAATTTCAAAAATTTAAACTAGAGACCTCTTATCCTACAGAGTGGCATAGAGAAAAAAAAATGCTAGTAACAACTGTTTGGCTAAGAGCTATTAAATCCAATAAACGAAGACCTGGTTTAATCGAGATATAAGTAATGAAAATAAAAGATTTAAAAAATAAGAAATTTGGAAAGTTATTAGTAGTTTGCAATGGTGGGTATAAAAATGGTAGATCTGCTTGGAAGTGTAACTGCGACTGCGGGAATACTGTTTTAGTGATTGGAAAAGACATGCTTTCTGGTAATACTAAGTCTTGTGGATGCTTACGTAAAAAGGGAAATAAGAAACATGGTTTAAGATATCATCCTCTCTATAGTAAATGGATAGGAATGAAAAATCGATGTAGAAACAAAAAAGCTTCAAACTACAAATATTATGGAGGACGAGGAATAGAAGTTTGTGCTCGTTGGGACGACATAAAAAGCTTCTATGATGACATGATTGAGACCTGGGAACCGGGGCTCACCATCGACAGAATAAATAATGATGGAAACTATGAGCCTGATAACTGTAGATGGGCTACTAGATCTGTACAAATGAGCAATAGAAGAGGGTTTGGATCTTCTAAATACAAAGGTGTAGGTTTTCATAAAGTCACTAATAAGTGGCAAGCATATGTTAAAATTAAAGATAAGGAAATTTATCTAGGGTTATTCAGCACAGAAGAAGAAGCACATCAAGCAGTATTAAAGGAGACAAAAGATGAACCCAGTTAAAGAGTTTAAAGACAGTATTATAGGGCGTCCTAATACTATTAAGACTCAGGTTGCTATCTTCGGTAAACAAATAGCCCCATATCTACCTTGTGAAGATCCTAAGACTTTCTTGCACTCTTTAGTGGTCAGATGGCAAGCTCAAGACCTAAAGCCAACGACTATAAATGTTTATTTGGGAATCGCAGCCAAGTATCTAGAATTTAAGAATGGATATAAAGTAGATACTAGGAGACTTAGAACGATCATCTCTAGGATGAGTATCCCTTCCGAAGTTAAGTGCTGGGATAAGACTCAGGCACAAAAGGCTCTACGAGTTTGCCAAGAAGAGTTACCTGAGTTGTATCTAGCTCTCCTACTTACCTTACATACAGGTCTGCGTATCGGAGAAGCTAAGGGGCTCAAGTGGGGAGACATTGATATCTTTGGTGGAAATATCAAAGTCATGAGATCATATGAGGGGCCTACGAAGAGTGGTAAGCCTAGGGTTATTCCCTTTAGCGATAAGCTTGCTACCCTACTAGAGCAATACTATATTATTGGCCATGATGATAGGCATGTATGTACGGACTTTGATTGGAACCATTGTTTGAGGAAATTATGTGCAAAAGCTGATATTCCCAAGATTTCATGGCACGGTCTTCGTCACAGTTATGCTACACTAGCACTAAGGGCTAAGGTCGATCCTCGACTCGTTCAGGACTTGTTAGGACACAGTAATCTTACAACTACCCTGAACCTGTACTGGCATGTGACCGACAAGAACATTGACGTAGGATTATTTGTACCATGAAAATGAAAGTAGAAGATAATACTGTTACTTGGACTGTTAAATGTAAATGTGGATATGTACAAAAAGTTACATATATTGGAAACGGAAAGAAACTGGTGTCTGGAAAGCATACTATTAAATGCCTCAAGCAATTAAATAAGTTATATAAGAAACGATGAGTACCGGCCAATACAAATGCGGATGCCCTATAGATAAATACAAATGCAAATGTGGGTGCCCTATAAACAGAGAGCACACTATTAAATGTCTCAAGAAGTGGAACAAGTTTATTAAGAAAATAAAGGAAATGAAATGAATAAGTATTTTGAGAAGGACCTCACTTTAGAAGTCCCTGACCCTGCTGAGCAGGAGAGTGAGCCCGTAGTAGAGAGGATCCCAGAGGACCTAGAAGAGCTTTTTAAGTTCGTCTCTGAGGTAATCAGAGATATCTGTAATGGCAGTAGCGATCTAGTGCCATGGGGAATACAGGCTCCTAAGAGTGGATTTCCTTGTATGGCCTGCTTTCAGAGATTCCGAGATACCCGAGAAGAAAAAGAACTAAAGATGTTTATAGAACTACTCAGCCAGGATTTTAATGCTAGAGTAAGTGAAGTGATTGCTGAGAAGGTAGCAGAGTGCTGCCCTAATTTGGATTAAGGAGATACGATGCCGCACCCAGACGAAAATAAAAGTTTTGAAGATATATTCAGTAGTTGTATGTATGACGTACTTAGAGAGTTTGGAGTAGCTCTCTCTAATGATAAGCTGGAGCAATTCCAGATCACCTGTAAGAAGGCAGCTAAGCGTTTAGAGTTTAGTCAGGAGCTAGCTAGTAAGAAGCTCTATTCTAAGTTTCAAGACCGAGTATCACAGGCTTTTGCTAAAGTACAAGAGGATATCTTTGTACTGCAAACTCGTTGTGATGATATAGAAAGCCCCTCACCTCTAGTAGAAAACCCTCCTCAAATTTTTCAGCCTAAAATAGAACAAGGAAGTGGCGATGACCTCTCAATGCCCAATACTTGCACTACTACCAAAGATGATAAATGATACTATTTTTAGCAGGAGCAGCGTTTGGCCATTTAGATCAACTCTACAATAGAGTAGCAGAGTTAGAGAGTATAGTAGGTACTCCGGATTATGTCTTACAGACAGGAAACCTAGGGCTCTTCCCAGATCGAACCCGATTTAGTAGAGCTATGCGTAAGCACAACGGTGGAGATGATTTTGCTAAATGGTATGCCACCCACAAAGAAGCACCATACCCTACAGTGTTCGTACCAGGAAGACATGAAGACCATAGATGGCTTTTCCATATGCAGTCCATTAGACGCCTTGAGATCATTCCAAATCTTACTCTCTTAGCTAATGGATACTCTACTCGCCTAGGCTTTGGAGAGCATGAATGCAATATCTTAGGTCTAGGGAAGGTATTTAGTGAGGATACTTATTGGGGTGGAGGGTCCGCTGCTAAGAAAAAGAATAGGATGCATATCACTCGGACAGAAGTAGAACGGTCCTTAGATAACTCTCACGGACGTGTAGACATCTTACTACTTCACGATCGTAGTGTACTTGGTCAAATTGAGAAGATGCAACCTACCTTGACTATCTGCCCTGCTCGTAGCTCAAGTGAGATTAAGGACGAGTATATACTACCACTACAGGAACAAGAAGTAATTCCCATTCTGTGGGGGCGGGGTGGGTGGCGCTACCTTATGATTTGATTAGTAATTTCTTTTGTTCATAAATAATCACCTATTCCTGAATAAATAAGTTAAGCTTATGATATGGCAAAGAAACGAATACTTTTACTCAACTGTGACCAGCTACTAGTTGAAGGCTATAATAACGGAGCAACGTTAAGGCAACTAGCTGATTTTCATAAGGTAAGCGCCGGTACTATCCGAGCTATCTTAAAATCTAACAATGTAAATATGCGATCTGTTGGTCGCAAAAAGGAGAAATGATTTGGCACTCTCTACCAAGCTATGTAACCCAACCCCTATTGATGTCGAGATTAAATGGCATAAGGGAATTATAATTGAAATTAAGTCTGATTCGAATGTGGATCTAGACGTAGAACAAATGGATGACTTCCGTCCTGGGAAACCAGGATCAGAAGAGGTTATAGGGATGATGACATATCATGGCATCTTCCTGTATGATCCAGATCTAGACTATGACTCTCAGGCTCTCCAGTCTCTAAAGAGCTGTTATAACGCTAAGAATGCGCAGCTTCGTGAGTCTCTCTCCTCTCTACGACGCCAACGCGCCGCTGAGGGGGTTACAGAAGATGCTGAATCTTTTGAAGAGATCAAGGCTCAAATGGGCCTCAATGGTCTAGAGACGAAGGTAGGCGATCTCAAGCGTCGAGTCAAATATTACGAGGGGATTGTATCTGAGAAGGGCGACCAGAAGTCCCGAACAGGACAGCTCGACCCGGAGAAGACGTTGTTCCTCTCTGACGGGGCACCTCGTGAGTTCCCGTCTAAAGCTGCCAAGAATCTGTTCAAGCTTGAGTACCCAGATCAGGTCGTAGGCGACCCAGCAGAGGAGGTCGCAGATGTCACGGAAGGCTAAGCCTCTACACGACCGTCTCCTAGTCCTTCGTAATGAAGCTGAGAGCATCACTGTCCATGGCATTGTCATTCCTGATGGTGCTAAAGAAAAGCCTCTTGAAGGCGTAGTTCAGGCTGTGGGTCCTAAGTGTACTCAGGTACATGTGCATGATGCAGTCCTATTCTCTAAGTACGCTGGTACTGAGGTTAGTGTGGATGATCAGGAATTTCTTCTTCTATCTGAAGAAGATATACTAGCAGTATTTGAATAAGGAAATCACATGGCATTTAATAAAGACACCCTAATTAACCAACATAATGACTACGAGTTTCACGTCTTTGATAATAACATAGTAATTGCAACTCCAAAGAGTAATGAGTCTATTGAGATCACTGCTGCTGAATCGCTGATCTTGACTACACTTCTTGCTACGGTAGCAGGAATGATGAACTTTAAGACGTTGCCTCCTAAGATCAAAGAAACTCCATTTGAAATTCGGTTTAGTCCTGAGGGTATCTGTACGCTTACTAGGGATTTTGAAGACAAGGGTGTCCGTCTTCTAATGGAAGAAATGGATGAAGTTATCAAAGGAGTTAAGCTATGTGTCCTAAAGATTCAGGACATGTCTGGTATTAGAGGAGGCCCGGAAGCTGGAACGCCTGCGTTCGATACTCCTGATCCTGTGTTGGAAGGTCGATAATGTTTAAGTGGATTAAAAGGAAGTACAACGGTTATCAAGAACGTAAGGCTGTTGTTAGGATCTTTGATAGGATAAATAAAGCCTTTTAAGCGTCGTCATAGTTTCCAAGATTAGGAAAGGTGAAAGTACCCTTACCTTCTTTTTCTCTGCCAAAGTGGGACTTGAATAGGTCTCTTTCACTAGGACTATTATCTACATATCCACCAATCTCTCGCTTCTCATCTCTAGCAATACGATACTCAAGAGCAGCCTTATGGTCTTCCCATCCTGTCTTTACGTGCTGTGCTCCTTCAGGGAGTTCTATCTGGTTAGAGAAGATAGTCCACATAGCTAACAGCCAAGCATCTAGTACGTGGTCGCCACGGTAAGGATCTCGAACAACCCATCCCTTATCTGATCCAGACTTGGTTTCTCGCCCTTCTACTCTGGGCTTATTTAATACTTCCATTACCTGCCAAAGCAATTGGTCGCATTCTTCATCGAAGACCATTCGACCAGCAGCAGCCATTTGGTTAATCCAGCTACTTGTCTCTTCTCGCCAGTCGTCCATATTGACGTTTTTATTCACATGTTTGTACGTACACTCGGTTGGCCAAGGTGTGTTCTCCGTAGCCATCTCCGATATGATTCCGTCTGGCTGAGGGTTGTTATCTAGGATAGTTAGCTTCCAATTATGAAGATGCCCTCCTACTCCCTGCACTATCATAGGAGCAGTCTTCCTAAGCTTAAGTAAGTTAGCTTTGATAGTAGCGTCAGAGTTATCGTAATACTCTCTAACCATATATACCTTCTCACCATCATAAGCACACATAATAGCACCAAAGTTTCTTGGGCCTTGATCTATGCCTTGTATGAAAGCGCACTTCTCGTATTCGTCTCTAGAGACCTTACGAAGCATATATTCCTTAACATGAGGATACTTAGCTCCTTCATCTGCTACCATCTCACCTCGGAACTCAGAAGCGTACTCCTCTTCAGTAAGTTCTTTTCTAGCTGCTTCTAGCTCGCTCTTTACGTATTCTGGGTTGTCTACAGGGTTAATGTGGTAGACAAGCATTGATTCAGTCCACTTGGCTCCGTTCTTTATAAGACGATCCTCTGGCTTAATACGGATATACTTACCTGTCTCTGGATCAACACCTCGGATATTAACCATTCTAGATAGGAAGCCACCGTATCCTTTAGGAGTACCAAAGGCAAGGATCCTACCTAAGCGGGACGACATACGGGCACGTACCTCTTCATATAGGTCATTTGGTACCCAAGCAGGCTCGGCTACTAGACACATCTCAAGCTCACGACCTGTGATAGAGCCTGGAGCCTTAGCAGACTTGATCTTTAGTTCTGATCCCCAACGAGTAGTCAGAGTCATCTCACCAGACTTATGGTCAAAGCGCTCTTTAACCATTAGATTATGATAAGGATAGAATAAGGTTTTAATGAAGCCACGTAGGAACTCTACCTCTGAGCGAGCTTCCTCGTATACGCGGGATAGGACCCAAACCTCTATACCAGGAAGCAGGATGGCCATATAGGCGAACAAACCTAGAAGGTAGGACTTACCACTGCGTGCAGCAGCAGTTAGGACTAGGTGGCGTTCTGGGGCTTCTAATGCAGGAACCTGGCCAGGGTGAGGACGCTTTCTTAGGTCTGCCTTGGCGATAAGCTCCATTCGTCGGGTATAGTCATCATCTTCTTCTGGATGGTCCATAGAGAGATCATTAGCTACTCTATACTCTTGTAAGCTAGGATTATCTATTTTCCATAAAGGAAAACTATTATGGCAACCAGGACAATGAGCTTTACCCCCACGCCAGATAATATCAATCCAGCGCCAAATAAGGTTCATGTCTGTGGAGGGATCAGAGAGCTTCTCTAAAGCTTTGATAGCATCAAAGCGAGCCTTAGCGGATTTATGAGGGTCATCAGCAATCTGTTCTAGGTTCTGATAACATATCCTACGGAGCTGCTCTCTATCTACTGAGCCAGCAGATATAAGGTTATGCTCAACGTCAGCTTCATTTTTTAGCTGGAATCGCTTTGATTCTATCTCGTCTTTAACTCTAACTGTCTTTGCGAGATTATAAGCTTTCGTAGTTTCCGTACTGTACGTCTCACACTTCCATCCAAATACTTTGATAGCAGCGTGCTGTGGTGATAATCCGTCAGCGACTAACCACGCGAAAGCTTTTTCCTTAGCAGATATACGTTTCCTATTAGCCATGCTTAAAAAGCTTTTCTAGTTTTCTAACAGCATCCCAGTTAATTTTTGCTTTAGGATTGTTAATAATCTTTTTTAAATGTTGTCGGCCGACCTTTAAGAGTCGCTTTTTAGATCCACTGGTCATAATCGTCTTTATTACCTATGATGTAATCATGTAGTTCTAATTCCAAATCTCTCTCACTCTTTTCAATTGGAGCGTCCCCAGTTTCTGGCTCCAGATCTAAATGCTTTTCGAAAGCCTGCTCTAAGGTCAGGGGCTCTACTCCTCGGACATGGTTCTTGATATCCTCTATTAATCTATTCTCAATGGATTTGATATTTTTCTGTGTGTTCATATAGGAATTCCTCATTCTCTAGGTCTATGTCTTCACGATCAAGATCGAACTCAACAGGGATAGGAACTATAAATAGTCCAGAATCAGGGAAAAAGATTGTTATTTCAACACCACAACATCCTTCCTTAATACATTTTAAATCTAACATTTGGGAATTAATAGCGTCCCCAGCTAAGAAGTTTCTATATACTGGCTTATTATTTTCTGTCTCTTCATGCGGAGAAGACTTGTTTATACTAAGAAAGGCTTTAACCCATCTATTGTATGTTATGTCTATGCTTTCAATCATTGATACCTAGGAAAGCCATTATACCAGTCATGATAGCTCCCCAAGCCCCAGTCACTAAGTTTATTTTCTTATGGGCACGATTCACTTTCTCATCAACTTCTTTCAAGTCAGACCTGTCTGCCTTTCCGTTCAAGTCGCTATGAATATCTGCAAGCTGTCCGCTAATTTGGCCCATCCACTCCGTTAGTACTTTTGTCCCTTCTCCTTTCTCATCTGCCATACTATTACCTTCCCAACGCTTTCTTAGCTATACTATTAGCTACAAATTTGTCCCGCTGGACCGATTCATTTACTAGTTGATCTCTTAATGCATCTACTCTCCTCATCCAGTTTTTCAGAAATACTTTCTGACTGTTATCTCTTCCAACAATTTTACGATATAGCCATCGACGCTTTTCCAGGATATCTAAAGCTAAATCATGAGAACCATTTTCTTGTATATACGTGCGAATACCCTTTATAGTCTTAGGACCTAATTTACCATCTGGCTTGACTCCGACAGAGCGCTGAAGTAGCTTGACAGACTGACTTAGACCCGTATTAACTGCCGTATCGAATGCTACCCTTGCTACATCTTGAGGCAATCTATCTCCGTACAAAGGATCCCAATAGTCTCGTTTATAAATATCTTTAGCTTGATTACGTGTTAGCTTTTTTATGTTTAAGTCAGGATAAGACTTTTGGCTAATACCAAAGTTAGTTGGGCCTCCAAGGTCAGTAGGATGATCTGCATAGCCGCCTTCCCAAGTAGATAAGAAATTATTAGCTTGCTCGAATGCCATTTCAGATGTTGGATTGTTAATTAGTGGACCTTGATATGGCATATTTCTAGTTTCCACTCCTTTATACTTAGGCATAACTTAAATACTTATCTTTTTTTTACAGCAGGCTTCATGCCATTCTGGGCAGGATTCTTCATTTGTATGCTCAGACACATTTGCATCTTCTAAGTGAGACACATATCCCATCTTATTTAATACGTCTTCCGGAATAAGCCAATTATTAGTGTGTCCACAATCAGGGCAATCTCCTAAAGACATTTTCTCATTAAAAATGGTAGGAAAGAAATCTGGGTTTTCATTGGTTTCTAATAGCTTATTGATAATGGTTACTTTAAGGTGATCCGTAGTTTGAGGATCCACTATAAGCTCAGCCATTACTTTTGCATCTTTCGCTTCACGCGTATCTATTCTCTTCATATTTTAATTATAACTTTTTTAAGCACAAAAAAGCCCCCTAGACCGGAGCCTAGGGGGCATCGACGCCTATACGATAGGTCCAACTCCGGGTGCCATCTCAATCTCCTTTTTCGCCAATCTCATCAATTGTATCCAGGACATCACCGACTGCTTCTTCGGTCGCCTCATCTACAACTGCCTTCAAATCTGCCTTGTCCCTAGCTGACAACTTGTCAGTATGGTCAATTCGACGATTAGCCTCTTCTTTAGCCCTATCCACGCTCGTGCGAAATAGGATCCTAAAAAAAGATTTTAAAAGGGTTAAGGACACTTAACTAGCCTTACCTGTTAGTGCGGTGATAGCAGAACGAAAAGTAGAACCTAGGGAAATCACGAGACTTTCCTGTATAAGGTCTAGATTAAGGCCACTTTCCAACATAACACCTTCCGATGTCCACAAGTTTAGTGCTAAAAGAGCTAAGACAATTAGGTGCGTTTTCTTGCCCGATAGGACGTTTAGTAGATCAGTCATATTATACCTCAAATAGTTTAGTAATTACTATATCTAAGAATAACATATTTTATTCTCGTGAAACTATTATTGGGACTCCTGCTGCTAGCAGGATTTCCTCAGCAGATTCAAGGTCTTCCTTCCAGTCTTTTCTGTCTTTAAATACATGATCAATTGGATATGTCACACTTTTAATTCCTGCTTGTATGATTCCTCTAGCGCACTCCTCACAAGGGGGAGCGGTAATATACATATGACAATCCTGTAGGGAGGTTCCAAGTCTAGCAGCCATATAGATCGCATTCCGCTCGGAGTGTTCTATCCATTTATATTTCTCAGGACGCTCATAACGTTCAGGGAGATCCTCACAGCCTTTAGGAAGTCCGTTAAACCCAGTCATCCTTATCTCGCGATCAGGCCCTACAATTACACATCCCACTTTCGTGTCAGGGTCTTTAGATTTTTCAGAAACTGCATAAGCTATTTTGATAAAATACTTATTCCACATACAAAACAGTATAACACAAAATCTGTTATACTATATTCAAGCTCAGGAGGACATTTTGGCGTTTATTGGAACGCAGCAAGAAAGAGATAGACTTTTTGAAAAAATGGTGTATGTATGGGAACACACAGATCCACTACCCAAATCAGAAGCGCATATGCGTTCACAAGTTAAGGTCCGGTGGCAGCAAGACCCACCGTCAGGGCGACTCACTGTTGAAAGTGCAAATGCTGGCATGATAGACGTACTTTTCCCATCAGAAGACGAAGCTATAGTTGGAGCTAAAGACTGGCTCGATAACCATAACTACATAGAAGTAGTCAAAAACCTTTTCCTAGGTACAAACCCTGAACGTCACTTGATGATTCACCTTTGTAAGCCTATGAAACTTCAACACCTATATAAACCCGTATTTTCTTACATATACATTTCGAATGAAGAAGACTCTTTCTACTGTTCAACTTGTGATATGCGCGCAGACGCAGAGACCACAAAAAAGGTACAGCTAATTAAAAAGATGAAGGCTTTCACAGATGCCAAAAACGAGTAAATGGCAATCCGTTACCTTAAAAGATAAAGGTGATGTAATAAAAGAAATACCTGATGAAGCATTACAAAAAGAATTTGATGAATTTCGCTTTAAGATACTGAAGCTGGAAGGATCTAAACGTTCTTTAAAAGAGGATATTGTTCGACTAAAAAAAGAAGAGGTAATATCTAAACAAGCACTAGACAGCATAAAAGAGAGGTACCGAATTCGCCATGATGAATTCCTTGAGCTAGAACGCACATATCAATCTTTATTCGTTAAGTACGTTGATGAGTATACTAAAAGTGAGAGATGGGTTGGCGAGATAACTGAACTAAAGAAATCTATATCTCCTTTAAAGAAACAGATAAAAGCAGTTACCCAGCATAAAGAAATGCTAAAGCAACAAGAAATTAATAAACAGGAACTAATAAAGGATGCTCGAACTTCAGGTTATGGAAAAGATTTTATACGACAACTAAGGAAGCTTCTGGATGTCAAGACTTAGATGGTGTATTGGTTACTGTCTGAATGATAAATGTCATTCTTGTTTCAAAGGAGCCTTTCTACTCAACCCAGAAACAGAGTTCCAATTTATATGTGGTGATTGTGATGTGGCTGGCTACGTGGAGCATGAGAAGCATAAAACTACTGGGGCTGGAGAAATCTACACAGAGTGTAGAGTAAGTTTCAACTACAATCCTGAAGAACGAAAATACCGAGGAGAAGCTATTATTAGGCGAGAAGATATAATGCCAGAACTAATTTACAAGATGTCCAGCCCTGTTGTGAAGGGAGAGAGCCGAGCATTAAAATTAGCCGAAGGGCTACTTTCTCACCTCACGAACGGTCCAAAAATTCAAAATGGTGCTATAATAGAAGCACACGAAAAAACGTTGTACTGGGACGACCCGAGATCGCTGTATCTCATTAATTTAGGAAAGATAGGAAAGCAATGGGAAAACTCACAGAAAAAAGTAAAAGACTAGAATGGGCTAATAAGCGACACGTTGTCGTGGCAGAAGATGTCTTCTTTGATAAGAAAGAGAATGAATTCTACCACATCTGCTCCTCCAATAAAGAAGATATTGAGAAGCACGAAGGTAGGATCGCCGTTGGTGGTATCATCAAAAAGGAAGAGGATGGAGGCTTTTGTTGCTGGCTCTGCCATGAGAAGATCACAGATAAGCGTCTTCCTCTAGTACAGAAGATGATGACCTTTACTTCGGCTACGTGAGACTTAACATAGGCGAAAAAGTTCTATTTAAGCTTAATACTGGTGTGGGCGATTCGAGACTTTATATTGATAAGTTGCACTATAAAGGTTTTGGAACTATAGAGAGTATAGACAGCGGACACTATAAGGTGGTATTTCCCAACTTAGACTTTAACTGGTTCAGGGAGGATGAACTACGCTACGCGGTGAAATACCTTGAAATATAATCACCAAAGTAAAATACTGATAAGCGGCCCTGCCGCCGCTGGCACTACTTTGCTTTTGGCTACCCTAGCAGGGACGGGTATGGAAACGGGATTTTATCCTAACGAAACTAGAGATACAATAAAAGGGCTTGAATACGTAGACTCTCTAGAAACTGTTGGGACTTTTGAGCATCATAGAAACTCAGGCTTAGATATCTCTCCTAGAGTTATCAAGCGACCTATACATGGAGCGCCTGGAAATAAACAAGAGACTATTCTAGATATGGCAGATGGGTACGGCTGGCAAGTGGACTATGTTGTATTGTGTCTGCGCGAGTGGGAAAACCGAGTAAAATCAGCCAAACAGTATTCACTAAATCGTACTAATGGGTATATTCATAATGAAGATCTGTTTGTGGACCAACAAAGAAGAACACTGTACCAGTTCCATAAACTGATATATCAATTGACTGCAAGAGATATTCCGTTTACTACTATAGAATTTCCCCGATTCGCTCGGGATTTTGAGTATTGTGCTAATAGGCTATTGCCACTATTAAACTTAGAAGGATATTCTACGTTAGAGTTATCTGCTGGGTTGAAAGCTGTGGTTCAGGAAAAGAGGATTCATGTCGGATAAAAGGAATATGGGCTCATATTTAAATTGGCATTTTGAACTGCAAGTATCTGGTGGGCGTGCGTTTGATAGCCGATATAATCATATGGAGTTGTCTTGGTATGATCGAACAGTACAGACTGGTAATTGTCAATCCTATCATTTTGGCGTCCGCCGAAGAATGTTTGAGAGCGTTGAGAAGTATATCAAGAGGGTTCGTAAGAAAGGCGAGCAGAGCATGAATAGGCGTATCACCCTACTTAAAGAAAACGAGGCGGCGAACATGATGTTCTTTAACCTTGATACTAAATACGTGGATGATGATGTTTAAGGTTGGAGACAAGATAATTACTAGGAAAGAATGGGTATACTACAATAAAGAAGAAGAAGGAGTAATAATAAAAGTTCATGGGTCTAATCATGTGTACGGCTATTCGGTCGTATTGAACTGCCTAAGTACCCTAGAACCCTGTCTATATAATGAGGACGAATTAGAATTTCGCACGGTGAAATACATTGAGATTTAAGAAAAATGATCTAGTAATACAAATATAGAGTAGTCTATTTCAAATATTCTACCTATAACACTCTATGGTCTAAAGTCAATGAACCATAGGCATATGGGTGCTTATAACTCTAGTATGGTGACTCATATAGTAAAGTATTTACCTATAAACTAATCTCACGCCATATTTACCGTAAAACGTTGCCCTCTATAGATAATAGTATCCCCATATACCAGATCTAGTACCCCAGCCCTCCCTACTATACCACATATAGTACCCATTATTACCTAAAATTCCATAACTCTATGCGCTAGGTGTATATATAAGAGCCCAGCCACGCATCAAAAGGGGGCACCCCCCATGCAAGTTGCGCACTAAGGAACCCTAGTTGCGTGCTAATGAGGGTCAATTACACGTCATAAGGCGGCAAGTTACGCGTATTTAGTATGTAATACGTGCATCATGCGTGGAATACCCTGTAAAATCAGCTACTTACGCATTGTTCATGCCTATTACTTGCTGCTCAATTGCACCTTGGTTGCCTATGTGCTGCTAGCGTGTAGTATACCGCGAGACTGTTGCCTACTGCTCACGCGTGTGTCCTCTTACGCGCGAGGCTCTGGCATGGCTCTTGCTACGCGCGCATGTATAATACCGCGTGAGTTGCACATTACTTGCTGGTCTCCTCTATACGTAGTATCCCGCGCACGTGTCTCTCTAGAAAATTGGAGCGTCAGTTGCGTGTTAGTTGCACAAGTGACACAATTTGCGGCACAAAGTGACAATTCTCGGCACCTTTTGCCGGTTAGTTGCACATGTGCAGCTTGAGCGCTTTCTCTTTGTATGACGCGCATTTGCGGCTCAAAGTTGCATGTTTGTGATGTGTTGGCACGGCATCTGCACTACCTCAGCTCGTTCGACAGTGACGGCAAGTAGGCGACAGGGACACGAAATAAGCCTACTTCACTTCGGCCGCTTAGCATCCATAGGGAGACTAAGCGCGACCAGAAGACCTTGAATCGGCATAGCGGATACCGTTAGCGCTTAGGCTGCATAGCCCACTACACTTGCGCTCAATCCATACTAGTCGGACTTGACCACTAAATATACACTAAACCACTAATTTCCCCAAGAGAAATGGTACGTTAGTATCATAGGGGAGAAGGAATAGAAATGACTAATTTCGAACTCATGAAGGCCGTTGAAAATGGTGAGATGACCGCTGAAGAGGCGAGCAAAGTCACCGTTACAGCGAGTGGTAAGGGCAATGTGTACATTGGCGACAAGGGTGGCCTTTGTATTCGGCATGGTGGCCGGTATCCCGTACATATGTACGTAAACCAGCTTGTGCCTTTCCTCGGTCGCATTAGCGAAGCATTGGACTTCGTTATCGCTAACCAGGAGGATTTTACCTTCAAGGACGAGAACGATCGTGAGTCTACCATTGCGACAATTGCTCAGTGGAAGGAAGATCACCTGATCTAGAGCGTTAGTGTAAGTCTCCCCTAGTATGTAAAAATAACTTGGCATACCCTTTCACAAGGGCTCGGCGCTAGGTTGCCTTTAGGCCATACTAGGGGAGCATCTCTCTATACTTATACTGTAATTATAGAGAGGTGTGTCGCAAGGCACGTTTGCGTGTAAGTCTCTCCCCAGCAACAATGAGGATTTATCTGACATTTACTCTGGGGAGAGCATCTCCTAATGCTAATGAGGGTTAGTATTAGGAGGTGAATAATGCAGTATTACTGTTCAAAGCTAGACTGTCATGATCTTAGACTAAATTCTGAGTTTATTGATACCCTGCTATGCTTCAAGCATTGGGTAATGACTATAAAGGTGAGGTAATGACTGGCAAATGTAAAGTAACAGGCTGTAAAGGCTACGCTGGCAATAGGAAGCTATGTCTCATCCATTACCAGATGTGGCTGAAGGTTAGGTAAATATCTAGCATACCCCTCTCACTATGCTAGGTTGCCCCTAGTAGCAGACTAATACTCTGTTGCTAGGGGTATTTTTTTTTGCCTAGAAGTCTGCAATTTTTAGCCGCAACTAGTGCGCAACGGATCCCCAGGATGCCCGCATACGTGTGCAACTAGGGCAATCGGTCCCGATACCCTCGATTCTGGCGTTCGTCCCTCCTGAGACGTTCTGGCGCGTCTGACGGGGCATTTGAGAGAATCGTGCGGGGGATTTCGCACCCCACGAGACCCGCTGCTAATTAGATAACTAAAGGCTATGCTATGCGGGTTAGTTACTTATTGGTTGCCGATGCCGCAAATTGTGTCACTTTTGACGCAAATTGTCACTTTTGCTTCCTCTCTGCACATTGCTTGCACATTTGAGAGAAGTGAGTGATTTCGGCCATTTAGGTGCCGGAGTTGCCGGTGACTTGCACTTTAGTTGCATGTGGCACGGTGTTTGCATGATATCCTTGATTTCGAGATTTGTGGGGAGCATACCAATGGGTAAGATACCAATAGAAAATCAGCCAGTAGGAATAGGTAAGACTGCTAAGATGGTAGAACCAGATGAAATAGTATTTCCTATTTGTAAGGGATGTGGTCTACTTACTATCTTACTCTGTACTTGTGATGAGAGGGATAACCCTTTAGATGAACCAGTTGTTCATCTATTTGAACTAAGGAATAAGGTAACATGACATTTGTATTGACATTTGAAGAAGTAAGAGAGAAGATGCTGAGGGTATTTCCCAATGCCTCACTAGAGACAGATAACGATGGACAACTCATCGTTTATACTGATCTAAAAGCAGTAAAAACCTCTGAAGGGGTGACTCTGGTTGAAATGGGAGACTTGGATGCCAAATAAAATTATGGACAATATAGCAGTTGCTATTGGGTTGAGTGCCATAGCCTATGGCCTATGGATATTGTTCAACTAATGTGGCCTTTGACTGTCTTGGTGGGTGTCTATTCTATTGCTGTCTTGACGGACTACCTCTACATACGCAGGAATCTCCCCAAGATACAAATGGCAATGGATAGTTTGGCAAAAACTAGAGATGATTTAGCAAGAACTAATGCCATTATCAGCGGTCTGTCTACAATGGCTAAAGCGAAAGGAATGTTGCACTAATGGGTAATTTGTACTTGGAAGGGGTGTCTGCCTTTGTCATTGAATCTAATGATATTGAAGGCATAAAGACTACAACAGAGGAAGAGGTAATGGCTACTCTAGCCTTCATTGAGCTAGATACATTGAGAATAGCTGATGTGTCTAACTTGGTGAATATCTATCAGCCTGGGGCTCATCTAAGGCTCCATCCTGGCATGGATGTGTATGTTGACAACCATTGTCCTCCTCCTGGTGGGCCTCACGTAGGTGAGGAATTGAAAGGGCTTCTATCTATTTGTAGCCTAAAGTCATGCAATCCTCATAAGTTTCATCATGCCTATGAAACATTGCATCCATATATGGATGGCAATGGAAGAAGTGGCAGAGCTATCTGGTTGAGGCAGATGATAAAGAAAAATGATCAAATGTGGCACCTTGGGTTCAAACATGCCTGGTACTATCAGTCACTAGCAGCAGGGAGATAATGATGGCAACACGGAAGGGTAAGATCAAGCCTGGCATCAAGCAGGTGCCTCTTAGTGAAGCACAGCGCAAGATGAAGCGACAATGGATAAGGGACTTGAGGGCAGAACTTGATGCTCAAGACAATAAGGAAGATAAATGAGTATCCTAGTCATCGAAGGTAACAAAGAGGCTGCTATCAAGGCTGCGAACAGGTATGCTATTCACCTTGAGACTGTCGATGAAAGCATGAGCAAAGAGTATACTACTTGCTCGTCTCCAGTGGAGGCAGATGATCCTAGGGTGAAGAATTGGCTGAGGCGAGGACTTCTTAGGGTTGAAAAGGAACAAAATGAGTATATTTAGACAAGACGAGAAGGAAGTGGAACCTGTGTCATGGTTCTTCCTCTACATAGATGATGAGAGTGGAGTCACCGCTGTAGGTAAAGAGCAAGAGATGTTAGATCGTGCTGCTAAGCTCACGGACAATGGGCATAGGGTGAGGATCTATAAGACCACAGCAGGTGGAGAAGACAAGCTAGTAATGTTCGACAGTCAGACTATTGAGGAGGATAACTAGGTGTCAAGTCAAGGACCAATCATTCCTACTAAGGAAGAACAGAAATTAGTGAAGATATTGAAAGAGCGTATTCCTCTCATTCTCCGTATAATAAGTGATTTAGCTAATGATAATCACGAACGACAAGAAGATAATGCGGAAACTTCTAGAAGGATTCTAGATGAGTTAGGACTATAATGGAGCCAGGATCTAAGGCTAAAGTGGAACTAAATTTGAGGGTATTGGACCGTGTGCTTACAAGGTTCTTACCTCTGGCATTTAAGAAATACGAAGAACAATACCCTGGTGAGGTAAATGCCATTGATGGGTTCGTTGCTACTGAAGTAGCAGAAGCACGAGAACTAATGAAAATAGTCCAGAGGAAAGCAGGGACTATTGGCTACGTTAAAAAAGCGGATTTGGCTGCGGACACTTGGGCAGACATGAGCCTAGAAGACAAGTTGTGGTTTAGAAGTCAAAATAATCATACTGTAGATGGCCTACCTTCAGAGACAGGTAGACTATTACTACAGGCTGGCCGTAAGCTAAAGACAATTAGGCTAATTGCCAAGGGCACGATCACAATGGTACAAGGGATTGATCCTTTAGAGGCCATTAGAGATGAGTTGAATAGGAAGGACTAAATGCCTGTACCAATTATTTCTGGGCTGCTAGTACTGGCAGCAACAACATTTCTTACTGTGGTATTTGGTACTATAGTTGGAGAACCATTGAAGGATCAATGGACATCAATCAAAGTTTGCATGGGATTAGGTATGCTTACCGTGCCCATAGTATTCTGTTTAGGATAAGGAGATACTAGGTGACTGACTCAAAGCACCTAGACGCGCTAAACGAACTCAAAGAAGTGTATGCACAAAGCAAGCGCGAAACTGATAAGGCTCTAATTTTGCAGCACAGTTTTGTGCCATTCAATCCAGCCTATCTCGCTGTAATCGCCCTTGTGTTCTGGCTCATTTGGCATCTGACATAGACTCCACACCGAAAACTGAAAAGATAAGAACTATGTTCAATCACAAAGATGAACGGATTAGGAAGCTAGCGGCTAAGGGTATGACACCTGAGCAGATAGCTACGAAGATAGGATATGGCAAGCCTCCTACTAAGGCAGGCGTACAAAGAGTAAAGGAGATACTAGGTGACTGAAGCTAGGGAAGAGATTATTCATATAATGGCTAATGCCTTGCTAAAATGCGTAGAAGTAGCTGACGCTAATGGCGTCACTGATGAGGAACTAAAAAGCATATTCGGTGAAGTATTTAATACAAAAAGTATGAACGTAGTATCTAAAGACAAAGAGGTATGTTTGAGTGAATACCCTCACGGAGGTGATATGGGTTTAACTTTTTGTAGACGTGAAGTAGACCACTACAGGCAACACGCAAATGGCTCTAAAAATATATGGTGGAGAAAATGATGAAAACACTAACACTACTAGCAGTCATTACTTTGTTTGGGTGCAACATTTGCATTCCCGAAGAAACCAACCGCAAACAGGGCAACATAATCACACGAGAGGGTGCAAAGGTTTGCTCAGAAAGCCCACAAGGAAAGATTTGTGGACGGCCATGTAACTAACTAAGAAGGATTGTAGATCACACTTACCCTTGAAAGCATGGCCTGTGGCAACAGGGGAAACTTTAGGCTTTGGGGGACTAGCCAACTCCGGGCTCTGATGCGCAGCCTGAGTCCTTGTTTCAAGGGTAAGTGTCATCTGTAATCTTGGAGGATAGTATGATTAGACTAGTGTGTGGACTAGAGATAATGATAGCAGCAGGTATAGCTGCTATTTATAGGTGGTGGAGAAAATGATGAAGCGAAGCATGGAAATATTTAACTGGATTAATGACTTGGAAGAGTATATCTTACATCCTACCCAAGAACCAAAGGACAAATCTACACTAGAGCATTTTGCCTGGGTAGTGAGAAAGCAAGAGATGAAAGACTCTCTCATTAATAGGCATATAAGCGTTCTTCAAGATAAATGGAAAACCGAGGATAATACTATCAAGCGTAAGGTAAGTAATTTTTTCTTTAGGAGAAGGTTTAAATGGTTGAGGTGAACGAAAAGTAGCGAAAAGTAGTGAAAATTTCGCCAAAAGTGGAACAAAACTTCACACGAATGTGCAACTAAGCGCATAAGTGTCCGAATTTCGTTGTGGCACACGGGTTGCAACGAGAAACAACCGAACAGAAAATTTTCTAAAAAGGAAACTAAGTGATCGGACTAGCTAAGTTAGCAGGACTTATTAAAGACTATCCTGAACTGTCAAAAGAGGCATCACCTCGAAACGAACAGGAAGACATATGGCTAGACGACACTTGGGCTACAACAGAGAATTGTTGGTTGACTCACACTTGCACTTGGTATAGACGTATGTTTCAAGGCTGGCGTATAAAAGTATACGGTACCAACATGATTCAAGAGTCAAATATTTGGAAGTGTCGAGCCTGTAGAGTGCCTGTCCCTAAGCAGGTTGTTATGATGCTAAAAATGATTAATGCATGGGAAAAAACTATAACTAAGTCAGAACAAATGTATGAGTTTAGCATCTGGGATGATAGCGATCGTTGAATGACTGAAGTTTGGAAAGACATAAAAGGGTACGAGGGACAATACACTGTTTCGAATACCGGCAAGGTAAAGAGCTTCAAAGGAGCAATACCTAAGATTCTTGCGCCTAGAGTTGGAGCTAATGGTTACGAGCGTGTCGTACTATATACAAAGGGACACAATAAGTCACGTACAGTACACACTCTGGTTTTAGAAGCATTCTTTGGTGAGAAAACAGATCCTACGTTTGAGTGTAGACATTTAGACGGTAATTACGTAAATAATAACATAGAGAACCTCAAATGGGGCACAAAAAGGAGAATAGAGCAGATCAACGAAGACATGGTAACGGAGTTGATGGTGAGCGATGTGGAACATCAAAACTCACCAATATTAAGGTAAGAGAAATACGGAGACGATACGCAAATGGAGAAAATAGTTTAACTTTAAATTCCGAATTCGGAGTTCATTTTAGTACCATTTGTAGAATTGTCAAAAGAAAATCGTGGAAACACATCTAAATAAGGATCTAAATAACGTGGATATAAATATGGCCAAAGCAGTAATGAAATCCCTTCCTATACACATTCCAATTAATTTAAGAGGTCAACCAGGTATTGGTAAGACTTTTGGAGTTCATCAATTGGCAGAGGAAACTGGGGCTAGGTGTGCTATTTTTCTAGCATGTACAATGGATCCAACCGATATGTCTGGTATTCCTATGCGTACCAAGGCAGGGTTTACTGAATTCGCTCCGCCTAGCTGGGCATATGAACTCAGTACTGAGTCAGACTATAAAGGCCCTGCTATTGCATTCTTTGATGATCTTCCGGCAGCAGATGAGAATGTTCAAGCTTCATTCTTTCGAATGGTACATGAACGACAGGTTGGTAGGTTCAGCTTCCGTGACAATGTACGTCTTATTGCTGCTGGTAATAGGACTAAGGATAAGGCTGCTGTTAAGGACATGCCTACTCCTCTACGGAATAGGTTCCTTCACCTCGACATTGACCTACATCCTGAAAACTGGGCTAGGTGGGCTATTCAGGAAGGTATCCATGCTAGTATCACCACATACATTCGACGCCAAGGGGATAAGTTGACTAACTTTGATCCTAAGCGCAATGACTATGCGTTTGCTACTCCTCGCTCATGGCACAATGTCAGTGATTGCTTAAAGGCATTGGGTGGAGATCCTCAGAACCACTTTGATATCATCGCTGGTCTAATTGGTGAGGGTATCACCACTGAGTATCTTGCTTTCTGGAAGCACGTTGATAAGGTAAAGTCTCCTGTTGATATTCTTCGAGACCCTGAAGGTATTGAGGTTCCTGGTCCCCAGGATGTCGATATTACTTATGCCACCATGACTGGGCTTGCTACTCACATCTCCATGCATCCTACTAAGGGAAATATCCTGAATGCTTTCAAGTATTCCTTTCGACTTCCCAAGGAATTTGGAGTCATTCTCGGTGGAGATATTCACACTAGCCTACTGGACATGAAGAAGGTTAGCTCTGATGATCGTGGTAAGATCATTGATAACCCTGTCTTTGCCAAGGTGACTGAGGCTTACGAAGCCTTCATGCCTTCCTAGGGAGCAATATGACAACAGCCACAAAGATAAGCATGAGGGTTAAAATTGGGGTGGTGATGGCATTCATTACTCCAGTCATTTTGGCAGTAGCTTTTGTGCTTTGGATTTGTAGTCTGACAGGATGAAAGGCAGTACAAGATTAGTAACTGGGCTAGCACTTGTCTATATTATAACATTTGCGATAGCTATAGGAATATTATGGCCAATTTCACAATGAGAGAGAGTACAAAACTGATGATTGGAATAATAAGCATCAATGTCTTGCCTCTTGTAATCGGTGTGGGACTATACGTTTATTATGTTCACTAAACACGGATTATGTAAGCATCCACTGTATAAGACGTGGGAAAGTATGAGGAGCCGGTGTAACAATAAAAACTCAACACCATATAAATACTACGGTGCTAGAGGAATTAAAGTCTGCTCTCGTTGGGACGATTTTCAGAGCTTTTACGATGACATGATAGGCACTTGGATTTCTGGGTTATCTATAGACAGAATTGATAGTGAGGGTAATTATGAGCCTGGAAATTGTAAATGGTCTACTAGATCAGAACAACAGAAAAATAAAAGAGGGTATGGGCTTTCGAAGTACAAACATGTAAGTTATAGAAAACTTACAAACAAATGGAGAGCTAGACTAAGTGTTAAAGGTAAAAAAGTACATTTAGGTTATTTCGATACAGAAGAAGAAGCACATCAAGCTGTGCTGAAGTTTAAAAAGGAAAACTAATGGAAGATTTTGATGAAACTAGATTTCCCAAAGCAAGGTTGGATCTTATCAAGAGGTTTCCTTTCTGGGGGCAACTTTCAATGTACCTGGAACCTATAGAGGTTCCTGATCTAGATCCTCCAACTACTGCTGTAACTCCTACTAGCAAGTTCCTGTATCACCCTGAGCATGTTGAAAAGCTCAGTCATCAGGATCTTATGTTTGAGATTGCACATGAATTGGGGCACTTGTTCACTCGTACCTTGGAAAGAAGGCCCCCTGGGGCAGACATGAGTCTTTGGAACTCAGCATCTGACATTGTGATTGACTCTATGCTAAGAGGCACAGACTTACCTCCTTCATGGATTAGCTTGGAAGCAGTACCAGAGAAAACTGTTGAAAAGTATGAAAATATGACTACAATGGAAGTATACCTTGATCTTCTACAGAAGAAGAAGCCTGGAGATAAAAGTGGCAAGGACGGTGCCACTGGAGATACTAGGCAATGTACGGGAGGTTGCAAGTTAGATAAGCAAGATCCCGAGGACACAGCAGAATGGAAGAAAAGAGTTGTTGCTGCTGCTACTGCTGTTAAGAACAGAGGCACCCTACCTGGGGTAGTACAAAAGATGATCCTTGAGCTTCTAGAGCCTAAGATTCATTGGACTGAATACCTTAGGGTTAAGACTCAAGAATGCATGAAGCGTAGGTGGTCTTGGAGAGTACCTAGTAGGCGTGCAATGGGCATGACATGCTTTGATAAAAAGGAAGAGCATGACTTTGATGAGATCATCATGCCAGGTAGGAGCCCTGACTTGCCTACTGCCACTGTGGCAATTGACACATCTGGCTCAGTATCCCAAAAGGAACTCATCAATTTCCTTAGTGAGTCTGCTGAGATCCTTAGGATGACTGGTGGTAAGATGCGAGTCATTCTATTTGATGCTAAGGTGTACTATGATGAGGAAGTGGAAAACTTCACGGAGGATTGTCTAAACTGGCAGAGGGGAGGCACAGACTTTCAAGCTGTGTTTGACCATATTGAGGATTCTACTAAGAAGAAGCCTCAACTGCTTATCTTCTTTACGGACTTGTATGCTCCGTATCCTGCTGAGGATCCTGCGTACCCTGTTGTTTGGGGACTTACCCCAGACCATAATGAAGAACCAGTGCCATTCGGCGAGACAGTCGTAGTAGAGGATTAAATGGATAAATACGAATACATAGATAGTTTCCTTAAAGGCACTCTAGGTAGGAAGCAACAAAATGGAAAATGGTTTATTAAAACCTTTGACCATTCTACGTTCCTAATGACTCAGACCCAAGATGGAACAAAAATCTCTTGTTGTATTATTGACGATGAGTTACTATTATGGAGTTTCCGTAGAGCCCGTAGTGCTATAAATACAGGCAGCGTAGCCATACCAAATAAGTGGCGTGGTCTTCCTTACGCCATAAAACATGATAACTGGGAGCAGAACAATCTTGACATTACTAAAGCAAAAATAGTTGATAGGGTGTACTCTGAGGATTGTGATTTCACTTCCTATCTGCTAGATGTAGATAATAGAAAGGTTCTACTCGACTCAGCAATAGATGCTATGAAATTAGCTGATTTTCTTAGGGTAAGTATCTCAAAAAGAGTAAAAGAAAAATCAATATACTTAGAAGCACATAACACTAGGCAAGTTCTCATTCATGGGAACCCCTCCACAGTCAAAGAAGCTAGAAAGGCTTTAGTTCCTGAACAGGTGCTTATAAATGGATCAGGAACTACAGTAAATGGTTTGTGGCTAACTACAACCAAGGAGAGTCCTATACCTATTACTCAGGCAATTAGGGACAAGGCTAAGTGGAGTCCAATTAAACAATTGTGGGGACTCCCAAATACAGGTAATCCCTATGATAACAGAATGCCTGTGTTTGACTATAAAGATAGACTTAGTATGACATTTACTGGTCCTGTCGCCAGTTCACGAGCTATACAGTGGAATGCAATAGAGGCAGCAAAAGTTGCAGCGTTTAATCAAGCATATGACGAATGGGAAACAGCAGTCAAAACTATTCTAAAAAATAATGGGAATCATTTAGTTGATGGTGTTGTGGGCCTTAGTCTGGAGAGTGGCGAGGCATTTGCAGACTCAAATGGAAATGTTTGCGTTAATGGAGATATCTCTATTAGAAGCTACCCACGAGGGATTACTGAATTAAAGCTGTTTTCTCAATTTCATGTGATATTGTTTGAAAAGGGGACTGAACTATGAACCCAAAATTGTTGCGAAAAATGATAAGAAATCCTAGAGTCACAGGGAAAGGGATGGTATACTTCCCGACTGGAATGCACAAACATAAGGAGATCCCTCTTGGTGCAAGTATTGAGACGATGAGTCTTGTAAAATCTGACGGTACTATTGAAATTGAGTATCGAAATACTACATTTCTTGTTTTCAAGGGTGATTTGTGCGAACGATGAAACGACTAACAGTAAAAGGATAACATTATGAAAAATATTAATTCACTTCCCATCTTCAAGCTATTTAACGATGTCCAAGGATGCACTGAGACTGAGGATATCCTAACTAAAGGAGGTATCAATTTCAAGGTAGAGGCTCAGGATCAGCACATTACTATTCGTGATAAGTACACTGGGAATACAGAGAAGATCCTTAATGACCGAATGGTAGCAGTCTATCGTCCCAGTACCAGGAAGATACTGGGTACGGTGGGCAGAGGCTATGGCTTTGTTCAGAACTCCGATGCTGTAGAGTTCTGTAGGGCATTCTCTCAAGGCGGAGAGGCAGAGTTCCATTCGGCTGTAGCTCCTAACTTGGGGGAGACATTGTTCCTCTTGATGAAGCAGCCTAAGTGGATTGACCTAGGTGCTGGGGACAAGATCCATGCATATTTCTGTGTCACCTCAACACATGATGGCAGAGGTTGCTTTAGGGCTATCCCTCTGTATCTTCGTGAAGTTGGACAGACTGTCTATACTCCTCCTGCTGTTAGCTCAGCCTTTAAGTTCCGACATACCAAGCGGGTTGGAGCTAGAATGGCTAAGGCTCAGTTGGCTCTAAGTGTGCTGGCGGACTACTGGTCAGAGTATTCTGATAACGTGAAGAAGTTTGCTAGCATTAATGTCAACGATGACCAAGCTAGGGACTACTTCAAGATTGTATATCCTGGTGATAGTACCCGTTCCGAGAATGTCAGGGACAGTGTATTTGACATTTACAAGAACACCGGGGTAGGTCATGAACTGCCTAGTTGTAAGGATACGCTCTTTGGTTGCATGGCAGCAGTATCAGAGAATGCTGACTTCAATCAGACTGTGAAGGTATCTGGCATTAAGGATCAGGTAGCAGCACGATTGCACAGTAGGATCTCTGGCTCAGCAGCAGAGACTAAGGCTAAGGCAATGCATACTTGCTACAAGATGGCGGGATTCGGTAGGATTCTTAGGGGCAACACTACGGTATAATGCTCATATCGGACTACACTAAGTGAGATAGTGTAGTCTAATATGATCACTAGTGTCGATGAAATAGAAAAAAGTGTACTGCGTTTTGGATTGTACTATCATTTGAGTAAGTACTGTGATGGGACCAGCAACCTTGGTTCTAGGTACTTTTTTAACGGTAAGTGTGAAAGTTGCAACAAAGAGATAGATCCTAACATATTTACTGCTGTAAAGTTTAAATACTTTAATATGGACAGAGAATGATTACTGACCCTAAAGAAGTAGATTTTTGGGACGAGCTAGATGATGATAAGTATCCTCCTGGGTATTACCATCTTCACAAGTATTGCAATAAAACGATATTTACGAAATGTACAGATAGAGCATTATCATTAAATCACAATAGATATATTAGGAATAATCGTTGCAACGGTTGCGGGGAGGAACTACTTCCTAATCTACTTACCGCAGTGAAGTTTCGTAGGTGGAACAGTGATAACTGATCCTAATGAACTATATGTACACTATACAAGCGGCATTTTTCATGACGCAATATATTGTGGGCCTCCTAAGTATGAGGCAAATAGGATGATAAGCAATAAGAGGTGCAGGGCTTGTGGAAAATACGTACATCCTAATGTATTTATAGCATTGAAATTCAAAGAGTTTAATAATGATAACTGATCCTTGTGAGGTAGACTACGGAAAATTTGATTGGGGATTTGCATTCTGGCATAAGGGATCGATATGCGAAGAGATGAAAACTGGTAAGCGGACAGCATATAAAGGTAAGAAAGCTGCTTGCTATTGGTGTGGTGAATCAATACATCCTAATGGGATTATAGCTTTGAAGTTTAAAAGGTTTAAAGATGATTATTGATCCTTGCGAACTAATCTATGATCGTAATCATAAAAAGTATTCTCATGCTATTATCTTTTGTCCACTTAATGGAACCGATGGATTCATTAAAAAAGATGGAACCTGCCCAGACTGCGGTAAATTAGTACATCCTAATGTATGGACAGCACTGAAATTTAAGGAGTTTACTGGTAAATGAATAGCTTTGAAATGCTCTTGTGGCACAAGGGTGCCCAGACACAACTAATCAAGCTTTTGGATGAGAAAGGATATGTCCATATCAAAGATGGATGCTTTGCTCTTACTCAGAACTTCACTGAGGATAGAACTTTCTACTATCATACGTGTGGATGGAATGACCCTAGTCATTTTAATTGGGGTGCGCTAAAAACAGGAGAGTTGGACGCAGATATTCTCCATGCCATAGAGCAACAGGAAGATAAACATTACGAATGTTCAAAATGTACTACTAAGATTGATCCAAATGTCATCACTATGATAAAGATGATTGGGTATGCTAACAAATGAAATATGTACCTAAGAATCCTGTTATCACTGATCCTTGTGAGATAAGTATGGGACAGTATCAGTATAAAAGACAATATTCTTTTACTATATACACACATAGGACAAGTTATTGCTTACCAGAAGTAGAATGGAAAGTCAGTAGTGTTATATCTAGAGAGACTAATAAATGCTTTGGGTGTAATAGAATAATGCATTCAAATATACCTATAGCATTGAAACTTGCTGAGTTCGGTAAGCTATCAAAGAAGGTATAATTAAAGACCCTATAGAACTAGATAGCTGGGATCCTTCTGCTGCTATGGGAATGAGTTCCGATACTACGTATTATCACAAACCAGAATTTTGCCTACAACATCTAGTAGAATATTCTACAGAGATACATCACGGTTATTGCAACAGGTGTTGGAAGAAAGTACATCCTAACGCTATGATGGCAATCAAGCTTAAGACCTTTGGTGAGCGATGATTACTAATCCAAATGAAATAGATAAATACGATACCCCAGTTGGAAGAAACAGAGACATAAAGTATTATCACAAATTTGATGACTGTCTACAGGTTCTTAATGCAGAGATGAATGGAACAAAGGATGGTGAAGGTATTATAGGCCATATTGTTAAAAACAGATGTATATCTTGTGGCTCATTGATACACCCTAACGTGTATATAGCAGTTAATTTTCGTAAATTTATAGGAGAAAAGAAATGACATTTCAGAAATATCAACACGTTGAGAGGTTCGGCAGAGGAGAAGTGGAAGGCATTGACATTGGTGAGTGCTATATTTTCCCTAAGATAGATGGCACTTGTTCTTCTATCTGGCTAGATGAGGGAAGCCCTGTAGTAAATGCGGGTAGTAGGAATAGGCAGCTTAGCCTAGAAGCAGACAATGCTGGTTTTCTAAAATGGGCAATAAAGCAACAGAATATTATGGAGCTGTTAGAGGATAACCCTGACTGGACTATCTACGGTGAGTGGCTCGTGAAGCATACGCTAAAGACCTATAGAGAGGATGCGTGGAGGAGGTTTTGGGTATTTGACGTTATGGTAGATGGTAAGCATCTTCATTATGAGGAATACGCCCTTGTCCTTGAGGAATTTAAACTAGATATCATCACTCCAATGGGCATCATTAAGAATCCTGACGAGGCTTCCTTGAATAGGATGATGACTCAAAACGTCTTCCTAATTGAAGATGGTGCTGGTGCTGGTGAGGGTATTGTTATTAAAAATTACCACTACGAAAATAAGTACGGTCGTCAGACTTGGGCTAAGCTAGTGCGTAATGAGTTCAAGGAAGACAATAAAAAGGAATTCGGTATCAATACTATGGAAGGTAAGCGGCAAATTGAAGCTGAGATTGCTGAGAAGTTTGTTACTGCTACCTTTGTGAATAAGACCAGAGCTAAAATTGAATTGGAAACCGACGAGCGCAGAAAGCTCATTCCCAGGCTCCTTCAAACGTGCTATCATGACTTGATTGTGGAAGAGATTTGGAATGTTCTTAAGTTCCGAAAGAATGCCACTATTGACTTTGGCTTGTTGAATAGGCAAGTTGTATTCTACGTCAAGAAGTATGCTTCGGATCTGTTTTGAACACCATTAAAGACCCTAAAGAATTATTCTTTTGGTGTGATGGTGACCCTGGATTTTATTACTTTCATAAGAAAAATTTCTGCCCTGGGTTTGATGAAGATGCTAAAGACGATGGCGTTACTAAAACAGAATGTCTTGCTTGTGGAGCTAAAGTACATCCATATCTGTGGACGATGATAAAGTTTGCCAAATTTCAAGGAATAAAGATAAATGATATGTAAAAGATGTAAAGCTGTATATAAAGATAAATGTCCTAATTACAAATCACATAACAAGCATACAAGTATAACTATAGGTAAGAAGGTGGTTCTTTCTTCTATAAATGACAAACTAAATAAGGCTATTGAAAAATGGACAAAGACCTCTTCGCTATAAGGCGAGAACATGAAACCTTGTGGCACCGATGCGTATGGAAACAACCTGAAGCTAGGGAATTTCTTAGGTACAAATTAGCAGGAACCAAAACTACATCGGATATAGCTAAGATGGCAGAAGCGTTTGGAGACGCTAAAGTTAAAAACTCAGACTTAGCTGAGATCGTGATACAAAAGATACATTCCAAAGGACATTATCACGAGACGCTCTTCTCCCGTGAACTATACCGAGAGACGTGGAAATTTCTAGTCGATACTAGAGTCTATTCGACTAATACCGCAGCAGCCAAAATCCATTACCAGAAAATGAAGAACTGCGAGGAGGGACTTGCAAAGCTTCATATAAATCTAGTTCGAAGCGTAGCCAAGAAGTGGCTACCTTACGGTTTATATGACGACGCTGTACAGGAAGGCTCTTTAGGACTCCTGAGAGCCATTGAGAAGTACGATTGGATAAGAGCTAATACCTTTTCTACCTTTGCTGTTCCGTGGATCACCACCAAGATTGGTAGAGCGTTTAAAGTGAAGGGAAATACTATTGCAGTTCCTTTACACGTAAGAAATATTGCATATAAGGTAAAGAAGTTAAGTACCTTAATGGGTGCTCGTACTCTTAATGAGGTAGCAAAAGAAATTGATGAAGATCCTGCTAATTTGCATAATATCCTACAAATTTCTTCTCAGTGTGTGGAGCTTGATGCAAATGAACATTCTGACCAAGCATTAAACATGGCCTGTGATAGTCCTGCAACTCCTGAAGATATCGCTCATACTACTTCTGTTCGGGAGGGCATTAGTGAAGCACTAGACATGCTCACTAAAAAAGAACGATACATTATCCAGTATAGATTTGGACTTAATCCAAAGAGTGAGGTACTATCTCTTGCTCAAATAGGAAATAAGTTGGACCTGTCTAAGGAAAGAATACGTCAAATAGAGTGCAGCTCTATCCTTAAAATGAGAAAATCATTGACTTAAACGGAAATATACGATATACTATTCCCGAGTTGCGTTAATTAACAGGGAGAAGTACATGGAAGTGGAAGATATTGTTAAGGAGATTGTGGAGTCAGTTGTAGATCGTCCTGAAGACGTTATTATCAGAACAACTACTGCTGAGACAAGTAATACAACTATTATCGAAATTGAAGTTGATAATTCCGATGTGGGTAAAGTCCTAGGAAGGAAAGGAAATCTTATTGATTCAATTCGTAGAATTTGCATGTCTATAGGTGGCAAAAATGACCATAGATATGTACTTCAAGTAATTGAATGATTAGAACATTCTTAGTAGTTCTTATAGCTTTGAGTTTAGGTTGTGCTATGACACCTAAAAACACTAAGCAACTAGCCGCTCAGAGTCCAATACATATAAAAGGACTGCTAGCCGGTCCCCCAGAGCTTGATGACGATAAGAGGCTTTTTATATACCTAAGGGTAGATGAGAAGATAATTACAGCAGTAGCCGTAAACGAAAAAAGGAAGGAAATACTAAGATACCTCAATCAGAGAATCTTGACAGCTCCGAGTGACAAGCCTATATTTATATATGGCACCAAAGTTAAAGGTAGATGGGAAGAATTCACTGAGGGTGTGGACTACGAAATAACAGCTATTGGTGTATATGCCTCTAGTAAACAAGGATATTTTATTATTCTAACTGGTTTCGGGAACAATTGGAAAGACTACATTGACGTGAAGAATTTAGGTAAAAGGATAATCAAGGAAGGATTTAGCCTTGTACGGCCATAACAAACACAGAGTAGAAGGAACAGAATGATAGCAACAGAAATAGCATTAGTGGCAATATTGGGAACTATGTGCATGTCAAGTACAGTAGCCAATGTATATCTAATTAAAACTTTGGTAAAAAAGGATAAGGGAGGGTTGCCTGGAGGGGCATTTCCTATAATGATCCCTCCAGAACTATTAGGTGCTGCTGGAATGGCTCCTAGAAAAGAACCTACTCCTGATGGTGATATCCATAGTGATTCTCACATGTATCGATAACTTTGGAAGGCAAGAATGTCCATGAATGAATACTGAATCTGTCCTAGCTCCATACTTTAAGGAAGTTCGTTCCTACCCCACACTAAATAAGGAGCAAGAAAAAGTATTAGCGTATAATTTAAGTAGAGAGATGGATAATATTATCGATTTACTATTAACTATACCTGCTACATGGACGTTTCTCCTAGACCACTATAAGAATCTTAGAGACAACAACAAAGCTATCTCTAAGATGTCAAATTTTTATGGTTCTCCGCATACACAAGCGAAAGAGCTAGCTGAACGTATAACTAAAGCTATGGAATATGTAGATATTCAAACTAAGGAGTACTATTCTAAGGTAACACCAAAGACTAAAGATATTATAATTACTGTAATTAAGGCAGCAGAGATTAATAACCTAATATACTTTAAAGCCTTACAGTTCATAAAAGATAATGAGAAGCTAGAATATACCAAGGCAAAAATGGGGGTAAATAAGAAAGCGTTCCAATATAAAGTACGTTTTCTTATTGAGTCACATGAAAGATTTCTTGCATATAGGAATAAGTTTCTTACCTCGAATTTGCGTCTCGTAATTTCATTTGCGATTTCGTACCAGCACCTCGGGATCTCGCTGGAGGATCTCATCCAAGAAGGGAACGTGGCACTTGTTCGAGCGATTGAAAAATTCGATTCAAAAAAATCGTTCAAATTTAGTACCTATGCAACATGGTGGGTGAAGCAAGCATTTATCCGATTATTTAGGAATCAAGGTAGAACAGTTAGACTACCTTCACATATACATGAGCTATCTGCTAAAATGAGTAAGATAGCTAAAGAAGTAGAGAAGAATGAAAGAAGGACAGTTTCAAATAAAGAGCTTGCTGTGGAGCTAGACATGCGAGTTGAAGATATAGAGAAGATAATTGACCTATACTCTGACCCTATCTCCCTTGAAATGGAAATATCGTCAGGAAGCACCACTTCTCAAGTTAAAACTCTAAAAGACTTTCTAATCTCGGAAAATGAAGATCCTATTGATGTGATTTTTGAAAAGGAGAGCACAGATCAAATCTATGAGGCTCTAGAGGCTCTTCCTTCTGTACATCGGAACGTAATACAATTTAGGTATGGTCTGGGAATGCATAAGCCTAAGACCTTGGATGAGACATCCAAAATTGTCAATTTAAGTAAAGATAAGATAAAGAAGATCGAACTACAAGCATTGGAGGCGCTAAAAGGAAGATTAGGTGATCTATTATGACTGACACTCCGTCAATAGGAATAATTGGAGTCGGTTTCGTAGGGGGAGCTATTTCCCGTGGATTTAAGCATTACGTTAGTGTAAAAGTATATGATAAAGCTACGGACTATGGCTTTAACTATATTAATGTAGTCAATCAGGATGTCCTATTCCTTTGTCTCCCGACACCTATGCACAAAGACGGGTCAGTTGATCTATCTATATTAGATAATGCGTTAGAACGCATCTCAAGCACCCTGAAAGACGAAGAATCTAAACCTGTACTAATTAAGAGCACAATCCCACCGGGAACCTGTCAGGATTTTCAACGAAAGTTTCCTAATCTATTTATCGTATACAATCCAGAGTTCCTAACTGAGCGGACTGCTGATCTGGACTTTATACAACAGACTCGTATAATCTTAGGCACTGGGTCTGAGGGTAAGAATGAGCAGATGGGGACGGTCATTAAGTTATTTAAAGTTAGATTCCCTGCTGTTCCTATAGTGAAGGTTCATTGGGACGCAGCATCTATGATTAAGTATCTTACTAATGTCTTCTTCTGCGTTAAGGTTGGTATATTTAATGAGTTCTGCCAGGTGGCTGAGTCTCTTGGATTGAATGGGAATGAAATAGTAGAAGAGATTCTAAATGATGGACGTATAGCACGCTCACATTGGTGTGTTCCAGGCCACGATGGAAAACGTGGCTTTGGAGGATCCTGTTTTCCGAAAGATATTAATGGATTTATCTACTTTGCAAAGAAATTGGGAGTTAACCCCTTGATTTCCGAGGCAGTATGGGCTAAAAACTTAGAGGTGCGACCGGAACAGGATTGGAAAGAGTTGAAAGGAAGGGCAGTATCGGATGAAGGCGAAACTAACTAAGAAGCAGCAAGAAGCTCTTACTCTTATAGAGGATAATGCTGATGAGCTTGGGTGGGCTGACGTAAAGATTCATAAGAGAGTCTTAACTCAACTAATAATGAGGAAATATGTAGAGACAGATTTCCTCTACAGTAAGATACGTTCTTTACATAAGCGTCCTGCAAATCTTGTCGTCGCTTTTAAAGAGCAGCATTCGGGTGGTAGGGTTTGTGCAGGAGATGAAGATAGTGATTGGCCTAGCCATGAGGATGAAAATAGAGTACAGGATTTTATAGGTATAGTAACTTCTTCGTCCTTGATACCTAATGGATATCATTCTGAGGAGAAACTAGAAGTAGGATTTACTCCTATTTTAGGAATGGAACTATTTTTAGTTATTGTAAATTACGATACTGGAGATACTTTTGGACGTAGTTGTGGTCACATATCTATGCCCGGTATCTATGATACTAAGGAAAAGGCTGAAGAGGTAGCCACAGCTATTAGTAATAAAACGTATGATGGATACAAGGATTGGGATGGGTACTTTGAAGTATTTAATTTTGTTGAAGTACAATCGTTTAAACTTAATGACATACCGTATGAATTTAAACTGAAAAGGAAGTGGTAAAGTGTTTGATTTTGGTATTCTAATGACATTAGTAGGTGTGATTGTATTTATGTATTTTCAGATGAAAATAAACAAAATTACTTTAGAAATAAGTGATATTAGAAGCAAGCAAATAGACATACTCATGACAAGGATAGATTCAATAGAAAAGGGGACGAAATAGATGGATAAGCGAGTTAAAAAACTATGGGTTGACGCACTTGAATCAGGTGCTTACTATCAGTGTAAGGGGGCACTTACTAAGAGAAATGCGAAGAGTAAGGATTCTTTCTGTTGTTTAGGTGTACTAACCAACCTATATGTAGAAGAAACAGGAGATGCGAAGGTATGGGATCTAAGCCAAGCATTTCTGCCTGATGAGGTATGTAGGTGGGCTAAAATTGAATGGAATCCTAGATTGGGTGTAAATACTGCTACGACTGTTAATGATAAACTAAATTATAGCTTTAAGAAGATAGCTAAGTTGATTAAGGAGAATTTGTAATGAGAAACTACGTTATTAAAGAATTTGGAATTTTGGCATTTGGCATGATGGGAGTTACCATGTTATCCATGGTGGCAGCTAACATGCTTAATACTCCTGATACTCTTACCTGTTTGTTTGGTATGGTATTAGGAATTGGTACATTTGCAGGAACGATAGCATGGTGCTTCCGACTCTGCCGTGTATTCAGCAACCTCATGGAAATGTCTTCCATCGAGGAATCAACAACGAAAGAAGGAAATAGTAAATGAATAAGTGGATGATGAGCGGGATGCTAATTGTTGTGCTAATGCTTGGTACAGCTTGCACTCGAATTGAACCGGGACACGTAGGGATTAAGGTAAATCTGTCTGGATCTGACCGTGGTGTGGCTGCCATTACCTTGGTTACAGGGCGAGTGTTCTATAACCCTTGGATGACTCAAATCTTCCAGTATCCTACCTATGTCCAGCGTGTTGCATGGACGGCTAACGTGCATGAAGGATCTCCGAATGATGAGTCATTCACCTTCAACTCTACTGAAGGCTCTCCTATTAGTGTGGATGTAGCGGTAGCAGTACAGTTTAATGGTGATAAGGTGCCTGAACTGTACGTTGCTTTCCATCAGGATGCTGAGGTTCTGGTTGATGGGTATGTGCGGGATAAGGTGCGTAATGCCTTCAACCGTATCGGTAGCCAGATGTCAGTTGAGTCAATCTATGGTCGTGGTAAGGGTCAGTTGCTTGACGATGTGCTAGCTATGGTTCAGTCAGAGCTTGAGCCTGAAGGTATTGTCCTTACGGATCTGTCCTTCCTTGGACAGCCTCGACTGCCAGAGAATGTGCAAGAGTCTATCAATCAGGTGATTGAAGCACGCAATAATGCCATTCGTGCTGAGGAAAAGGTGGCTCAATCAGAGGCTGAGGCAAAGCAGCTAGTGGCAAAGGCTATGGGTGAGGCTCAGGCCATTAAGGTCCAAGCTATGGCACAGGCTGACGCTAATAAGCTGATCAATCAGACTCTTACTCCAGAGTTGATTCACTTCATGGCTGTTGAGCGGTGGAAGGGTGTTCTCCCCCATGTTACTGGTGGTGCCATTCCTTTCGTTCAGATCCCCAGTGGAGATACTATTCGGAGGTAAGCACCAAAAAACAGTGACAGGCTAGGGTACATTAGCCTGCACAAGAAATCGGTCAGTATTGAGCTTGCTCTGCTGGCCTTTTTCAGTAGGAGGACAAAAAATGAGAATCACTAGACAACCCCTTTTGGAATGTTCACCGGAAGTAATGACTCAGCTATTTAGACTCACCCTTAGCTATGACTCAGGCATGACAAATGCTATAAATGATGGTCCTGAACTACTTATGACCTGGGTAGCAACTGAAAATGGTAAAGTTCTAGGTTGGGGTCTCCAACAAAAAGAAAAATGGATGCAAGATTTAGCTATGTTCTATGTTAGTCCAAAACATCGACGGAAAGGTATCGGTACGAAAATCCTAAATAGGATGAAGAAAGATGGATATCGTAGGATGACAGTACGTGGATGGAATAGAGAATCGAGAGCATTTTTTAGTACTGCATATTACAAGGATAAATAAATGAAGCCAATGTTAGCCGCTACATTGAAGAAGATGTCTGATATCCAATATCCAGTGTGGTGTACGCCAAAGCTAGATGGAATTAGGTGCTTGATTGTAGACGGAAAGCCTGTCTCTCGCACTCTAAAGCCTATTAGAAATAAGCACATTCAAAAGGTAGTTAGCTCAGCTAAGCCTGCCATATTCGAGTATTGTGATGGTGAACTGTTGCTAGCAGAAGATGCACCTTTTAATGAAGTGTCTTCTGCCGTTATGAGTACGAAGGGCGAACCTGACTTTAAATACGCTATATTTGACTCATTTGAATTTCCAGAATTAAACTACCTAGACAGAATGCAGGTTTTAATTGAAGCTAAAGAGTATATGCCTAGATGGGTTGAACTTCTAGAGCCTGTTTTTATCGCTAACAGAAAAGAATTCAAGGAATACGAAAAGGAATGCCTGGCTAAAGGGTATGAAGGTGTTATGCTGCGTACTGAGCATGGACTATACAAGTTTGGTCGTAGTACTGCTAAGCAGGGCTGGCTTCTTAAATGGAAGAATTGGATTGATGATGAAGCTGTTGTCGTAGGATTTGAAGAACGAATGCATAATAACAACGCTCCTACGAAAGATAATCTTGGACACACAGAAAGATCCAGCCATAAGGAAAACATGGAGCCTATGGGCACCCTAGGCGCTCTCAAAGCAGAATGGAAGGGTGAAGAAGTGGACATTGGCACTGGGTTTGACGACAAGACCAGACAACAAATCTGGGACGATAAAAGCAGCTACCTAGGTAAGCATGTTAAATTCAAATATCAACCACATGGAGTAAAAATTGCTCCTAGGTTTCCAGTGTTTTTAGGCTTTAGAGATAAAGAGGATATGTGAAGCCTCCTAAACATAGAAACACCTATCCAGTAAATAAGAATAATCGTGCTGGAAATAAGTGGATTCCTGGTAAGTCTGAAACCTCAATGGAAATGCCCATTGTGTCTTTAATGCCTAAGATAATTGACCCTGTAGAAGAGGAACCTGAAATGCCCTATATCAATAAAAAAGCACGCGGACATTACGATGAACATATTAACGCTCTGTGTAAGGAACTACATGAGTCTGAGTGGAACCCTGGACACATTAACTACATCTTTTCTAAGATTTTCAAGCGTATGTGGATCCTGCGTCCTGGGTACACTACCATTAATGACGTTAAAGGTATTCTAAGTTGTGTTGGTGTAGAGTTTGACAGAAGGAACAGTACTCCTTATGAAAAAAAGAAGATTGAAGAAAACGGAGACATTTAAATTCATTGATATTAATGAACTATATATCGGTAGCAGTGGAAAAACTTGGCACCTAATGGCCTTCTGCCCTGTTATAGTCCTCCGTTGCGTTGAAAATGGAGAATGCCAAAGCTGTAGGCAAAAAGTGCATCCAAATACTAATATAGTCTTGAAGTTTAAGAAATGGAATAGAAGTGATGAAGAGGAACGATATGCCAGACGCTATAACCGACCCTAATGAAATAGCTCACTATGGCGGTGATGACTATGGTATGCCAAGGTATTTACACATAAGAAAATATTGTGGTCCGAACATAAGAAAATATTGTGGTCCGATTACCGGATACAAAGGTAGGTACATAAATATGTGGCCACTCGATAAGCTTAGCTGTACTGGCTGTGGTAAGAGAGTTCCTCGTGGCTTAATTACTGTTCTTAAATTCCAACACTGGAACATGGGCAGGAAATGATTACTGATCCTTGTGAGATAGACTTTGGTTATGGATCAAAAGAACCCTACCACATGCAAGAATATTGCCAGCAGACTGGTCGTCGGAGGCTACTTCCTTACATTTATCAAGGTAAGTGTACAGAGTGTGGAAAAGGAATTCATCCTAATGTACCTATAGCATTAAAATTTAAGGACTTTAACCGAGTAAACCTCTATAATTGGAAATTTCTCAATCTATACACAAAGGGCAGAGAATAGGTTAGACTTATAATATGAGAATATTACTACTCTTAGTTCTATCTATGCTGATTGGCTGCGCTTCTATGACGCGTAATAAAGACATACTATATAATACTGATACCTACTCATATAGAACCATTGGCCATGCTAAGGTAGAACATTGCCAAAGGATAGAAGAAGAAGAAGATAAAACCACAAAATACGATTGTGTGTTAGTTAAAACGGAAGGCATTTCTGGGGAATTTTCTGGGCTTGCGGGAGCTATCATGAAAATATTGTGGCCGTTCTAAATGCGCTGTGATATAGTGGCCGAGGGCGGAGGTGTGAGAGGAATAGCCTTGATAGGTGCCTTAGCTGCTCTTGAATCCAAAGGATTTGAGTTTGCCAACATGGCAGGAACTTCAGCAGGGGCAATAACTGTTGCGTTACTGTCCGCAGGGTATTCTTCTAGTGAAATGCGCCAAATAATGACAGAATTAGACTTTACATTATTCCAAGATGGGTCTAAATGGAAATTCAAGCAAGTATGGGATTTAATGAAAAATCTTGGAATACATAAAGGGGACGCCTTCAAAGCTTGGATGATGGAACTTCTAGATAAAAAAGGGATTAAAACTTTTGGAGACCTAGCAGTGCAAGGAGAAACAGATCCCAGGTGGAGATATAAACTAAAAGTAATTGTATCAGATATAACAAAAAAAAGACTTCTGACTTTTCCAGACGATGCAGTGCTATTTAATATAAATCCAGACGATCTACTAGTAGCAGATGCTATTAGAGCTTCTATGAGTTTACCTTTTTATTTCCATCCTGCCCGGATAGGCACATCCTACCTAAGCGACGGAGGACTACTATCCTCATTTCCTATTTGGCTATTTGATAGTGACGGAGAGCCAGATTGGCCTACTTTCGGATTACTATTAGATGAACAGGAGCAATCTGAAGAAGCCAATCTTATCCAAGGAAACAGTGTTACTCGTGTTTTTCACTTCGGAAAAGACTTGATAAAGACTATGATAAAATCACACGATAGACGATTTATTCGACCTGGAGACTTTGAAAACCGAACAATAATTATACCTACAGGAAACGTAGGAGTTACTGAATTTGATATATCTTATGCTAAAAAGGATAAACTATACCACAGCGGTAAAATGGCTACCAACGAATTTATAGAGAACTGGGAGTGGACCAGATATAAATCCTGGGCTACTAAAGCAAGGACAAAATAAATGAAAAACGACATAGATGCAAGAGTAAGTCCTACTATATACGAAATGGCTAGTCAACCTATGAGACATTACGGGAGTAACAGAGGGCCAGTAGGACATTTAGGATACTATCTACCTGGAAATCCAGAAATATGGAAGTACGCTGCTCTAGAGTTTGGAGAAGAAGAACTCATATATGATGCTCCAAGATTAGTTAGAGGGGGACCTATTCTAAATCTAGGCGACGATGAAGGAGGTAGTGCTATATTACTAGCACAAGGGTTAGGTAGTCATTTAAATGGACATGTATGGACCGTAGACAACTACGAAGCCAAGCAAAAACGTCGAGCTGAACGGAATATGGAAACTGCTGGTGTGAAAGATAGAATAACCATTCTAAATTGTCGTACCGATGAGGCACTAGAGCATCTCGATGGCTACCAATTTTCCTTTATATTCATAGACGCTGACCACAGTTATGAAGGCGTGAAACATGACTGGCTTGAGTTTAGTCCTCATCTTAAGCAGGACGGTTTAATGGCTATGCACGATACCAACCAAGAATACACTAATAATGTAATAGAAGAATGCATTGATCCGAAAGAATGGATTAACATTTTCTGGGTGAATAGAATTAAAGTGTTTAAGCGAGCATGAGTGATCTCGGCGTCTTTATTTCCGTACATAACGCAGAGTATATGATCAAACCTTGCATAGAATCTGTTCGTAAAGTATTTCCAGAGGTACTCATTGTAGATGTAGGCAGCGAGGATGATAGCGTTAAAATAGCACAGAGTTTAGGTGTAGATGTAGCTAAATTTGGCAGGCTTAGTGGAGAAGAATACACAGATCTAAAAGAAGAGATGACTACTAAGACAAAGTATGCCTTCTGGACCGACGCTGACGAGGTGTGGCCTGAAGAGAGCTTAGAGTTGCTACAACATTCCATAGGATCATATGATGTAGTCAATGGCCTATGGAGAAACTTAAAAGTCATAGATGACAAAGTTATGGCTTCCGATCTTACTGGTCGTGGTGCTGTAGCTTGGAACACAGAGAAGTTCAGAATACACAGGACGTGGCCTAGAGAGAAACTAAGCGCACGATTACCTGAGACAAACAGAGCAGACGTTCAAATTGAAATACCTGAAATATTCTCTTGGCATGGAGTTCTACTGAATATAAGTCCACTTCCAGATAAGAAAGCTAGATGGAAGAAGAGGGCAGAAAGAAACGATTCTTTTGCCAAGTTAGGGTGGGTACAGATATGGGATATGCCTTTTGAATATGATAATGAAGCTATCTTAGATAAACCTACATTTGAATGGTACAAATAATATGATTCAAAGAATACAACCTATTATGATACCCCACACAGAAGGACCTACTTTAGCGGAATTAGGTCTTACAATTGTTCACCCATTCTACAACGAAGAACAACGCCTTAAAATTCAATTCGATAACTGGGTAGAGTATTCTGACGAGATTAAATCTAAAGTAAATATAATAATAGCTGATGATTGTTCCGAAATTCCCGTTCATTCCTCGATCATAAGAGAAAATGAAAAACTTCTAAGAAAGAAGAAAGAGTTAGATATAAATTTAAAAGTGTTTAGGGTTAAAAAAGACTTAAAGTGGAACACGCCAGGAGCTTTGAATTTAGGAATAGAAAACTCTAAAACATTCTGGACATTAATAATGGACTCAGATTGCTTATTGAAGCCGGAAGACCTAGAAGAACTATTAACCTTACGTCCAGATAATATGTTTGCTTATTGGTTTCATAGGAAAAGGGTTTCAAACATTTCTGTAGCTAAGGGACATACTAGGTTTCTTCCTTGCTCTATCCTATTCAATAAAGATACATACGAGAATACAGGAGGCTTTGATGAAGACTTCTCCGGAGAATGGAGCGGTGGATATGGGTTTTTTGATAATGATTACAACCTTCGTGTGTTAGAAGAAGGATATACTCAAGGGGTATTAGAAAGTCCTTCTATAACTGAATATTTAGAAGATATAGTCGGACCAAACATACAACAAAAAACTGGTGTGACTAGAGACGATCACCATAAAGTGAATAAGAGATTATGGCACGCTAAAATGACTGGGAGTAAACCTAGGAATAGAAATCATCTAAATTTTGAATGGCATAAAACCTTAGAATATCGGAGAAGTGGATGAACACAGTTAGAGACACCTCTAATCCTCTATATCAGTGCTGGGCAAACATAAAAAAGAAATGTACAAATCCTAACTATATGAGCTACGAAAGGTACGGAGGTAGAGGAATATCTTTTTGTGCTAGATGGGAAAGATTTGATAATTTCTTAGCCGACATGGGACCATACTGGTCGGAGGGCCTAGAGATAGACCGAATAAATAATGATGGAAACTATGAACCATCAAATTGTCGATGGGTAACCCGAAAACAAAACAATGCTAACAGATCTAAAGACGTTGGCTCTTCTAAATTTAGAGGTGTCCGATGGCACACTAGAGATCAAAAATGGGAAGCAATTATATCCATAGACAATAAAACAAAAGGATTAGGGTACTTCTCTTCTGAAGAGGCAGCAGCGAGAGTCAGAGACGAAGCAATAATAAGTAGATTCGGTCCTGAGATGTCTTTAAATTTCCCTCTAATAAGAATTAGAGACGATGATATCCTGGTCCATTCTTCATCATACGAAGATACTTTTGGAAGGTTTAAACAGGTACATGAGTGGGTATGCGCAAGTAAGCAGTTTATACATGTACCTACCATCCTAATAGAAGAAATACAAGAATTTCCAGAATGTATAAGATATATTAGAGACGAAACAGAAAAAGGAAGAATGCTACCAGAAATACACGGACTCAGACATATAGATTACGCTAAATTAGATAAAGCTGAAATAGTACAGCATCTTAATATATGTAAACAATTCTTATGGGATTCTTTTGGTAGAAAGTCACAATGCTTCATGACTCCTTGGGGAGCCAATGCTCCTCATATTTTTGAAGCGGCAGAAGAAGTAGGATTACAAGTTATTGACTGCTCAGCGATAATGAAATTAGAAGGAAAGCATGGAATAGTACAAAGGCTACGAGACGGAGAAAAACTATCTAAGTTTTATGGTTGTGAATTTTTTACTCATTTTTGGGCAGGCGGAGCTAGACTAAAAAGAATAGTTGAAGTATTTAAACACGGATCATGGGCTGAAGCTAAGAAAGCCAACAGGGAGCTATTCAGAGATTGAGTTTACATTTCTTAGATATTGGTGCTCGTAAAGGTCGAACAGTGAATAATCTATTAAAAGACAACACTCTCGATATCAAAGCTTATTTATTTGAACCTAATCCAATTGTAGTTAAGCATCTACGTGAAAGGTTTGCCACAGAGACAAGAATTACAATATATAAAGCAGCATTAACAGATAGAATTGGAACCATCCCTCTATATTGGGATGAAGATACTGGAGAGGGTGCTTCTATTTACTTTGATAAAAAAACTTCTATAGGTGCTCCACACATAGACGTAACGTGTATGAGTGCTAGAAAAGTAATACAGGATCTACCTGATGATGAGCCTATAGTGTTCTACTCAAACTGTGAGGGGTCGGAGTTTGAAATAATGGAAGACCTATTTAAAGACGACCTTTGGAAGAAAATTAGTCTTTGGTCGATAGCATTCCATCATGGAGATAGAAAAATTCCTTCTATGAAACCTGCCTATTTCCGAATTCAAAAACAGATGGATGAGTTTGGAATAGAAAACGTGCCGGGACACTTTCATAAAAAAGCTGATATAGAGTTAGCAGAGTTTATTGAGAAGGTTAAAGCTCTAGTTCCATGAGTATTGTAGAAGTTATATCCTGCTTTCAAGAAATGGACCTATTAGAAGCTCATCTTACAGAGAGCGTACAATGGGCCGACAAGATTTATCTAATTGAATCTCCAGTTACATTTTCAAGTGTACCAAAAGAAATGCTCTTTGAAAAGAACAAGGAGAGGTTCAAGAGATTTAATGTAGAATACCTTGTTACCCCTCCAGAAATCTTTACCGAGATACCTTTTGAGTATCCTAGAGAGCATCAAGGCTACTGGTACCGAGAGCGAAGAAAGAACCGTAATTTAAATCGTACCCATTGGTGGGATCATGTGAGGAAAGGAACAGATTACGTTTATATGAATGACGTAGATGAATTCATTTCTGCTGCCCACTTCTCTCACTTGGAAGAGCTGATGGTCGGAAATGAACTTCACTACATTTCTATCAAGGCTAGGAAGTTCAATTTCTTCGTTAATTGTCGTGGATCTAAACAAGATCAATGGAGAATTACTAGGTCTGATCTTCCCTCATTTGAAATGTACAAGGGCACACCACGAAAGACTACCAAGAAAGAGATAGGATGGCACTTCACAAATTGCTTTAGCACTCTAGAAGAACACCATCAGAAGGCTATAGGTATATGCTGTCATGTGGGAATGTCTGCTTCCGAAGTTCCTTCTTTAGACACAATCAAACAACGACTACAAGAACTAAAAGACCCTCTGGTAGATCACCCCCTATCTGGAGGAATAAAAGAACTTATGCCATTAGACGATCTAAGTTGGGCACCTAAATTTATGCGTGAAAATTTAGAATTATACCCTTGGCTAAGTGATGCTCCAGAGGACGTTGTAGAACGTACTAAGCAAAAAGTAGCTAGAGGTGAGAGTTGGAGGCTACCATGAATTTAATTGGAATGATGTTTAATTATAATGAGGGAGACATTCTAGCTGAGGTTCTAGAAGATGCGGCCAAGCACGTAGACACCCTATTTATAGCGGACGACGAATCTACAGACGATAGTTGGAATATAATTCAGGATTTCAGTAAACGAAATCCAGACAAAGTAGAATATACTCGGAGAGAGCGTAACCCAAAAGACAAAGGACAACGCCAGGCACTTCTAACTGAAATTCAAAAGCGGTACAAGCCTGAAGATACCTGGGTTCAGGTTATTGAGTCAGATATAATGATATTAGATACTGATATTAGAAAAGCATTAGAGAGATTTGCTGTTCATGATATAGCTATGAGCTGGATAGCTCTAAATGCTGTGCGGGATCCTGGCACTTGGGATGAATTCGATACTTATCCTAATTGGGACTTGCCAATAAAAGAGATCATGCCTAAAGCGCATTGGATGGAGGTTATGCTATATACTTTTCGTCCGCTACCTGGTATTGAATTTAACCTTGATGTTTGGAGACCTTGGCCTAGAGGATTCTCTAAGTATTGTGGAAATAAGCCCGTTAAGACAAGTAACGGTAAATCATTAGAGACGCCTTTGCTGGCCCACTACGGTTACAGAGGACCAACACATTTCTACAAGAAGTTTAAGGCGATGGGAGCTGGAAACTTCCACAGCAAGTACAAATCTTGGGACCTACGAAGCGTTGAGTCAGTACGTGATACTGTTTCCTTTTTCAATGGAGAATGGAACAACAATCCGTTCGATATGTCACGAGACGGGTGGAAGGGGTATAGAAAAGGATGACAATGAATACAAGTGAAATCATAACAATTCCTCCCCTAGCAGCAAACGCAGAAGAGTTCAATACAGGGCGATGGGTTACTAACGATGAAGGAGCTATTCTTTATTCATTAGTAACTTTGATGCAACCAGACAACTGTTTTGAATGTGGTACTGCAAACGGGTATAGTTCTCTTTGGTTGGCTAGTGCTTTAAAGGAGGGAGTAAAAGTTCATACCTTTGATCCTGTTAATAGGCCAAAGGTATGGGATGAAGCATCATTTAATGTGACTACGGACAATATAGTATTTCATTGTGAAAAATTCTCAGATGGAATTGGTGGTATGTTAGTTACCTGCAACGAGGGGAGCAATCTATTTTTTATAGATGGAGAACACTCACAAGGTGGAGTTATTTTAGATATAGAATCTATAGAACCCTATCTTGCAAAAGGGGATACTCTTGTTTTTCATGATGCTAATGACAGATCCGTTATAAAGGCATATTTAAAACTGATAGCCCGATTGAACAACCCCGAACTGTTTTTTTTCAAGACACGACGAGGCATAAAAGTTATCAGGATAGGAGAATAACGTGGAAGTATCTGAGATTCGCCATTTAGGAATTTTAGACTGGCGCACCGAGAAGGTTAGAGACGTAAAGAACTGGCGAACACGACCAAAGCCATATATAGAATACCCTGAGAAAGGCTTGCTATCTTCCTCTGAGAAGCATTTCTTTTACGAGGCTGGTCTTCGTATGGGTGCTGAGAAGCATTTTGTAAATCTTGGAACCTGGGGAGGATCATCTATAGCTTGTTTTGCTTATGGGCTACGAGATGCAAAAACACGTAGCATTATTCATGCTGTGGACATCTTCTCTATAGATAAAGTACGATGTATGCCAGAAAAAATCCCGCAACATTTCAAAAATCTAGGGCTTGACGTATTCGCTGACCTCCATATATGTAAGGGGTTCACAGCCGACTGGGCTTCAGAGTTTGAAGAAACTCCGATCAAATTTCTATTCATTGATGCCAATCACAGTTACAAAAACTGCAAGGAGGACTTCGTTCTCTATTCTCCGATGGTGGAAATAGGAGGAGAAGTTATGTTTCACGATTGTGAATATGATGGAGTAGATAAGACAATAAATGAAGCTCTTGCTACTCCTGAGTGGGAGTTAGTAGAGCAGATCTGGAGACTTAAAATTATCCGTAGGATCAAATGAAATCAGAAAAGCCTAGGTGGCATAAAACCTTCTTAGGAGCCAAACAACAACATACGTATTGGCTCTACAAAATCATAGATGATGTTCTAATGGACAACCCACAGATATGTAGATTTGTAGAAATAGGAACAGGACAAGGCGCATTATCAGTTATACTAGGATTACATGCTTTACAGAGAAATGGACATCTTATAACTTTTGACACGAACAGTAGACATAGAAAAGTAGAAACTATATTTAATAGGTTAGAAGTAATATACTATAAAATAGATTGCTTTTCTAGTGAGGCTAAAGACATAATGGAAGGACATATAAAAGGTCAACCTACTTTGTTCTTTTGTGATGGAGATCATAAGCCGGAAGAGTTCAATACTTTTGTGCCTATGCTGCCTCCAGGTTCTATTATTGCTGCCCACGACTATAGCGTAGAAATACAAGATTCAGATTTAGAAAAGGCCATTAGAGAGTATAGTCTGGAGCCACTCTGTCCGAAAGAATGGAAAGGTGGAGTAGATGATATCCAAACGTGCTTCTTCTTAAAACCATGAAAGGTGAGATATGTCTGATCCTTTAATTCCGAATTACAATTCTCTAGCTGACACGATTGATAGGCTCATCGTCGAGGTGTCAAAGTTGTCTTGGTATGAAAACACTAAACGACAAGAGAGCATTAAAGACAAGCCAAACTATGAGCTGGTGTGGAGGATGGACAAGAACTCAAGGGATTGCTGTGAGCTAAGAGATGCCCTAAAAAGAGAAATAGACCATATAATTACAGAAATAGTAGAGACCAAAGAATACACCACACTAGACACAGCCAGAACCTTTGCTGCACCTAAGACCTCTGTTTCTGACCTTTTGGAAGACATGAGTTACTCGGCACCGGAAAGAATAAGAAAGCAACTAGCAGAACAGTTTAAAAAGGAACTAGGAAAATGAAAGTACTGATTACAGGTGGGGCAGGATTCATTGGTGGTCATCTTGTAGATGCATGTATTGAAAAGGGCTGGGAGCCTGTAATTTTAGATGACTTTTCAAATGGACAATATGAGGTTAAGGGGACTGAAATAATTGAGGGAGACATCTGCAACGTGAGTGCTGTTCGGCGAGCACTAGAAGGTTGCGATGTAGTATTCCATCTAGCTGCTCTTGGTTCCGTTCCTAGGTCAATGGAGGATCCCGTAGGTACATACAAAACCAATGTTATAGGGACAGTAAACTTACTAGAGCAAAACTTAGATTTTGGAGCTAAAGTAATATTTGCTTCTAGTTCTTCTGTGTATGGTGGAGGTAAGTGTCTAGCTGAGGGTGCGAGTCTACAACCATCGTCATTCTATGCAGAACAAAAGATAGCATCAGAACGAGTATGTACACAGTTTTCTAATAACTTTGGAATGGATGTTACTTGTCTACGATACTTCAATGTGTATGGTCCTAGACAGAGAGAAGATTCTGTTTACTCTGCCGTTATTCCACTCTTTATGCGTAACGCTAAAGAAGGAATGAGATCAACTATTTATGGTAGTGGAGACCAAACAAGAGATTTTACCTATGTAAAAGATGTTGTTGATGCTACAATTAAAGCGTCAGAAACAGATGATGGTTATGGTCTATCTACATACAACATAGGTAATGGTGTTGGTGTACATATTAGTAGCCTACATAACCTTATAAATTCAATTACAGGGTGTGGCCTTGAAGCTAACTATGAATCAGATCACCGTATAGGAGATGTGGTTAATAGTTATGCTAATAATACTATGGCTAAGCAATATCTTAAATGGGAACCTAAGTTTACTCTTGAAGAAGGATTAAAAACACTATGAAGGTACTAGTTACGGGTGGGTGTGGCATGATTGGTTTTCACCTAGCTAAATTCTATAAGGAACAAGGACATGAGGTTGTAGTTATGGATAACCTTGAGCGTTCTTTACTTCTTAATCAAAAAGTAAATGATAAACGTAAAAACTTTAATAAGTTTTATTTAGAAAAAATTGGTGTTGAGTGTCTTAGTTCTGACGTGTCTAAATCAGGATCCTGGGATATACTTAAAAACTTTGATAGGTTTGATGCTGATGTTATCTTTCATATGGCAGCACAGTGTGGAGTACCTCCTTCAGTAGAAAATCCTATTCGAGATTTTGAAGTAAATACTGTAGGTACTATGAATATGTTGGAGTATGCTCGCAAGTGCGGCAGTAAGGTAGTATACGCTAGCACTAACAAGACCTATCCTATTCATGATGCATGGGTGTTGAGTGGTGATCATATGAGCCATGAACCTAGATGGGAGTGGGCAGATCCTTATATTCAAGAAAACGGTTGGGATGTAGAACAATCTCAAATTGGAAGTAGAACTCCATATGGTAATTCTAAATACATGGGAGATCTAAGCTGCCAAGAATGGTATCACATGTATGGTGTACCTACTGGGGTGTTCCGTATGAGCTGTATATATGGTCCTAATCAATTTTCATTTGAAGAGCAAGGTTGGATTACTTGGTTTGCAATTGCTGCACTCAAGGGGATTCCGGTCAATATCTTTGGTGATGGGAAGCAAGTACGAGACATCTTGTTTGTTGAAGATGTTGTTAAGGCTTATGACGCTTATGTAACTTCAGACGTAGATCATGGTGTTTGGAACCTTGGTGGTGGTCCTAATTTAACAGTAACCTTGAATCAGACTCTTGATTTCTTAGAAAAGACCACCGGAAATAAAATTAATAGGGTATACAAAGATTGGCGTCCATCAGATCAGAAGGTTTATACTTCTAATATAAGTCAAATTAAGGAAGATCTAGGTTGGGAGCCTACAGTTAAACAAAAAGAGGGTATCGAGCGCGTTGTAAATTGGGTTTCCCAGAACTTGGATGTATTCTAGATTTAGATCTAAATCTAATACCAATAAAAATCAAAAACTGAAAGTACGAGAATATGGAAAAACCAAGCGGATTTAGGCTTATAGCTCACTCTGAGCTTAGAAATTCTACGTCCAGATGCTTCTATAATAGAGACAAAGCAGAATACCTCTTCGATATAGATGGAGTTTCTGTTGGCCCTCTGACTAAATACCAGTTAGAATCTTTCAATCATGTTGCAAAAGATGTTCAAGACATGAAAGGCAGTATGATCATTTACTTGGAAGACAATGAAGCTTAAGAGAGCAAAAATAGAGCCTGGCCGTAAGTCCCGAGTGTTTGTAAAACAACTGGTGTCGATCAACACAGAGGTCCGTAGGTACTATAAAGGACGCCCTGGTCGAGCGGATAGGAAGCCACGAGTAAAGAAGGACGATCTTAAGTACATCTTTGATAGGGCTAAGGGAAGGTGCAGAGAATGTGGGTACCCACTCACTCTTCAAGGTCAAACTGTATGTCAAGAGGCTCGATTTCAATTTATTAAACCACTAAAGAATGGTGGTGCTGTGATTAGAGAGAATCTGATGCTGGTGTGTTCTAAATGCAAAGACACCTTCCGATGTCCTGAGCGTATGCTCAAGAGGATTCCCGAAGTCAATACCATTGCTGATTTGATTGAGCGTCTGATGGTGGAAACGCACCGGGCGCAGATCGATCCCCTTCATAGATCAATTGTGTCGGCACTCAAACGGGATCTAAATTCCGCAATCGAGGAGGCGATGGATATGTTACACTACAGACCACTAGTCACGTCGCTGAAATTCGATCCGCCTGTGTTCGTGGAGAACAAGAACACTCTAGCTGACACAATGGAGAAGCTTGGTGAGAAGGTGATTGAGAAGAAAGATACTACAGGAGAGCGAGATCAACTAGAGGTAGATCTCCAAGGTGTAATGAAAGAACAGAGATATAGGATACTATCAGAATGATTAAGATATTTACAATGGCTTTCATTGGTGCTATGTGCATTGTTATTATATGTGACCTGTTTTTAGGACAGGTAATAAAACCAGAAAATATGCTATGGATTACACTACCTCTCTCTTTTACTTGGGGAATCATGTGTGCTCGTCTGGGTAGGATTCATAGAGCAGAGCTAGCAGAGAAAGCAGACGAACCAGAAGAAGAGTAATGTATTACTTGCTAGACTTAGACAATAATATTGTACCTGTATCAGACGTTAAAGCCTGGGGTAAAGCTATGGATTGTTGTCGTCGAATTGCTTTTGATAGAGTAGGAAAGATAGAAGTCTCTACTGTATTTCTTGGTCTAGACCATAGTTTTGGGGGAGGTGGAGAGCCTGTGCTGTTTGAAACAATGGTCTTTGGTGATGGGGGCGGAGATGAAATACAACAAAGATACTGCACACTAGAAGAAGCTAAAGCAGGACACAAAAAGATTCTAAAAAACTACATAGTTAAAAGGATAGAATGTTAATTAGAATTACCAATACCAGAGCCTATTTCTACAAGGAAGATGGCGATCAGGATGCAGTAGTTAAGAAGCTAAAAAAAGACTTCGTAGCCTATGCTCCTGGATTTAAGTTCATAAAAGCATACAAGCTCTTCCGTAAAACCGGAGGAAAGCATGGATGGGACGGACAGGTTCATCTATTCACTGACAATAGTATCTCTACTGGGTTGCTTCCCAAAGCTCTTGATCTTATTAGGAAGAAAACTAAGATCAACATTCAAGACGATAGAGACATGGAGAGCTTTACCTGCTTTCCTACGTCTGTAATTCTAAGACCTTATCAGAAGGAAGCCATTAACTTAGCTATCACTAATACTTTTGAAGGAGTCTGGTGGCCTAGAGGTATCATTCAAGTAGCTACTGGTGGTGGTAAGACAATCATTGCAGCAGCTATGATTCATATGACAGACAAGAGAACCGTACATATTGTACACACTAAGAGTCTGCTCCACCAAACTTATGAAGTTTTCCATAAACTTGGTATAAACGTAGGTAGATACGGTGACGGCATAAAAGATACAGAGAATCAAGTAATCGTAGCTACAGTTCAGAGTCTGATGAGTAAGCCTCCAGCGTTCCTTGCAGAAGTGGAACAGGTGTTCAACGACGAGTGTTTTCCATGTAAGCAAAATGTCCTAACCGAAAATGGTCCTGTGCCTATAGGTAAATTGTTTAAATTATGGACAGACGGCCAAAAAGTCCCAAAAGTAAAATCTTTTAATTTAGTAACCAATAAGTTTGAGTACAAAAAAATAACAAACGCTTGGAGAAAAAGTGCTAAGTCTCTACTCGAGATAAAAATTGGAACCAATGTAATCTCATGTACTTCAAATCATAAATTCCTTACACCTGATGGCTGGAAAGAAGCGCACATCCTGAGTAAAGGAGACACAATTATTGGAAATTATATTAAAACAAAAAGAGCGAATCAAATACAAGCATCCCTAAATAAAGACCAACTACAAATTGTGTTAGGATCTTATTTAGGAGATGGAAGCATTCATACCGTCAGAGAGAATAAGTACAGGTTAAAGATACAACATGGTATACAACAAGAAGAGTATTGTAGATGGAAAAGTCTTTTCTTTAATTCTAAATTAAGAAGTATTGAAAAAAATGGATACGCACAAACACCTGCCGTGCGCTTTTCATCTAAAACTTTTTCTCTCCCTGGAGAGCTTCCAAACAAAGAAACGTGTCCTCAATGGGTATTAGATACGATAGACGAAAGAGCATTAGCTATTTGGTTTTTAGATGATGGATCCTTCAACCATAAAGTAAAAAGTATAGCGCTTCACACAGAAAGTTTTAACTTAGAAAGCCAATTAAGATTTGTCAAATTTTTTAAAAAATACAATATAGAAACCAAGATAAGCAAATCAAAGAATAAGTATTATTATCTAAGATTCAATAAGGCTTCATATATAAAAATAATTAAGTTGTTGACTCCATATGCTAACGAGTATATGAAATATAAAATAGAGCCAGATAATAATAAATATGAATGGAACTTCAAATTTCCAAAGTATGGACACGGAATTATTTCATCCATTAAAGAAGTAAAAACAAAGCCTAGGCGAAATAGATCTGTATTTGATATTGAAGTAGAAGATCTACATAATTATATAGTTTGCACTGCTGCGGGAGAAGGTATAATTGCGCATAATTGCCATCACCTAGCTGCAACAGTTAAGCGAGGAAATATCTTCGTTGAATTGAGCAACATGATGCCAAATGCCTATATGCGGTGGGGACTTACAGCTACTCCATTTATGAAGGATAAGTACTCCGACATGCTACTGGAGGGTGCTACTGGTAAGATCCTATTCAAGAAGTCCAGTAAGGATCTTATTGATGATAAGTATCTTACTCCTGCTGAGATAGACATGATTCTGATTAGTAAAAACGAGAAGGTACCAAACAAGTGGCCTGACTGTTATAATATGGGCATAGTTTCTAACGTGGAGAGGAACACCCGGATAGCAGAAGAAATAGATAAGGCAGTTAAGCCTTGTCTTATTTTGGTAACTAAGATTGATCATGGAGCTAAAATTCAAAACCTATGCAAGAGTGTGGTTCCTTTCCTGTCTGGTACCGACGACAGTACTGTGCGTCAAGAAACTATAGATAATATGGTGAAGAATAAGACAGCAGTCATTTGTACAACAATTTTTGATGAGGGTGTTGACATTCCTGACATTAGAACAGTTATCCTAGCAGGAGGTGGAAAGAGCCAAATAAAGACTATTCAACGTTTAGGTAGAGGGTTACGTCTTGCAGAAGGTAAGGATAGCGTGAAAGTATTGGACTTCATCGACTACACATGTAACTTACTGAACTATCACTCTCGAAACCGCAAAGCAACCTGGGAGAAGGAAGGCTTTACTGTCCGCGTAGTGGAATAAGTTTTAATGGAAGTATTCGACGAGAAAGTATTTATCTGGGCGTTGTGTCATCGCGTGGAGGAGGTCAAAAAGTTTGCTGGCTTCTTTTCTTCTGACTGGCTTAGAACAGCAGAATTACAGCCAGTATTCAATTACATTGTAAAATTTACTAAAACCCATGGAGAACCTCCTGGCTTCACCACACTAAAAGATCTAATTTCTAGGGATCTAGGTGAAGAAGTTTACGAGTCTAGATACAAGCCTATACTAAATGAGGTAGAGAAGGGAACCTCAGACTCCTCCTTCGTTGTCCACACACTCAAGCTAGCTCAAGAGGCGGCTATGACGCGCTCATTTGATGAGATGACTAGAAGCCAGAAGTTTATGAAGATGATTGCTGACTCCGATGGTAGAGGTATAGGTCAGGACATAGACAAGTGGAGACTCTCATTCTTAGGCAAGCAAGAAGATCTACACATGCCATTCCTCGACGCTGTGCAGAAGCTAAAGGAATCGAGAGAGTTTCTCTCTTCCAACTTCCGTGTCGAGTGTGGCATACCTATGGTAGATAAATGGTGTGGTGGTGGGATGAGATCTAAGAACCTAGGAATTTGGATGGCCCCAACCGGACACGGAAAAACGGCCGTGATGGTATTTACTTCTCATCACATGGCCATCCAGGATGAAAAGAAAGTATGGTTCATATCTAATGAGCTTGAGATGGATCAGATAACAGAGAGGTTCTTATCTAGGATGACTGGTGTCTCTCTAGATAAAATAATGGATGATCCAGCCACAGCCATCAGTTCTCCTGGCTTGAGATTCGTCAAGCATCAAAACCTACACAAAAATTTAATGCTATCTTACATCAACCGAGACGCATCTATGGATGAAATTGAATCTGAATTGTCTCGATTCGAAAGCTTATGGGACTGGCGTCCTCAGGTAATTGTGATCGACTACATGGAGAGAATGAAACCTAATGCGTCTGGGTTCCGTAGAGACAATTCTTGGATCTATTTCGGAGAGATCGCCAAGGATATGTCCCGAGTAGCTAAGCGAAGAGATTGTGTAATCTGGTCTGCAATTCAGACTAACAGAGCAGGACTTGGAGCTAAAGAACTACTCAGTAGTATGGCTCAAGGATCTATTCAGCATCTACAAGAGGCTACTAATTTGATAGCTATGCATCAGCCTGTAGATGCAGAAGAAGGCGATCAGGTCATGGAATTTAAATGCCTCAAGGCTAGAGAGTCCAAGATAAATAACAGTTCAGTTAAGCTGGTGGCTAACCTAGACACTCAAACTATCACACATGAGGTCTGGGAGGCTCCTGTGGACGTAGACAGAGGAGATGATGACGTGCCAGATGCAGGTACATGGAAAAAGAAATCTAAGTTTCAGCCATAATGAAGAAACAGGCTAAGATAAAAACCTTCAGCACCTTAGGAGATCTGCTCCTCAAACGATACGTAGTAGACTTTATAGCTAACGTTCAGGAATTAAATTATCCATTTGGTACAGAGAGGCACTCTCTGTACGAAGACATATGGTATGAACATGACTGTAAAAGATTTAAATTCTATCACAAATGTCCTAAGGTTTCCTCTTACCTGGAAGAAACATACTTGAATACCTGTCATAATTGTGGTAAACTATTCCCAGAGCAGAAGAAGCTTGAGACTATAGCTAAGATGAAAGAATTTAAACATGTCGAAGATACCTAGCACGAGAATAAAGCCAAAAGTATACGCAGGACAAGTACAACTGACTGGTATAGCCTGGGCTAATAAAGATGAATGGAGAGATCCAAAAGCTAAGTACCTGTGTGATGGAATTTTCTACAAAATGATAAAAGAAAAGGTAATTATTTTACATGGGTGCTGGGTCACAGGTAGTGTAAAGAATATCCTTTTTGACAAGTGTGATAGGTGCAACCAGACATTCCCCTCTGCTAGCCAGTTGAGAACTATGGCAAGGATGAAAGAATTCACCACTCCTACAAAGGATGATTCTTTTGCTGATGTGTTCGGCGATAATATCCCAAGTGCCCTAGGTAGCTTTGGTAGGAAATCCCCTTGACATCTGCACACTAATGAGCTATACTATCTCTTGATGGTTCACAAGTCACCTCCCTTCGGGAGACTTCTTTCGACTCACTGAAGCATCACCTCAAGCCCCCTGAAGTGCAAGCCCTCCCATTTCAGGGGGCTTTCTTCGTTCAAATGTGCTATACTGTATAAGAGTCCTCGGTGCTCTCTAAATATTGACCGATGAAAACACCAGTCCCTACATTTATTGTAGGATAGACCGGGTTTTAATCTAGCCTAAGAAGCTGACTGAAGAAGTTATTTAATTCCTGCTGGCATGGCCAACCTTTATTCGGGTGGTAGGGTAACAATCAGCAGAAGAAGACAAAGAAGAAGAAGTTGTTAAAGACAAAGATCTTAACCTTCAAGAAGAGGATAAAGAAGATGATCAAGAAGTCCAAGAAGAAGAAAGATTATCCTAAATATCACATACAAAATATATTATATAATATACTATAAGAAAACTAAGTATGTCTTTATAGGTTATACATGGCATACAGTAAGGGTAAAAAGTAGCCCATGTCAGTAGAACAATGGTTAGATAAATACTTCCTAATTAGGAATAGAGAAAAGAAAGAACTAACATTTAGTTGTCCCAAGTGCGGACACAGATCTTTCTATTTCAATATATCTAAGAAGGTAGGTCATTGTCACAGAGCTAGTTGTCTGTTTGATCCTACACTAGCTAAGTTAGCAGAGTATATAGGAGTACCTTCTCCTCTGGAAGATGAAAGTCATTTTCACTTCCAAGATATAGAGGCTCCTAAAGAACAGGTGGAAATAAACCTCCCACCTGAAGCAGTACCTCTAGTGACAATGGACGAAGGAAAATATCTATCAATCTACCCTGAGATAGTACGGATACTTAATAAAGACAGAAATATTCGTACCTCAGATATATTCCACTGGGACATTCATACCGATGCTCATAAGGTATATGTCCCTATATATAGTGAAGGAAAATTAGTTTCCTACATTGGTAGAGTTATCTGGGGTCATGAACTCCCAGGTGAAAAGAGATATAAATATCCTTCCGGTGTAGATGTCACCCAGCACCTATTTGGTTGGCATCAGGCTAAGTATTGGGACTCTCTTGTCCTAGTAGAAAATACTTTTAATTCCATCTGGCTAAGACAGCACTTCAATTGCTCCACCAATTTCGGTTCTCACCTCAGTGATGCTCAGGCTGATAAGATAATCCGGACACCTAATCTAAAATCCATAACGTTTTTATGGGACGAAGGCGCTGAGGGCAGAGCTGAAAAGGCTATCAAGAAGCTCCGTAAGAAGAATGCTGGTCTTTATATGTCCTATGTGTCCATGAAAGGACAACCGGACGACTATCACCATTCAACCTTGAAAATCTGGGCGTCAGAGGCCACACAGGCGTCCAGAGAAGGCATTACGTGTTATAATGTACAGAGATATACACCATGATCAGTATAAAAAATAAGAAATTTGGAAAACTATTTGTTTTATGCAGAGATGGCTCTAAACATGGAAATTCCATCTGGCTGTGTAGGTGCGACTGTGGAAATTTTATTTCTGTTAGAAAATATAGTTTGACCTCTAACAAAACTAAATCTTGTGGTTGCCTTCAAAGAAAGCATAATTTAAGTAAACACCCTTTATATTCCGTGTGGCATCATATGATCAGTAGATGTTTAAATAAACAAACTAGTACTTATAATTATTATGGTGGGAGAGGTATTAAAATTTGTGAGAGGTGGAAAAAAGTAGGAAATTTTATAGTTGATATGTATCCTTCGTTTGAAGAAGGATTGTCTCTAGACCGAATAAATAATGATGGAAATTATGAACCTTCAAATTGTCGCTGGGCTACTAAGTCAGAGCAATGTAGTAATAGAAGAGGATACGGTTCTTCTCCATATAAGTACGTAATTTTTCATAAGGCCAGGAATAACTGGATAGTGCAGGTTCCTAGTGAAGGTAATAATAAGTACAAAGGTTCGTTTAGTTCTGAGAAAGAGGCATACAACGAGGCATTGAAGTGGTATGATATTTAGATCTAAATTTAACTCCAATAAAAATCAATTTTTGATGTCAAGGATATACATTTGAAGCATCATATTTGTTCCCCTGACCATTCGGAAGGAAAACCACTCTGCCCTCTAGCTATGGGAGGATGCAGTACAGTACAATTAAAAGGTGCCAGTGGTACTGAGTGCTCTAATAAAAAGAGAAGCACCAATGAATGGTGGAGTACTGACTGTGAGCTAATGATTATTGGGGACGCTCCTGGGTGGACTGAGGATAGATTGAAGTTGCCCTTTGTGGATAAGGCAGGAGACCTCCTGTTTGATAAGTTCCTAAACCGAGCGGGTATCGACTTAGATAAAGTCTACGTAACATCAGCAGTAAAATGTAAGCCACCACAAGAGAGGAAGCCTAATACTCCTGCACCTAATGAGATCCAGGCATGTCGTAGGCATATTGAATGGGAGATCAGGCACTTCAAACCTAAGGTAGTTCTTCTCCTTGGGAATGTAGCACTCAAGACATTTAATATGGGTGGCTTAGGTGGCATCAGAAATATCCATGGGAAACTATTCGAAAAGAAATTTCCTAATTGGGATGACGGTCCTACCTTTAAAGTAATAGCCTCATATTCTCCCTCCTTTTTCTTACATAAGAACTCTTCCTCTCTAGAAAATAGAATTATCAGAGACTATATCTTTGTAAATAATATCTTAGAAGGTAAGGGTACTAAGAACGAACCCTTCCACAAGCCAGACTTTAAAGTCTGTGAAACCATAGAGGACGTAGAGAAACTAGCAACGTACCTATCTTCGAAAGATGAATTTGCTTTTGATACTGAGTCTACTTGTCTACCTTGGTACAAGTCTCCTATGCTTTGCTTCAGTTTCTCTTGTGGAGAGAATGATAATTACGTTCTACCTATGCACAGGCATGATCCTAATGGTGTGGACTTGAAAATGAAACCTGCTTGGGAGAACGGAGACAGGAAGAAAGTCTTAGATCTAATTCGTGTTCCATTTGAAGATGAGAACATAGCCAAGGCAGCTCATAACATTAAGTACGATGCTTTAGTTATAAAGAAATGGTGTGACATTGATATGCAAGGTAAATGGTGGGACACTATGTTGATGCACCATCTGCTAGAGGAAGCACCTCCACATGACCTTGAGTACCTATCAGATCTAGAGTTCCTTACAGGAGACTACAGCGCATCTAAGAGAGAGATTACTGGGCATGGTAAGGTGCTCAAGAATACCTATGACAAGGTACCTGATGATCTTCTACACCCTTACGCTGCTACTGATGCTGAGTGTGTATGGAGACTAAAGCAGACCTACCTTGAGAGGATGAAGAAAAAGCCTCACATTCTCAAGCTGTACAATGATGAGACTCATGAGATCCTGAAGACCTTAGCTGAAGCGGAGTGGTATGGGAACAAGGTAAACAGGAAAGCAATTGATGCTATGCTAAAGGAGCAAGAGACTCGGAGAGAAGGAATCCTTAAAGACATGGCAGCCATTGTCCCACAGGATAAGTTCCCTGAGTTTAATCCAGGCAGCCCAGATCAAGTTAAGATGGTTTTGATCCATCTAGGATATGGTAGGCAGATTACTGATAAGAGTAAAGCCAAAGGGTACTGTACTGACAAGGATGCAATGGAGAAGCTATCCAATAATGGTTGTGAGATAGCTAGTCTAATTATCAAGTACAGGTCAGTAGTAAAGCTGGTCTCCACATACCTACAGAAGTCTTTGGATGAAGAGGATGATGATGGTAGGTTGAGGTTCTCATGGTTAGTCCATGGTACTACAACAGGTCGTCTGTCCGCACCTTTCCTTCATCAAATTCCTAAGTCAAATGAGGGCAGGATCAAGGAAGGTAAACTTAATCTTCGTGATGTCTTTATCGCTGAGGAGGGATACAAGTATATCTATGGTGATTATTCTCAAATAGAAATGAGAGCAATGGCAATTATTGCTGAGGATGAGGAGCTTAAGAAGGTATTTGCTAGCGGACAAGACGTTCACATAGCCTCAGCCTCTGCTGGGTTAGGCATTCCTTACGATGAGGTATCCTTTACCAACAGAGATAATATAGGAAAAAAGATAGGGTTTGGTACAATCTTCGGGTCCAAGGGACATAGTATTGCTAAAGGTACCTATTATGAAGACCCAAAGGATGGAAAGAGAAAGAAACTCCATTTAAATAAGGTAGAAGTCTTCATTGCAAACTTCATGGCCAAGTTCTCTGGAATTAAAAACTTTCTAGAAGATGTTCCTATCCTCGCCGCCTCGCAGAACGGTCTGCTAACCTCTGTGTTTGGCAGAGATAGACATCTCGTTGGACTTAATGATCCTAACCCAGGCAAGAGAGCACACGCGGAGAGAGAAGGAATAAACTTCTTGATTCAGTCCCCTGCTGGGGCTATAACAATAAGGACAGCAAATGCTATTCGAAAGATGCTTCGAGATTCCCTTGTGCATTCGGATAAGATCCGTTTGATTAACACAGTCCATGACTCTTTGGCGTATGAAGTCAAAGATGAGCTTGTAGATTGGTTCTCTAAGAAGTTTAAAGAGATTGCTGAGCGGGAGATACCTGAGTTGGAAAATGAAAAGTTCCCTGTTGATATTGGGATAGGGTCTTCATGGGGAGACGCTGAAAAGGATTCTAAAAAGAAGGAAGCTGCATGACAAACTTTCAAAGGGTTAGATCCTTCCATCAAAAGTATAAGTGCTGGGCCAATAGTGCTCCTGGAGAAATCCCCCTCCTGGAAAGACTTATGCGTATCCGATTGATAACTGAAGAATTATCTGAACTAGTTAAGGCAATGTTGACGGGAGACAGGGTAGCTATTGCTGATGGTATAGCTGATCTTCTTTATGTGACCTACGGGACAGCAGTAGCTTATGGTATTCCTATTGATGGTGTATTTGCTGAGGTTCATAGATCTAATATGACTAAAAGTATGGATAAAGATGCTGGAGGAAAGGTGGTTAAAGGAGAAGACTTTGTTGAGCCTAAGATTGAGCCTTTCCTAAACACAAGTGAATGGTATTACAATACTCCGAAGGAGGACTAATGGAAGAGGTAAAGTTACACGGGTTTAATATAGAGGTTGAAGAGCTTCTATTTAATGATGGTGAATACACTTGGGGTGTGGAGACAGTCACCCTTGAACCAGAAGCAGACTTGTCTATAGATGACATGCAAGTAGATAAAGAACTAACTAGGATGGGTCATACTATTGCATATTATGGTGACCTGTCAGCTAGATTAAAATCTCAGTTGGCAAGAAAGGAAGAGGACATTGATGCGTGGCAAGCTGCTGCTGATAAGGAACTCAGAGAGAAGATGGCAGGTAATGCTAAGCCACCCACAGAAACTTATTTGAAGAAGCTATTGCTAGGGAGGCCGGAATATCTAAGTCTTGTAAAAGAATTAGGTATTGTACGGGCACAGTATTATCGTTTAGATAATCTAGTGAGAGCACTATACAAGAAGGCAGATTCTTTACAGACTCTGTCGCATAATCAGAGAACAGAACGTAAAGTATATTAAAGGAGAAATAATATGGGTTTGGAAGAAGAAGTAGGCGAAGTCGATGAGGAAGCTCTTCGTAAGGAGCATGACCGAGACAATAGCCAAGAAGAAAAGACAGATGAAGGTGTCCGCACCTACACTTTCCAAAAGGGAATTACTCAGATTCGAATTCTTCCCCAAAAGAAAAGTGCTACTAAAAAGCCATGGTTCAAGACAGTGTATGAACATTACATTGCTGTGAACGGTAAGAATCGGCAGACTTATTGTCCTTCTACCTGGGATGAGGAATGTCCTATCTGTGAGGAAGGTAAGAACCTGTACCAGTCACAGGAGCCAGAGAACCTTGAGAAGTCTAAGGAACTACGGCCAGGTCGGAAGTTCATTGCTAATGTCTTGGTGCTCTCTGATCCTGGGGAGAAGACATCGGCTAAGGATGGAGTACAGGTGCTCAAGATGGGAGTCACAGTAAAGAAGGCCCTATTAAATCTTGATCGTGACTTCACTGGTGGTTGGGGTAACATTACTGACCTCAAGGAAGGTAATGATATCCGTATCACCCGTAGTGGGGACACCATGCAGACCACTAGCTATGGTTGTGTTGGTGTACCGAAGCAAACTAACATCCTAGAAACACTGAATGCTCAAGGAGTAGATCCTGGTACGCTGACAGTGTATGACCTTGATGATGTTCTTCGGAAGCCTGAGCATGATCGCTTGGTAGCTATGCTAAAGGACGACTTTGTTCCTCACTTCCCAAGCGCAGCACCTACAGAGGTACCAGACATCCCAGAAGAGGATGACTCTCAGGTACATGTTGACAGTCAAAATACAGACGTACCTTCGGGTCTTGAATAAAGGAAAGAAACAATGGAAAATGATGCAATGATACAGGCAGCACGAGAAGAACGTGGCGAAATGGTAGAGCGATACCGTAATGGAGAAGGGCTTGTTGCCCTAGAGAAGTCATTCCATATGAACAAGGCAGCCATTCGTAAGATTCTAGTGGCAGAAGGTGTTACCATCCGTGGTAAGGGACGCCCTAAGTCTAAGCTTAAGGATGCTATAGCGGAGATGGAGGTTGATAAAGTATTAGCAAAGCCCAATGCTAACCCAGATAACTTTAATCCAGACGGATCTAGTAAAGGTAATATCCGATTCATCACTAAAAGGGATTAAATGGGTACATCAGAAACACAGTTGGACGAACTGTTCGAAGCATTAGGTAAGGATAAGAAGAACGGTATCAATGCATACCGAGCTTCTGATGTTAGAATCAGTTCGCATGTACCCTACGGAATCTCAACCCGGATCCCTGAGCTAGACTTAGCTTTGGGGAGACCGGGTTACCCCGTGGGGAGGATCATAGAACTGTTCGGTCTACCTAGATGTGGTAAGACTACAGCAGCTCTTATGTCCGTGGCGGCAACACAAAAAATAGGAGGCTCTGGCTTATGGATTGATAGTGAGTTTGCATTTGATCCTGATAGAGCGGAAGAGCTAGGTGTCAACATTGACAACATGAGAATCTCTGGTGCTGAAACTATTGAGGAGATCTTCAATATCATCCGAAAAGTGCTCATCCACATGACAGAGTACAGTAAGCCTTTTATTATCGTAGTGGACTCTGTGACAGCGGTGCCTACTCAGTGGGAGGTTAACAAGAACTCAGATATGGCTGTTGATAAGCCAGCAGACCAAGCCAAGGTCATCAGAAAAGGATTGAGAATTATCACTCCTCTGGTTGCCAAGAAGAACGTTCTGCTCTTGATGATTAATCATGCTCATGAGACTATGCAAGCATGGGGTAAGACCACCAAGGCAGGTGGAGGTCATGGAATTAAGTTCGGAGCCTCAGCTAGAGTCCTATTTAGTAATCGAGGAGAGATTAAGGAAGAGTACCAAGATAAAAAGAAGAAACGACTGGGACAGAAGATTCATATTGAAGTAGAAAAGGTCAAGGGAGCACATCTAGTTTTCGACAACTTTGATATAGATCTATTAAATATAGGTGGATTTAATGTTCAGAAGTCTCTACTAAATAGTATGGTCACCGCAGGCATAATCAAAAAGGCCAACATGAAAACCTATCAGTGGGGAGAGAAGTCTTTCCAGATGTCTGGGTGGGAAGAGGCGATAAATGGTGCTGGTGGTTACGAGCAAGTGTACAAAGGATTCCTACAGGAATGCTATGATAAAGGAATGATGAAACCATACAATGGCCAGCAAGAAAAACAAAAAGAAGAGTGAGTGTAGGTGCATAGAGAATGGAACCTGTTGTATTTGTGGTGAGACTTTGAACTCTATGAGAATGAATGATACTTTTGTGAAACGAACACGTAAGCATTTTATATGTGCTTCGTGTTTAGACTAGGAGATTTAGGAATATGATTGAACTTGGATTTAATTTTTCATGGGAACTTGATTACTGGAGCTTTGGGTTCGCCAAGGTAGACTTAGAAATAGAAGACAGAGTAGGCTGGTGCATGGCACTACGGCTACTGTGTTTTGGGGTTGACTTTACATGGAATGTAGATCGTGGTAACTCTGACGATTAAGTTTGATCTTAGGACTCCTCCTAATAATGAAGAGGACCTTATTGAACAGGTCTCAGACCTGTTCAAGGATCCTGTCTTCAACAAGAAGTTCCAAGAGATATGGTTTAGCCAATCTACAAAACCTTTGTCTGCTGTTAAGGTGTCTGTAGATGGAGAAGTATAAGACAGGAGACTTAGTTGTGTTTCTTAATCATAAGTGGTGGCCTAGTCCTTCTCTTGTAAGGATATATGGTATTTATATTAAACCTCCCTCACCGTACATTAATTGGCCCTTGGCAGTGTCTAGTTTAACAGACAAAAGAAAATTAGCGTTATGGAATTTTAATGAAATACGCCTCGCGGTGAAGTACATTGAAGTTTAAAAAAGGAGATAAGATAGTCTTTCGACCTGACCAAAAATTTAACGGAACTGTAACTGAAGTAGAGGATGGTGCCGGTGCAGAACCAGAGTACTTCATTGAGTGGGCAGATGGGCAGTGCCAATATAATCAGTATCCCGCATACAAGTTAATAAGTCTGGTCAAATACATTGAAATTTAAAGTAGGCGAGAAGGTATTAGTCAAGGAAGAGTATCAGTATGATGAATGGAGATATGTCTTTAGAACCCCTGGAACAGTAGTAAAGTCAACGCTGGGAGTTTATGAGGATCACGTTGCTGTTAGTTGGGATGGAGAAGTAGGAACTTATTCGATGGACCCTGACAGTTTACAATTAATAGTGAAATACCTTGACATTTAAGGTAGGTGACGCAGTTATGTGGCCCTCTGATAGGGTTGTTGGTGAAGTAGTTGATTGTATTATTGGACGGGACTTGTCTCTTAGGTATACCGTTAAATGGTCTGACTTAGATGATGTGTGTGTGAGAATTATAAAGAACATGAACTACTTTCTATGGTAAAATATATATGCACCGAATCCTAGTATACAGCGATCTACATATGCACTGTTGGACCTCTTACTTTGCTCTTCTAGACGGACACAACAGTAGACTAATGTTACAGGTAGATGTTCTTAGACAGATGAAAAATTACTGCCTAGACAATGAGATCCAAACCGTAATTTGTTGTGGCGACACATTCCATACTCAAGGCAAGTTAGACTCTGAGGTAGCAGCAGCAGCATGTGATATTTTCCAAGAGTTTAATAACGCAGGTATAGCTCAAACGTGGCTAGTAGGAAACCACGATCAGAAAAATAGATCTGGTACCATTCATTCCTTACGTTTTTTAGAGTACCTAGGTGTCATTGTCCCTAATTCTTTTGCTGATGAGTTTAAATACCTAGCATATACAGAGGATGAACAAAAACTAAAGGACTTCTTTGCATCATGCGGACCTAATGATATATGCTTCATACACCAAGGAGTAAATACAGTACCTATGACCTCTGGGTTTACCATAGATGAGATCTTCAAGCCAGAGATGGCTAGCCATGTTAGGCATGTCTTTTCGGGCCATTATCACTCCTACAAGCAACTAGGAAATATTACTATACCTGGAACACCTATGCAACATAACTGGGGTGACGAAGGTGAGAAGAGAGGTTGGTTAGATGTAATCATACCTGACAAGGGGTCATTGAAAATAGTTCATGTGGAGTCTAAGCATCCTAAGTTTGGAGAGGATTGGAAAAGACCAGCATCTAAAAGAAAAAAAGATAAGACTATTATAGACTATAAGTTCGACGATATAGAGTGTCTAGTAGATAAATTCAAACAAGGTTTAGATCCTCATACGGTTACGATAGGTAATCATTTGATGGAAGGGAAATATGAAGTTCCTTCACTTAAAGATTAATAATGCGTTTGTATTAGATAAATGTGAGCTGGCTTTAGATAACCAAGGTCTGGTCTTAGTTACAGGACACTCAGAAGACGATGGAGGAAGTAATGGCTCAGGAAAATCTAGTCTTTGTAGTAGGAGCATCTGTTGGGTACTCTTCGGCCGCAGTCCTGATGGTGATCGTGGAGATGATATAGTAAATAGGAATTCAGATAGAGACTTCGCCTCGGTAGAGATTGAGTTTGAAGAAGGAGAAGACCTGTTCAAGGTTATCCGTACTAGGAACCCAGCTCGACTAGCCTTTCTTATATCTGAGAATGACTATTGGCTGGACATTAGCTTACGATTAGAGAACGAAACCCAAGACTTAATAGAAAAGACAATAGGAAGAAACTTTACCTCCTTCGTACAGACAGACTTCTTCGGTCAAGGCAAGAGTGCTATCCCTTTCCCGTCCCTCTCCCCTAGAGACCAGAGAGGAATCCTTGAAAACATATTACCTATGCACGTACTAGAAGGGTGGAAGGATGAGGCTGCTGGGAAAAAGAAAGAGATAGATACTGAGATAGCAAAAATAAGTGGTGCCCTTCAAGCAGACGGTATAGTGCTTCAGAGCAATAGCTCGGCATTAACTTCTTTAATTAAACAAGATAGGCTGTGGGAACTAAAACAAGTAGAAACTATAGATAGACTGTCTGCTAGCTTAGAATCTCTTGACGTACAAGTAATAGAATTTGAGACCAAGAAAGCCAATTTAGAGAACAGCATAGGTGTGATAAAAGACACAACTCAACTAGCCGTGGAGTCGGCATCAAATGACTTTTTGATAAAAGAAAACAGTGAGCTGCTAGCTCACTGTAGCATTACCCTTTCCGATCAAGCTAAAGAGCTAGTTGTTTTAATGTCAAAACAAACTATGATTGAAACCTCAATATGTCCTGAATGTAAACAGATACTCCCTCTAGGTACAGAAGATAAAATGTTAGATGAAACGCAGGACAGGATAGAGCAGATAAAAGGACATAAAGTTAGATATGAAAAGATAATTGCAGATAGTAAAGTTGCACTAGAGGAGTTAAAACTAAAGAAGTCAAATTTGTATACAAATATTGATTTACATGAACAAAATAATACGCAAATAGAAAAGACTAAAGCAGAGCTAGAAATTTTATTGTCTTTAGGTCCTCCTGAACGACTAAGTTTAGTAATAGAATTAAATGCTGCTAAAAAAGCTCCTAGTCCTCTTGCTGTTAGTATTGCTGTACATACGAATAAAGTAGCTGAATTAAATAATACCATTGAAGAAAATAAAAATCGTTTAACCTGGGTGCAAAAAGATAGAGCGGCTGTATCTGTGTGGGAATCAGCATTTAAGCATACCTTTAAACTCATGCTCTTTAAACGTGCGTGTGATTTTTTAAATTCCAAGACGGAAGAACATTTAAATAAATTAAATAACTCACAATTGCATGTAGAATTCGCTACACTTAAAGTACTGAAGAGCAAAGATACAAAAGAGGAATTAAATCTCACCTGCTGGAGCGACACAGGAGGGAAGTCATTCTTTGCTCTGTCTAGTGGAGAGAAACAAATGATCTCTTTCGCTATCAGCTTGTCCTTATCCGATCTAGCGTCGATCCAGGTCAAGAGTAAGTGTAATTTGATGGTATTAGATGAGCCTTTTGTTTGTTTAGATGAGGTTAATAGTGAAAACATAGTAAACTATATTACGACTGAACTCTCCCGTCCTTCTATCTTCTTGATATCGAATGACGATTCTCTCAAAGCTCTCATACCTAAGAGGATTAATCTGGTAAAGAAACATGGTATCTCGCAAATCCAACAACAATAAGAAATCAAAAACTACAACCCCTATGTTGAAAGAACGAGACTTAAAATGTCTTGAGTTCTTGTATGAGTATGACCTCGATAGAGATACACGTACTGTTTATTTCTATGGTGATGTCGATGAACTCTTAGTGGATCGAACAATTAAGTCTCTAACCTTTCTAGATCAAATTAGTAGCGATTTAATTACCTTGAAGATATGTTCTGATGGCGGCTTCACTGATCTTATGTTTGCTCTGTACGATGTGATTAGGAGCGTGCGTAGTCCTGTCCGTACTGAAGGTACTGGTTCTATCTGTAGTGCAGCAGTCCTCTTACTAGCCTGCGGTGATGATCGTCAAGTTACCCCTAACACTTTTCTTATGAGCCACAAGTCAGAGCTAGGACAGTCCAGTGGTGACGCAGACGTTACTCTTTCTCGTGCTCTTATCTTCAAAAGGTACGAGCAGAAAAGGTATGACCTTGTAGCTAAGCACACTAAGTGGACTGCTAAGATGTGGAGAGCTAAGGAGTCAGCAGCAGGAGAGGTTTGGATGGAGCCTAAAGACATGCTCAAGGCAGGTTTGATTGACAGAGTTATCAAGCCTAAACCTAAGAAGTATGTCGTCAAGAAGTAAGTATGACTGAAGACGCTAAGCTAAATGCTATAGGATACCTAGGAACGTTTTTTTTATTCTTAGGTTCCTATTCGATAGCTAATCAGGCAATCTCTGGGTGGGTCTGTTATATTATTGGAGATGCTGTTTGGTTGTATGTTGGAGTAAAGAAAAAAATGTCTTCATTGTGGGTATGCCAAGGTGTCTTTACTATCATGGCTTTTTACGGATTATATAAGTGGATGTAAATGAAGCGAGATATCATCACTCCTCAGAGTGCTAGTCAAATTTGTAAAGCAGTGGGCGTAACAACAGAAGATATAAGGATAGTTAGAATGCTAACTTCAAGTGCTAAGGGGAAGGGGCGGAAGTTACAACAGCACGTTTGTGCTATAATACAGAAGGTGTTTAGTTTACCAGTCACTGATGTTGTTTCCTGTTCTATGGGAGCCTCAGGAATCGACGTTAAATTAAGTGACAGAGCTTTACAGGAGCTTCCACTCAGCATTGAGTGTAAGAACACTAAGAAATTTCCTAGCCTGTCAGCATTGGAACAGTCTCAAGCAAACAAACTAGAAGGAACCACAGCAGCAGTAGCCTGGAAGCCTTTTGGTAAAGGGTACAATAAAACAATTATCTATTTTGATCTAGAAGAGTTTCTAGAATTATGGGAGAAACATGGCGAAAAGTAAAGTTAGAATCTCATCCCCTAAAGCAAAAGCCAAGCTTTGGTTTTGGTTCCCAGATATCCACATGGGTGAGCACGATGAAGAAGCACTTGAGTTAGCAGTACAAGCACACAGAATACTCAAACCAGACTTCACTGGTTTTCTAGGGGATGTTCTGGACTGTGGTATCTTTAGTGCTCATCCTAAAAGAACCATAGAAGAAGGACAAGCTAAAGACTATAAAAAACTAGAAATAGATCCTACTAATAATATGCTAGACATAGTACAATCTAATACAAAACAGAAGACATTCTTTTTAGAAGGGAATCATGAACAAAGAATTGAGCGATGGGCAGTTCGGAATGGTGGTGCTACTGAATCTATATATGGTTTAATTTCTCCTCACGCTACCTTAGCAGCTGGGCGTAAGAACTTTGAGATGATTCCGTATGAAGTGCCTACAGGTAACCGAATGGGGTTCGTACAAATAGCTTCACCTTCTGTTAAGATGAAGACTGGTGGACTTGTAGCTGTTCATGGTTGGTCCTATGCTAAGAATGCAGCACAGATTCATATGGATCTAAGCCGCAGTCAGAGTATTATGTATGGTCATTGCCACAGAGCAGCCTCTGTTACGAGTAGAGACCCTTGGACAGGAGGACTTATTAAAGCATTCAATCCAGGTACTCTATCAAAATTACAACCTTTGTATGCTGTCGGAGGTTCTCCTTCTAGCTGGAGCCACGGTTTTGCAATTATCTACGTGGGCGCGGAGTCGTGGACGGAGTACTCAATTAGTATTGTTAATGGACGATGCGTTTTACCAGATGGAAGAGAAATTAGATTAGTATGAAAAAAGATATGACACAAAAAATATGTGGCAATTTGACTGTTATTTGTAGAGAGAGAGAGAGAGGACAATATAATGCCTAGGATTATATATTTGGGCGGCCCGGTCGAAGCTGAGGGAGATACTTGGCGAGAACGTACAGGAGAAGCAGTAACTAAGCTAGGATTTGACAGTCTAAATCCTCTACGAAATGAGCTGCTAGTAAAGGTAGGACATTATGTGAAGTCCAACCTATCAGACAGGCAAATAGTATCTAGGGATCTACATGACCTACACCGTGTGAAACTTAGTGGTGGTTTTGTTATCATGAACCTCAATACCACAAAAGATGGCAGGCGTCCTATCGGTAGTCTGTTTGAGTTGCAGTGGTGTAAGGATCATGATGTCCCAGTGCTGGCTGTCATCAATGATAAGTTGACACATTCAACTATTCGTACTCACCCATGGGTTCTTGAGACAATCTCGTACCGGGTTAGTTCTGTTACAGAATCAATTCAATTCATCAGAGAAAATCTTCTTGATGATAAAGAATTACGAGAGATTATTGAGCGGAAGAAGCTGGTTGAGGCTGAGAATGAATGAAGAGCTAGGTACCTTTGCTAATACAATCTTTCATCGTACATATGCGTTCACTGAAAGTGAAGATTGGCTAGGCTGTGCTGGTAGGGTGTCTAAGTTTGTCGCAGATGGCGATCTTATACTTGAAGATAAGTTTTTTAAAGCCATTAGCTCTAGAAAATTTATTCCTGGTGGGAGGTATTTATATGCTGCTGGAAGAGACATCCCGCAAATAACTAATTGTTTTTTACTACAAGCTGAAGACTCTCGTGAGGGTTGGGGTAAATTACTTCAATTACATGTTAATGCTTTATCTTTAGGGGGAGGAGTCGGAACTGAGTATTCCAAATGTAGACCAAAAGGTACTCCTATAAAAAGATTTGGAGGCACATCAAGCGGACCGTTAAGTTTAATGAGTATGGTAAATGAAGTTGCAAGAGGCGTGATGGCTGGTGGCAAGCGTAGATCTGCCCTATGGGCAGGATTAGCTTGGGATCATCCGGATGTGGATGAGTTTATTGAGTTTAAAAATTGGAGTACGTCAATTAGAGCTATGAAGGAAGCTGATTTTAATGCTCAAGCGCCTATGGATATGACTAATTTAAGTGTTCGTTTAGACGATGCATTTTTTAGTGTTGTTAGAGAAGATCAAAGTGTTTGGAACCTCTATTATAAGATTTGTAAATCTATGTGTAAAACGGGCGAGCCAGGATTTAGTATTGATGTTGGCGATTCTTCTAAAGACATCCTTCGAAATCCCTGTACAGAAGTTGTGTCATCAGATAGTGGAGATTGTTGTAATCTTGGTTCTATCAACTTTAGTCGCATAACTGATATTGGAGAATTAGAAGAAATAACTAGGTTAGCTGTACAATTTTTATACAGAGGAACTTTTTTAGGCGTAGTTCCTCATCGTATTTTTGAGGATATTCGTAAAAAAAATCGTCGCATTGGATTAGGGCTTATGGGACTACATGAGTGGTGCCTTCAGAATGAATTAGATTATGCACCAAGTGGTAAGCTAGGACGTTGGCTTTCCACTTGGGAAGCAACATCCAATGATGAAGCTAAAAAGGCAGCAACCAATGCTGGTCTGGAAATTCCTGCTGGTATTCGTGCTATTGCTCCTACTGGAACTATAGGTATAATCGGAGAATCCTCTACCAGCATTGAACCTATTTTTTGTGTATCTTATAAACGTAGATTCCTTGATAAGGATGGAAAATGGAAATTTTCATACGTTATAGATCCTACAGCAGAGCGTTTAATTTCTCAAGGAATGAATCCCGACAATATAGAAGACGCATATACCTTAAGCCTTAATGTGGAAAAGCGCATAGCTATGCAAGCATTTGTACAAGACTTTGTAGATCAGGCTATCTCTTCAACTATTAATGTTCCTGAGTGGGGTGAAACTGGAAATAATAATGCTAAAAAGTTTGCTGAGACGCTCCTTAAGTATCTCCCAAGGCTCAGAGGAGTTACCGTTTATCCGGACTCAGCTAGAGCCGGCCAGCCATTAGTTCCTATTAAATATTCTACCGCTAAAAAACATGTTGGTGTTGTATATGAAGAATCGGATGATAAGTGTGTAGGTGGAGTATGTGGAGCTTAATATGCCAGCCCAGTTAGAAGATAAAGATTTGAAGAGGTTCTGGTCTAAAGTACTTAAGACAAGAACCTGTTGGGAGTGGCGAGGCCATAAAACAACTAAAGGGTATGGGCGATTTTGGTTGAAGGGGAAAACCAGAATGGCGCATAGGATTTCTTTTATAGTAGAAAATTCAAAATTAATTCCTGTCGGTAAGGTCATCATGCACTCATGTGATAATCCCTCATGTGTAAAGCCTGCCCATTTAGTATTAGGAACTCAAAAGCAAAATGTTAATGATTGCTTTTCAAGAAATCGCAGGAGCCCTATAAAAGGGAGCCAACATTCCAACTCTAAATTAACGGAGCTAGAGGTTGTGAAAATTAGAAAACTATACAACACAGGTACAATATCTCAATACGATATAGCTAAGAGGTTTAATGTTTCAAGGTCTCTAATACGTAATATAGTTACAAAAGTTTCTAGAAAAAATAATTCGAATAAGGTATACGTAGTTTACTACTCTAATTATTTTGAAGAAGAGTGGTATATTAAAAGAGGGTTTTCCACTATAGAGAAAGCTAAGTCGTACGTACAGGGGTACAATCCTGTAGGGCAGTTTGCTAAGCTATCAATTAAAGAAGTTGATATATTATGAAGTTTAAAATAGGCGACAGAGTTATGGTTCTCATAGACTTTTTCGATATTGATGATATTTTAGGAACTATTACCTCGTGTCATAAAGGAAATAATAAATTTAAAACAAATTACTATGCTATAGATTTTGGATTTGATGACAAGGAAGACATTGATACGTGGCAAGAAGCTGAGATTACGCTACCTATTAAGTACATAGAAATACTACCATGATTAAAAAAGTACTAGATAAAGGTTCTGTAGAGCTATATGATTATACTGGAGATGATCTAAAAATTGTAAATTCTGCTCGGGTCTCCTATGGTAAGAGACATAACAGACTAGAACCAGGAGATGATAAAATAATTCAGTATTTAATGAAAAACAAGCACGGGACTCCTTTTGAACAGCCGGACTTTACCTTTGTTATTAAGTGTCCTATTAGTGTGGCTAGAGAATGGTTTCGACATCGTATAGCCAGCTATAATGAGATTTCTGGCCGGTATGTAAAGCTGGAACCAGAATTTTATATTCCAGAAGGGAAGGCTGTCCGCAGCCAAACTGGGAAATCTGGAAGTTACACTTTTAAAGGAATAAAGGACTCAGGAGATGTTGAGGATATACAATATGCTATGGGGCTTAGTTATGAGAAATCTTACACTACCTATGAATGGCTATTATCTAAAGGTGTCGCTAAAGAAGTAGCTAGAAATACTCTCCCAATAGGAATTTATACTCAGTTTTTCTTTAAAGTTAATGCTAGATCTCTAATGAATTTTATTAGTTTGAGGACAGATAAAAATGCTATGTTAGAAATTAGAGAATATGCTATAATTCTTGAAGAGATCCTCGCAGAAAAGCTACCTATAACTTATGAAGCTTTTGTTAAGTTTGGTAAAGTTGCCCCATGAACTTAAACATAGATAACGCTATAAAAATAGAAAAACGAAAGTATGGAAATTTCATCTATAAGGAAGAGATATGATTATAAGTTTATCAGGAAAGAAAAGGTCGGGCAAGTCTACTCTTGCTTCTCACCTAGTCAACCACTATGGATTCGTTGAGATTTCATGGGCTGAGCCTTTGAAGGAAGTAATAGGTAAACAACTATTCGGTCTCACTCAAGAGCAGCTCTATGGTACGGCTGAGCAGAAGGAAGCTATTATCCCTTGCTGGGAAAAGTCATCTAGACAAATCCTACAAGAGGTCGGCACTGACATGTTTAGGTCTTGGGATCCTGAATTTTGGGTGAAGATAGGGATCAAGAAGATGGACGCCCTCCAACTAGGAGGAACACAAGACATTGTATTCTCCGACACTAGGTTTCCTAATGAATTAAAGGCTCTTATAAAGTACGGTGCGCATGGTAGGAATCACCCAGACCCATTTCACGCAGTGTATGTAAGCAGAAAAGGGCTAGAGGAAAGTGATTCTCATGAGAGCGAGAAGTCTTTAGATGTCTACGACTTCGACCAGTACATCACTGCTGGTGATGGAGAATTTGATTCTCTATATTCTCAGATTAAGGACGTTGTAAATGCCGTTCAAACAGATAGGTGATAAGTTAGTTTGGGAAGACCCCACTGAAGAGGATCTTAGTAGAGAAGCTACTGAAATTGTACAAGCTGCTAAAGGTAAAGGACATCAAGTAGTAGTAGCCGAGCAGGTACCTCAGAATACACAAGAAATGCCTAGTCTTAAGACTTACATGGCTAAGACCAATAAGGCTATCAGTACATCTATAAAGTCTATGGTGTCTGAAGGCATACGGCCTGTAGATATAGTGGTTCCAATACATGGCGGGTTGCACATAGCTAGTAAATGTATTGAGGCCGTTCTAACTAGAACTAATTGGCCTTATCGTCTCATAATTGTGGACGACGCATCAGATGCATTTACTCAAAAATGGTTATCTTCTAAGAAATATCCTGATCATGTATCTATAATTTACAATTACAAGAATAGAGGGTTTGCAGCTACTGTAAACAGGGGGATTAAGTCTGGGGATAATCCTTATATTTGTCTTTTAAATTCTGACGTTATTGTTACTGATAATTGGCTAACTAAAATGGTAATGGCTTTAGATTCTAATCCTAATAACGTCATTGTCAATCCCATTACAAACAATACTGCTCTTATCAATGTAGAGACTCAACAAGGAGCAGACTATATCTCAATGAATCAAGCATTTGAGATGTCCTCTCGTAAAGAGTATCCAGAGATTATGCCTACTGGGTTCTGTTTTATGTTTCGTCGTAACCTTACTAACATAATAGGTCTATTTGATGAAGCATTTAAGAACTTCGGAGAAGAAGACTTGACTCTAGATTCTCCAGTGCTAACAGGTTCTGGGTGGTCTACAGTAGGTGATATTGAACTGGGAGATAAAGTCTTTAACATAGATGGAACTCTATCTACAGTTCTTAAAACTACTAAGGTGATGACAGGTAAAAAATGTTATGAGGTATCTTTTGATACGGGGGAGAAGATTCAGTGTAGTGCAGACCATAAGTGGGAGGTTATGAATCCACGAGCGATAAGATCACAACAGTATAAGCAAAAAAATACAAGATCTGTTTCTTTAAATAATCGTATTGCAGCTTCAAAATTATTTGAGGAAGGAGTACACTACAAAGAAATAGCTAAAACTTTTGAAGTGTCTATACGGACTGCTCAAGATTGGAAGGCCCAATGGAAAGCCGGAACTCTACAAGAAAACAGAGGATTATGGATTACAGGTAGGTTTTCGACAGAAGAGTTAGTACGAAAAGGCGTTCGAAACTTAAACGATAAGAGGCAACTTTGTAACTTTTGGATACCTCTTACTCGTCCTCTTAAATTCGAGAAAAAAAATCTCATACTTGATCCTTATATTCTAGGAGCATGGCTAGGGGATGGGACGTCTGCTGGGGCAGGGATGAGTACGGCTGACAAAGAGATTGTCACTATGTTTGGTAAAGCAGGATGGAAACTATGCTTTAGGTCTAAATACGATTACACTATCTCTCCAAAACAAGGAGAGAGAAATGATAGAAATAATCCTAACTCTATTTTATTTTATTTAAATAAATTAGGGTTATTACATAATAAACATATACCTAATGAATATAAATTTTCTTCTTATGAACAAAGGCTTTCAATTATTCAAGGGTTAATGGATACTGATGGTCATTGTACAAAAGATGGTAAATGTAGCTTTGATAACTCTAACTTAAATTTAATCCATTCTTGTGCATTTATATTGCGGAGTATGGGTATAAAATGTAGCGTAAATAAAGCTAGTCCTCCAAAAAAGAATGCACACAAGCAGATGTATAGGGTAATATTTAGAGTAGATAAAAACATTCCTGTATTCAAACTTACTCGCAAATTAAAGTCCCTACCAGAAAAAATAAGTTATCAAAGGAGCTACCATAAGATAACAAATATTAAAGAAATAGATTCCGTTCCTACTAAATGCATCTCAATAGACCACCCTTCTCATTTATTTCTAGCTGGAAAACATTTAATCCCCACATCTAATAGTGACTACTGGATGAAAGCTATAACCCATCTAGAAAATGGATACTATAAACATCACCGTGCTGTGCTAGCTGATGACACGTACCTATTCCATGAGCGTGGTTCTTCTTACTCTGCGTTGGGAGAGGCAACCCAGATGGATTTTCGTAAGGTAGCTGCTAGTAGGTTTCACAATTTGTGGCCGCAGTATAAAATGTGGTTAGCAGCTAACGATCCTAAGAAAATTATGGCTCCGCTAAGAGAGTCTTTCCCTAAAAAGTCTCTGTATAAGGCCAACGCAAAGTATAGAATTTGTTGGGTAGTTAGGTCTACTAGTATGTGTGGAGGTATGAAATTTATCTCTGATATTGTTAATGAGATAAATGAGCGAGGTGGAGATGCTAAAGTAGCTCTAGTACAAAGAGCTTCTAAGGACAAGACTAAAGTGATTCCAGAGCTACGCACTCGGCCTATAGTTTTCGAATCAGATCAGGACTTTATAGATAACTTTTCTAAGAAAGTCTTCAAACAGGGAGTTGTTGTAGCTTCTATATCTGAGCTAGCCCATGTGGTTAAGAGTTTATGTACAACCAATAAAGATCTAAAAGGTCTACACCACGTCCAGTCTTATGACCCCCTTATAGCTGGGGATAAGAGTCAAAAAAAAGCAGCAATGTCCTCTTACTCTGCTCTTCCTTACACAATTACTAACTCTAAATGGATTACAGACAAATTAAAGGAAAGCCATAAGGTAAATACTCTTGCCACTATACGCCCAGGAGTAGATAGGCTACTATATTACCCTAGAGGTAGAGATCATGGGGATGATCGACCTACTATAGGAATCATTTTAAATAAAAGCTATCCTTTTAAAGGATATGCTAGGGGAGTAGATCTGTGTAGGTTCTTACAGGCTATGGCTAATAAGAATAAAACTGATCTTAGAATACTTGCCTTTGGTGCTGACGTGGTACCTGAGGCCCCATTTGTTATTGGTTTAGGAGAACTTTCTCCTGCCCGTCTGGCTAAGATTTTAGGTACTGAGATTGACATTTTCATTGACCCAGCCAACTATCATTCTTATGGTCTTCCTGCTTTAGAGGCTATGTCTTCTGGCGTACCGATAGTTAGTTGGGATAATATTGGAGTCAATGAGTATGCAAAACATGGGTATAACTGTCACCTTTTTCCAGAAGACGCAACTACTGGTGAGCTGGCTAAGGATATCTTTCGTCTCTTAGGGAACGTTGTAGACAGAGAAGAACTAGTTTTAAATGGTTTGAAGACAGCAGAAGAACACGATAGAGCAGAGGCAGTAAAGCAATTCATTAGCTCCTTAGAATTAAACTTAGGTCTCTCTTTTCCTAAGCGGAAAATTGTACTAGTGAGTCCACACTTCAGGAAAAACGGTGGACCTACTACTATAATTAACATGGCTAACGAGTTACATAAAAAAGGTCATGATGTTACATTGCATTGTATATATACTGACATAAATCCTGAGGTAACTTTGCAGAGTAAGGTACCTATAAATTTAAACATAAAAGCAATACCTCCTTGCGACGTACTCATAGTAAATTCAGACAACCCAGATAGTAAATTCTTTTCTGAGTTACCCCAAGCAAAGCATAAGATTCTTTTTAAGATGAGTCACAACCCAAGGTTTAAGGGTCTGGAGGAGGCTTCCCTTAATGAAACTTGGGATAAGGTCATAACCACCACTCAGTGGTTAGTCGATGTAGTTAAAACTCCATTAAAGGATTGGTCTCACCCAGCTACAAAAAATGTAGTTAAGATGGGATGGAATCATTATGGCCATTCTACTTTTAATTGTCCTCCAGCTAACCGTAAATATGGATCTAAGGAGACTAGCTTCATAATTACAACGCTTATACACCAACACCCTCTAAAAGGATCTATGGAAGTCATTGGTGTCCTCGACAGACTTCGCCGAAAGTATCCTTTAGAGATAATAGGTGTAGGAGAGATACCTCCTCACCAAGCTAAGCTTCCCGAATGGCTTGAATATGTCTATGCTCCAAGTAGGAGCAGGATGGCAGAGATAATGTGTCAAACTGACGTGTGGGTGGGTGCTAGTAAGACAGAAGGTCTTGGTAGAATGGCTTTAGAAGCTATGAGTTCAGGAGCAGCTTGTGTACTATCGAACACAGACCCCGAATTTGCTGAGTCTGGTAAGAATTGTCTGCTGTATACTATAGATGATGGAGCAGCAATGGAAAAGCACATTGAATACTTGCTAGATAATCCAGACAAATTTATGGAAATCTGTAGAGAAGGGTACAAGACAGCAAAGAATAGTTCTCCTGCCAAGTACATTGATAAGTTAGAACAAGTTATTTTTGAAGTGTGTGAGAAAGATGTATAGCTTTAAGTGTGGCATTGCTGTTGTAACTTATAATCGTGACAAGCATTTAGCTGAAGTTCTTGATGGTGTCATGAAGACTAGACCTGGCCATGCTAAATTAGTATTGGTAGATGACGGTAGCACGGACGGTACTTTTGAGGTGGCAAAAAAGTTCGATCAATTTCTATATATTAAGGGGGCCAATAGAGGAGTCATAGCTAATAAGAATAGAGCTTTGTTCGCCCTACAAGATTGTGACTTTTTAGCTATAATTGAAGACGATCTAATAGCCACAAGTCCTGATTGGTTCTCTAAGTATGTTGAGGCATCTCTACAGTCAGGCATACAGCATTTCTGTAGGGTTCAAGATAAAGAGATACCAGAGTCAGAACCTTCCTTTACGGATTTCATGAAAACCTGTAGCTTGACTCCTATATATGGACCTTCTCCTAGAGGAGATTTAACCTTTATAACTTCTAAAGTAATTAAGACAGTAGGAGCCTTCAACCCCCAGTTTTTAGGTGCAGGTTACGGTCATGGAGAGTGGTCAGAGCGCGTATGCAAATCAGGACTTGTGCCTCATCCTCTCAAATGGGTAGACATAAAGGAAGCAAGAGACTCTTTTATTCAAAAAGGCGACACCACTGGTGGCAGGTGGGGCCTTGATCCTCATGAACTAAAAGAACAACTTAAGGCTAATAAGAGAATACAAAAGCAGTTAAAGAAAAAACCTTACATTCATCACCCTTTAGTACTGTATTAATGAAAAAGATAATTATAGCATATAGAACGGATATGTGGAGAGATCGTCAGGTCGAATCTTATCCTAGGTCTTACGCTCGTATATTACGCGAACTAGGATATCAAGTACGAGAGATAGGAGAAGGCCACTCTACTGCTCATTTAGAGTACGTAAATCAGTCTGATTATGATTTGTTTTTGGAGATAGAGAATGGGAGGTCCGAGAAAGGTAAACTTAGATTCCAATTAACTCAAAACGAATGTAGAATTCCTTCTGCCGTTGTTCTTATTGACGCTTTAGACTTAAACACCCCTATTCCCACTACCGAAGGTTGGCGTACAGTGGGAGATATAATGCCTGGAGACTATGTGTATGGGCCAAAAGGAAATCCTGTCAGAGTATGGCACACAACTCCTGTATTTTTTAATAGAAAATGCTATGAAATAACGTTCGACGGAGGGGAAAAGATAGTTGCAGATGCCGGACATCGTTGGAAAGTAGAGGATACTGGACCACATGACTGTTTTAGGTATCAATATGAGAACTACGGGCCTATAGAAGAGATAAAGACTACCGAAGAGTTATATCACGATCAAAGCAATGATAATTATTTCAGATTTAGAATTCCAGTGTGCGCGCCATTAATGTCAAATAACTCGATCACGCTTGATCCTTATATTTTGGGACTTTGGCTAGGAGATGGCTCTAAACATTCGCCAACAATAACAAACATAGACGAAGATGTCATAAAAGCAATGGAAGCATTGTATTCTACTAGGAGAGTATTATCTAAAGGACAATTTAGGAATAGTTATTATTTGGGCAAGTCTAAATTAGATAATATTTCTCTTCATAGCAGGTTAAGAGAACTAAATCTTTTTAGTAATAAACATATCCCTAATATATACTTACAGTCTTCTTACGAAAACAGGTTAAATCTTTTGAGAGGATTGCTGGATACTGATGGGGAATGTGCAAAAGACGGACAAATATATTTTCATAATAGTGATAAAGGATTGATAAATCAAACCCAGCAATTAATTGGTAGTTTGGGATTACATTCGAATGTATGTAAACACATTAGACCTCCTACTGGGTTTCGTCGAGATTACTCTGCTATGTACAGAATTAGTTTTCGCGTACCTAAAAACAAGTTTTCTGCGTTTCAGATAAAAAGGAAACTGAACCGGCAGCCAGAAAAGACAATAAAATTTGTTCATGCTAATTATCATAGGATACGCTCCATAAGATCAATCGAATCTGTACCAGTAAAATGTATATCTGTAGAATCAAACGAAAAACTATTCCTTGTTGGCAATACGTGCATTACTACTCATAATTCACATGGCCACCCAGATATACATAGAGAGGTTGCTAAACTGTACGATCATGTGTTCTTTGCAGTATGGAGTAAGAGAGACCTATTTACAGACCTGTCGTCAGCATATTTTATGCCTAGTGCTACAGATTTGAAGTGGTTTGACTATAAAAACTTCCCTCCTATTTCTGAGTTTGATTTTGGATTCTTCTCCTCCAAAGGAGGACTTTCTAGAGCCGCTCCCTTGAAGGACTTGTGCAAAGACAATGGGTGGAGCTATGCTATAGAACAAGTAGGGAAAAACTATAGGCATAGGTGGCCTCAAACTGGGGTTAAGATGAGTAGTTGCAGATACCTGTTTAACCATGGGCAGAAGCATGATATCAACCAACGTATTTTTGAGTCTATGGCTATTAAGAAGCCTCTAATTAACAACTACGATGAGAGGTCAGGGATGCAGCACATGTTCACAGAAGGAAAGCACTATATAGGATATGAAAGTTATACTTATGCTGATCTAGAAGAGAAATGTAAATGGGTTATGTCTCATCCGAAAGAAGCAGCAGAGATAGCAGAAAGAGCTTACAATGAAGTATGTTCTAAGCATCTAATTCAACACCGTATACAATTTATGTTAGAGGTTATAAATAAATGATAACAAGCGACGAAATTGTACCTGTTATTTTGGTTATGAATGACGAATTTTTTTTGCCTTATAGTTTAGAATCCATTAAAGGTAGATTTGCTAGGTATGTTATCTATGACATAGGAAGCACAGATAGGACGAGAGATATTCTACACTGGTTTTTAGATACTTCTCCAAAAGAAACCTCTTTTGTATATAGAGAACTTCCTTTTGTAGAGCCTAGGGTGCAAGGAGTATTTCGTAACTCTATGATAGCTGAAGCGTTAAGTGATTGGATTTTTATATTGGATGGCGATGAAATCTATACGCCTGAGTCTTTAGATAATCTCATACTAGAGATGGAAAATATGAAGGAACTGTTTATATCTAAGCGAAAAACTTATGGTATTGTTCGTAGGGTAGAAGTAGGCAACGATCTGTGCTCTGCTTACGGTCAAGACTTAACAGTACCTCACCACAGAATGTATCATCGGAAAATGATTTGGGCTGGTCCACACCCTGGAGAATATCCTCTTATAGAACAAACAGGAAAGACAGATCATTGGTTCTCGAAGAAGGTTGATGTCTACCATATGCATAATTGTTCTAGGTCTAGTGTGGATGACGTAGTGCCGAAGAGACTTACCCGGCGAGGTAAAGGGACGTATTCTCCTGGGGAGAGTAGTCCAATAAATATCTTTGAAAAGCTACCTTTACTGCGGGAGCCTATAGAAGATTTCCCAGTAAGCCCAGCCCTAGCAAAGCTTCAGGAGGCAGTTAAATGATAAAATGTAGGTGTGGTAAGTGGAGCAACTACGGTTTAACGTGTGCTTCTTGTAGAGTATCAGTATCTGTTGTAGAAACAGATGATGGAGAGGGAGATGTAGAAGAGGTTACTCCAGACGAGGAGGAGTTGGATCTTGAAGAAGAGTCGGATCAGCAGTAGCTATACATTTATTTTTAATATCATTACTTATCATTTGTAAATTATTTGCTACCCCATTCATTGTTAGATAGAATATGAAACAACGACCAGTTTTTACTATCTTACTTTCTGGATTTATACACTCTTGATTGGCACTGATTAAGAATGTTCTGAAGCTTATTATTTCATGTTCCATTTCTTGTAGTAGCTCACAATCTATATTAACTTTATCATCAGCCACAGTAGTTGCTGGAAATATAGTTAATAGGGCTGTTAGTGCTAGTACTTTTCCAATCATGGCTGCATCTGTCTCGCTATTAGCTCTCGTTTTATAGTTTTAATTATCTGCTCTAGTCCTAAGTTACTATTCTCTGTAAGCTTACTCACATTTTGTATTAGATACCTTCGAAGTTCTTCTTGTGAGTAGTTTCTTAGCTGAGGGTGTCGAGCTAGAGACTTAGAGTGTCGTACTAGCCACTCAATGTATTTCCTTTTACTCAAAGGACCAGGACCATATTCCTTAACAAATGTTTTCATGACATGTAACAGTTGATCTCCTGCTGCATCTGCATCTCCAGACCTAGCACTAGCATTAAATCTACGAGTCAATTCTCCTCTTACTTTTTCAATAGTCCTATTTTTATCTAATTGTTCATTATGCATCTGTTGTTCTGCACTAGATGGATAGTTACGCATTACGGTATTATTAACAACTAGATCCGCTAACCAAGAACCAGGCTTCATAGTAGTAGGATTAACTACATTACCAAGATCTTGTTGTAGTCTATAAGTATTAATTCCAGCTACTGAGTTAGCTTGCGGAGATGTAAGTCCAAAGAAATACTTCTGTATGTAAGGAGGAGTGAAAAATCCTATCATATTAGCTATGGATTTACCTGCAAGGTCAGCTTTTGTGGTAGCTTGAATAGGTTGTCCGAATGGACCTTTTCCTGTCATTATTCCTAGCATACCTGTAAGAATAGGAGCCACATCGACAGGAGAAACTTCTGCTATACCTGCCTGAGTAGATAATGTAGCAGGATAAAAAGATAAATGAGGGATAGCATCTAACATCATGGCTCGATGTTGATCATTCTTATCTCTCATAGGAAGAACAACAGATCCTGGTTTATTTCCATAAATAGGTAATCCTTTACGAATTCCATCGTAATCTTCATAGCTCATTTTATCGCCTAGTCCCATAGCATGACTACCAGCATAGACTACAGATTGCATGATTTGCGGTGAGTGCATCCAGGCAGCCATACGCATAGGATAGTCGATCATGTTGTTTTTGGTGATCCGGGCAGCTTCAGCGGGGAAGGAGATCCATGGAAACATCCACTTGCGTAGCGAGGCTGGCCCCAGACCGCCTATAACAGGTACCTTGGGACCAGCAGCCAGGCCATGATAGATCGGCAGTCTACGGGCAACCTCCGTAGCCGCAGCCTGTGGAGAGAGCCCCTTGGCTCGGTTATGAAGGTAGTATGCAAATTTCGGGCCAGCGTCTTCTACATTGTAGAATCTTTTATTTCGATCAATAAATCCTTTTCCTGACGCAGCCATCTTGCCTAGGGTATCATTAACATCACCAGACTTTTCTACTATCCTAGCTAAAAGATCTCCATTGGATCCTTCTGCTGCTAGGAAAGAACTTTGCTCAATAATATCTTGTACCCAAGGATCATCTAGTTCTCTTAAAATGTCATCATGTTTGAATGTTTTTCCATTAACAGTTATTGACTTGAAAATTCTGTCCTCGTCTGGAATTTTACCAGACACATGCTTATAGTGGACATTCATATTCTGGATTGAGGTTTTCATGGCAGACCAGTTCTGAGCTGACTCTCTTCCGGGCTTGAATAATTTAAATCCTGCTTGGGATAGGAAGGCCATATTTCCTAAAATGTTCTGCCCATGTGTGAAAGGATTCTGGCTCGTATTATGTGATGGCATTCCTTCACAAATAAACACATGAGGATCTTCTAAACAGACATCGTAAACGTCTTGATTTCCTACGTTTTCTACGGATACAACTCTATTAACCCAATTTCTAGAGATAGTTTTACCTAGGACAGAATCTTTCATTCTATTTATTTTACGAGGCATTCCAAATAATTGGTATTCTATTGCTATTTTTTTAGCTCCTTGACTTGCAAACCTGATTCTCCAAGCGGTATGGTTTTTATATATCCTGCTCTGTTTGCCTATTTTAATTTCTCTATCTCCTATCTCTTTTTGCATAGAAGAAGCAATTCCAAGCCACTTAAATAAAAGATGTACTTCTTTACTTAGTCGATAAGACACAGAAGTTAAAGTGCATCCTCCGTTTTTCATTACGCATCCGTCTGTGTCCAGGAGTCCCCTTAAAAAACCAGCGACTACAAATTTAGGAGATCTAAAGATTACCTCAGGAACTTTAAGGACTTTTTTATTTTCATGCATTAGGTCTAGATGAATAAGAAGACGCATAAATCCTGCATTATGTATTTGAAAATAAGACAGAACTCCATTAGCGCCTTCGCGTATTTCTTTCTCTCGCCAAAGAGCATATCGAAGTCCAAGCCTACCGCATAGGGCTTTCAATCTTTCTACCGACCAATCAAAATCTTTATATCCTAAAGTGATCTTGGCACAATGCTCATTTACATGTCCGTCACCTAAGATCCATCCGAAAAGTTCAGCCATATCTTCGTCTATTTCTACTTTCTGATTTCCTTCTGGCTCTTGTTTCCAAGTATTCCAAGATATCTTTACGGTTTCCTTAGGAAATTCTCCACCATAATAAGTATCTATAACGTCTCCAATGTTTAAATTCTTTAACTTTATTTCTTTACCTTTAGAAAATAATGGATGCTCTGGTGTTCCTTTTATTACTGTTCCATCCCGTAGAGTAACTTTTAATATTGGCGCTTTCTTTGTATGGTACGTAGCAGAAGGAATTTCCCATTTATTTGAAGTCCAAACCTTAGATGCCCCTTCTGAAGTATCCAGGTATCCTTCTTTATATTCAAATGCATCTTTTATTTTTAGGTATCCTTCGTCCGTCAGGATTCTCATATCTCCTGTAACGCATTTGACCATTTTGTGTACACGAACCGCACTCTCAAACATTTTCATGGACTCACCAGATGCATTGATCATTCCATTGCTACCGAACAGTCCTTCGAATGCCTCTAGCTTCATGAACCTATTTTCTCCTGACAAGTCAGGACGAGTCTTCTCAATCATTCTACGAAGACGAGCGCCACCAGGGATGACATTAATATCAATCCATTTCTTTGGATCTAATCCCTCTTCAACTATCTCTGCTGCTGACTTTGAGAAGCGAGAATCTATGGCCATGTCCCGAATGTACTCATGGTTCATTCGAAGCATCTTCTGCTCCATCAATCCTTGCATAGTTAAAGTCTTTGGATCACCAAAAACCTCTCCTCTATCCATCATCTCAGCAAATTCTTCCAAGCCAGTGTTTCGTTGCTTAAAGGCATCTGACTCTAGACGAGCAGTCTTTATCTCAACAGGTCGCCTTCCTCTTAGAAGAAGTATACTATCTTGATATCCTCTTTGATGTCTTTCGTATTGCTTAGGTAAGAGAGGAACATACATATCTCCTACCTTTTCAACAGTAGCAGCATCTAACATACCTATCTCTAAACCTAGAGCCTGTTCTTCTTTCAGGGCAGTCTCATAATTACGAATCCATGCTCTAGTATCCTGCTCAAAATCTTCTATTTTTTTATTACCTAATAGATAATTTCCAAGAAGATCTGAATCCATTAACTCATTTGGTATTTCTTTAAGAAAAGGGTCTACAACTTCATCTTGTATGGCTGCATTCATTCTTTGCTTGTGATTCATATTATGAACCACAGAAGAAGAAGGATCGCTTAGTTTAGAATACTGATGTCCAAAGCTATTAAGGAATGCAAGCTCTACTTTTTGCATGGGAGTCATGCTTTCAGGATCATGCTCAGCCATATTTAGTAGATCTTGATATTTATTATCGTGATATAACTGCTTCCGCATCATATCTTTGGTCTCGTCAGTTGCGGCAGCAAACTCTTCAAGACTATTAAACTTTCCAGATTTTAAAAGTTCTACATCTTCAATCTGATTTATCTTTCCAGCTCTTCGCATCTTTAGAAGCTTTCCAGCGCCCGGCAGAGCCCAGCCAGCTAAAGCTAAGCTAGTACGAATAGGATGCTCACTCCATTGTTGGATGGCGGTTTCAGTTTTGAACTTAACTTCTCCATCATCAATAGACATGCCTATAGCACCCATCTCATCACCAAAAAGAAACTGTGCTATGTCTGTCATCTTAAAAGGACGAGATCTTCCTCCTCCTAAAGTGTAAGGCTGTAAGTCAATACTATCGACAACCTGCCTACCTGATTGGTAAGCTTGTACTAGTCTTTTAGCTTGAGAGTAGGATTGCTCTTCAGGAGTGGGCATAGGAGCACCGGCATCCGTTGCAACTACAGAAGCTACGTCACTGGTGTCTTTTGATTCAGGATCAAAGGCAGAATAAGGATCGAATCTCGAATCCTCAGCAGGATTCTCTACTGCATCACGAGCCCATTCTGGTGTTTCATTTTCAGCAGGCATATTTTACCTTGTAAGACGTATAGGTCTAGGTGTAAACTCTTTTTTAATCTTCATTTTTCTTTTACTTGTGCCTACTCTTAAACCTGTCTTAGCTAATTCTTCAGATGGCGTATCGTAAGGAAGGAACTCACCAACAGCTTCCGTTCCACCAGCGAAGCCTTTACCTACCCATTTAAGAGTTTCAGATCCAGCTCTAGCTAGTTTGGCTCCTGTGTAAAGTAGCATCTCTTTTGTAAAGGTACCTCCAGCAGGATATATAGCTGACTGTAGAGCTGAGAGTTCATTTTCCATAACAGTGCCATCATACATAGCTTCATAGGAAGTAAGCATCTTAATAGTATCGAGTCGCCAATTATCTATAGCCCTAACAGAAGTTCTATCTCCTGTTGCTCCTGAGAATACTTGACCGACTAGAACATCTGCTATGCCGCTTCCCCCCTCGTCAATTGAGGTAAAAAGGTCTTCAACTGCTGCATTGTGGTGCATGTTATCGCTACGTCGTCTCCTGTACTCAGCCGCCAGCACATGAGCAGGAGATCCTTTATAGTTGGCTTCAAGATCTGCAAAATCTGGAGGGTCATCAAAGAGGTTCATACCTTCAACGTCTTGTGTGGTGCGGAAGGTTAGTCTTTGAGACGTAGGACTTCCGGATTCAAGAGGCAATCCACTGGGATATAGTGCTGGCACTCCTTCTGCTTTGGTGTCGTCTAATTCCCTATTGATAAGTTCTCTATTCATACCGAACTGTAATTGCATTCTCTCGTAGATGTCTTGCTCAGGAATACCAAGCTCACGCATGTGTTGAGTTAGTTCCTGTTTATCAAATTCAATTTCCTGTTCGGCAGTAAGACCAGGAAACTGAGCGACGTAATCTTTAGCGTTCATAATTCCTTGTACCATTAAGGCTTCTTGTGATTGCGAATCCATAGATTGCCATTCCTGCATAGCGAACCCTGATTCCCTTTCTTTCTTCCTATCACTGTAGGGCTTGGTACGTTTAATAAATCCTAGATGAGCAGATGGATGCATGTTAGCAAAGTCTTTACGATTTCCATATGTAACTTTACCTTCAAGTAAGGCTCCTCCTGCTCCGCCTGCCCTACGTTGCTCAGCCGATGCTGTAGCGGCATCGGTTTGTGCTTCTACTAGTCCTCGTTTACCTGCTGCTCCTGCTTGAGCGATCTCTGCTGATGCTGTATCACGCTGAGCTGAAGCTGTCTGTTGTATTCCTTGGGTTAGGTCACCGAACTGGTCTTTGACCATGTTAAATGTACGCTCCCCCATTTGACTAATATATGGATTATCAGGATACTGTCCTACCTCATCCATAAACTTTGATACAGAAGACTGGTAGATACCCCAGATACCTCCAACGTCCTCAAAAGTCTCATCAGAAACCATCTCACCTATTTGCGAGAATGACTCTTGTAACTCAGCACCCTTAGTCTCTTTGAATTCTTCGAACTCTTTCTTCCACCAGCGGTCTTTAATCATTCCTCCTACGCCACCCGCAGCAATAGTAAAGATCCCTCCTTCTCCAGTTTCTGGTTGTCCATTAGCCATAATTAATTACCCCCTGAAGGGAAAAGTAGGTTTCCAAGAGGCTTACCGAATCCAGATACTGCTTGCTGCCCAGCAGCACCAAAATCCTGTTCAGGAAGTATAGATCTTCCTAACATTCCTGCCCCTTGCATGGCTACATTGACGCCAGCAGAACCAGCGAGGGCTCCACCTATTGCACCGCTGCCTAGCATTCCTGCTGCTCCTGCACCACCAGCTACCATCATAGCAACGCTAGCAGCTATTTTATATACACGCATAGATTTAGCTCTGTTCTCAGAATGTATCGCCGCGCTAAGATCACGCGCGTAACCAACTTGGCTGGTAACATATGGTAATGTACTCAACATTACTTTGCCTGCATTATCTAGTGCTTGATGAAAAGATTCTCTGATGCCACCTGCGTTAGAGGCCCACTGCTGGTTAAAGTTCAATTGGGTTCTTGCATTATCTCTAGACCATTGATTAAGTGCTAAACTAGAATTCCATAGTTGCTGTTGTTTTGTAGCAGCTATCTTTTCTTTCATTCTAAACTCTTGCATACCTTGACGAGCACGGTTCCTAGCTGCCCCGCCTTTGGCAAACTCTCTTCGCATACCCTCAGCTTGCTCCTGTAGGAACGCTGAGCTACCTTCAATAATAGGACCTTGAACGCTTTTTTGCATCTCATCCCAAAGGGGTCCTTCCCTTTTTAGCATCTGCTCAGACTCAGCAGTAAGCCTACTAGCTATCCGGAATTCAGTACTCTTTTTAATTTCATTTACAATAGCGCTAGGATTAATAGTTTGTCCTACGTCTTGTCCACCACCACCATATGCAAGATTACCAAGCCTTCCTATTGAAGCTTTTTGATATATGTCAGCAACTTCAACACCCTCACCAGTACTAGCAGCACCTTCTGTTTCGTAGGTTCCTTTTTTACCTAGCTCTCCGCGAAGAGTTAAATAAGCTTGTTCCTGCTGGCGTCTACGTTCTGCCATCTCCTCTGGAATTTGTGCTGCAAAGGCTGCTAATCGTCTAGCCTCTACTTTTGCGCTTTTTTTACCCAAAAGATATCTCCTTAGGACTGTGCTACACGATTGATAGCTGTAGCTTTGTCACGAGGGTTTCTTCGTGACACCCTACTAACGTTATTAAAGTTTCCTCTCATGTTTCTTTGAGAGGGATTTCCAAGACTACCAAATCTGCCCGCGCCCTGTTGTGCTAGTTTATTCATACCTGGAATATTACCCTTAACACTAGTCTGCGCTTGCCTTGCTAGGTTCATATTATACCCAAGCTGTTCTCCTCGTACCTTCCCTGCTGTACGAACTCCACCTGTTATGGTAGCCATGCCTTGGCGTTTTCTAGCTACTCTATCTTTGTACTTAACGCCACCAGTAACATTTTTAAATCTAGTGTCATCTGTAAATCTACCACTAGTTGTCCAAATGTTAGACTTTCGCCCATACTGTTGCCCTGCGGTTGCGGATTCCCAAGGCTTAAACTTGAAGGGAGTTTTCGTGTGCTGTCGTCGCTCACCTCTACCTCTACCAGTCTTATCGTAGACGCCTCGTCTTTCATTAGGACTAGCAGGGCGACCTTCTCCACGTCCTACTCCACCGCCCATTGATCCAAAAATGCCACTAGAAAGACCTTTGTTTCGGGTCTTTCTACCTTTTCTTAATTTATGCTCTTCTATTTGAACTTGACGTAACTGTCGTCGGCCTTGCTGAAAGTCTCTCATACGGCCTGCCGTAGTTGGCTTTAGTGCAGCTCTAGACTGCATATCTATTCGCTTATTGCGAAGAGTATCCCTACGAAAAAGCATTGCTCTTTCGTTGGACATTCTCAGTCTAGTAGGCAAATCGGCCATAAAAAATTCCAGTAGTTAAAAAGATCCTATTTAGATTATAACTTAATTGATCAGTGTTTAATAATAAAATTAGTATTAGTCATTATAGTACCTGTCTGTTCATGGTTACCTGTAGACTTTAAATAGGTCTGATATTGCACATCCAGGGCAGCTTGAGCACTAACATACTCATGAGTGTAGAAAAAGTCTACATATGCTCCTGGAAATGAGGTATATTCCTCGTCAGCAGGAGAATCTAAGCTGAATCCAGGGAAAAAAGGATAGAATCTAGTGGAATCTTCCTCATTAAAAAAGGTTGGAAGTCCCATAGTATTAGATTGAGATTTTACATTATTTTCCTCTAGAATATAGGTAACCTGATTTATCTCAACAGGCTCGCCAGTACTAAAACTGAAGTCGAAAAACTTTATTGGTCCTGGGCCTACATTGGCTCCGTGACCTACAAAGGCTTTATTTCCACCGCTGACGGATAGGACATCTCCGAATAGCTCTGGCCTTGGAATTACTGTGGTTCTATTCTCAGGCGATGAGCTGTCTTGATCTAAATCATAAATATCAATAATTAAAGGAACGACCAAGGTATCAGAGAACTCGCTAGCCCCTCCTTTCCTACTAACAGTCCTGACTCTAACGAAGAGGTCCGTATTGTTATTGTCTTTAATCGTTACACTATTAGTTCCTACTGTTCTAGTAAATGGATTAGAAAAGGTATTGGTGACATCGAATTGAACATCATAGTAAAGGAAATTATTGAAGTTCACTGGATCCCAAGTGACTTCAACTCCTTGGAGAAGTTCAGTAGGTATTAAGTTGATTGGTATGGGGACATCTTCTCTGAGCTTTTTGTTCATCTGCTCCAGGGGGTTAGCCATGTTCCTTTGTGTCACTACTAATGACTCTATTAGAGATGCTACTCTAACAAATAAAGCTTTCTCTTCCGCGTTAAATCCTTTAATTGCTTGGATCTTCCCAGCAATGCTGGGTATGCGAGCGCGCCTATCTGGATTCCTCGGCATTATAGTACACTGCCTATTTCAATGGAATTAAAAATTCCGCCATACATTTCCCTCACCAGATAAAACTCTGTTGCTGCTTCGGCTTTAATCTTAAGTCGTATTCTACGTTGAGCTTCTATGCTAGTGTCCTGCCAAAATACTCTCGCTTTCACATGGTCAATGAAAGCGTTACCAGGGAAGTTTTCCTCTATGCTCTTTGCACGTATAGCAAATCCAAAGTTAGGATCATTAATAGCTTGAGGAGAAAGCAATCCACTATAAAATCCATAGAACCCTCCAGGCTTATCTCCTTGCTGCTCCCCACCCCAAAGATCAAAGGCTCCTCCATACTCTTGGTATCCATAGCCTGTTACACTATCGTGAGGTATACCTGTTGAGGTGCCACCAGAGAAGCCTGGATAGAAAATATCTACATAGAAGAAATCAGCTAGGAGAGGCCAGTTCTCCTGTGTCAGAGCCTTATTCTCAATATCAGTTCTGATATTGTTTTCACTATCAATCAGTCTGACTTCAAAATCTCTTATGTTTGGGTCGAGAGGAAGAAACAAATGGTAGCTCAGAAGATTATCAGCAGCTTGATAGCTTCCTTGATTTACCGTTAAATCTATTCTCCCAAAACTCTCAGCAATCTTTTCAGCTTCGGACTCTCCAAGAGCCCTATTCCACAACGCTGTTTGTCCCATACGTAAAGGAGCTATATCGGATGCCAGGACGCTAGGAGTAAAGATATATTTCTTTTGGCCTGCTATTACTGGATCCCAATCCTCGAAGTCAGGACCAACACTAGCATCTGGTTCTAGGAATTCTCCATTAAGGTATGTTTTTATTGTTGTTCTGTCATCTTCATCTGGTTTATTCTCATTTACAAATATAACATTATACCATTTTCCTGCTGTATCTATTACAGTGTGGTATCTTTGGCTTCTAATATTTGGAGCGCCAGAAGATCGTCCCATACCAGTAAGTAGCCTATTTCCATTGAAGAGGTTTATAAATATACTAAAATCAGGAGCCGTTGCTAAAGGACCTAGTTCATATAAGAAAGTAGTACCACTGGTAGGGAGTCCTCCTAGATTGAACCAAGTAGAAACAGTCCAAGGCCCAAGAGGGTTAATGTTGTTTAGATCTATATCTCCAGGCCCAATCTGTGTACTTGCTAGTGTAGCATCTAGTCCTTCTTGATGTACAACGTGTTTACCAAAAACAGAGTCTTCTTCAATGTCTCCATTAACAATGGCATCTATAGTGCCAGGATGAAATATTAAAGGGAATAAAGGACGGTTGTTTCCTAAGTCAGGCTCAAGGCTATTGATATCATATGAATTTTGTCGTCTCTTAATGGCTAATTGAATGCCAGTTATGCTCATATTACTTGGCACTTCAAAATTAAAGCCTTGAGCTTTCATGTAGTTGGTTGTCTCTCCTGCTAAGACTCCTGCGGCTAGAGACTCAAAGGCACGTTCTGAAGTTCTAACATCACTAAGGATACTTTTATCCCATTGAGTAGGTCGCTTGACATCTTTAACGAAGGTCCAATAGAATTCAGTTCCCGCGTCTAGCGAAGACATTATCGTGGGATCATTATATCCGTCTCCTTGTTGAGTAGGGAGATAAGGTACTCCGAAGGGACCGAAAGCAGCAGTGTAACCTCCCTTAGAATAGAAGGATACAGGCTCACCATAGAACTCTGAATTAAGGAATATAGGAGAGTTATCAGAACTAACTGAGTTGTCTGCCCAATGACAAAAATACCCTTCACTTCTAGTGATCCCATTAACTGTAAACTTCAATCTATCCCAGGGTTTGACGTTAGAGTCAGCAAATCTCTTTAGTCTTGTACTAACAAAACCATAGACTGACATACCTCCAACATTTCTTGTAGGATAGAAGTCATGCTCAAAGATAGTATAGAATTTAGGTGAGGGTTCCCCTGCATAGCAAACATTAAATGCTAAGTCAGGATCTGATCCTAAATACCTTTGGTAGAAGTTATGAGTGTGTGCTACTGGTGCAGTTGAGAAAGGTTTGACTTCAACAGTATTAGAGTAGTTTCCTACTTGACCGTCAGGCCGTACCCCTCTAACACGTACAAATTTGCTAGTGTTAATTCTTTCAAGAGAGAAGAAAGGCTCTTTAATAGTGACGGACGTTGGAGAAGGAAATACATTTACGTCATCGGTCTGTACTTCATAGAAAACTATCTTGGGATCATTTAGTCTTTTCCAGAAAACCGATCCACCTAGGATAGTATTAATTACTTCTACTACTGGGCTTTCTAAGAAGCCGCTTAAGACTCTCCTAGTAATTTTTTCGGGAGTGTCTAGAGTATGAAAATCAGATAAGTCCTCAGCTTCAACAAAAGCCTCTTCAAGTTTTAGCCTAGTGGCTCTCGGCAGATCTTTAAATAGTTGTGTGTATCCACGTATGGCTAATCGGTGTCCTCCACCGACTCCTTTACCTCGTCGGCTAGCCATTATAGGTTTTCCAGAATCTCTAGTACTTTTCCTCGGCGAAGAAATACTAGAGGGTCGGATTGTTTAAGGGTCTCTGTTCCCTCTCCACCTCTCCATTCACCTCCTGGTAGCTTTGCTGCTTCTAGTCTGAAATTGAATGCGTTGTTACCTAGGCGAACATACTCTGATACCAAAGTGCCAAATGCCATAGGATGTTTTCCAACACCTTTTCCAGTCCAGCCAGGTCTAGCAGACAGAATTGTTCGTTGTCCAAATTCTTTGAATACACTATCTCCTTCTGTATCATGCAACACCCTAAACTGAACGAAAGCAGGACCGCTATTGAATGTTTTAATGATAGAATTGTCTGAATCTTTAATGACATTTTGATCTGTCTGTAAGGCTCCCACTGCTAGGTGTAGATTGAGACTTTGCGCTCCGTTAAAAGGATCATAATTAAATGTGAAGAGTTCTTGAAACACCCCTACTGGCTCTATTAGCCTAACGCTAATATCCTGTATGTCCGTCAATTGGAAGACACCTTGGGCTGTGGTGGATGGAACTGTTTTGGACCATCGACTAGCATGAAACTTAGTATTGATAGTTCGTGCCCTGAAGAATCGAGTCTCACCAGTGCCTACGCCACCAATTATTATATGTCGTTCAGGAGTTTCTATAATGGTTGGATTGTTAAACGCAGCGGTAGCGTCATGCTGAATCTCATAGAATATGAGTTGTCTGTTTGGGTGGGTGCCTCCAAGACCTGGAGGTGTGGAGAAATTCATGACGTACTGACGGTAACCTGCGTCTAGATCTAGATCAAGTATGAATGGAACCAGATCATCAAACCTTCTAGCCGCACTCTCTTCGATAGGAGAAGCGCCTGCTCTATCTAGGGCTTCTTCGATACGAGTAATCATTAGCTTTAAACTAGCTAGTCGTCCCCTGCTCCAGTTCCGCATCCTAACATCTTGTTTAGGTCGGCCTATCTTGAGTTGGGCCATTTTTCAAACTTCAAACTGGCCGGGGCGTATATGGAAGTATAGTCTAATTCCAAGAATAGAATCATCTACATTAGCTTGGGAATTTACTCCCTTTACACGAAGATACTCAGCAGCAACTATATTGCCATCAATAGAAATTCTTCTCATAGACTGCCCAACAGCAAAATCAACTTCAATTACTTTGGTATCCCTAGGATCTATATCTACATCTGGTCCGTCAGAGGTGTCTATAGTGAATGTCCAGTTAGATGCTAGAGTTCCTGTTCGTCTAACTTCAATATATCTAGGCTCACAACGACCACTACCGGATCCATCCATGTGTTGATCTGTGCTTACTCGGAGTCTGTCTCCTGGGCGGAAGTATCTTGTCTGAAAAGTTGTGGTAACCGCTATCGCCGTTCCAGCAGCGTCGGTGAAATTCTTAGTAGAGGTGTTGAATAGTTCATATACCATTCCATCATCACCACCACCATACATGTGGGCATCACCATTAGAATCTTCTATCTCTTCTACGTCCAAGATGTTGAGGTCAAGGCCATTGTTAGTCTCTGATGCTGAGGGCAGCTTTAATATCCACCACCAACCATTGAGAAGATCAGCTCTAGCCTGTACATCCTGTAGGTATTGATATACGAAATTGTTAGTGTACTTACCAGACGAGTCCTTATTAAACTGATACAGTCCATTTAGGTTCTTAATGTGAGTAATATGCATGTCTTCAATGTTAGGCTTATTGATAGCATCATACTTATCACGAATAACCTCAGACAGTTTAATAGGCTCGTTTAAGTCGTAAAGGTAGAGGCCCTCCCTATCAGCAGCAAATCCGGTAAGTCTAGCCTCTCCTGCTGCTCGTCTACCAACACATCCAATATTATCAATTACTTTATCAAAGTCAAAGTCTGGGTTGTTACCTATAACTTGCCACTTACCGTCCTCGGTCTCGACTACAAGTCCTGATAATGTCTCGTACATACCTGTAATCTTGCTATCCAATGTAACAACATTTAATGCTGGGAAAGATTCTCCCTCATTGTCCTCACTAAAAAAGACAGTGTAAGGATTATCAGGTACGCCTGCTAAGAAAACTGTACGCTTCCAGACCTTAACAATCCCTGCTCTGATTGGAGGACTGTTATCGTCGTTGACATCTCCGGCATCAGGAGGACTAGTGTTACCCAAGCTCAAGTCTGCTGTGGTGTCCGTATGTGTGGTGGTGGTATTGTCCTCTATTCTTTTGAAGAAGAGAAAAATATTGCCGTCAGATACAGTACGATATAGCTTTCTAGCTATTACTTGGGGATCTGTAGAGGTAGGTATGTTAGTTAGAGCTACATCATTACCTGTAGTGGCTACGGTAACGCTCCTAATAGGAGATGCATTTGATTCATGTCCGTATTTAGTAACAAAGGTAGCTTTGTACTGGTACGCCCCAGCGGTTAATTGGTCGGTCCCTGATGCACCGTCTGCTGCGGTGACTCTTCCTTCGTCCGTGGTATACATTCTATCCCAACGAAGATTCACTACGTCAGTAGCGTTGTTAGTTATAACTTCAAAGCGGTAAGAGATAATAGCAGAGTTTATAAGTGTACTTGTTTCAACTCCTAAAGATCCGTCTGTGGGAGCAGGGGTAGCTGGGGAAGGATCGGTTATCATACTAAGGAGGTTCCAGCCTTCGAACAGGCTACCCTTCTCAAAGTCAAACCGTTGGAAATTATCTACTAGATCTACGTCAGATCCTAGGTAGACAGACAGGGCTCTTCCTGAGTTAGCTAACTCATCTAGCTCTCCACGAGGAACGTAGACCCAAATTCGTACCCTCTCTAACCCTGAGGCGGAGGCATCAAAGGAAGTAGTGTTTAGTATTTCAATAGAGGAAGCAGTACTAGAAGTACCTTTGACAACTTTTACTGATGCTCCATCTATAGTAGTGGTGGTATCATCACTAGCTGTAGCATTGGTTTCGGTGAAGTCAGTTTTATCGTTAAACTCTTGACGTACTGTCTCCAGAGTTCCAGGCCCACGGACGCCCCATAGATTGACTTCAGCTCCATCATACTTGATAGGATCGTCTCCCTGCCCAACCAGATCAGGATTCTGATTCTGGATGAACATGAAGTCCTCGAACATATCGTGGTGATGGAATAGATCGGCTGTGCGTGCGGTTGTTATTGGGTTTGAAGCTTGTCCTGTTAGGACTGTTGGGGCCGAACCATCAGCCTTTAGACGCCTAATACTAGTGCCACCAGCTAGGAGTACCTGTCTTAGAATTTGCCCATCGAGGTCTGCTGCTTTATAGAAGCCTAACCAGGGAATCTGGGTGGTGGAGCCTATACTAGAATTGAGCACTCTAGTCATACCGTCAGGCTTGGTTATGGCTCCGTACTTCTTGAAAAAGTCACAGTTGTCCGCTACCCGTAGTTGTGTTTCGGGTGATACTTCTTCGCTGGTTTTTGTATTGAGCCCTTGGAAATTCAGGATATCCACATAGGGCAATCTAGGTCGTTCAGAAATTTTATTACCCTCCTATTAGAATTGCACCGCCAGGAGTCATTAATTTATTACTCTTAAAGGAGTTACAAGACTTACATAATGCTTGAAGGTTTTCTTTTGTGGTCTTCCCTCCTAAAGAAACAGGATGCATATGATCAAGAGTTAGATTATCTTTCGCTCCGCAAAGCTTACAGTAGTCTAAAGCAATAGAATTTACTATGTCCCTAGCGCCACCTGATCCTCGTCTTCTATAGTTGTATATTCTACCTTTTAATCTAGAGTCCTCTATATCTCTATGATATCTTTCTCGCCTTTTTTCGTTTATATGGTCTCTATTTTTAGCTTTCCATTTTTTATCTGAGCGTTTTTTAGCTGCTTTTCCTTTTTCTGTCTTGTGATAGCGAAGAGTATTTTTTACATACCTACCAGGATGTTTTTTCCTATCTTCTCTAGCCCAATTTCTTTTGTAGCAAAGTAGGCAACTGTTACATGTGCATTTAAGTTTCATATGTTTAGCTTAGCTGTCGTTGTAATGTGGATTAAAGCTCGTGATCATTGGTCTAGAGATGGTACGTCTATCTACGTAGCGAAGCCAATCCTCATCCCATTCTGCTCTCAATCGTAACAGAGACTTAACGCTACCACTTTCTGCCATCCCTTCAATATCCAGTGCCGCAATAGAGGTATCTAGAATGAGGATAGCTTCAAGCTGGTCTGGGAAGCTAGGATGTAGTTGGTCGCTGTCGGCTACAAGAGTATCAGGAATGCCCTCATACTCAATGCGTATTCCATTAGTCGTAGACGTGGTAGGAGCAGGCTCAAGAACGAACCCGTTAGCGAGAGGACGCCATGTAGGATTGTAGGTGTCACCTCCAGTTTGAGGTGGGGGATTCACTTCCCCGTGTCGCTCAAAGCGAACTATCGGGACAGTTCTGCCGTCTGATCTTACAAGTTCTAGCTTAGTCTCACGCTGGAATCCTGTAGGAAAAGAGTACCTAGCAACGTTAGCTTCAATGTCTCGCTGTGCTACTAGTACGAACCAACCTTCGTAGGCCATCTGTAGCTGAGCACATCGTCTATGGTATTGCTCATTGAAGAGCTGCTTCAGTAAAGGTTGGTCCCAGTGCGATTTAAGAGGGTCTGGTTCTTTTAGGTACCTTCGCGTCCTGATAATGTAATTGTCAAACGTGTCTGACATTTATTAGTCCTCCACATCGTCCCACCCGAGGAGGCCGACATCCTTATCTGTTAAGGGGCGCACAATCTTAGTATGGTTTTTCTGATTTGCATAACTAAAAATTATGTCCTTCGTAGGATTAGTTGGAGCTGTCTTATCTCTACCAAAATTTTCCATAGCTTCTTTCAACAGAGGCTTGTTGTGATCCTGTAGGTACTCCCACTTCTCCTTGCTAGAGTCTTCTTTCTTTTTCTCTGCCGCAGCTTGCGTCTCTTTCATATCTTCAATTAAAGCTTGGCGTCCCTTATCATGAAACTTAGCTTGATGATAAAGAATGTCTAGTACTTTAACTAAGTGCTCACCAGAGGTGGAGGAAAGATCAATGACATGGTAATAACCTGTATCATTGACCTTCCTCCAGATGTGCCATTTTTCCTCTGGTACAGGTCTGCCTTCACCATCTGTTAGCGGCCAACCCCAACAAGTATCCATATGTTCCTCGTGGATAGAGAACCTAGGATGGTCAAGGTACCCTGTATGATAGTTCATTACATCGTCCCACATTAGACTCCACTTGTGGTATACGAAATGAAACTTATCATCCAGTTCTAACATGTTATTCACAAACCAAGCAGGGAGATCTACTCCCGGCTTTAGCCTGCGACTAGCAGACAGACCTTTAGTGTACATCCATTTTTCCTTTATGTAACTCTATTACCCTTGCTAGAATTACAAGGCCCACATAATATCTGTAGATTTTCGTAGACAGATTTCCCGCCTCTCGACACAGGTATAATATGGTCAATAGTTAAATTATCCCTTGTAAAACATTCAAGACACATCCTGTCGCGAAAGAAAATTTCTTCAATCACATCTAATTTACATCCCCGAGCCCTAGCTCTCATTTTCATACGAGAGTGCTCTAGGTCAGCATAATAGCGTTTAGAAGAAGCTCTCCTAGAAGCTGCTCTACCTGCATCAGTCTGGCTGTACTTTTTATTTGATCTTTTGCCTGCTTCTGATTTTCGGTATTGTCTCCGTTTCATGTCGCCATTCTTTGTCTTAGCGTACTTGTTAGCGGACTTTCTACTAACTTCTCTATATTTATCAGTTTGTTTGTACTTCAAGTAACATTTATGACTAGACTCTTTTCCTTTTTTAGTCCGTTTATAGGCTGTACTTGCTTTCTTTTTACAAACTTTGCAATAAATATCCAATCTATCTATAGTCTGCGGGTGGCTATAGAACTCCATATAGGATTTCTTAGCTTCACACAATTTACAGATTTTGAAAATTATCAAAAGCCCACGAATTCAAGTATATACTGTACGTTATTTACTGCGTCCCGAATCGTTGCTACTTTACCAGATAGAGTTACACTCGCTACCTGAGCCGTACCAGTTCGGTCTGTGTTGCATTCTCGGATACTCACAGAATCAGGATTCTGAATCCTTGATTCTACAGTATCGTCATCAGTGCCGTCACTGGTAACTCGAACAACTTCACGCTTCATAGGTCCATCAACTGAAGTGAACCTCGTATTTACTGTTAGTGCCATTTTTTATTCTCCTAAATTGAGGTTAATCTTAGTCCGAATCCTTGCGAACTGGTGGTACTGAACTACCGGCTCCCGCAGATCCGAGATCTCGACGTGCTACAATACTGAAGCGTCCTGAACTCTGTCCACTAAGACGGATACCTGTGCCCTGATAGAACAGAGTCAGCGTTGGTAGCGTCTGTGAGCTGGTTCCGAGAACAGCAGCGGTCTGAATTGTAGGTAGACGATCTGCATCCTCAGTTCCGATTTCATCGGGATCAGACTGGACCTCAAAATCGTAGATGTCGAAGTGATGTCCTCGCTTATCATCTACTGTAACGTGGCTATGAATCCTGCCCATTATTTAATCCTCCTATGGATTATTTAAACAAAACGGGAACAAAACAAAGTTGCCCTGTCCCCGTTTAGGTTATTTGAATGTAAAAGAACTAACTTATGGAAGTAGTTCAACGTTTCGTGCTGCGTCACCGACTGCAAAGTATTCGCAAACAAAGCTATTTGCACCAATTTCATCATCCTCTTCATCGTAGACAAAGAGAAGAGATGCAGTTGCAGCAATTACATGAGTACCGTCTGCATCGACTGCTGGAGTAGTTACTCGAAAACTAATATAATCGATGGTATCTAGTCCTACATCCTGAGGACTGAAAGCAATACCACCATCAGCATAAGTACCGCTTAGGATACCCCATACATTAGTCTTACCTTGTACGGCAGCTCCGTTGGTATCAAACCCGCCACCTACGACTCGGCTTTCACCACGAATGGTTCTAGTTGTAATAGTCATTTATTTTCACCTTTCTTATTTGGATTTTAAGAGGCGTTTCCCCATAGAGGAGATCAGCTATCCTAATAAACTGTCCAGGTATTTTATACAAATTCCTGCCTAAAATGCAGATTAAGGAATTAAGTGGCGTACCTTAATCTGCCCACCCGGAGCCATACCACTACTCAGCTTCAGGGGATTAGATTAGATTCTATATAAAGTATAACTAATAAAAAGCCCCAGAATCCGGCGTAAGGACTCTGGGGCTCAGCCTAGGATATTTCCTAGGGGATGTGAGGCTCGCGAGAAGACAGCTAATCTTCTCCAGCCACACTGGCCTTAGGGGCATATCTGCCTCCTTCTAATCTGGCCAGCTCGTCGACCTGCACAGAATCGACTTCCTACAGACAGTATAACATAAATAGGTCGGGGTGGTTCATGTAGTTCTCACACAAAGTACATGAACCGTGACTGGGATCCGGGCTAAGATGATGAAGCTGGTAGGTGTGAGCCTTTTCAGCTTGATCTTCTTATTTGCAAACCTCGGTCAAATCATTTTACCCCATAAAATTTGCCTCCCCTCGTAGGCGATTGCGGCTACCAGGAGGAGAGGACTTTTGGCCGCCTTACACGGACAGTATAACACAAAATGGTCTAGTATCTTCTCTCTTTTTGCAAATCTGCGCATACTTACTAGGCAAGAATTACACTTTACTTTAGTGTGACCTTGCTTACGTTCATAGTCATATACTCTCCCGCAAACCTCACAAGTGTTCATCAACCATATTGTCCAGGCAGATTCTTAATATCCTTGAAATTATACTTCACCAATTCAATCTGCTTTTTCATGGAATCAATAGCAGCTATGATATTGACGCCATTAAGCTTCGTCCTAACCACAGCTTCTTTTAGGTGAGCAAAGCTAAAGTCTTTAGTGGCTCTACCCAAATCACCAGGAGAGATCGGAATCTTATGGATGGCCATAAAAGCCGATTTCTCCTCATCAGTGGGATTTCCAATAGGAAGGAGAGTATCAAACCGTCCAGGGCGATTAGCTAGTTTCTCAGGTAGATTCTCTGGGTTATTGGTAGTGGCTACAATATACGTACCGTTCCAGGAGTTATAGCCATCCAGAATAGCCAGTAGTGCGGTGTCATTTGCAAACATGTCCACATCCTCTAGAATGAATACCTTCTTTTTATGCTCCCCTAGAGCCCATTGTAGCTTATTGAGTTCATTCTCTGGGTTCTTCAGGTTGAGGATCAGAGTATATACATCATCCTTGATCATATTCTTAGCAATCTGGAGTAGCTCTGATGTCTTGCCGTTTCCTGGTGGGCCATAGAGAAGAGAACGCCTGATGTGCCTAATATGCATATCCTCATAGATGTTCTTCTTATCAAAGAACATGCAGATGTCTTCTACCAAAGGCGCTAGACTGGCGGTGGGAACTCTCTCCTCATCTACTTCGATAGGCATAGCTCGTAGACTGATACCATCATAGTTGAGAGTTTGTACTGAGAACAGTCCTGGGGAGACAGAGTCTTTACCCATCTCAGGATCGTATCTACTATGTGTGGCCATCCACCCATCACCCTCTTCAAATACAGCGATTTCATCTGTATCGGGGTTGAAGCTGGAGAAGACATTAGAAGGATTCTCTGAATTATGTTCTATAATATACTCTGGATCTCTACTAAACTTTGTATCAATGATCCCATACTTAGCAGCAGGGACATAGCACTGGTTTTTAGCGCTGTATTGTAAGAAGTATTTGTCTTTTTGGTTCATGGCTCTTTTTCCTATAGCCCCTCTATACATGCTGCGGCCGGGCGGTGGTGGGGGTCGGTGCTTCATAACGATAACTCATCGTATCCCGACGCTGTAGTGAATGTAACAGATTTAATTCCAACATTCAAGAGAAATTTTTGACACAAGTGACATGGCTTAGCTAGTGCAGGCTTACCATTCTTCAAGACCCTATATACGAAGATAGATGATCCTTCTAGATCTGCCATAGGAATACCTAAGCAGGCATGTATCTCAGCATGTAATCCTACTGGCCTGTCAGTTAGCTTAGCCATAGCAGGATGAGTACGGCTCATATTATTATACCCTGCTGAGATAACCTTTCTCTTCCTTACCAGTACAGCACCCAACCTAAATCTAGAGGGACTTTTCAATGCCATATTCCTGGCTAGTCTCATATACTGATCACTCATCTATATATTTCACCAAAGAAGAAAGTTCATGTTCAAAATAGTAACCGTGCTCAGTCTGAGTAATGTCAAGGGTGTGCCTTCCGAATTCGATATTATTAATTCGTCCTACCCTCCCAATATCACATGTTTTAATGTAGGGTCCATTTTGTTTAATCATTATTAGATCGCCTACTTTATACATCTATATACTTAACGCAGTTCTTATGGATTTCCCAGTGAAACCCTAATAGGTTTTTCTGCCAAAACCTAATCCACCTACTAGGCATTCTAACTGGAGTCTCAATAGTTATGCAAGCCTTATCTATAATGATCAGTCTTGATCTGTTCGGTGGGGGCATAGTAAACTTAAAGGCTGTATAGTTAATCTTCTTTGTGCCCATATAGTGCTTCCTGATTCTCCGCCATCCTATCGAAGAAGTTCTTTGCTACTGCCTCATCCTTCATGTCAATCTGTCCGATATCCTCTGCCAATTCTGGTGCGAAATCTGGTCCCGGTCCCGGTGCCAAGTCTTCAGCCGGAATGCGCCACCCAACTATAGAGCCCTCCTGCCACAAAACTCCCGGTTTCCGACGAGTCCAACAACTACACTTAATACTTCTCTTAGCCATTAGTTTTTAGCCTCTTGAAATGAACGCATATTACAATTTCTCAACTTCCTTTTACATGTCTTCCATTTATTCTCACACCGTCTATTTAGGTCAATACACATAACTAAGTTCTCATAGTACCCTTCAGTGAGGACAGGAATCTCTGGGCAGGATACTTTAACTTGTTTTTCTAGATAATGTTCAGTAACTGCAAACACCATAATCATCAAGGCACAGCATAGTGCTATTGTCAACCATCCTTTTATCATTTCTTGCCTCCGTCAATACAATAGAGTGGCTGTGAGTAGTCTAACTTTCCGTAAGTCCTGACGTAATTCTCTGCTTCACATCTGTAGACGAACGAAGAAAAGTATATAGAATGATCGCTTGCATCTACTACATAATACACGCTCGTGCCCCACCTGTCAACCCCAGGATCAATCGCTAGAGTCATTACTCAGAACACTCTTCATAGGTCAGAATATTTAAATTTTCCCGCGTAGCACAGTCAATCATGCTCTTAGTACCTGGACTTTTACCGTCGTGAATCACAAGTAAAATAGTTCCTAGTTTAGCCATTTGCTGGTTTCGAATAGGACCAGCAGCCCTACCAAGCTTATCCCATCGTGCATTCACAGTCAACATAGGTACCTGCCACTTACGAGCTAGGGCCTCAGCGGCAAAGTCTACAGTTCCACTCCCACCAGAAATTATACACTCCACTTTAGTACTGTCAATGAGGTGCTCCTTTATTGCGCGCTCTAGTTTATTCCCTGCATTTTCTGTGTTGCGGGATCCTGCTATAATTAGTCTTGCTACATTTAGTTCTATCATTTCTTCTCCCTTACTATTCCACTCTTACTAACTTCTTCGTTTGGAGGACCCTCAGGTTTGGCAGGGGGGACCGGGACGATACTAACAGGTTCAGAGCCTACTGTGCTACCAATTACACTACCCCTCAATATTTCAACAGCCGCCAGTGCAGCTAGACAAATAGCATGAGGAGCAGTCTCTCCATACTCACACCACCTACCAAAGTCAGGATCAGCACATCCTGTTGCTTCGTATGCTAGCCATCTACCTTTAGTGGCAGTAGACACAAGAGTCCAATCGTCAGTATCCTCGTGTAGTTTCTCAAGTACCTGCCAAGCAGCATCCATACTCGTAGAATACCCGAAGGGTGAACCTTCAGGATAACATCCACTATTACCATGGGAACAAGTGTCTTTAAAATAAGTAGGCCCATCAACATCATAGCATTGTATTTTCCATGCATCACAAGGGACTAAGTTTAGTACTTTTTCTGATATTAGAATATCTAGCTCTTTTCCAGGTTTCATTTCTTACTCTCCCTCAATTTAGAACGCATAAGATCAAATGCTTCACAAGCCTCTTTATCATGAGAATATGAGCATAGTCCTGGTCGCTGCTTCAAACCAGCGACACTAATTTCTTCGGGACCCCATTGACCTTCTAATCCATAACAAGAGCAATGGGAGCCTTGTACCTCAAACAGTTTTTTGTTTTTTCGATAAATTATAGTAACATCACCTTCGTAAGCGGCTCCTCCATAAACTGCGAACAGGATCTTTGCACCCTTCAAGTCCTCTAGAATTTCTTTCTTTTCTTTTTCGCCGGTCTCCCCGTAATCAGAAAACTCCTCTGCTATGTCTTCCTTGTCATCAAATCCAATAAAGTAACCATTATTAGCCATTAGTAAAATCCTGGTCGTGTATTTATATGGCAAGTAAGTTTTATACTATACCTTTGGAATAAAATTTCCTTCAGATCATCAGGAACGTAAGTATTACAGTTGTAGCAGCGATCTCCTATAGGAAAAAAGTTAGGAGATTTAGAAGGTATTTTCATTGATGATACCGCATCTCCACCGCACTTATGTCGGAGAAAGATGCCATTATTATTAGTACGAATGAACCAACCATCTTCAAACAGTTCATCAGTCATTATTTCAATCCCTCCAATACTTCTTTTCTGCCTTCCACAACATCTTTAACTATCTTTCTAAAATGAACTTCACAGATGGCAGAACCTTCCATGACAGATCTATTTTTACAAAGCTTACCTTTGGCAGTTCTATGGGTACAGCGTTTACCTTTATTATTCATTCTTCTTCAACCATAGCATCAAGCATTTTTTCAAACTCTTTCATAGCACGCTCAGTTATTCGGTAAAACGGTGCTTGACCTAGGTCCCCTTCTTTAAAATGTACATTCATTTTTATAGCTGCTACGATGATTTCTTTTTCTTTCTTAGTCATTTTCTTTATCCTTAATCTGTTTAGCCATTATAGCATCAAACATAGCTTCAAACTTATTGAGATCTACTCTATAGTAAGCGTCAAGCAAAGGAGGATTCCAATATTCAAACGTTCTTATTAGTTGCATAATTACTTGTCTGTCTTCAGCGGTCATTTTCTTCTTTCCACGCTTTGAATGCAGCTATGTATCCTTCATCGTGGTCGATATATGATTTTGTGCCATACGTCAGCATCGCTCGTTTTCCGGCTTCGTACCCTTCATTATAGCCGGTTTTGTGGGCCTCTTTCAGCTTTAGAGCACGTTTTTCTCGTTTCGCTATTCGTTTTTTTACCTCTTCTATATCTCGCGCATACAGCAATCCTAATGTTGTAATGCAGTATATCTCTTCTTGAAGTATAGAATCTCGTTTTCCAAAAATATACTCATGAGAAACTAATTCTTTTAAGGCTTCATTTATTTCTTCTGGTGTTCTAACCATCAATGGAAAAATCTCTGAGTGCCGTAAAGACAAATGACTTTTAATGTGTCCTAAAAGATATATAGCTATAGTACTAATTTCATCTTCTAATCCAGCCATATTATTTAACTTCCTATACCTAAGATAACCTCTTCTGGCATAACAACGATAGTTTCTAATACTAAGTCTTCTATACCGTGTCCCCAAATTTTATATTTATCTGCTTCCTCGTAAATCTCTCGATACTTTTGTTGAACAAAAGAAGCGAACATTTTAAGCGTAATGCCTTTAGAGTCTATGCGTCGTTTAATAGTAAAAACAGCGTCATTACCCATAGGATAGCCAAAACGTACACTTAATTCTTTTGCCTCTGAGATGATTTCTTCTCCTCCTTCAATATCCTTTGGGTTTCCATTGGCGATATGAAAACCAAATACCTCGTCTGATTTCATTTCAACATTAATATTTTTAGCCATTATAAATATGCTCCTGTTTCCATTGCGTGCTTTAGACACGACTTGCAGTACCCAGATTCGTTGTGAACTGAGTGATTTATGCACAAAGCTTTTCGACCGTCCTTGTGCCCTTCATTATAACCTAGTTTTCGCGCCTGTTCAACGAGATCCCGCATGTGCTCATCCGAGTTGGTCCAACCGCGTCGTGTAATTATATATGAAATTGTTGATTTACTGACTCCATATTCTGCTGCTAGCTCTCGATATGTTTTTGTCTTAATTTTCTTTCTAATTTCTTCTACTTGAGTTTCAGTTAGTTTGCTGCTCTTTGTAGCAGAGCCTCTAGCGTGCTGACCAGCTCTCATGGATTTAGCTTTATGCTCTTTAAAATGAAGACATTGAAGGTTAGGTAAAGTAGCATTTGCTCTATCTCCATTAATGTGATCTATATGGTGATCCTTTGGAATGGATCCATTAAATGCTTCCCACACTAATCTGTGGATTCTTTTAGTACTAGCTTTTCCATCTTTACATAACCTAGTTTGAGGATATCCATCACCATTAGGTGGAGTTTTCATCATCTTTGCAGCACGAAATTTCCAACAGCCTCCCGCTTTCATCTTTTTATCTACGTGCCAAAACTTTCGATCTTTTGATTTTATTCTACCTAAATTACTAATCTCGTAAAATTCTTTCCAATCTAAAACATCTTTCCAAACTTCGTCCATTATGTGTTCCTTTCAATTTGAACTTCATACAGAGTATAACATATTGTAGTTTGGCGTTCAAGACAAAAAAACCCCCTAGACCGAAATCTAGGGGGCTTAAAGTTCTAACTAGTTGATTTTAAATCAAAAAGTTGGGACTGTTAGGTTGGTTATCTTAGCGGTTTGATTCACGATACGAGCTACATTTTCTCCATAATACTTGAGAAGTACCATAAAAGAATCTTGTCCTGGAATCCACGCCATATTTACACGCTCATCAATTGATAGCGGACGAACAACGCCGCGTTCAATTGCGTCAAGGCGCACCATATAGACTTCATCAGGGATTGCTGCCCATGAAATGAACCATGGACGCCCTTCAAAGGTAGTCAGTGCCTGATCTGCACCAAGCTCCAGCCGATTGTCGTTGAAGCGACGGAACGGTAGAGAGATCTCGGTGTATCGATCAAACTGATCCCAGTTGGTGATGAAGGCGAAGCCTGCCATCGTGCCGGTATCAGTCGTTACGAGCAACTGCTTGCGCAGGCGACGTAGCATCGACTCATCAAGCGAAGTTGAACCCGCATTGATGACCTTAGACTGTAGGATTGGGAAAGTAGTACGCGAGAGGTTGTAGATCGTTCCAGTGTTAGATACGATAGCTGGGAGACCCAGTGGCGTAATCTCTGCTGGAGCACCTGCTTCACTCTGCTCACCAGATACGTAAATTCCATCATTATCGCTAAGCGATACTGAGGAGCTTACAGTAATAGAAGCTGCTGCTACGTTCACCGAAGTACAGGTAACAGGACCAGCCTGTCGAAGACCAGTACCGTTATTAAGGAAGACAAGTAGCTGACCCGTTCGGAACGGACGAGCATCGTCAACATTAACTGTGGTGGTTGTAGTGTGAGCAGCGTTTACATTGGTGAGACGACCAGTTCCATCAGAGCGAAGGAAGTTGGTCTCAAAACGAGCACCTGCACGCTTAACTGCCGTTGAGATAGCATCAGTGATACCGGCTGCGAATGCCTCTTCCCCGCCTCGACGGGAAACAGCTTCGGCCAGACCAGAGAATTCTACCGTGTGGTAGTACTTCTTCGGACGTACACGATGCTGCTTGATGCGCTCATTACCGGCAGCAGGAAGGCGGTTATCATCCGTACCTCGGAATCCGCCTCCTGATTCATTACCATCAATTCGAATTGGGAAATATGCACCATCACCGCTTGGGACGAATCGCGTATTCTCCTTGAGACGAGAATAAATAGGCGCAGAGAGTTGCTGTGCCTGTGCGATGTAGTCTACTACGTAGCGGCGTAGGAGCATATCACCTAGTGTTGCAAAAGTTTCCATTATTTATGGATCCTTGTATTGGACCTAATGTACTTTAACCTCTTTTCAAGGCTTGAGCTAGAGCAGATCTAAAGTCCCCTTCGGACTGGACTGGCTGAATGGTAGTCTTGCCATCTGGCAATTGAACTTCCTTCATTTCACCCCAATCGGTAGAAAGGTATTCAGGTATTTCTGACTCAGAAGTACTTTCAGTCTCAGTTGTTGACTCCGTTACCTCTGTCTTTTCAGCAACACTACCTCTAGGATCTCCGAAAAATTCCAAGGTTGTTTCAAACCCTTTCGCAATTTCTTCTTTAATGCTATCAGGATTAGATTCTATCTTATCCCAATCTACATTATTAGTAAGGAGAGTATTTAATACTTCCTTATCCTTATCGGTATACTGGTCTGGCAATGCATCAAAGTACTTTTCAGATAGTAAGTCCGCCTTCATAAGCAATAGATCGTTCCGGGTTTCTACAACCGCTTCTCCGATCTCTGCCTTGGTTTCCTTTAATAGCTGAACAGTCTTAGCTTCTGCTCCTTCCGTATCGCCTTCCGCGTGCGCCTTCTCGATATCGGCTATTTCGTCGTGCTTCCCCTGAAGAATTAGATCAAGATTATTTACAATCTCTTTTTCTTGTTCATTTCCAGTTGAAGCCATTTCCCGAATTCGAGTAAGGATTGCAGCATCCTCGTCACGGCTTTTGAGCAGCTCGATCATCTGACTAAGCTCACCTTGTCGCTCGGAGAACTGAGTCTCCATAGTTTCTAGCTGAGCTTTATAGTCATTACGCTGACCTATTACCTCGTTGAGCCTTTCTTGAGGAATTGCATTCCCCTTGTCTGACGCTGAGGTTTCTGCCTTTGCAGTCTTTGTCGCTGTTGAATCAGTAGACGTAGTTGATTCTACTACGGCCTCTTCGGCTGTAGCTGTATTTTCGTCTGACATTCTCGTCCCCTTTGCGGTTTGGGTAGTTACCGAATAGCCCTATCAACTTATGATCTGGTGAGGATCAATCCATTATGGATTAGTAGGACCACACCTTATATTATTATTATAACAATTAATATGCAAAAAAAACCCCAAGGCCGTGAGAAACCTTGGGGTCTTTAGCGCCTGGGGGTAGGCTTATTGACTTAGTATACCTTTTTTAGGGGTCGTGACTGCTGCTATCCTGGCATTGGCTATATTTCGCTTCAAGGCTCCGACCTGGAAATCGCCTCCTCGTTTCCTAGCCAATTTAGATAGCTGCTCGACTCCTTGTCTTTGGAGCGTCCGGTACCTTTCGGCCAGTGACAGACGTTGACTTTGTATCTTACGAGGGTCTGGGCGGCGTCTACGTCGATCTTCTCGGGTAGGGTGGGCTGCTAGGGGTGGGCGACCTTGAGAAGCCCTTCCTAGAGGACCTGAGCGCTTCTTAATTCCTGTCTCAGCCACCAATAACTCCTAATCCGCCCATGCCAGACTGCTTGGCTTTTTTATTCTGGACGGGATATCTACCCTGAGAAGCTGGAGAGCCAGAATTGGTTTGATTTGCCTGTGCATTATTTGCCTGAATAGCTCTATCTGCTAGTCCAGATTTTGGAACTAAATTTCCTACTGCACCTTGCTGAAATGCGCGAGATGCTAGGGCGTTAGGGCGAGATAGAATTGTAGGCTGAAGTGGGACAGTTTGTCCTTCTTTATCCTTAGCTTCAGTAAGAACGCCTAACCCAGCTAGTTGGCCTGGCTTAGTTACTACGTTCTTTTTTCTGCGTTTCTCTAATTCAGATTTGGTTCCAGCAGCCATTTATTACATCTCCGGGAAGGTTCTTTCTTGAAGCATTCGACGGTTCCGTCGTCTTCCTAAGAACATTTGTTCTTCATATTCTTTAGCTTGACTAATAGCATTTAAGGGTATTAGTGCTGGTGCTATCTTACCTAATTTACCTACAAGCCTTAAACCACTTTTAGCTATCCTAGTTGCTTTTCCTGCTTGGGTTGCCTTTCTTGATTGAGACATCATTAGTTTTTGCTTAGCTTGGCTTCTCATTTGAGCGTTAGAAACAGAAGTACCTTTTATGAGAGATCGAGTTTCTTTTAGTTCCGCATCATAAGGCTTTAATTGCACCCCTTTTTCAGCGGCTTTTATTCTTAATCTCTCTGCACTTAGACTTTGACCTGCATATCTAGTACTTTTAATTTTAGTTATATTTTTACGAGAGTCACTTGCCTGTGAACTGAGAGCCTTGCTCCTCGCAGCGCTTCTAAGCTTTCGCTCTTGTTTAGCAAGTGTTATGTCTATAACTTTAGGCATTGCGCTTCCGTATTAACTTAGCGTTTGAACTAAGCAAGCCAAGGCCCCAAAGATCTGGACGACCCTTGGTAGCCTTAGCTTTCTTTTTTAGTTTGGATGAAGGTTGATGCATTATACTACCCGTAGGGTACGTTCTAAGCAAACCCTCACCTAATGAACCAATAGTGTTCATTTATAGTGCGGCTGGGTTCCGACCTACAAACGTTACCATAACTCGGTATTTACCAACCACGTCAGCATTCATATCGACACGCTTAGTTAGATCAACATCTGATTCGTTGTTTCCTAAATCTACCGAGATTCCACCAGTTACTGTGCTTCCAGATGGAGCATTAGTCATAGTAACAGTTCCGCCTGGAGGGCCAGAAAGTTGAACAGCGTTATCAATTCCTCTTTCACCCATTAGGCACTCATGTGTTGCGCTAGCTTCGGGAACCTCTACATCAAAGATGCGGAAATAGGTACCTCTTCGGTCATCACTTACTTGGTCATTTTGTGGGAAAATAGCTTCAGCAGCCATAATCAGCCTCCTTTAACGAACATAGAATCGAGAGCCTTTTCCTCAGGAATCTTTTCTATGTTCTGATATTTAATTTCATCAGGGGCAGCTTTGGGATCAATCTGATTCTTACCATCCCGATCCCCTTCAATCATATTTTCTATGACAATGCCAAAGCCCCCAGCACCTGGATTATATGTGCTACTATTATTTGGCACCACCATCCTCCGCGATTTCAATAGCCTGACCCGGAGCAGGAACTTTATCACTGTAATCGTGTGAGTAAGGTTTACTCATCTGATCTTCAGCGGGTGTCATGCTACGGATTTGGTCTTCCGTACCACTCTGATCCGAGGTCCAGTTGTGGCCACTTATTTCATTAGTGTCGAAGTCTTTTTCAACGCCTTTCATTTTTAATCCTCCTTTAAAAAGATTCTATTTAAATTATAACTTAATTGAATCGACGAGCCTTACCAGGCCCATGGATAGATAAGATATCATAAGTAGTACCTTTATCTACAGTACCATTTAAAGTAATTCTTGTTCCTGAGCCGCTAACAGAAAGATCAGGAAGGGTTCCAGCGCCTAGGACTGCTGCGAAGGTAGGCAATCCTGCGCTGGAATAAAAGAAGTCTCCGGACGAGGCTCCGCTTATTTTCGTCCAAACTACGGTCTGAGTATTATTCGTCAGAATCCGTTCCGAATCAGGTATCTGGATGCCGATGGCTTATTTCCTCTTCCCGCTCCAACTAATGTTTGAAACCTGCTTTGTGTCCTTAGTGAAGTTATCCGCTTGAGGGGTTTCTTTAGATTCATTAGAACCAGTAGCTTTGCTCTCTTCACCAGGCTGACGAGATTCAGCGCCTTTGGAACCTTTCTCTGGTCCCATCTCCGCCTTCAGCTCCTTAGCTGTGTCATCGGCATCCTCCATAAGAAGAGATTCCAAAAGCTTATAAGCGGAAGGGTTATCTTTCGCCCAGCTACCTTTAGCATGAGCAGACTCATAGGAGTACTTTGAACTCTGAAGATGGTGGATCCTTTGCATTCTCATCATCTTTTTATGTTTATACATTTCATTAGCGCTTAACCGCATATGCATTGATTGATAATCATCCATCATTTTGATACCTCTTTATATACGCTCTTATCCCCAAATGGAGTAAACGTTACATCTAGTCCTAATTTCTGTAGCCTTGCTAGCATGATCTCACCAGCATAGTAATTCCAAGTATGAACAATGAATTTAATATGCTTGAATTCTTCTGCTCCTGACTCTTCGATGAAACGGACAACTTCCATACCACAATTACTATCTTCTATGTTCTGTGCGTAATGGCCCTCAAGATCATGGTCTAGATGGATGGTTGTAATGACATCTCTATATCCTTTTTCTGCAAGGATAAAGATTATTTCTTGAGCGGTCTTACACCACATAGTATTACCACGCATATCAGGATCCATCCATTGATATGCTTTAGTGGCCCTTAGAGGGCAATCGTCAAGAAATAAAATCATTAATAGTTTCTCATTACCTTTTCTAGATTCTTTCGTCGTCTACTTGTAACTGTTCCTGCTGAATATCCTGCTCCTTTATTAATATCGCTAGACTTACGAGTCTGCTTGTCGGTCAATCCTGCACGTCGTTCTTTTAGAAATTGACGGTGCTTCATTACTTTGTCTCTTAGTGAGCCAGCCTTTTTAGCTGACGCTCCTGATAGTGGCATTGGCATTTTAGTATCCTCCTAGTTTGTTTATTACCGTAGGCATCATACTGCTGTCCTACGTGGTAGTCTTTGTCCCATGACATATTTCTTCTTTTTAATTCGTCCCCTTAATCGGGACTCTGCACGGTTCTGTAGCGTGTACTTAGTTTTCGTTAAGCTACCTAAGTATTCTTTTGCTGATTCTTTATCTCCAGTACGATAGCCACCAAGGACTGCATATGCGTTTCCTATATTACCCAACTGGAGCCCCTCCTCCTCCGCCACCGCCCTGTCCCTGCTGTAGCATCATCATCTTCATTTCTGCTTCTTGCTGGACTTGCAGTGCTTGCTTGTATACTCCGAGTAGTTTAAGGAGTGCTCCTGCCTGCTGTTCGTCTAGATCCCAGAAAGCATCAGACTTCATTTCATTAGCCAAAAGCTCCACGAAGATATATGGATCATCTTCTGGGAAGGGCTGTAGTCGTTCAACCTCTCCCTGCTTGATCCACTGAATCATCATCTTAGCACGCTCAACATCTGGACCCTGTGGTGTCATTGCCTTACCGAATCCAAGCTCTTCTATGATGGCTTGACGTATCTGTAATGGTAACTGCATAAGACCAGGAGCATATTGCATGAACTCAAGAGCCTTTTGCTCTTTAGCTTCTTTGCTAACTAGAGCCAGCGAAGCTGTGTCAACTCTAACAATAACGTTATCACTCAAGTCAGTTCCACTGAACTTCTCAATCGTGAGGCGTGAATGCTTTTCCCTAGCTAAAATTCTAATTCGTTCTGCGTAACGGTGATCGCTCTTGACGTTCCTGATAGTAACCTGAAGCATCAATGCGCCCAGCTCTTGTAATGATTCATCCCATGACTGTAGCGTCGAAGAACGTGAGGCTAGTGCTTGTTTCCTAAGTACATCAAGCATAGTTGCGCTAGTAACCCCTGATGGACGCTGACCACGGAGAATCTCTTCTGTGCCCGCGATAGATTCCATCTCAACTATTTGTGTCTCTCGTTCTCTAAGAGCAGCTTCAGGATAGTTGGGAGGCATCACAGGCTCCGGTGCTTTCCCTGCTGTTCGACGAGGATCGTATTCATAAATCATGCCTGGCCGGCCAGACCAAATGTCTTCCACCGGGTGTGAGTTATGGACTATGATACCATTAGCATGATAGTGATGATCCCCTGTAACTTCAAGATCATATACCTTACCTGTATATTCTATTCCTTCTACAGACTTAACAGGAACTGCAAACCAGTTATCTAGCCAGAAACCTTGTTGAGCTGTCTTCTGTGAAGTATCTTCTTTGAACTTATCACAATAAGGAGCTAATGCTCTTCGCGCTGTGGTATCCCAATTTAATACATACTTTTGGTTTTTTCTATCTTTTTCTTTTTTAGGACTGCAAATCGAGGTTGCTATTTTTTCGTCTAGAAGGATAGATCTTACTTGAAACAAAAGGTCCTTAGAGGTAGTAGAGGCTCGACTTTGCTTCCATGTTCGTTTTCTTCCGTCAGGGAGTTGTGGGACACTATTAGAGCATCCGTCGCCATCGATCCAACCGCCAATAAGAGGTAGTAAGGAGCCAGGATAATTAAAAATCTCTGGTGCTATTTTCTTTTTAGTTGACCCTGTGCCAAATAGATGTAGGAATACTTCTGCTAAGGGGGAATTATGTACTTTTATTTGATATGCCTTTCCTAAAGGATTGTATTCTACTCTTCCAAAAGAATCTAATCCAAAAATATCTTTAACACTGTCTATTATCTCTTTTCCTAAAGTATCTATTTCATGGCATCCAATAGTCCACTGAATCACCCCAGGATACTTACGATTAGTTTTTACGCATCCTTCTGCTAAGTATAATCCTGCTAGACGGAGGAATTTTTCATCTACATTAAATACTGGGGGTATTGGATTTGGTACACGTCCACTTCTAGGAAGATAGTAATTTGAAATATAAATTTTCTCCTCACCAGACCTGTCCCGGTGAAACCCAGTAAATATATGATCTCCTATTTTGATATCTCCCATACTCTTTTCTATAACGTTAGAAGTAGTAATTGAAGAATAGTCTCTTTTTGTGCCACGATATTTTCTTTTTATCGCTTCCATTATAGGTTTAGGAATTACTGGAATTTTATGATTTGAAGTCATACATAAAGGAAATTGTCCTTTTGCTTTTAATTTAATAACTTGTTCATCATTATAATATTCATATTGTTTTATTACTTTACCGATTCCATTTTTATTTTGTACTTTTCCGTCTTTTATGTCTTGGATTTCTCTTATCTCTCCTGTGCAACTGATTACGTAAGTACCTGAAATCGCACACCCTTTTGGGGCGATCCAACATGAGATAGGTACTGTTCGACGCCACATAATTAATGTAGTATCAATAGCATTAACTCTCTTTAGCTTAGGTAGCAATTTAGAAACCATGGACCTACCATAGATACTACCAGTAAGAGGCTCACCTCTATACCGTACATATGGATGCCATCGGTCAGGCCATCGCTGATCGTAAGCCCTAGCACCTATATCTTTAGGAGAATCATAGATAACTTGGTTGCCTGCTAACAGAATGCTGCGCCCTTTTGGCCAATCTGGACCGGGTTTTCTATCAAACCAACGCATAACTGAATGGTTAGTCCAGGTCTCAGGAGTTCCAACATACAACGAAGGTCCTGGACCTTCGATCAAATCTGCTAGTCGTTCCCACCACCATAGCGGCAAATTTTGAATACTTAAAATACCAATATCTTCTAGTCTATCTAAATACCAACCTTTTTCTTTAGTTAGCTCTTTAGCTATATCAGAGTTTCCATACTTATCTTGAAATGCTTCAATACCAGCATACCATTCACGCATGATCCAATTCATGCGTTCGCCATTCCACCTATTATCTACAGGCATATGCATTTCAAAAGGACTTACTATACGAGTAGAGATATCGCCATACTCTAATTTACTTTCATATACCAAATTACCTTTATCATCTCGTGCCTCTACCTGCCGTTCAAGAGGAATTTTTACTGAGGGTGCTCCTCCTGCTACGTCAGGGACTATAGTTTGCTGCTCTGTCTTAGTAGCGGGTACTGTAATATGCCTAGGCATTGCTGGATCATGAGCGCATTCTATCCAACAAGTTCCTGTAGCTAAAACAATTCTAGCTATCTCTCTATGTGCTTCAGGGAGGCCCATTTTCTCCCATAAGTATTCCATTGTTAGTTCAGATAGCTCAGCAGCCGTTTGATCCTCTCGCCTATCACTCTTGCTGGTTATACGTGGACGTGGACGGTTCTCTGTAACTAAGGCAACATTCGTTTCTATGTATCGACCTAGCAGATCATTTACGGGTCTAGGGATTTGACGGTTGACTTCTTTAGCTATAGAAGTATTTCCATCTGAATCTCTAGCTAAACGAGAGACTAGAATATCATCAATATAGTGACGCCCTGCCATGAAGAGCAAATTCTCTACCCATTGAACAGCTCGTACCCAGTTCCTGCTTTGCTTATTTGCCTCAATCTGGAAAGAGTATTGAGCAATAGCAGTAGCTATTTTAGGATCTCCACTAGGTATAGTATCTAAAAGGTGAAGTTGCCCGAATCGAAGTCTTTGATCTGTAGTGACTTTGGTAGCTGCCTTTCTTTTATCTAATCCTCGGTAATCCTTAGGCTTTCGTCCGCGTTTAGCCAACAGTAATACTCCTATTATGATTCTTCATTGGGGTGTATAGGCTCAGTAGCTACTTGGGTACCAACAGATCGGGTCAACATTTCCATAACGTCGTCAGCGTCTCTAAATGTTGGACCTTCTAGGTTGTCTATAAACTCTTTTTGGATTCTCATACGTTCTCGCTGCTCTTCTTCTCCCTCTCTAGGCTCCTCAGGAAGACTATCCATATACTGGTCGTCTTTAACTTGCCTATATGCTTCGGGATGACTAGCAGCCATTAAAGAATCTTGTAAACGTTCTACTTGTCCTTGTAGCTTATCTATCTGTTCTTTCTGCTCATCGTGGAATTTTTCATAAAGAGCTACCTGTGCTGTCAAAGACGCAATTTGTTCTTTGCTATTAAACATTAAAAGTCTTCATCAGCACCTATGCGATTATAGAGGTGCTGTAATTCGGGTTCAAATCCTGTGACTTCTGAGCCCCAGTTATCCTCTCGCATACCGTGGCCTCCTTCCTGTACTCTTTGGATCTCTGCTTGTAGATTTTCTCCTGAGCCTTCACGACCAGCATTAATAAATTCTTTTGAGGCTTGATCTCCTGCCTTTTTCATAGCAGCAGCTAGTCCTTTCTGGACATTTCGCTCTGTGGCTTCGAATTTCTCCACATCTCGCTCGTATTCTTTCATATATTTGTTGCTCATTGGTCAATTCTCCTTTAAATCCTGTTTAAAGTATAACTTATTAGAAAATATATGTTTATGGGAGGTTCTTTCTAGCCACCTTAGCAGCGACTATACGAACGTTTGCTGCTGCTAGAGGCGCAGTATTTCCATTAGTATGATCTATCATAGCTTGTATTTTTTCATCTAAAGTGGGATCATTTTCAAGTGCAGCTATGTCCTCTTGGACCCCAGGCCAAGCGTCTATCATTTCTTGCTCTGTGGGTACTGTTTGTACCTTATCACCCCAAGTGTCAACAACTTGTTGATATGTGGCAGACATTCTCCAAGCTGCCCCTGGACGAATTTTTGCTAATACTGCTGCGTAATCTATGTCACTCATAATTATTCCTTTATAGTATTTTCTGTAGTTCAACTACAGCATATCGTTCTTGATGTGTACCTGTTATAAAAGCACTTGCAGAAGTACCCATACCATTATTTACTTGTGTGGTAGCACAAATATTCTGTAATTCAAAAATTTTACTGTCGTCAATTGTAAAGTTTCCCACTACAAACGCAATAGACAGAGTGTGACCAAAGCTATTAGCTTCAAAAGTATTAAGACCTGTAGAAATAGTTACACCATCAGTTATATTTTGAAAACGAAGAATACTTCCATTAACAGCAAAGCATACTGCGGAACCAAAAAGAGTATAAGTACCCGCAGGAAGTGTTATTTGATTTGAACTTAAAGTAATACCTACTTCATCTGCAATGAGAGTATTTAACGGTCTTGTTCTCCATGCACCTGATGTAAATGAACCTGCATCATCGGTGGGATCTTCTTGATGTTCTATTTTAATGTGTTTAGGGATCACTGATACTAGCGTTCCACCTATTGTAGGTTTATGTAATTCCATTTTAATCTCCTTATCGTCAGCATCTGAAGCGGGCCATTTATTTTCATTCTTAACTATTTTCCAAAGCATCTGCTTGTTCACGCAAGGCTTTTATAGTTTCCTCTTTAAGTTGGAAGTATATTTTTTCCTGATTCTCAGCAGGAATAGCAGGCCATAAGATATTTACTCGCTCTATAAGTAATTTAGGATCTGATGTGTGCAGCCATGAGGTTAAAAGTTGAAGAGCTTGAATCTCTTGTTCTTTTGTTAGTGCCATTAGTCACCTTTCAATCTAGCAATTTCTGCTTCAAGAACTCTAATTCTATCTATTTTTTCTTGTGTCTCTTTTGTACGAATAAAATCTTGTACATCCACATCATTGGACATATCAAATCTTTTTCTTAAACACCACAAGAAAGCTTGTTGTGTAGTTTGTATATCTACTTCAGCTTCCTCAGCTTTAATTAATAGCCATCTAATTCGTCTTAACTCTTGAGTTGTTGGTTCCATTATACTTACCTTATTCTTCCTTTCTTTCACGTTCTTGTTTACGTCGTTCACGCTCTTCTTTTCTTCTTCTGACCGGGCCATATACACTAGAATGTAACATATTAAGATGCTGCAATAACAGTAACAGTTCCACCAAGACCTCTATATGTTAATGCTCCTGCATTGACGTATAGAACTCCTCCACCGCTAGGATTAGTGCTTGGATTTGTTGTAGCATTAGCTATACCAATTACGCCATCTCCTGTACCAAAAGCGCCAGTAGTAGAACCAAATTGGAAATTAGGTCTATGGAAGCTTCCATTATTATCTGAAGTTGTAGCTGCGCCAGCAAAGAATAGATACCTATTATTAGTAGCTCCATCTAATGCAGCGCAAAAATATCCTTCCTGTGTAGTGAGAGTTCCCGTTCCCGCACCACCTTTATCATTAAATACATAACCACTTCTAATTCCAAAATCAGTAGTACCTCTCAGAACTAAATTGGATGAAAAAGCAACATAAGAACAGTTTGTATTACTAGAAAATGAACCACCATTAGTATTATCTATAGTCTGTATATCTATGAATGTACCACGTTGATGGAGTAGACCCGTATGGGAAATTGATATCCCATCAGCAAACATAGTACTAGTGTTAACAAAGGCAGTTATACCACCAACAAAGCGTGTAGCATTCCAAGTTCCTGCTGGGCCATAATGTTGATTTTGGGTGTGGCGGAAAAAGAAAGAAGGAATAGCGAAAAGTACACCAGTAGTAAAAGTAAGATCTCCTGTTCGAGAAAACATAGTAAAGTTAAAACCAGGCGTAGACACATTACCTATACTGCTCATAACTGTTCTGTTTCCAGACTCTACAGAATCTTCAGGAATAATTTGAAAGTCTTCAAAAATTCTTAGTTTTAGTGTTTTAATATCAAGATTGGTACCATTAGCAAAAAGAATAGTTCTATTTAATACATCTTTAATAGTCATGTCGGTAGCGGCCCATTTTTGTACCGATACCTTTAAGGTAAAAATATCATTTGCACTAGTTATAGCATTAGTTCCTACCTCAAGGTCTCCTCCTAAAATTGGAGTTGGATCTGCTGATACTCGGTTAAATACTGTTCCTAAGATCACCTCATTAGCATCAGTTCTTTGAGTAATATAGAAATCCTCAGAAAAAACTGTAAATCTGTTAATGAGATCAAAGCTATCGCCTCCAAGATCAGATTCTCTTACGGTAAGAGTTTCAGCCGGTCTGAAGTTTACTAATACTTCATCGGTGTTAGGATCGTTCTGAGTAAGATAGAAATTATCCGCGTTAAACGCGATTACATTTAATCCGCTAAAAGACGCACTATCATCGGAGTGTTTAACAGTTAGATAGAATCCATCACCAGTAGTACCTTGGTCACCTTGATCACCTTGGTCACCTTTAGCGCCAGTGTCACCTTGATCTCCTTGATCACCTTTAATTTGACGAAGGTTAATAATAGCTTCATCGGTGTTAGGATCGTTCTGAGTTAGATAGAAACCATCTACATTAAAAGTAAGTATTTGGAGTCCAGAGAAACTAACAGAGTCATCTGTGTGCTTAACAGTAAGATAGAATCCAGCGCCTTTAGCACCTTGGTCACCTTGATCTCCTTGGTCACCCTTAGCGCCAGTGTCACCTTGGTCTCCTTGGTTACCTTGGTCGCCTTGAGTG